>Ga0114902_1000007_pt1 | contig 338197 bp, 306 predicted proteins | sample MalvireepMed_s12_FD_87291 | JGI IMG/M metagenome (GOLD analysis project Ga0114902, IMG submission 87291) | Marine viral communities from the Global Malaspina Expedition - Malaspina viral metaG DeepMed_s12 | ecosystem: Environmental > Aquatic > Marine > Oceanic | place: Mediterranean Sea... | reverse complement strand
GAATAAATTCAAATCGATCCGTCGTCTCCAGGATGCACAGACTGTAGCGCCATAACGCTGCCCGCGCATCCCTTCCTTCTGATCTACAATGTCAAAGAACTCAAAGGCCGAAGCCCCGAACCGTCCAGTTCGCGTCGCCGTCTCGTTGGCGCCGCACCCCGTCGGTGGAGGCGGGTTATAGGCCCCACTCCCAAAACTGTCAAACACCTTTTTGCAAAAAAATGACAGAAATGTCGTTACGCAAAATTTTTGCGCGAAACCATATATAGGTTTCACTTTTATGACCTGCAAGGGGCCCAAAACCCGAAAGTTGCGGCTGGATCGGATTGCCCTGCGCGATAATGCCGATAAGATGTTCGCGCAAGTTTCTGCCCACCATAGAATCACCCGCGCGAAAAGCGGCAAATAATCCGGATCGAACACCATGCCCCACGACAAAACACCCCCGGCGTCGCGAAATGATTCGCAAATAGTGCCTGCCTATCCCGGTCCATCGAACCCGATTGAGGTGATCGACATGCATACCGGGGGTGAGCCGCTGCGAATCATTACGTCCGGTTACCCCGATATTCCCGGCGAAGACATTCTGGCCAAGCGGCGCTATGCCAAGGACCACCTTGATCATCTGCGGCGCTTTTTGATGTTCGAGCCGCGCGGTCATTACGACATGTATGGCGCGATCCTGGTCGCACCCAGCCTGCCCGATGCCCACCTTGCGGTTCTGTTCATTCATAATGAAGGTTATTCGACCATGTGCGGCCATGCGATTCTGGCCCTTGGTCGCTATGCGATTGATTATGGTCTGGTCAAAGCCGTCGAGCCGGTCACCACAGTCAATATAGAATGCCCCTGTGGCCTGGTGCGTGCCGAGGTCAAGGTGCATGATGGCAAAACCGGCAAGGTCCGGTTTTCATCTGTACCATCCTTTATGTTTGCCAATGATGTTTCCTTGCAGCTTGCCGATGGCACACAGTTTAAAACCGATATCGGATATGGCGGGGCGTTTTATGCCATTCTGGATGCTAGGCAGTTTGATATCGCCATCACGCCGGAAAATGTTGGCCGTCTGACCCGACTGGCAGAGGCGATTTGCCAAGCAGTGAATGACAGCGTCACGCTGGCCCATCCCGATCATGACGATCTGGCCTTCTTATACGGGGCAATCCTGACCGACGGGCGCGATGCGTTTGAGGCGTCTGCGACACGTAATATATGTGTGTTCGCCAAAAATCAGGTTGATCGCAGTCCAACCGGATCCGGGGTCAGTGCCCGCCTTGCCATTCAACATGCCAGGGGACTGATTGCACCGGGAGATATCCGCGTATTTGAAAGCGTGATCGGATCAAGCTTTGAAGGATCGGTTGAAGCGACAACCAGCTGTGGCCCGCATGAAGCGATCATTGCCTCGGTCAAGGGCAAGGCGCATTACAGCGCCAAGGCCAGTTTCTGGTATGAAGAAGATGATGAGGTCGGGCGCGGGTTTATTGTTGGTTGACCCCGGAGATACGAACCTTCACACAAGTAAAAAAGGGATGCCAACAGCATCCCTTTTTTAATCGTCAATTGTTTGAGCCTATTCACGGGCCTTGCGCAGGCATCCCATCAAACTATCGGCCGAACTTTGGATGTGGTTGGCCAGAAGTTCAACGGCCTCATCAACATTGCCTGCTTTGCAGGCCTCAAAAATCTGATGATGTTCGCGTTCAGCCCGGTCAGTTGCCCCGGAAAGCGCAAGCTGTGCTTGGGTAAAGCGCACAGTGTTGTTGCCGATCATACGCACGATCTCGAGCGTCTTGGGACGATTGGATGCACGATACAGCCGGTCGTGGAATTCGCGGTTAAGCTCGCCCCATTTGGAAACATCGCCAGCGCGGAACGCCTCGTCATAGACCATCAGGATATCTTCGACCGATTTAAGATCGGCCGGGGTCAGGCGCGGGACAGCATGACGCAGAAGATCACATTCAAGGAGCTTGCGGACTTCAAAAAGTTCCTCGATCTCATCAAGCGAGAGCTGCGAGACAACCGCCCCCTTGTGCGGCTGAAACGAAACGAGGCCCTCGGCATCCAGCCGTTGCAGCGCTTCACGGACCGGAATACGTGAAACGTTGTATTCACCCGCGATTGCATCCTGTCGCAACTGGTGACCCGCAGGAAAATCGCCTGTCAGAATGCGTGTGCGAAGATCTTCAGTCACCTGATCGGTGATGGTGCGGCGGGTAAATCGCGGTGTTGCGGTCATTTCAGCTCTTTTTTGGTGTTACACCGACGCTATGTGGCATGCCGGTTGTCGGGCATCTTGTTGCGACCCGACAGAATTTGTCAGTTTTGCTATTCATAGCGTCGGGCCACGTAAGTCGCAATACAATTGCATACTGTATAATTCCACACCCTCCGCCGGTATAGGACAAAGGGGGCATGAAGCCCCCTTTTTACATAACGATGTGATCTTGAACACGCCTGCCCTATTTGACAATGAAGCCATGAGCATAGGGATCTCGGTCATCTATGAAGATGGTGTTGTATCCATGCTTGCGCGCCCAGCCTTCAATCCCCGGTACGACGGCATCAAATTCACCGACCTTGGTTTTCTCGACCACCGACACCCGGAACTGCGAGCCGATGATGCTTTCGTGGACCAATTCATGCCCGGGATCCCACCGCCCCTTGGCGACCAGTTGTGCCAGACGGGCCGAGGAGCCGGTTCCACACGGCGAGCGATCAATACCCTTGTCACCATAAAACACCGCATTGCGATGTGTGCTATCGGGTTGGGTCGGCTTGCCAGTCCACTGGATGTGCGACAGCCCCTTGATATCGGGATAAAGCGGATGAACAAATTCGTTCTGTTCGTTCAGACGTCGGCGGAGTTCCGGGCTGATACGCTGCAGGTCACCGGCGGAAAAGTCCGCCATATCGCGGTAGTTTTCCTGCGGCTCTACAATCGCATAGAAATTACCGCCATAGGCAACATCGACCTTTATCGGACCAAGATCCGGGCAATCGACTTCGATATCGGTTTTATACAGGAATGACGGCACGTTGGTGAGCTTGACCGATTCAACGTAATCACCGACCTGATTATACTCGGCAATGACGAGACCAGCTGGCGTTTCAAGGCGCAAGCGGCCAGGCGTTTTGGGTTTTACCAGCCCTTCCTCGATCGCCATGGTCACAGTCCCGATGGTGCCATGGCCGCACATCGGCAGGCAGCCCGATGTTTCGATAAACAGGACCGCGACGTCATAGTCATCTGATGTCGGGTCATAGAGGATCGATCCCGACATGACATCATGACCGCGCGGCTCAAACATCAGCCCGGTTCGGATCCAGTCATAGTCGCGCAAGAAATGTGCGCGCTTTTCAAGCATGGTCGCCCCGTGAAGCTTGGGGCCACCGCCAGCAACCAGACGCACCGGGTTGCCGCATGTATGACCATCGACACAAAAGAAGCTGCTTTTCGTCATGGGTGGGGCCTTAAAAACGATTGATACGATAAGGGGTCATGTCGACCGGTGCTTCGCCACTTGCCATCAGGTCAGCAACAAGACGCCCGGTCGTTGCGCCCAAGGTCAGGCCAAGATGGCCGTGACCAAACGCAAAGAATGCATTGGCATGGCGCGGGCTACGGGAAATAACCGGGGTTGAGTCCGGCATGGACGGTCGGAAGCCCATCCATTCTGTGCCCCCCTCGGCACTGAGTTTGGGCAGGACTTCTTTGCCCTTGGCAAACAGGGCCTTGGCGCGATCATAATTGGGGGCTGCCAAAAGACCGCCCAATTCCACCGCACCCCCCACGCGAATGCCCATTTCAAGCGGGCTCAGCACGAAGCTGTCATCGGCACAGACAACCATGCGCGACAGTTTGGCATTGTGATAGGGCACCGTGGTGTTATAGCCGCGCTCTGTATCCAGCGGGACCGGGGAACCAAGCCGTTTGGCCAGCGTTTTTGACCACGCACCACAGGCAACAACCAAACTATCGAAATTAATCATGTCGCCGGCATCCGTGATCGCAGCGCGTGGCTTGCCATCGCGGAAGACGAAATTGGCGACATCGGCGGTTTGGAATTTACCGCCACGCTCCAGGAAATGCTTGAAGATGCCAGTGGTGATTTTGAAGGGATCAAGGACATGTCCCCAATCTTCTTCCATCACGCCACAGGCAAAGATTGGTGCCAGATCCGGCTCAATGTCGCGGACCTCATCGCGAGTCAGATCGCGCAGCTTGATGCCGTTGCGCCGGCGCAGATCAATCGCGTATTCAGCGGCCTTTCGTGAGGTATTGCTGCGATAAACCGCCATGGCGCCGTGCTTTTTGAAAACGGCATCTGCAAGGCCAGCGACCTTGATCACCGGATCGTAATCATCCCATGCGCGATTGAGCAAGGTCGCCATATTGGTTGCGATTTGCTCTACCCGGGTTTTGCGGCTTGCTGCAAGAAACCGCAGCAACCACGGCATCATCTTTGGCAAATAGCCCCAACGCACCGAAAGCGGGCCCAACGGATCCATCAACCATCCCGGAACGCTTTTAAGCATGCCGGGCATCGCAACAGGTGCGCATTCGGACACAGCGATACCGCCAGCATTGCCAAAGGATGCCCCCATGCCCGGCTCCCCACGATCCAGGATCGTGACGTCATAGCCCTTGTCAAGCAGGGCCAAGCCGACATTGACACCAACAATACCGGCACCAATCACAACAACCTTTTGACTGGCGGACGTATCAGATGAACTTGTGGCTTTGGCTGGTGTCATTTTGGGGCCTCACGAATTGGTGTATGTGGCGCTTTCTTTTCTAACCCACGGGCAGATCGCAGGAAACTCCCCCGCGACATGCGCGGAGGAGCCTACTGTTTCATCAAATACAGTACCAGTGCAATCATGGTGTTTTGTAACGCGCATCATGATTGCAAAACATCGCCCTTAGAGTGACGGGCGGGTATCGATGGCTTTCTGGATGGTTGCCTTGATGGTTTCAAGTTCTTCACCGACCAGGGGCAAGCGCGGTGCCCGGACGTGGGGTTTGCCAACGCCGGTCATTTCCTGCGCAAGCTTGATGTACTGAACCAGCTTGGCATGGACATCCATGTGCAGAACCGGGGTGAACCAGCGATAGATTTTAAGGGCTTCGGTGTATTTGCCCTCAGACAGCAGCTTCCAGAGCGCAACCGATTCCTTCGGGAAGGCATCGGTGAAGCCGGAAATCCATCCCGCAGCCCCCAGAACCTGGGTTTCCATGACCAAGTCATCCATGCCGCAGAACAGAACGAAACGGTCGCCACAGGCATTATAGATATCGGTGATACGGCGCGGATCGCCCGAGCTTTCCTTGATCGCGACAAGGTTTTTGACATCGGCAAGCTGATTGAACTCATCGGGCTTGATATCAATGCGATAGGCGCCCGGATTGTTATAGATCATGATCGGCAGCTTGGTCGCAGCCGCAACAGTGCGGAAATGTTCGATATTCTCGCGCGGATCGGCGGTGTAAACCATGCCGGGCAGAAGCATCAGGCCATCAGCACCGAGTTTCTCGCATTCCTGTACATAGCGAATGGCAGCACGGGTGGAGCTTTCTGCCACACCGGACAGAACCGGGATACGGCCCTTGGTGACTTCTACTGCCAGCTTCAGGACGGCGATTTTTTCTTCCAGATCAAGGGCGGTGTTTTCGCCAACCGATCCCAGCATAACCAAGCCATCGACACCTGCGTCAATCAGGGCTTCGATCTGTTCGGCGGTCATATCAAAATCGATCGAACCGTCTTCGTTCATCTGGGTGGCAACGGCGGGGAAAACGCCAGTCCAGTTTACCTGCATGGAAAAGTAACCTCCTGATATGGTGCGGCAAGACTGCCGCAGCTTTACGCTCTGAAAGCCCAAGAAATAGCGGGCTGCATGCACGTGATGTATATTGTATACAAAATATAAAATCCCGATGCAACGGGTTTCTTGTGCGAACGGCAATTACGTAAACCTGCATGTGTTAAACGATTTATTTGGGGCAAACCGACTTGACGAATCACCAGGCAGTGATATCGCGACAGGCTCCAAGTCAATAATCATCGACAATAACGCGTCGACTGATCACAACCACATATGGTTTAATCATACCTCACCTTTTCAACCCATTAAACATCGAGCGCGATGATGACGGAAATGAAGTCCCTGCTGCGCTTTCCAGGTCAGCGCAAGCTTGCGCTGACAAATTGCCCTATTCCGCTGCCGGGTAAGAACACACTTCTGGTTCAAACCTGCTACTCGTTGATCAGCCCCGGAACCGAGTTCACGCAAGCAGGTGAAACACGTGCGAGCCTGCTGCAGAAAGCATGGCAGCGCCCGGATCTTGTCGCGCTTACCATTAATCACCTGAAATCGGAGGGTTTGAAGAATACCCTACGACGCGTTGATCATCGTCTTGGCCGCCCGATGAATATGGGTTACTGCGCTGTCGGGCGGGTTGAAGCCACCGGGGATAATGTTTCGGGCTTTGTGCCGAAACAGCGTGTTGTCATGGCAGGAATGGGACAGGCCAATCACGCTGAATGGAACCGGGTCTCCGTAAATCTTGCCTGTCCGATACCCGATGCCGTTGCCGATCGAAACGCCGCCTTTGCCCCGCTTTACGCCTTGGCCCTGCATGCCCTTAGACAAGGGGAGACATCAATTGGCGATAATATTGCGATCATCGGCGCAGGATTAATTGGCCAACTTGTTGCCCAAACGGCTGGTACTGCTGGGGCTTTGGTTACCGTTATTGAGCCCAATCCCAAACGTCGCGCCTTTGCGACCAGCAAAAAACATGTTCGATGCTATGCCACGGCAAATGACGCCTCGGAAAATCACTTTGACGCTGTTTATATCTGCGCCCCCGGCAAAGCGGATCATCACCTGATTGATGACGCGGCCCGCCTGTGTCGCGACCGGGGAATGATCGTTTGTATTGGCAATGTCGAACCGACCGGCAAACGCAAAGCGCTATACGAAAAGGAAATTACCCTTCGTCAGGTTCGGTCCTACGGCCCCGGGCGATATGATCCCAACTATGAGGAACGGGGTGAAGATTATCCCCTGGGCTATGTGCGATGGACGATCAAGCGCAACATGCAGGCAGCCCTCGATCTAATGGCGGACAAACGGTTTGATCCGAGCCCGTTGATCACATCCGAGATTGATTTTGAGAATATCGTGGATCATTTCGCCATGGGCCCCGATCCCGCACAACTGGCGACAATCGTGCGATACAGACCGTTCGAAAACACAAAGGCAGCGCCCCTTGCACCCTCAGGGCAGGAATCAGAGCCCGTAAACGGCCACGTCCGGACCGGACTGATCGGGGTGGGCAACTATTCGGGCAGCAGCCTGTTACCCTTGTTACAACGGCATCCAGAAGTTGAGGTCATCGCCTGCTGCTCACAAAGCGGGCTGGCTGCTGTCGCGCTATCAAAGAAAATTGATGGGCTGCGCACATACAGTGGCGCCGACGCATTACTTGCAGAGGATGAAGTCAACAGCGTTATCATTGCCACGCGCCATGACAGTCATGCCGAACTGGCCGCCAAGGCAATCGCCACCGGCAAGCATGTTTGGCTGGAAAAGCCGATGGCGGTTGATCAAGCAGGCCTTGAGGTGCTGCGCGAAGCGGCTGGTGCCTCGCAGCGGCGCATCTTTATGGTTGGGCATAATCGGCGTTATGCGCCGATGGCCAAGCAACTGCGTGCAGCATTGCCCGCAGGCGTAAAACAGTTCCGCTATCGCGTTCGGATCAGGCCCCTTCCCGCCGACCATTGGCTTCATCATTCCGATCAAGGCGGGCGCACGATTGGCGAGATTAGCCATTTTATCGATTTGATCAAGAGTCTGGTCGATCGCGAACTGATTGAGCTCACCTGCCGATGGATAGATCGCACGGCTGGCGACAGTATTTGGCAGGTGCGCTTTGCAGATGGATCGGTTGGCGAGGTCAGCTATCTGCAAGGTAACCGCAACGATCCCAAGGAAGTCCTTGAAATAGATGCACCGCATTTCACAGCCACACTGGGTAACTGGAAAAGACTAACGATCAATGGAAAGACCATTCTGCGCAACTGGCTGGGGCAGGATAAGGGACAGGCCGCGGCAATCGATACATTCGCCCGTGCGATTATGAGCGGCGAACGCCCCGACCTGATGCCAAGCATCGAAGAGGAAATCGACTTGATGGCGCGCATTCTTGCCGCAGCCAACACCCCATCGGATTAATGCGGACCGGCATACAAAATCAAAAGCGGCAACGTCAGGATGCTGATGATTGTGGTCAGCAGGATCGTGGTTGAAGATCGATCAATGCAGACATTATAGCTGCCCGCGACAATCGCGACGTTCGCGCCACTCGGGAGGGCGGCGACGAGTGTAACGATCATCAGCCAAAGCGGCGGCAGATCGAAAATGAAATGCCCGACCGAGAAGACCAGAAGCGGCTGAACAAACATCTTAGCACAGGTGCAAAGCAAGCTGGCACTAAGATTGCCGCGCACCGACTGCCCGTAAAGCCCGGCTCCGACAAGCAAAAGCGCTATGGTCGGGCCCGCTGTACGGAACCGTTCAAGCGTGCCATCGACCATTTCAGGCATGCGGATTTCAAATAACGATGCCAGAACGCCAAGCACAATCGCCGCAATGATCGGATTTCTGGCCACACGCACGATGCTGCGAAATACGTTGGACAGCCAATGACCATCGCTACCGCGGCTGCCCTCAACAATCATGATCGTCATGCCCATCAGGGTCACCGGATGGATCGACAGCACGATCAAAAGCGGCACCAGGCCTTCTTCGCCGTAAACCGCCTGTACCAGAGGAATGCCGAGAAGAACGATGTTGGAAAAGACGCCGCCCATCGCGGTGACGGCCGCTTCATCGGTTTTGGCACTCAGCCAAAGCTTGGCGATTATAAACACCAGCGCAAAGTTCAACAGCACGCCGGAATAATAACTGCCCCACAGGCGCAGATCGAAATGCGCACTGATGTCGGATTGCGACAGGGTCTGAAACAGCATCGCCGGGATAAAGGCGTTCATGGCAATTTTCGCCAGGAACGGAATGCCTTCGCGCTTGATAACCTTGATATGGGTTAGCAAAAAACCGCACAGGATCGTCAAAAAGACAGGTCCAACTTTTCCGACGATCAGATCAAGCATGGTTCCCCCAATGCACCAACGGGCAAGGACGCAAGGCACTGCGCAACAGATCGGGAAAACCGCGTCGATCACGCAAAAAGAAAGGACAGCATCATTGACGCTGTCCTTCGATAGTACAAATCATTTTACTGAGTTACCAGCCCCGCACCGCAAAACCATCGGCAAGGCTGCCATGCGTATCAGTCACTTGGGTCAGTCAGATGGGGAAGTCTGGACCCTTTTGACTGCATCTTTCCAGCCATCAAGCAGGCCCTGCCGACGGCCCGGTTCGATATTGGGCTCAAAGCTGGCATCAAGGTGCCAGTTCTCTGCAATATGATCGAGATCGCGGTAAATACCGGCCTGCAATCCGGCAAGGTATGCGGCCCCAAGTGCCGTGGTTTCGGTGACTTCCGGGCGTTCGACCGAAATGCCCAAAACGTCAGATAGCATCTGGCACATCCAGTCATTGGCAACCATGCCACCATCAACGCGCACCGCCTTGGGCGATACGCCATCGGCTGCCATGGCTTCGAACAGATCAAAGGTCTGATAACAAACACTTTCAAGGGCAGCGCGGACAAATTCGCGCGGGCCAGTATCACGGGTCAGACCAAAAATCGCCCCGCGTGCATCCGGGTCCCAATATGGCGCACCAAGCCCGGTAAAGGCCGGAACAAGGTAAACACCATGATTGTCATCAAGGGATTTTGCCAGTCCTTCGGTTTCGGCGGCGGACTTGATAATACCAAGCCCATCGCGCAGCCATTGAACCGCCGCCCCGGCAACAAAGATCGCGCCTTCGATGGCGTAACTTGTTTTGCCATTGATGCGATATCCCACCGTGGTCAGAAGGCGGTGCTGGGATGTTACCGCCTCATCACCGGTATTCAGGATCACAAAACAGCCTGTGCCATAGGTGCTTTTGATATCGCCGGGCTCGAAGCAGCACTGGCCGAATGCGGCCGCCTGCTGATCGCCCGCCATCCCCATCACCGGGATTTCCGCACCAAACAGATCGACGTCGGTCACCCCGAAATCAGCCGCACAGTCCTTGACGTCCGGCAGCATATTGCGCGGGACGCGGAAGATTTTGCAAAGCTCATCATCCCAGGCATTGTCACGAATGTTGAAAAGGTTGGTGCGCGCCGCATTCGTCGCATCGGTTGCATGCGATTTGCCGCCGGTCAGACGCCACAAAAGGAAACTGTCGACTGTGCCAAAGGCAAGATCCCCCTGATCAGCACGCGCACGTGCGCCAGACACATGATCAAGGATCCATGCAACCTTGGTTGCCGAGAAATAGGGATCAATCAAAAGGCCCGACTTTGCGTTGACCGCCTCTTCAAGCTTGGGATCCCCCTTTTTGAGGTCATGACACAGTGCGGCGGTTCGGCGGTCCTGCCAAACAATGGCATTATAAATCGCCTTGCCGGTCTTGCGATCCCAGACAACGGTGGTTTCGCGCTGGTTGGTGATGCCGATTGCCGCGACCTTGGTGATATCAACACGCGCAAGTGCCTCCTTGCAGACAGCAACGACGGTATCCCAAAGGTCTTCCGGGTCATGTTCGACCCAGCCACTGTTGGGGAAGTGCTGCGGGAATTCCTGCTGGGCAACAGAGACAGAGCGACCATTTTCATCAAAGACAATCGCACGTGAGCTTGTCGTTCCCTGATCAATGGCAAGGATATAGCGCGTTTCTGACATGTTTGTTTTCCTCCCGAGCCGGCAGTTTTCCTGCGATCCGACCCTGCATACATTGATGCGTTGCGGCCCGTCCACATGACGGCACCATTGGTTTTATCGCTCTATTTAGAAAAAAATCGCGGCAAAAAACAATTCGTTTTCGAAAATTTTTCTGCGTTGTCCGCTCAATCCCCTGTTTTACATGGGAAAAAACAATTGGAGTTTGGCAATCCCAAAGACGGCAGAATTGACCGCATGGATTGCGGCACGTCTATTGCAACGAATACGGGAGAATGAGTTTTAACCGGCATCTTTTTCCCCATGGAGGGCTTTATGGGTTTGTATGATACGTTGGCTGCCGTCACCAACACGGCGCATAACGCCAAGCATGCTGCCAGTTTCGGCCAGACGATTGCGTCAAACAGCCGCCCGGTTCCCGAAGAAGAGAAGGAAGAAAATGCCGAGCTGGCCTATATCCGCGAGCACGGCTTCACGACCTATGTGAAGGAAATCGAGGAACGCAAGATCGAAGAAATGCGCGCCAAGATTCTAAAAAGCATGGGTCTTGATGAAGAAACCTTGGCGGAAATGGATGCTGAAGACCGTCAGGCCATCGAAAAAGCCATCGCCGATGCCATCGAACAACGTCTGAATGGCAACACACTTGCCCAAGCAGAGCTTGGAAAATCTGCCAATGATGATGAAACGGCCGATGAACGCCGGGATCGCTTGCAGGCAAAGATCGCCTTTAATCCGAACATGTTTGACGTATTCACCGAACTTCAGTCCGAACTGCCGAGCGGCTCGTCACAGTCAATCACCGGCAATACCGATGAGAACGATCAGGCATCCGGTGCGCGCAAAAAAGGCCTGTTTGAAGCCTGATACCGCACTTCCCCACATTGAATGCAAAAAGGGCGCTGCAGATGGCAGCGCCCTTTTCGTTTCCGTACAGTGATCGTGTGACTTATTCGTCAACACCACCAATGCAGACGTATTTGACTTCGAGATAATCCTCGACACCGTATTTGGAACCTTCGCGGCCAACACCGGACTGCTTGAAGCCGCCAAACGGTGCGACCTCGGTCGCCATGACACCAACATTGACGCCGACCAGACCGCTTTCAAGGCCCTCTGCCAGCTTCCAGATGCGCGAGATGTCACGCGAATAGAAGTAGGACGCCAGACCGAATTCGGAATCATTGGCCATTTCTAGGACTTCTTCATCCGTCTTGAAACGGATCAGCGGTGCCATCGGTCCAAAGGTCTCTTCGCGGAAGACCAGCATGTCACGGTTGGCATCGGCGATCACGGTCGGCTGGAAGAACGAACCGCCCTTTTCATGACGTTTGCCACCTGTGAGGATACGGCCACCTTTCGAAACCGCATCTTCAATCTGGTTTTCAACTTTTTCAACCGCCTTTTCGGTAATCAGCGGGCCGATGATAACGCCATCATCTACACCATTACCGACCGGCATTTCAGCGACCTTGGCTGCGTATTTTTCAGCGAATTCGTCATAGACCGCGTCATGGACAAACAGACGGTTGGCACAAACACAGGTCTGACCGGCATTACGGTATTTCGAGGCAATCGCCCCTTCGACCGCGGCATCAATATCCGCATCTTCGCAGACGATGAACGGGGCGTTACCGCCAAGCTCAAGGCTGATTTTCTTGACCGTATCGGCACACTGACGCATCAGTAAACGCCCGACCGGGGTGGAGCCGGTAAAGGTCAGCTTGCGGACCTTGGCGTTTTCGGTCATCTCCGCACCAATTTCCTTGGCATCACCGGTAACAATCGAAAGCAAACCTTTTGGCAGGCCGGCACGCTCAGCCAGGATCGCCATGGCAAGGGCCGAATACGGCGTTTCCATTGCGGGTTTAACCACCATCGAACAGCCCACAGCCAGTGCGGGGGCCGCTTTACGGGTGATCATTGCCGTCGGGAAGTTCCATGGCGTGATCGCGGCACAAACACCGACCGGTTCTTTCAGAACCATGACACGGCGGCCTTCGGCGTAAGTCGGGATCACATCACCATAGATGCGCTTGCCTTCTTCGGCGAACCACTGCAGGAAGCTGGATGCGTAGGCGATTTCGCCCTTGGCTTCGGGCAATGGCTTGCCTTGCTCGGCAGTCATGATTGCCGCCAGGTCATCCTGATTTTCCATCATCAGGTCGTACCATTTCATCAGAATGGCAGACCGTTCCTTGGCGGTGCGTTTTTTCCAGGCCTTTTGCGCCTTTTCGGCGACGTCAACCGCATGGGCAACCGCATCGCGGCCAAGCACAGGAACGGTGCCAAGCACTTCGCCGGTTGCCGGGTTGGTCACCTGTTCGGTTTTTCCGTCTGGGGCATCGACCCATTCCCCGCCGACATAGGCCTGCTGGGTGAAAAGACTGGGGTCTTTAAGCGAATTCATTTGAGTGCCTCCGAAAAGCATTATTGGGAGCGACATGATCGAACTCTGGTTCTTATCTAGTCTGCTCCGTGGTGGATGCCACATTTTTGCGGGATATTTACCCAATAGCAATCGCAAACCGGGGTTACCACCCGCTTTGCCAGAAGATTGCACATAACCGGTGTTTCAGCCCCCGATTTAAAAGAACCTGCGGCACATTGCCATCTGTCGATCTATTCCCGGCGCCCATAGATCACGCAGATAACTCAGTGGGCGCAAAACCACCTTCGCATCGCGTATTTTTTCATTTTCAACCGATTCTGGGCTTTGATCGCCCCTGATTGTAAGTGAACGAAGAAGGCTTTCTGGCAATGGAAAACCGAGCGCGTCAGAAAATATAGAACAATAACAACAGATTATATCGCGGCCATCGAAGTTCATAATCGAAAATTTCAATTCACCATAATTTTCGCTTGCAATTATTTTGGGGCATTCGTAACGTTTGTGAAAGAACAGAACGGCAGTTGAGAACAGCTGTCACAAATAAGAGCAATTGGGGAGGAATCGGTTGCTCAATCCAGACACATACGACATCGCCATTATTGGTGGTGGGATCAATGGCACGGGTATCGCGCGTGACGCGTCGGGCCGCGGGCTTAAGGTTTATCTGTGTGAAAAAGATGACCTAGCCAGCGCGACCTCATCGGCAAGCACGAAGCTGATCCATGGCGGCCTGCGCTATCTTGAGCATTATGAATTCCGCCTTGTGCGCGAAGCGTTGATTGAACGCGAAGTTCTGCTGCGCGCAGCCCCGCACATCATTTGGCCACTCCGGTTTGTCCTGCCCCACGTCAAAGGTTTGCGTCCGGCATGGATGATCCGTTTGGGCCTGTTTCTGTATGACCACCTTGGTGGGCGCGAAAAGCTTCCGGGGTCTGAGGGCATCAAACTCAGCAGCCATCCGGCCGGTGCGCCACTGGTCAAGGGCATGGACAAGGCATTTGTCTATTCCGATTGCTGGGTTCAGGACGCGCGCCTTGTGGTGCTTAACGCCATGGATGCCCGTGATCGGGGTGCCGATATCGAAACCCGCACCGAATGTGTTTCGGCCAAGCGCGAAGGCGATCTTTGGGTCGTCACACTTCGTGATATCGATAATGGGTCGGAAAAGACCATCAAGGCAAAATCACTGGTTAATGCCGCCGGCCCCTGGTGTGCAGAGCTTCTTGAAAGCCGGGTTGAAGCCAAGAAGAAACAGGGCATACGCATGGTTCAGGGCAGCCACATCGTGGTACCCAAGCTGTTTGACCATGACTATTGCTATATCTTCCAGAACCCGGACGGTCGCATTGTTTTTGCCATCCCCTATGAGCAGGACTTCACCCTGATCGGCACCACCGACCGGGACTACAAGGGCGATCCGGCCAAGGTCGCGATCAGCGCGGATGAAACCAAGTATCTGTGCGAATTGTCCAATACCTATTTCGACAAGAAAATCACCACCGACGATGTTGTCTGGGCCTATTCCGGTGTCCGTCCGCTGTATGGCGATGGCAGCGAAGACGCATCACAGGTGACCCGCGATTATGTGCTGGAAATTGACCGGGGCAATCAGTCAGATGATGGTGCGCCGCTTCTAAACATCTATGGCGGCAAGATCACCACCTATCGCAAGCTTGCTGAGTCCGCGATGAGCAAGCTCTGCCCGCTGCTTGGCCACGATGACACAAGATGGACAGCCGACAAGCCGCTTCCGGGCGGCGACATCCCCGATGCAGATTTCGAGCGCTATCTTGCCGCAATGCACAAGAAGTTTCCCTGGATTCCAGACGCACAAATCTACCGCTACGTGCAAAACTACGGCACACTCACCGACATGATCATTGGTACAGCCAAGGATCTAAAAGGGCTTGGAAAGCACTTCGGCGACGACGTATATGAGTGCGAATTGCGCTATCTGGTGGATCACGAATGGGCCAGAACGGCCGATGATATTTTGTGGCGCCGCTCCAAACTGGGGCTGCACCTTTCGGATGAGACGCGTAATGCCATTGTCCAATGGTTCAAAACCGAACCGACATCAAAAAACACCGTGAAAACGGGCGAAGGAAACAGTGGAAAATGACCCTTACGCTTGAAAACATAACCAAGACCATGGGTGGGGAGACCCATATCGACGAAGTGTCGATGACACTGGAACCGGGATCATTCAACGTCCTTTTGGGACGGACCCTGGCCGGGAAAACCACCCTGATGCGGATCATGGCCGGGCTTGAACCCCCGACCAAGGGCCGCATTCTTGTTGATAATGCCGACGTAACAGGCCAGGCCGTGCAGAAACGCAATGTCGCCATGGTCTATCAGCAGTTCATCAACTATCCGTCGATGAACGTTTACGACAATATCGCATCGCCGCTGAAGCTTCAGGGTGTCGATAAGGCAGAGATCGAAAAGCGCGTGCGCTCGACAGCCGAACTCATGCATATCGAACATCTGCTTGATCGCCTGCCACAGGAACTTTCCGGTGGCCAGCAGCAGCGTACCGCCATGGCACGCGCCATGGTCAAGGATTGCAAATTACTGCTGCTTGACGAGCCGCTGGTCAACCTTGATTACAAGCTGCGCGAAGAACTGCGCGAAGAGATCCCCAACCTTCTGGCAGAACGCGATACCATTGTTGTCTATGCCACGACCGAACCGATGGAAGCGTTGCTTCTGGGTGGTAAATGCGCGGTGATGCATGAAGGCCGGGTGACCCAGTTTGGTCCGACCACACAGGTTTATCACAACCCGACGTCAGTCGAGACCGGCCTGATCTTTTCCGATCCGCCGATCAACCTTGTCGAAGCGGAAGTTCGCGATGGCGCGATCTTCATGAAAAGCGGCCATCAGGTTCCGCTTTCGGGGCATCTGGCAAATCTTGGCAATGGCGACTACACCCTTGGCATTCGCGCCAACCATCTGTCGGTTGATCCGACCGGTGATGACACGGTCGCGATGCAGGGTCAGGTCGAACTGGCCGAAATCACCGGTTCGGAAACCTTTGTTCACGTCCATTTCAACGACGTTTCCTGGGTGATTCAGGAAGAAGGCGTACACAACCCGCGCCTTGGCGAAGCCACCCAGTTCTATGTCGATCCGACACGCCTGTTTGCCTTTGATGCAACCGGGCAACTCGTGGCCGCCCCGCCGGTCGAAGTCACCAATGGCAAAGCGGCGTGAGGGAAGAGTAAGTAAAATGGCACGTATTGATCTTAAAAGCCTTGCGCATTCCTACTTCCCCGACCCGAAAACGGACGAGGATTATGCCCTGCGCCGAATGGAACACGTTTGGGAAGATGGCGGCGCATATGCGCTGCTTGGCCCGTCGGGCTGTGGCAAGACGACATTGCTTAACATCATTTCGGGTCTTTTGACCCCGTCCCACGGACAGGTCCTGTTTGATGGCAAGGATGTTACCAATCTGGCACCGGAAGAGCGCAACATCGCACAGGTTTTCCAGTTCCCGGTGATCTATGACACCATGACGGTCTATGACAACCTGGCCTTCCCGCTGCGCAACCGTGGCATTGATGAAAAGCGTGTTGATGCCCGTGTGCGTGAAATTGCAGGCATGCTGGATCTGACCGGCAAGCTCAAGCAAAAGGCACGCGGCCTTGGTGCGGATGAAAAACAGACGATCTCGCTGGGGCGTGGTCTGGTGCGTGACGATGTCTCGGCCATTCTGTTTGATGAACCGCTGACCGTGATTGACCCGCATCTGAAATGGGTTTTGCGTCGCAAGCTCAAGGAAATTCATAACAAGCTGCGCCCGACCATGGTGTATGTCACCCATGATCAGGTCGAGGCGCTTACCTTTGCCGACAAGGTCGTTGTCATGTATGGCGGCAAGGTCGTGCAGTTGGGCACCCCGCAAGAACTGTTTGAAAATCCGGCCCATACCTTTGTCGGGTATTTCATCGGAAGTCCGGGCATGAACATCATGGATTGCAAGATTGATGATGGCGCAGCCTGGGTTGATGGCCAGCGTATCGGCCTTTCGGACCGTCACCTTGAGGCCATCTCAAAACAAAACGGTAAGATCGAACTGGGCATTCGCCCCGAATTCCTGACCCTTGATACCGGCGATGCCGCCAAGGGAGCAGACGGAAACGGGATCGAAGTCAACATCACCAAGGTCGAAGACCTTGGCCAGTTCAAGATCGCGACCACCCGGTTCGGCGCATCTGAAATCAAGGTCAAGCTCGGCGAAGACGAACAGGTTGTCGGCCAGTCCGGCATTCTGCGCTTTGCGCCGGAATGGACCAAGCTTTACGCCGACAGTCAGTTGGTCGCGTAAGGGGGGATGAGGAAATGAACAAGATTACCAACAACAAGGCCTGGTTCCTCGTCCTGCCAGTGTTCTTTATCGTCGCCATCAGCGCGATCATTCCGCTGATGACGGTTGTGAACTATTCGGTTCAGGACATTTTCGATCCGCAAACGCGGTTCTTTGTCGGCACCGAATGGTTTGAACAGGTTCTGGGCGACAGCCGACTTCATGACGCGCTGCTGCGCCAGATTTTCTACACCCTTTCGGTTCTGTTCATCGAAATTCCGCTGGGCATTGCGGTCGCACTGACCCTGCCGCGCAAGGGTTGGGGTGTTTCGGCATCGATGGTCTTGCTGGCATTGCCGCTGCTTATTCCATGGAACGTGGTTGGCACCATCTGGCAGATCTTTGGCCGTGCAGACATCGGTCTGGGTGGCTATGTGATCAATCTGATGGGCATTGATTACAACTATGCCCAGAACCCGATGGACGCGTGGATCACGGTGCTTGTCATGGATGTCTGGCACTGGACCAGCCTGATTGTGCTGCTGTGCTATGCCGGTTTGCGGTCAATCCCGGATGCCTATTATCAGGCGGCCAAGATTGACGGCGCATCGCGCTGGGCCGTGTTCCGTTTCATTCAGCTGCCCAAGATGCAGTCGGTTCTCGTGATCGGTGTTCTGCTGCGCTTCATGGACAGCTTCATGATCTATACCGAACCGTTCGTCCTCACGGGTGGCGGTCCGGGTAACGCAACCACCTTCCTCAGCCAGTTCCTGACCCGGATGGCAGTCGGTCAGTTTGACCTTGGTCCTGCTGCAGCCTTCTCGCTGGTCTACTTCCTGATCATTCTGTTGGTTTGCTGGGTTTTCTATACCGTCGTGATGAACGCCGGAAAGCAGGGGGAACAATAAAATGCAGTTCCAGAAACGTCATATCGGACTTCTTCTTTATATTCTGTTCCTGTTGGTTCCGATCTATTGGCTGTTCAACATGTCGATCAAGACCAATACGGAAATCCTGGGCGCAATGACCTTGTTCCCGGACAACCCGACACTGGCCAACTATGCGACGATCCTGACCGATCCGGCATGGTATACGGGTTACATCAACTCGATGATCTATGTCGGCATCAACGTGGTGATTTCACTGGTTGTCGCCCTGCCCGCAGCTTATGCGTTTTCGCGGTTCAACTTTACCGGCGACAAGCATCTGTTCTTCTGGCTTCTGACCAACCGCATGGCACCGCCGGCCGTGTTCCTGTTGCCGTTCTTCCAGCTGTATTCCAGTGTCGGCCTGTTTGACACCCATATTGCTGTGGCACTGGCACACTGCCTGTTTAACGTGCCACTGGCTGTCTGGATCCTTGAAGGCTTCATGTCGGGGATCCCCAAGGAAATTGATGAAACGGCCTATATCGACGGGTATTCGTTCCCGCGCTTCTTTACCACGATCTTCATTCCGCTGATCCGTTCAGGCATCGGTGTAACGGCCTTCTTCTGCTTCATGTTCAGCTGGGTTGAACTTCTGCTGGCACGTACGCTGACCTCGGTCGAGGCCAAGCCGATTGCCGCCACCATGACCCGTACCGTCTCGGCATCGGGGCTTGATTGGGGCGTTCTGGCCGCAGCGGGTGTTTTGACAATTGTCCCGGGCGCCTTGGTGATCTGGTTCGTTCGCAACTACATCGCCAAAGGTTTCGCGATGGGTCGCGTGTAATCGGAAAACAGGAGGAATATCGAAATGGCATGGATGGCCTGGACCCCGATTACCGCAGCGTTCTTTAGCTGCATCATTCTGATGCTGATCGGGATGGGAATTTGGCAGGCGGTTTCACCGACCGTACCGCGGCGTGGCTTTTTGCCACTGACCACCACACGCGGGGATCGCCTGTTTATCAGTTTGGTGGGCGCAGCCTACATCCATCTGGGCTGGCTGGCATTTACCGATGCCGCCCTTTGGATCGGCTCCATCATTGCGCTTGTCTGGCTCATCGTTGTGATGCGCTGGGGTTAAGAACCGAGACGGTACCGCATCCTACAGCGGTGCCGTTTCCTCTGTATTCATCACGGTGGGCTGTCCGTCTTCCCCCAGCGTCGATGACCGGGTTTACCGGATGAGCAATAAGGAAGACGACCAGGGAGAAAACGACATGATCGTTAAAGCCAAAGGTGCCAAAAGCGTTGTTAAAGGCAGCGCAGTTGCCGTCGCCCTTGGTCTTGCTGTGCTGGCGAACCCGGCCATGGCAGATCAATATACCGACGCGGCGAAAAAATGGATCGACAGCGAATTTCAGCCGTCGAGCCTGAGCAAAGACGCCCAGATGGCCGAACTGGAATGGTTCATCAAAGCAGCTGAACCCTTCCGTGGCATGGACATCAATGTGGTGTCGGAAACCATCACCACGCACGAATACGAGTCCAAGGTTCTGGCAAAGGCGTTCTCGGAAATCACCGGGATCAACCTGACGCATGACCTGATCGGCGAAGGCGATGTGATCGAAAAACTGCAGACCCAAATGCAGTCGAACCGCAACATCTATGACGCCTATATCAATGACTCGGACCTGATCGGGACCCACGCGCGTTACGACGCGGTTGTGCCGCTGACCGACTGGATGGCTGGCGAAGGTGCAGAAGTTACCTCGCCGACGCTTGATCTTGATGATTTCATCGGCCTGTCCTTCACCACCGGTCCGGATGGCAAGCTTTATCAGCTTCCTGACCAGCAGTTCGCGAACCTGTACTGGTTCCGCTATGACTGGTTCCAGCGTGAAGACCTGCAGAAGCAGTTCAAGGACAAGTACGGCTATGACCTGGGTGTTCCGGTCAACTGGTCGGCTTATGAAGATATCGCCGAATTCTTCACCAATGACGTTGGTGAAATCGATGGCCAGAAAGTCTATGGCCACATGGATTACGGCAAAAAAGACCCGTCACTGGGTTGGCGCTTCACCGATGCGTGGCTTTCCATGGCAGGTGCTGGCGACAAGGGCATCCCGAACGGCCTTCCGGTCGACGAATGGGGTATCCGTGTTGAAGGTTGCTCCCCGGCTGGCTCGAGTGTGAGCCGTGGTGGTGCTGCAAACGGCCCGGCAGCGGTTTATGCGCTGACCAAATACATCGACTGGCTCAAGGCTTATGCTCCGCCAGAAGCCGCCGGCATGACCTTTGGTGAAGCTGGTCCGGTTCCGGCACAGGGCCAGATTGCACAGCAGATCTTCTGGTACACCGCCTTTACCGCCGACATGGCGAAAAAAGGCACCCCGGTTGTGAACGACGATGGCACGCCGAAATGGCGTATGGCCCCGTCGCCGCACGGCCCGTACTGGGAAGAAGGCATGAAGCTTGGCTATCAGGACGTGGGTTCTTGGACTCTGATGAAGTCCACCCCGCTTGAGCGCCGTAAAGCTGCATGGCTCTATGCACAGTTCACCACCTCGAAAACCGTTTCGCTGAAGAAGACCCTGACCGGTCTGACACCGATCCGTCAGTCTGACCTGGATACCCAGGAACTGACCGATGTCGCACCGAACTGGGGTGGTCTGGTTGAGTTCTATCGTTCGCCGGCCCGTGTTCAGTGGTCGCCGACCGGTACCAACGTTCCGGATTATCCGAAACTGGCACAGCTCTGGTGGCAGAACGTTGCCGAAGCTGTTACCGGCGAACGGACCCCGCAGGAAGCCATGGACAACCTTGCGAACTCCATGGACCGTGTTCTGCAGCGTCTGGAGCGTGCAGGCATCGGTGGCGAATGTGCACCGAAGCTGAACGAAGAGCGTGATGCCCAGTACTGGTTCGACCAGCCGGGTGCTCCGAAACCGCCGCTCGACAACGAAAAACCGCAGGGTGAGACCGTCAAATATGACGATCTGATCGCGGAATGGCGTGCAGCCCAGTAATTCGGGCTACACTACTGGGGGTGTCGGGGGTGATTTTTTCACCCCCGACCGTCCCACCCGATTTTCCAACAGAATTCATATTTCCGACGCGTATTCCGTTAAGTCATAAAAACCCAAGAAGTCCGTAATAAGGATGCACATTTCCCAAAAAGGGAATTGTCTGCCCAAAGAAAAAACAAAGGGCCAGACAGGGAGGAAACAGTGAATACCGCCATCAAAAAACGACGCGCGGGCCTTGGCATTCAAGGTCGGCTTATGGCTTCTTTTGCCTTGATTCTGGTTCTGGCCGGGATTTCATCGGCTGTGTCGTGGGTATCTTTTGGCAGCAATCGCGACCTTGTCGCTGATATTACAACCAACAGCCTGCCCTCGATCATCCGTCAGATGGAACTGGCGACGAACGGTGTTGGCCTTGCCGCACAAGCCCCAGTGCTTGCCGCGTCACGGGATGCCGAAGAACTGGCCGCAACCGAGGCCCGCCTTGATCAACTTGTTGCCAATGCGCGGGCCAGGCTTCAGGAAATCACCGAAGCCAATCCGGATTCCATCATTATTGACCTTGCCGCCCGGAACACCGGCGAAGGTGAAGGGTCAAACGCGCCCGCGGTTGCCGATGGCACGGAGAACGCGGGTGGCTCAGAAGCACAAAGCGCTGATGCGCAAACCACTGCGCCAGAGCCGGAACTTGTGGATGCCATTTCCATTCTAAGAGAGCATCTTGATAACATCGTCACCGGGCGTGAACACCTTCATGAACTGACCACCAGACGCCTTGAGATTGAAAAGCTGCGAGGTGATCTGACCCTTGATATGGTCTTTGCCTATAGCGACCTGTCAGAGTTCCTGAGCCCGTTGGTCGAGGTCGTTGATATTGATGTGGATCGCGGTATATCACGCGTCGCCAATGGCAATACCGACGCAGCAGAAAAGCTTGGAGAGACCATAGGCTTTTCACAGCTGATTGCCGAAATCCGCGCCAATGTGAACCTTGCCTTTGGCATGCTGACCGCCGCCATCGCCGTGCCCGAGGGCGAGGCCATGGATGAGGTTCGCAGTCAATGGAGCTGGGCGGAGCTGCGCATTACCGATGCGCTTGAAGAACTGCCAGACAATGACGACGGAAAGCGTATCCGTGAACTTGCCAATGCCCTTCTGGCCTTTGGCAAAGGCAGCAACAGCGTCTTTGATCTGCGCGAGGCAGAATGGGACAACCAGTATGAAACTGAACAGACCCTTGATGCCACACTGGCAACTGCCGAGGCCCTGTCACACGCCATCGCGTTGATGGTCGACACCAAGCGCACCGAGGTTGACGCCAACGCCAGCGAAGCCCTTTCAAAGGTAGAATGGGATCAACAGGTCATTGCGATCATCGGGATTTCCGTTCTGCTGATATCGCTTCTGATCATGCTGTTTTATGTGCGCGGCAACCTGATCAAGCGTCTTCTGCGCGTGATTGACGGGATGCGCAAGGTTGCCAACGGCGATCTTTCGACCGAAGTCAAGGATACCGGCCGCGATGAAATTGGCCGAATGGCCGAAATCCTCGGACAGTTCCGTGAAACCAGCCTTGCCGCACAACAGGCCGAAGAAAAAGTTGCCCGCGAACGCGAACAGGCTGAACACGAACGGCGGCGCGCGATGCTTGATCTGGCTGATGCGTTTGAAACGTCAATCCTGCAAGTCGCCCAGGACGTCGCGCACGAGGCAGAAAACATCCAGACCACATCCGATCAGGTTCGCGATCGCGCACAGGTGGCCTCGACCAATGCCACCGGTGTTGCTGGCGCGTCCGAAGAAATATCGATCAATATGGCATCGGTATCGGATGCCACACAGTCGCTTTCGGATCGGGTGCGTGATACCGGGCATCGGGCGCAAAAGTCGGTTGGTGCTGCAACCAGTGCGGTTGAAGCTGCCCAACGGACAAATGCCACCATGCATGAACTTGAAACCGGTGCGCAGGAAATCGGCGAGATCCTGAACCTTATTCAGGACATTGCAGCCCAGACCAATCTGTTGGCGCTGAATGCAACGATTGAGGCTGCCCGCGCCGGTGAAGCTGGCAAAGGGTTTGCGGTTGTCGCACAGGAAGTCAAAAACCTTGCCAACCAGACCGGAACGGCCACCGACCGCATTGCCCAGCGCATCAACGAAATCCAGTCGACCACCGGGGTTGCCGTCAAGGCCATCGCCGAAATTCGAGACAGCATCACCGGCATCCATGAAACCGTCGGTGAAATGTCGGACGCTGTATCCGAGCAGCAGGAATTCGTGGCTGAAATCGCCAGCAACGTCGAACAATCCGCAACGGCTGCCAGCGAGATGAATGGCACGATTACGCAGGTCAGCGCCGCAGCAGATGACAACCTTGCCGCGGTTGACGGCCTGCTTGATGCGACAGGTCGCCTTCGCAACCAGTCCGATGATCTGGGCAATCGGGTTCGTGACTTCCTGCGCACCATCCGTTCGGAACAGCCGCAAACGACATCCCGCAATCAACCAGAAGAAGTTGCCTCCCTGCGATGAAAGCAAACTGCCAGGACAGGCCATCTGGTCTGTTCTGGCATTTTTTTTCGCCCGCCTGGCACAGAAATGTTAGACAAGACACCATGAAAAACATCATCGCCCGTTCAGCAAAACCATCCTGTTTGAAAGCCACAAACGCAGGTGCTTTGGCAATTGCCACGGTGATTGCCTCGATGATTGCCCTGAGTGCAGCCCCGGCGTTGGCATCGTCGGCACTTGATGACGGCATCAAGGCCTATCGCCACGGGGAATTTGAAAAGTCGGCTGGCATTTTTTCATCGCTGGCAGACAACGGTGATGCCACCGCGCAATATCTTCTGTCGTGCCAAACCATCAACGGCGTTGGCGTGAATGCCGACGAGGAAGCTGGCTGGAGCCTGATGGAACAGGCATCAGACAACAACAACCCTGATGCCAGTGTTGTCATGGCGCGCCGCCTTGAAGCCATGGGCGGCGATAAAGCCGATATTCGCAACCTCTACACAGCGGCGGCGCAAAAGAACAATACGCAGGCAATGCTGTGGCTCGCCCTTGATGCACTTGATCAGGGCGAAGCGGCAAAGGCCGAGGCACACCTGAAACAGGCGTGGGAACTTGGCGATCCGCGTGCGGCGACCCTGCTTGCCAACCGGTTTGCCAAAAGTGATGTGGATCGCCTGACTTATCTCCGGCGTGCTGCCCAACACGGTGAAATGCGCGCAGCAGCATACCTTGCCGAAGAAGCCCGCACGGTTGATGACAAGGCCGAGGCGGTTGGCTGGTGTGCAATTGCGACCGGCATGCCTGGCCATAACGAAGATATTGACTGGAAAACCATCGGCGATGCGGTCGAGGAAAACTGTGGCCAGTTCGACAAGGACCTGTCGCCCAAAGACCGTGCCATCAACCGCGAACGCGTCGATCATTTCCTGGCCGAGTTCTTTGGAAACTACAAGCCATGGCAGCCGTGGCGCGCCTGCGCGGTTGAATAAGCGTCAATCGACCACTCTCAGCGGTAGCCAAGATACCCAAACATTCCGGCAAAGCCCTGTCCTGTCCCGGCAAACGCCATGACAAGGCAGTAGATAACCAATGTCAGCAGAACAAGGACGAGCTTGAAGCTGACATCAATGCCTTTGCGCACTTGCAGCACGACGGCCTTGTTGTGCTTCAAAACCGTCGCTGCGAGCAAACATCCACCCGCAACGGTAATTTGCGCCGATGCATTGGGGACACTGCCATAATAGCTCAGTGCACCAAGTGATGCCTGTTCAAACAGGAAACCGACATGCTTGATAACAACACTGGCTTTTTCGAAGCAGTCGCTTGCTTCGCGCCACTCCACCCTTGGCGATCCGTTGCGGTGCCAGTCGGTCACCCAAAGCAAGAAGGATGAAAACATGCCGACATAGCCAAGCCAAACCTCATGACGGTTATCAAGCTCGCCAACGGCGGTTGCCTGATAAACCATCGCGGCGTTAACCATCGATACCGCGTCTTCAAGCGAAAGCGCGCTGCTGACCAGCAATATTTTGGTCAGCGCAAAGTAAAAGCGCGCTGTTTGCGTCCATGTCAGCTGCAGATTGGGGTCATTAATGTTCAGATCCTTGAGTTCCACGAAATCAGCAGCGTTGTCGAGATCCATCGGATCGGCGTCTTCGTTCTGCACGTGCCAGGCAAATGCATTGCGTGCCGCTTTGATGATATCGAAAAGCTTGGTCTGAAGTCCCGGGCCTTCAAAATTGCGCGCATTTACTGCGGCCTCGAACATCTCGTTGAAATGATCGGCGAGGGCTTTCTTGACCTGATCAAGAGTTGGCGACGACAGCCCAACTGCGTTTTCGGGAACCGCCATCCAGACATCAATTGCCTTGGCAATCACCGCATGATCAGACGCCACAGCAGCGGCACGAACGGTATAGGGCATTGATCAGGCTCCTTTTCCAAGCAAAATCGTGGCAAGGTCATCAAGCATCTTTTCGGTCTTGGTCGTGTCGAATTTCATGACCTCCGACAATTTCGGAACGGCAATTTTCAGATCCGGGGAGGATGGTTTCTTCGGATCATCAGAACTGCCAGCGGACGGATCATGACCCGTGCTCCCCGTCGGCTTTTTAACGACCTGAAGGGCGTCCTTGAGCGTTTGCGTCGCCTTATCAAGCGACGTTCCAACGGCCTTTGAAATCTGTTTCACATTTTCAAGAAGCTGGTCATCAAGGTTCTTCTGCTTTTTGTCGAGTGCGCTCAGCGCGCCCTGTTCAATCGTTGCACTTTTTTTGATGGCCGCTACGCGCTCGCTTGCAAGCTGCTGAAGTGTTTGTTCAAGGGATCGCACCGCAATCGCAAGCATCTGCCGCGAACGTTCACAGTTTTCAAGTTGGGATGCAGGATCAGACACCGAACCGGCTGTTACCTTTGCGGTCAGGGTTTCGATATTTGCGACAGTGTTTTCGATCTGGGTGAACACGCTGCCAACCCGTTTGCGCATATCACTTGTCAGCAGTTTGGTGGCCCCGCCGATATAGGTATTCAGCACCAGCTGCAGTGACTGACCATAATTACTCATGCCGCAATCCTTTCACGTCATCGCTTTGCAAATGACGCGGGGATACGGGTTTTGTGATGCTGAATATTGCCGGGCGGCTCTTATCGTCAGGTCGACGATTTATCAGACATTGCGATATGATCTGACAGCGCGGCATTCACTGCACGCAGATCCTCGGGGGTGTTGACGTTGGTAAAGGGCTCCAACCCGGCAACGCGATCCGCAAAGATCACCCGGGCTGCGCCCACTGCCTGCAAGGGGCCACGCACACGACGGTCATCGGCTGCCAAACAATCGGCAATTGTCTGCGCAGAGTCCCGATGCCAGATGCTTGAAAGATAATGATCGCGGTCCGCATGGCTGGCAAAGGCGGCCGTCACCCCGGCACCCTCGGCAGCGGCCCGCAAGCGCGCCACCATATCAAGCGGCACAATCGGGCAATCAACCGGGAAGGTCACCAACCAGTCAATACCATCGGGCAACATGCGCAAGCCGCCAAGAATACCACCCAGCGGCCCCTGCCCTGTTGCAGGATGATCGCCCACCACGGGCAGGCGGAAATCAGCAAACGCATCTGCCCCGGCATTGGATGAAATCATCACCTGATCGCATTGCGACTGGGCAACATCAATCACCCGCCCGATCAGGCTTTTGCCCCCGACTGCACGGAATGCCTTATTGCCACCCATGCGTCGTGCCTCGCCCCCGGCCAGAACAAGGCCAAGGGTCGGTATCTGCGGGGACCGGTCTTGATCAGGTTTCGTCACGACGCCAGCAAACCTTTGAATTGAAGCACGCAATTCGATGACCTCATCATAGTCCAGAGCTGTTCGGCATGCATCTGTCGTCTTGGCTCACGTTCGCTTTTGGGCGCGAACATCCATGCTGCACTGCGTCATTTTTACATTGTCGCACTGCACACGTTGAACTAGACTAATTTCAGACAGTTCGACTTCCGCCTTGATACCGGACGACCGGTATTCCTGATCCGATCAATGGGGACGGCCCCGCAAGACAGGAGGCCCCCATGGCCTGGACAGCGTTGGTTATTGCCGGATTTCTCGAAATTTGCTGGGCGATTGGCCTGAAATACACCGAAGGCTTCACCAAGCCCATCCCAAGTGCGCTTACCATTGCCGCAATTGCCGCCAGTTTCTGGCTGCTTTCAATCGCCATGCGCTCTATCCCGATCGGAACCGCATATGCCATCTGGACCGGTATCGGTGCGGCCGGTGCCGTGATTTTTGGCATCATCATGGTCGGGGAGCCCGCCAACCCCGGACGGCTGGTTGCCATCGCACTGATCCTGTCAGGCATCGTGATGCTGAAATTGTTTAGTCCGTCTTAAGGCCCAGATAAAGCATGCACATGCAAAACGGGGCAGCCAATGGCTGCCCCGTTTTTTGATGGATCGTGCTCGGTTGGCTTAGACGCCAGCCGGAATACCGCTGCGTTCAACCTTACGCGGGGATGTGATTTCTTTCCATTTGGAAAGCGCCTTGTTGACCGCCGGATACGGTTCGCGGGCGATGAATTCGCCGTCGCCGCATTTGGCAAGCACCACACCTTCTTCGGCGGCAATGCGGCCGCGGCTGATGGTGTAGCGCGGAAGGCCGGTGACCTCGATGCCCTCGAACACGTTGTAGTCAATTGCGGACTGCTGGTGTTCGGCGGTGATGGTCTTGGAGGCCTTCGGATCCCAGACAACAAGGTCGGCATCTGCGCCCACCAGAACCGCACCCTTGCGCGGATAGATGTTAAGGATCTTGGCAATGTTGGTAGACGTTGCCGCCACGAACTCGTTCGGGGTCAGACGACCGGTACCAACACCATAGGTCCACAGAAGCGGCATACGGTCTTCAAGGCCGCCCGTGCCGTTCGGGATCTTGGTGAAGTCGCCAACGCCCATGCGTTTCTGTTCGGTGGTGAAGGCGCAGTGATCAGTCGCGACAACCTGCAGGCTGCCCGATGCCAGACCATTCCACAGGCCATCCTGATGTTCCTTGCTGCGGAACGGCGGGGACATGACGCGACGTGCCGCATGATCCCAATCGGTGTTTTTATATTCGCTGTCATCAAGGATCAGGTGCTGGATCAGCGGCTCGCCAAAGACGCGCTTGCCGTTCTGGCGCGCACGACGAATAGCTTCGTGGGCCGGTTCGCACGACACATGCACGATATAAAGCGGCACATTGGCCATATCGGCAATCATGATCGCGCGGTTACATGCTTCGCCTTCGACATCCACGGGCCGTGAATAGGCGTGGGCTTCGGGGCCGTTATTGCCTTCGGCCAGCAATTTGGCCTGAAGGGTCGCGACCACGTCGCCGTTTTCCGCATGGACCAGCGGCATCGCCCCCAGTTCAGAGCAGCGCGAGAAGGATGCGAACATTTCATCGTCATCCACCATCAACGCGCCCTTGTAGGCCATGAAGTGCTTGAAGGTGTTGATGCCTTTTTCCTGTACGACGGTCTTCATTTCATCAAAGACCTGCTCACTCCACCAGGTAATCGCCATGTGGAAGGAATAGTCACACACCGCCTTGGAGGATTTGTTATCCCAGGCCTGCAGCGCTTCAAGCAGCGACTGGTTCGGTGCCGGCAGGCAGAAATCGACAACCATGGTCGTCCCGCCGGCAACGGCAGCCTTGGTGCCGCTTTCGAAATCGTCTTCGGAATAGGTGCCCATAAAGGGCATTTCCATATGGGTGTGCGGATCAATACCGCCGGGCATCACATAGCAGCCGTCGGCCTCGATCACCTTGTCCCCGGTCAGGTTGTCGCCAATCGCGGCAATCTTGCCGTTTTCGATCAGGATATCGGATTTGTATGTCAGGTCGGCGGTAACAATGGTTCCGCCACGAATAACCATGGACATGGGTGGCTCCTTGTTGTCTGAGCGGCGAAAAGTTGCGGGCCATCCCGGCATTTCGCCCGTTATCTCCAAACACCCAGAGGGTATTCAATCAGTTGTCAATCAATCGTCATAGTCTTGGAGGTCATCCCGTCCGGCGAAGCAAAACCCCGCCGGACGGTCAAAATTCACAAGATGATCAAATTACATCTTGTCGGTCACAGCGTGGGTCCAGGCACCTTCCGGCTCCTTGGTGATCACCGGATCGGAACCACCCGACAGCAGGCTGTCAACGGTACGCTGATAGGCTGCTTCATCGAGAACCGCAGAATCACCAAGCAGTTTGGCGATTTCGGTCATCATGCGGACCTGGTGTTTCTCGGTCTGGGCACCGGTCATGTCGTTATCAAGAACGATCATCGCGGCGTCTTCCGGGTTTTCCTTTGCCCACATCCAGCCCTTCATGCTGGCATCAACAAAGCGTGCCATCTTGTCGACAAATGCCGGGTCTTCAAGATTGTCTTCAAGAACATAAAGACCGTCTTCAAGAGTTGCGACACCCTGGTCTTCGTATTTGAAGACCTTGAGGTCGTCGGCCGGAATACCGGCATCAATAACCTGCCAGTATTCGTTATAGGTCATGGTCGACACGCAATCGGCCTGCTTCTGGATCAGCGGATCAACGTTGAAGCCCTGCTTAAGCACGGTCACACCGTTTTCGCCGCCATCGGTCGGAATGCCGAGTTTCGACATCCAGCTCAGGAACGGATACTCGTTCCCGAAGAACCAGACACCAAGGGTACGACCCGGGAAGTCATCCGGGCTTTCAATGCCGGTTTCCTTCAGGCAGGTCAGCATCATGCCCGATTTGGCGAACGGCTGTGCGATGTTGACCAGCGGCACACCCTTTTCGCGCGATGCAAGGGCCGACGGCATCCAGTCAATGATCACGTCGGCACCACCACCGGCAATCACCTGCGGCGGGGCAACGTCCGGACCACCCGGATTAATGGTCACATCAAGGTCGGCTTCTTCATAGAAACCTTTGTCGAGTGCCACATAGTAGCCTGCAAACTGGGCCTGTGTGACCCATTTAAGCTGCAGGGTTACCTCGTCTGCTGCCATCGCCGAAAACGATGCCAACCCGAAACTCAACCCCATAGCAGTCGAAATAAACTTATTCATTCGTCGATGTCTCCTCAGGTTGTAGTCAAGTCCTCCCGACGGGTCGTCTTGTTTTATGCCTTTAATGGCGACGTACCCGGAATGACGGATGCCATGACGTTGCTTTTCTCTCGATATAAGCCACGGCTCCGTAGAAGGCGGTCCCCGCAAGGGCCGCCAATGCGATTTCCGCCCAGACCATGTCGATATTCATCCGCCCGACCTCGGTCGAGATGCGGAAGCCCATACCAACAATCGGGGTGCCGAAAAATTCGGCGACGATTGCGCCAATCAGCGCAAGCGTGGAATTGATTTTAAGTGCGTTGAACACAAACGGCATGGCAGCAGGCAAACGCAGTCTGAACAGTGTTGACCAATAGCCCGACGCGTATGTCGCCATCAGATCCTTTTCAAGCTTACCTGCCGCATTCAACCCGGTAACGGTATTCACCAGCATCGGGAAGAACGTCATGATCACGATCACTGCCGCCTTTGACTGCCAGTCAAAGCCGAACCACATCACCATGATCGGCGCGACACCAATGATCGGCAGGGCCGACACCATGTTGCCCAGCGGCAAAAGACCGCGTTTAAGAAACGGCACACGGTCAACGGCAATCGCGATGATAAAGGCCGATCCACAGCCCATAACATAGCCACTGAGCACTGCCTTCACAAAGGTCTGGTGGAAGTCGGATGCCAGAATGTCGGTGGAATTGACAAACCGTTCGCCAATCATGCTAGGCGGCGGCAACAGGACCTGTGGCACGCCAAAGCCTGAAACGACGACTTCCCATACAAACAGAAGCCATATGCCAAAGGCCAACGGCACAACAATGTTGGCAGCATGTTGCTTGCTGCGATCAAGGCTGTGGAAATTGGCGATCACATCAATCCCGCGCCAGACAAACGCCCAAAGCGAAATGATAAACAACCAGAATCCAAGCGCGGCATAACCGGCCACACCATGATCATAAAGAACATCCACCGCCTGCCAGCAGCCAAACACGGCAACCGCAAGAATAACCATCCCGGCCTTGACCGACCGCACACCAAGCCAGGTGAAAGCCGCACCGGCAATCACACAAAGCGCCATGGCGATGGCAAGCCCCGGAATATCGCCGACAAAGGCAACCTGTTTTCCGGTATCACTATCAATGCCCGACAGCGGAAAAATCAGGGCCAGCAAGGCCGCAATCGCTGCAACGAGACAGAATTTGTCCAGTTTCATCCGGGTCATGACTTTACTCCCATCCGCACAAGGACCCTGCGTTCACACCAGCCAACGATCACCACAAGGATGGCCGCCACAAAGGCCGCTGTCAGAAGGGCCGACCAGATCTGGATGGTCTGTCCGTAATAGGACCCCGCCAGCAAACGCGCACCAAGCCCCGCCTGCGCACCGGTCGGCAATTCACCAACGATGGCACCGACCAGACTGATCGCAATCGCGACTTTCAGGCTGGCAAACAGGTATGGCATGGCGGACGGCAAACGAAGCTGCCAGAAGGTCTGCCATTTCGAGGCATTATAGGTCCGCATCAGATCAAGCTGGATCACCTGCGGGGAACGCAGGCCTTTTACCATGCTGATCGTGACAGGGAAAAAGCACAAATAGGTCGAAATAACCGCCTTTGGCACCAGTCCCTTGATCCCGATCGCCCCCAGAACAACAATGATCATCGGGGCGATGGCAAGGATCGGAATGGTTTGCGATGAAATCACCCATGGCATCAGGCTTTTTTCAAGCGTCATGACATGAACGATACCCACCGCCAGCAACACACCAAGCAACGTCCCGATGCCAAAGCCCAGAAGGGTCGAGGAAAGCGTCACCCAGCTGTGATAAACCAGCGACCGCTTGGACGTGATCTTGATGGCAAAGATGGTTTTATACATCTCGACCGCGACCTGATGGGGGGCTGGCAGGATCGGACGGTCCTGCGCCAGCGTATCTTCGATCAGCTGGCCGGCAGTCCAAGTCTGGTCAGCACGGTCATATCGGTCAATCTGGGTCGGCGCGTTCATGAAAACGGCCCCGACATACCACAGAACAAGAAGCGCAATCAGAACAACGCAGACCGGCCCGGTCTGGCCAGACATCATGCGCGTCCAGGTCGATGGTCCGTTAACGGACCCGGTCATGGAAGCAGCATTACTCGTCATTGCTGTGCCCCGCACGCAGCCCTTCACGAACCCGATGCGCAATCTCGAGGAATTCCGGCGTTTCACGGATATCGAGTGTACGGTCGTTCGGGAAGTTGGTTTCGATCACGTCAATGATGCGCCCCGGACGCGGTGACATCACGACAATCTTGGTCGACAGATACACCGCCTCGGGGATGGAGTGCGTCACAAACGCCACCGTCTTGTTGGTGCGCGCCCACAGTTTCAACAGCTGTTCATTGAGGTGATCACGCACAATCTCGTCGAGCGCACCAAACGGTTCGTCCATCAAAAGCAGGTCGGCGTCGAATGACAGCGCACGTGCAATTGATGCACGCTGCTGCATGCCACCAGACAGCTGCCATGGGAATTTCTTTTCAAAGCCATTGAGCTCGACAAGTTTCAGGGCCTCCTGGGCGCGCTTGACGCGCTCTTCCTTGGAGATTTCCATGATTTCGAGCGGCAAGGTCACGTTGCGTTCGATCGAGCGCCACGGCAAAAGCGCCGGTGCCTGAAAGACATAGCCATAAGCACGCTTTTCGCGGGCTTCGTGTGGCGTAACACCGTTGATCGAAATATCGCCCCCGGTGGCTTGCTCAAGGTCTGCAATCACACGCAAAAGCGTGGTTTTGCCGCAACCTGACGGACCGATAAAGGAAACGAAATCGCCTTCTTCGATGGTCAGATCGACATCGGAAAGGGCGTACACAGGACCATCTGCCGTCTGAAAGGTCAGCGACAGTTTATTGATATCAACAACAGCTTTTTTCGATGCGGGCATCTCAGCAACATTATTGACGACTTGTTTTAGCGTCATGGGGTTTCCCCTGATCGTATGTCTCTCTTCCGAACCAGAAAGATTTCTGATCCGACTTATTGGAAGCCTCCCTCAGGGACGTTGCCCTGAACCCTGTCGACATTTGATCAAACGCATAAAGCCTTTGCCCGGTCATTGCCGGGAATGGGGAATGATACCCCACCTGTCGATCAGGGCAAAACGGCGAGCAGCCACAAACCGCTCGCCGGTATCATGAAATCAGTTACCGTCCGTCAGACGGGTATAGGTCGACGGGCGACGGTCGCGGAAGAACTGCCAGTTGTCGCGAATTTCGCGCACCATCGACATATCCATGTCATGGACCAGCAATTCGTCCTGGTCACGCGATGCCTGTGCTTCGATTTCGCCACGTGGATTGACGAAATAGCTCTGACCATAAAACTCGCCAATATCCCACGGCTGTTCGCGTCCAACCCGGTTGATCGCGCCGATGAAACACCCATTAGCCACAGCCGATGCCGGCTGTTCGAGTTTCCAGATATATTCCGACACCCCGGCAACAGTCGCCGACGGATTGACGATATATTCCGCCCCGTTCAGCGCCAGCGCACGCCAGCCTTCCGGGAAGTGGCGGTCATAGCAGATGTAAACGCCAATTTTGCAGTACTGGGTGTCAAAGACCGGCCAATCCGAGACGCCCGGCTTGAAGAAGAACTTCTCCCAGAAACCGGCGACGTGGGGGATATGGGTTTTGCGGTATTTCCCAAGATAGGTACCGTCGGCATCAATCACGGCAGCGGTGTTGTAATAGACACCGGTGATGTCTTCCTCATAGATCGGAACAACGATCACCATTTTGTATTTTGCTGCCAGCTCACACATCAGCTGTGTGGTCGGGCCATCGGGGATTTTTTCCGCGGCCGCATACCATTTCTTGTCCTGGCTCGGACAGAAATAGGGCTGGGTGAAAACTTCCTGAAAGCACAGGACCTGCACACCTTTTTTGGCTGCCTCTTCAATATAGGGCAGATGTGCATCAATCATGGCCTTGCGGATTTCTTCGGGGGTCTGATCGGTTGACCCTTTCAGACTCATTTGAATCAGTCCGCCTCTCAGCATCGACATCCGAGATACCTCCTTGATCTGATATTTTTATGTCCTTGCCAGCTTTTGCTGATCTTTGGACTTATGTCCGAACGCGCCCCAAGAACCCTGTTTTGTTTTATGCGGGTCCATTCCCAGACGGGACGCGATCAGTAAAATCGCGAAACAGATGTTTCCTCCGTGGCGTTGCAGAACCGTTTGATTTTTTATCAGCCCTGCAAGCCGTTGCCCCCTGCCCGTTTGGAACGGACAAGGGGCGAATTTCTTGATCTTAATCGATCTCTTTAAGCACTTCGCGCAATGTGCCGAACAGCTGATCAATGTGTGATTTTTCAAGGATCAGCGGCGGCGACAGCGCAATAATGTCACCCGTGGTCCGGATCAGGATGCCTTTTTCAAACGCCTTGAGGAAGGCATTGAAGGCACGCTTGGTCGGGAAGCCTTCAATCGGCTCCAGCTCGATCGCACCGATCAGACCCAGGTTACGGACATCCTTGACCAGCGGCAGGTCGATCAGGCTGTGCACTGCATCTTCCCAATACTGACCAAGTTCCTGGCCCTTGGTGTAAAGACCATCTTCTTCATAGGTCTCAAGCGTTGCCATCGCGGCTGCACAGGCAACCGGGTTACCCGAATAGGTGTAACCATGGAACAGCTCGATCATGTTTTCCGCACCGGTCATGAACGCATCATGGATTTCGTCGGTGGCAAACACGGCACCCATCGGAATGGTTCCGTTGGTCAGGCCCTTGGCGGTCGTGACCAGATCCGGCTGAACACCGAAATAATCAACTGCGAACGGTGCGCCAAGGCGACCGAAACCGGTGATGACTTCATCAAAGATCAGAAGAATGCCGTGCTTGGTGCAAATCTCGCGCAGGCGTTCCAGATAGCCCTTCGGCGGGATCAGAACGCCGGTGGAACCAGCAACCGGCTCGACAATTACGGCCGCGATGGTTGACGGATCATGCAGCGCGCAAATGCGTTCCAGATCTTCGGCAAGGTAGGCCCCATGTTCGGGCATGCCACGGGTGACACCGTTTTCTTCCGGCAGATAGGTGTGACGCATATGGTCAACACCGCCCAGCATCTGACCAAAGGTCTTGCGGTTACCCGAAATACCACCGACAGAAATACCACCGAAGTTCACACCGTGATAGCCGCGTTCACGACCGATCAGACGGGTCCGCTGACCATCACCACGTGCGCGGTGATAGGCCAGTGCGATTTTAAGCGCGGTCTCAACCGATTCAGAACCGGAGTTGGTATAGAACACATGGTTAAGATTGCCCGGCATCAGCTGAGCCAGACGGCTGGCCAGCTCGAACGCCTTGGGATGGCCCATCTGGAACGCCGGTGCGTAATCCAGCTCATCCATCTGCGCCTTGACCGCTTCGACGATTTTCGGACGCTTGTGACCGGCGTTGCAGCACCAAAGGCCTGCGGTGCCGTCAAGGATATCGCGATTGTCGTCGGTTTTGTAATACATGCCGTCCGCCGAGACCAGCATACGCGGGGTCTGCTTGAACTGACGGTTGGCCGTAAAGGGCATCCAGAACGCCGAAAGATCGTTCGGACGACTGATTTTCGTGGTGGCTGTCATCAAAAGGTCTCCCGTACCTTTTTAAGTGCTTCTCTCGACCGGTTCGGTGGCGGGCACCGTCCACCGGCATCTGATTTTATTCTTCCCGTATCGCGAAAGGTATTCGGCCCTCTGACCAAAATGTCGCACATTCGCCTTGCGGAAAGGCCCGTAATACAGGCACGTCAAAGTCGTTAGCATGAGACATGCCCATTCACTAGCGCTTTAACACCACTGCGGAACTGTTTCGAATATTCGACCGTCAAACACCATTTCGGCGACCCTGATTTTTGTTTACGGCGTCTATTTTGTGTTTATCTTTCATCGGAGCTGTTCGATATTTCGGACAAAACCGACTCTTGACCATGGCTAGGCGCGACGCGCATAAAAAAGTTTCTTTTTGATATTAGAAGTAGAGGTTATTTTAACCTGACCAAACGGTCAAGATAAATGACACGATTTATACAGTACGATTGAGAACCATCGAAATCGGCGCGAAACGGGACATTAGAATGAGCACAAAACCCGCAGTAAACGGCGCACACAAGGCTGCGATCCGGCAGGAGAACGAAGAACAGATTCTGGCGGCTGCCGAACGGGTCTTTGCCGATTTCGGGTTCAAGGGCGCCACAACCGCACGGATTGCCGAGACAGCCAATGTGCCCAAGGCGAATGTGCATTACTATTTCAGCACCAAAGAGGCCCTTTATCGCCGCATCATGGAAGATGTCTGCGACCATTGGCTTGAAGCTGCGATGACGTTCGATAACAGTGCTGATCCGGCGCTTATTCTGCGCGGCTATATCGAAGCCAAAATGGACCTTTCACGCCTGCGTCCCTATGGGTCGCGTCTTTGGGCACATGAAATCATTCGTGGTGCCAAATTCTCGTCGGAATACATTTCCACCACGGTCAAAAGCTGGCTTGATAGCCGTGTGGTGGCGATCCGCGGCTGGATCGCCGAGGGCAAGATGGATGATATCGAACCCTATACGCTGATGTACATGATCTTTGCCACCACCCAGCACTATGCCGACTTTGGCCGTCAGATCGAAATTTTCAACAACGACAAACCACTTACCGACGCACAGTTTGCCGAGGCCAAGGAAAATGTCGTTCGTATCATTCTCAAGGGTGTCGGATTGACCTGAGCTGGCGGTCGCTGCCCGGCACGCGTAGCCCCCTTTCTGACAAAGTTATTGATTAAGACAAGTTGAATAAACCGCACCGCGTCCACATCTAAATAATCGGGAGTGATCAGGAAACGACAGGGGCGGAAAAGATGCGGTCAAAGCTGCGACACGCCAGCCTTATTAGAATATGCGCACTATGCGTGATAATCACCGCATTGACCGGCTTGTCCACACCCGCCATGGCTCAGCAGTCCGACCGCAATAAACCTGCCGCTGACACATCCAGATCAAATTGCAAAACCATCACGATCGGCGGCCCGACAAGTTGGCAGCCGATTTCCTATATTGCAAAGGACGGGCGCCAAACCGGTCTTGGTATCGATATCATCACCGAATATGCCAAACGCAATAACCTTGATGTCAGGGTTGATATCGAGATGCCCTGGGCCAGAACCCTTGATTTGCTGTTTCAGGGTGAAATCGACGCCACGGCGGGTGCATATTTCAAGACCGAACGCCAACGGCTTTACCACTATAGCGACCCCTTCTACGAAGACGATATCATGGTTTTTCAGCATGTGGACCGGCGCTTTGGCTATCGCCAGATCAGCGACCTTCGGGGGTATCGCGGGGCGCGCCCGCATGGTGGCAGCCTTGGAAACGAGATCGATAGCTATTCAAGCCAAAATCTCGACGTTGTTTATTCCCCGACAATTGATCGCATCTTTGACCTGCTTGTTGCAGGTCATGTCGATTATGTTCTGCTGGGCCGCTATGATGGGCTGGCAACGCTTCGCAAACTTGGCATTCAGGACGAAATCATCGCTGTTGATCCCCCGGTGGCGCGCAACCCCGTGCATCTGATGTTTTCGCGCAACAGCCCCTGTCGTCGTCACATTCAACAGATCAACGCGTTAATTGCCGAGCTTGGCGATCGCGGCATTCTGCAAGAACGCATCGAATACCATCTTGGTCAAACCGTGTTTGATGTCGATAACGGCAGCTAGGGCAAAGCCCCTCTTACCCAACCTCAAATGGCACCACTTCTGGATAGTTGAAACATTTGGTTGATACGCCAACTGTAAGAAACTTCCATAATTACAACGTTGCCATCAGACCATGTTGTCCATCAGACGATCATTTCGGGCTGTTTGTTTTTGCCTTCGCGGTTTACCGATCGGGGCTGCTGCCTTGCTGATGGCAGTGCCTGCACTTGCCGAAGATGTAAATACCGGCCCAACACAGATCAACCAACCTGCCAGCGCCTGCCGAACCTTGTCTGTCGGTGGCGCCGATGGCTGGGAACCGATCAGCTATATTCGCGAGAATGGGCAACATACCGGCCTTGCGATTGACATTCTGCGAGATTACGCAAAACGTCATGATTTGCGGGTTGAAGTCAATCTGGACATTCCCTGGACACGTGCGATGCAAATGCTGGGCAGCGGCGAGCTGGACGTGATCGCCGGGGCTTACTTCACCGCCGAGCGAAACCAGATCCATTTCTATAGCAAGCCATTCGCCCAAGACGACATCATGGTCTTTCAACGCAGGAATGACCAGTTTCAGGTTAATGACCTGCACGATCTGATTGGTTATCGAGGTGCCCGGCCGCAAGGGGGCAGCTATGGCGACTATATCGACATGTTCGCAGAACAGCGACTGGACATGATTTTCTCACCGACGGGAAATCGCATCTTTGACGTTCTTTTGAACGGTCGGGTGGACTATGTGATGCTTGGTCGGTTTGACGGGCTGACCAACATCTATCGCGACAGTTTAAGCGACAAGATTACGGCGATTGAGCCGCCTATCGACAGCAATGATGTGCATTTCCTGTTTTCGCGCAAAAGCCCCTGCATGCGGCACGTCCAGAATCTGAATGTCCTGATCGAAAACATGTCTGAGAACGGCACATTGGGACGCTGGACCGAAAGTCATCTTTTCGACACCTCCGAAGGGGCCAGCTAAACGCCCTCGATATCGATCATTCATCATATAAAAACAAAAAAGCAGGGCGTTTGAAGCGCCCTGCTTTTTTGGTGAAACATCATTGCCACTTCGGCCATCGCCCAAGGGCATCATGCTTGCCTATTCTTTCATGACCGTCTCGTCGGCCTTGGCAAGAACAGCGTTCAGCAGAACCTGCCCACCCGCATCAGACCAGTGTTTGTGGACTTCTTCGATCTCGTTATGGGAAATACCATCGACACACGGGATAAAGATCATCGCCGTCGGGCAGACCTGTGCAAGGTAGCAAGCATCATGGCCAGCACCCGAAACGATTTCACGAGCCGAGAAACCACCAAGCTCCGCCCCCTTGCGCACGGCATCGACACAGGATTTGTCGAACGGAACCGGTGCATAATAGAAGATCTGCTCGAACTCGGTCTCAAGACCAATATCCTTGGCAATCTTTTCGACACCTTCGCGCAATGCCTTGTCCATATCGGCCAGAACCGCATCGTCGGGGTGACGGAAATCAACTGTAAAGAAGACTTCGCCAGGGATCACGTTCCGCGAGTTCGGATGGATCTGCATCATGCCGACGGTGGCACATGCCAGCGGAGAGCGATCCAGACCGATCTTGTTGACCAGATCGACCACGCGTGACGCCCCCAGAAGGGCATCCTTGCGGGTTTTCATCGGGGTCGGTCCGGCATGGGCTTCGACACCGGTGAACTTGATTTCGTACCAACGCTGGCCCTGGGCATCGGTGACGATACCGATATCCTTGCCTTCATCTTCAAGGATCGGGCCCTGTTCGATATGGGCTTCGAAATAGGCCCCCATTTCGTGGGCATCAATGGTCGGCTCGTCCGGCCCCATATAGCCGATACGCTCAAGTTCCTCGCCCATGGTTTTGCCATCAACGTCCGCACGTGAATGACCGTATTCAAGGTCAAACACCTTGGCAAACACGCCTGATGACACCATTGCTGGCGCAAAACGTGAGCCTTCCTCGTTTGTCCAGCAAACGACCTCAAGCGGGGCTTCGGTTTCGTATTTGGCTTCGTTCAGGGTACGGATAACTTCCAGCCCCGAAAGAACACCATAAACACCATCATACTTGCCGCCGGTCGGCTGACTATCAAGGTGGCTTCCCATGACAATGGGGGCCAGATCCGGGTTACGGCCTTCGCGACGGGCAAAGATATTGCCCATCTTGTCGATCCGGATCGAGCAACCCTCTGCCTTGCACCACTTGATGAACAGATCGCGGCTTTCGCGGTCAAGATCGGTCAGCGCCAGACGGCAAACGCCGTCCTTCGCTGTTTTGCCGATCTTGGCCATCTCCATCAGGCTATCCCAAAGGCGGTCACCATCAATTGACAGGTTACGTACACTGGGTTGAGCAGTCATTCGTTCGTCCTTTTGGTTTTGGTGGCACAGATGGTTTATTCAGCAGCGACACGCATGGGATTAAGCGGGTGTTCCGGCCAGGTCATCGGCGGCTTGTCGGTCTTGACCGGTTCCATGGTGATGCAATCAGGGACCGGGCAGATGTGATAGCAAAGGTTACAACCCACGCATTCCTCATCGACCACTTCAAACAGACGACCGCCTTCGGGCTTGTCGGTCATGGTGATTGCCTGGTGCGAGGTATCTTCACACGCGATATGGCAACGACCGCACTCGATGCAGTTATCCGGGTTGATCACCGCCTTGGTGTCGAAGTTCATGTTCAGCTCGTTCCAGTCGGAAACCTGCGGAACGGCAGCACGGGTGAACTGTTCGACACTGGTGTAGCCCTTGTCATCCATCCACTGGCTCATACCGTCAATCAGGTCATCGACCACGCGGAAGCCATAGATCATTGCAGCCGTACAAACCTGAACGGCGTTCGATCCCAGTGCCATGAATTCGACGGCGTCTTTCCAGGTGGTGATGCCCCCGATACCGGAAATCTCAAGATCGCGGGTTTCCGGGGTGCGGGCGATTTCAGCAACCATGTTCAGCGCAATCGGCTTGACTGCCGATCCGCAATAACCGCCGTGCGTACCCTTGCCGTCAACAACCGGTTCCGGGACCATGTTGTCGATATCGACCGACACGATGGAGTTAACGGTGTTAATCAGCGATACAGCATCCGCACCGCCCTTCAACGCAGCTTCGGCCGACCACAGGATGTTGGTGATGTTCGGGGTCAGTTTGGTAAAGACCGGAATATCAACCGCGTCCTTGACCCAACGGGTGACCTGTTCGACCATTTCCGGCACCTGACCGATGGCCGACCCCATGCCGCGTTCGCACATGCCGTGCGGGCAACCAAGGTTAAGTTCCAGACCATGCACACCGCTTTCGGCGATCTGCTGGGCAAGGTCCTTCCAGGCGCGTTCCTCGATCGGGGCCATCATCGAACCGATGATGACGTGATCAGGATACTCTTTCCGGCATTCGCGGATTTCCTGAAGGTTGGTGGCAAGCGGACGGTCGGAAATCAGCTCGATATTGTTGATCCCCAGCAGACGGCGGTTCTGGTCATGGTGCGCGCCATAGCGCGAGGACACGTTGACCACGGGCGGATCGATGCCCAGCGTCTTCCAGACAACCCCGCCCCAGCCTGCTTCAAAGGCACGAACGACGTTGTATTTCTTGTCCGTCGGCGGCGCGGAGGCCAGCCAGAACGGGTTAAGCGAATCAATACCGGCGATTTTGCAGCTTAGATCAGCCATTTTTCTCTCTCCCTTTGCTGGCGGTTCAAGCGGATTTCAGGAATGCATCAATGGCGATGGCGGCCTGTTTGCCGTCTTCGACCGATTGAACGGTCAAATCTTCGCCACTCTTGATGCAGTCCCCACCGGCGAACACGCCCGGGGCGGTTGTCTGATAGGACTCATCGACCACGATCTTGCCGCCGGTGATCTCCATCCCGGCAAGGTCATCGGTTTTGATTTTCTGTCCGATGGCCTTCAAAATCTGGTCTGCACGCACTTCAAAGGTTTCGCCTGTGCCAACAAGCTTGCCATTGGCATCAAGTTCGGTTTTTTCGAACTCCATGCCCATCAGCTTGCCATTGGCCTTGATCGCAACCGGCTTTGCCCAATAGCGCACAATAACGCCGTTGGTTTTGGCCAAATCCTGCTCGAACTCGGTCGCGGACATGTTTTCCGCACCACGGCGGTAAACAAGGGTGACTTCCTCAGCCCCAAGACGCTTGGCCTGAACCGCAGCATCAATTGCAGTGTTGCCACCGCCAATGACGATCACGTTGTTGCCAACCGGCATATCGGATTTCGGTTCTGTCTGGCGCAGTTTTTCGATGAAGGTAATGGCATCATCAACGCCCGGGAAATCTTCACCCTTAAGGCCAAGATCATTGGTCGAGCCAAGGCCGACACCAACAAAGACGGCGTCGTATTTTGCCTTGAGGTCGGCAAGGTTGATGTCCTTGCCAAGCGCCTTGTTATATTCGATTTCAATCCCGCCAATGCCCAGAAGAAACTCAACTTCGCGCTGGGCGAAATCGTTGGTCATCTTATAAGCGGCCAGACCATATTCATTCAGTCCACCCGGTTTCGGCTTGGATTCAAACACAACAACGTCATGACCCAGCATCGCCGCACGGTGCGCGCAGGAAAGGCCCGCCGGACCGGCACCGACAACGGCAATCGTCTTGCCGGTTTTGGGCGCACGTTTGAACGGATGGGGCAGATCGCGTTCCATCAGATGATCGACCGCGTATCGTTGCAGGCTGCCGATCTCAACAGCGGTATCTTCGGCGACGTTGCGAACGCAGGCCTCTTCACACAGCACTTCTGTCGGGCAGGCGCGTGCACAGGTGCCGCCCATGATGTTGGCCGACAAAATGGTCTTTGCCGCACCATCCGGGTTGCCGGTACTGATTTTGCGAATGAAGGATGGAATATCAATTGATGTCGGGCATGCGGTTACGCATGGCGCGTCATAGCAATACAGGCAGCGGTTGCTTTCCGCCATGGCCTGAAGTTCGGAATAGGCCGGATGCAGATCGGAAAAACCGTCATCTGCGTCATTGTGACCAGCACCGCCATGAACGGCACCGGATTTTGAAGCTTGCTTGGCCTGCAAGGTGGTCATTTGTTTGTCTCCCTGCCAAAAAGGCGTCCTCTCCTGACGTCATCGAGAGACAAAACAAGAATGAAAATACAATCGACCGCGGGCCAAATGTGATCGCTGCTATTGCGCGATCAGAATACAGTTATGGCGTTTCGTGGACGGGCGGGCCCGACCAACTCAGGGTCTTTCATACTGACATTCTTGGCGTATCCATCCGGCTTATGCCGGATTGTTTCCCAGTATTTGATCTGCCGTGTGATTATAGTTTCGGGGTTATCCCCGGTTGATACACGTACAGATGCCTCTCTCTGACAGAAACAGCATGTCCAATCCTGATCATTTGGTCAAGATTAAAAATCCGATTTCTTGCTGGCCGTGAAAAATGCCCGGAACTGAAAGAAGATTTGCCACCCGGAACCAGCTTCTCCGGACCGGATTTCCGAGGATTAGACTGGGTATATGTTCTTGATTTGGCGTAATTTTATGCTGGCTTTATTTGGACGAACTAAAGTAACGTCCACCGACCAGCGCAATTCGGAACGCCTTTGATGACCACAAAAAATGATGCAACCGACACCCTTCCAGACCCTCAACCGTCGGTTCGGGCTGTCGCCATGCCGTCTGATACCAACCCGACCGGGGATATCTTTGGTGGCTGGTTGATGTCACAAATGGACCTTGCAGCTGGTACTGCGGCGGCTCGGCGTGCCAAGGGCAGAACCGCAACCGTCTTTGTCGACAGCATGTCGTTTCTGCGTCCGGTTCATGTCGGTGATGAAGTCTCGTTCTTTACCGACATCATCCATGTCGGGCGCACATCGCTTCGCATCAATGTACAGGCCTGGCGCCAAACCCGGTTTGAAGAAAGGTCCGATAAAGTGACCGAAGGCGTCTTTACCTTCGTCGCCCTGGATGAAGCCGGCCGTCCGCGCCCGCTTGATCCCGACGTCGAGGACGGTGTGGCTCAGGCCTGATCGACCATCGGGCCTTGAAGATAGGCAAACAAAAGTTCAGCAACTGCAACGAAGCTATCGACATGGGCGCGTTCATGCCCGTGCGATGCATCCAGCCCGAAACAGATCAAGGATGCCCGCGTATCATATCCGGCCTCAAGAGCGGATGCGACGTCACTGCGATAGAATTTGAAAACATCGCGCGCATGTTCGATCCCGTTTGCCACACAAAGATCCAGCAAATGCCGATTGAGCTTACGATCAAACGGGCCTGACATATCCTTCATTGCGATGGTCACACCATATTCGCTGGTGTTCTGGCCCGGCGCGAAGGTGCCGTTATCAACCGCCACCAGTTCGGCAATATCATCATCAAGAATATGCGGCGCGCCAAGGCCGACTTCCTCGGCAATGGTGAACAGGAACTTGCAGGTTACCGGCAAGTCGACCTTGCCCGTCACCACCGCACGGATCGCTGAAAGTACGGCGGCCACGCCTGCCTTGTCATCCAAATGGCGCGACACCACAAAGCCGCTTTCGGTAAATTCGGCATTGGTATCAACTGCAACCATATCACCAACATTGATACCAAGGGCGCGCACATCATCCCCGTTTGACACCCGCGTATCAAGGCGCAGTTCAAGCTGTTCCCAGGTTACAGGCTGGCTATCTATTTCGGTGTTATAGGTATGACCCGATGCCTTGACGGGCAGGATGGTGCCCCGGATGGTCTTGCCGCTATCGGTATAGACGGTCACGCGCGCCCCTTCGGCGAAACGCGATGACCAGTGCCCGATCATGGAGACTTCAAGTCGACCATTATCCTTGATCTGTTTGACCATGGCGCCCAGCGTATCAAGATGCACGGCAACGGCCCGGTTCGGGCTTTGTTGTTTGCCGGGCAGGATTGCGCGGATCGCCCCGCGACGGGTCAGTTCAAACGCCACACCCAAATCGCGCAGTTCGTCACAAACATAATCCACCGCGTCCTCGGTCATGCCCGTCGGGCTGTCAATCGTCAGAAGCTTTGCCAGAACGGCACTCAGATACTGTCGATCAATATGGGTTTCAGACATGATACCCGTCCTTACATTCCTGGATAATGTCAGATCAAAGATCAGTGTTTGGTTGCAATACCCGAAAGCGCGCGCAATTCGGCACTGGGTGACAAATCACGCGGCAGATCGATATTGCCCGACCGGAAAAAGCGATTTTCAACCACCGCTTCCTGTTCTTCCATCAAACGCTGGGCCGCGCACATATGTTGATAGGTGACCGCGCGCGCCGTTTCACCATCGCCCTTGCGAAGCGCTTCGATCAGGCGGAACTGATAGTTGCGCCCCGTTTCGCGCAGTTCGGTATTGGGCTGATCATAAATCTTTTTGCAGACCGTCAAATTCATCAGCAAATCGATCATGAACCGGCAGATAAATGACAGCAGCGGATTGGGGCAAAGTTCCACCAGAACCAGATGGAATTCCAGTTCCTTGACACGTTGACGTCGCGCTTCCTCGATCGAGGTTGGATGGCTTGCATACCATGTCATGACCTCTTCAAGTCGTTCGAAATCATCTTCTTCCAGATGACCGATACAAGCCGCAGCCATTTCCGGTTCCAGCAATATCCGAAGCTCGTAAATGTCGCGGATCGTCAGATCCTTGAAAAAGAAGTAATTGGCCAGAAGTTCGACCGCGCGTCCCTCGGACACGGTATCGATAAACGCCCCGCCGCCCGGTCCGGTCCGGGTTGCGATAATCCCCTGCGTTTCCATTGATTTCAGAGCTTCGCGTACCGTCCCCTTGGATGCGCCCAACAGTGTAATCAGTTCCGCTTCCTGTGGCAGACGTTCGCCGGGGCGCAGCCCCTTTTGCGCGATATAGTCTTTCAGCGCGTCGGCGATGATATCGGAACGCTTCCGCTCGCGCTTGCGCGGGCGTGTCGTCAGTTCCAAGTCCTGTTTCGGCCCCTTGATCGGGTTCTTTGTCATTTGTGTTTCCCTGTCGCGCCCAAACGCATTCCGGCCCCTATTCTATCCTTTTTCAGGACCTTGTCACCGGATTGAGCGGATGCAGACATGCCGCATCGTGGTTATCCAACCCGTATTGTGCATCCGGGACGGTGGCAACACAATCATCCTGGGCCCGCGGGCAGCGTGGCGCAAAGGCACAGCCCGGCGGCGGGGCCAGCGGATCGGGCAATTCGGCACTGGCATCTTCGACCGTAAGGCCGCGTTTACCCGGCACGGGCGCACTATCAAGCAACAACCGGGTATAGGGATGCTGCGGCTTCTCAAACAATGCCCGTCCCGGTGCCTGTTCAACGACCCGGCCGAAATACATTACAGCCACCCGGTCACTGACTGCTTCGACCACGGACAGATCGTGACTGATAAACACATAGGTCAGGCCAAATTGCGCCTTGAGTTCCGCCAGAAGGTTCAAAACCTGCGCCTGCACAGACACATCAAGGGCCGAGACCGGTTCATCAAGCACAATGATTTCCGGTTCTGCCGCAAGGGCGCGCGCAATGCCGATGCGTTGTGCCTGCCCGCCGGAAAATTCATGCGGATAACGATCAAGAAATTCCGGGCGCAGATTGACCGCATCCATCAATTCCTTCATCCGCTTATCAAGCGCATCGCCCGAAAGACCACGCAAATGACGCAAGGGGGCCGCCAGTGTTTCACGGACCAGCTTGCGCGGATTAAGCGAGCTGATCGGATCCTGAAACACATACTGGATGCGCTTGGACAGGGCGTGGCGATCCTGGGCGATCAGATCATTCATGTCCGATCCGGTCAGGGTAATATTGCCCTCTGTCGGGCTGTCCAGCCCGACCAGCATGCGGGCCAGTGTCGACTTGCCACAACCTGATTCCCCGACAATGCCCAGCGTTTCACCCTTGCGTACCGCCACATCTATGCCGCGCACGGCATAGACCATGGGTTTCTGCCCGCCCAAAATCGTGCGGCCGCCACCAAAGGTGCGCACAAGGTCGCTGGTTTGCAAAACGACGTCAGACGTCTCAGACATTTGCCGCCTCCATCGGTTTGATACAGCGCACACCATGGCCGTCGCCCAAATCATCAAAGCTGATCTCGCCAACCCGGCATTTGTCCTCGGCCCGTTCGCAGCGATCAGCAAAGGCACACCCGGCTGGCAGGTTGTTAACGGCCGGTGGCAATCCCGGAATGGCCGCGGTGCGACGGTCCGGCTCACCCAGACGCGGCACGCAGTCAATCAGACGCTTGGTATAGGGATGCGCCGGATTTCCGAGAACCTGTTCGGTCGTGCCCATTTCAACAATGCGTCCGGCATACATCACCGCCACCCGATCACAGATTTCCGACACCACGCCAAAATCATGGGTGATGAACAGAACCGAAGTCCCGTGATCAGTGCGCAAATTGTTCATCAATTTCAAAATCTGCGCCTGCACGGTGACATCAAGGGCCGTCGTCGGTTCATCGGCGATGATGAGTTGCGGCTCATTGGCAAGGGCCATGGCAATGCCGACACGCTGGCGCATACCGCCCGACAGTTGATGCGGATAGTTTTCCGCCCGGCGTTCCGGGTTGGGAATACGCACCATACCCAGCAGCTTGACCGCCTTCGCCCAGGCATCCTTGTAGCTCATGGCGTTATGGGCGCGGATCGCCTCGACCAGCTGATCGCCAATGGAAAACAGCGGATGCAGCGTCGAAAGCGGATCCTGGAACACATAGGCCGCCTTGCCACCGCGAATGTCGCGGACCTGACGTTCGGACATGTCAAACACGTCCTTGCCATCAAACATCACCCGGCCCCCGGCAATCGTACCGGGTGGCGATGCCACAAGCCCCAAAAGCGAAAGTGCGGTTACGGATTTGCCGGACCCGGACTCGCCCACCAGACCAACGCATTCATTCTTGCCGACCGAGAAACTGACACCGCCCACAGCCTTGTAGGTGTCATCCCCCAGAACAAATTCGGTGCGAAGTTCATCAACGGCCAGAACGGTGTCATCGTCAACCGGATGACCTGTGCCCGCGTCGCTGCGATCAATCTTGGTCAGCGGCGCCGGACGTGCGAGCGCACCCGATTTCAAACGCGGATCAAGCACATCCCGGATGCCATCACCCAGCAAGTTGATGCTCATCACCAGAATAAAGATCATCGCACCGGGAATGGCCGAAAGGTGCTGTGCGGTCGTGATCAGTTTGCGCCCCTCGCCCAGCATGGAGCCAAGGTCGGCCTGTGGCGGCTGCGCACCAAGCCCCAAGAAGCTCAAGCCCGCCGTCTCAAGGATCATCCAGCCAACTGTGGTCGAAATCGTAATCACGATCACCGGCATGACATTTGGCAGAATTTCCGTCACCAAGATACGGATATGCCCCTTGCCAGACAGCTTGGCGGCATCGACGAACTCACGATGCGCAATACCCACCGTCACACCGCGAATGTTACGCGCAAAGAACGGGATGTTGACGACCGCAATCGCATAAAGCGCATTCATCAGGCCCGGCCCAAGGGCCGCGACAATCGCCAGTGCCAGAAGGATATAGGGAAAGGCCATCAACATATCGATGCCGCGCATCATGATGTTGTCTGTCCGCCCGCCAAAATAGCCCGACACAATCCCGATGGTCGATCCGAACAGGGCCGCCACCAGGGATGCCGAAATCCCGACTGCAAGACTGACCCGTGTGCCCCAAAGCAAACGCGACAAAAGATCACGTCCCAGATGATCCGTGCCCAGAAAATGCCCATCCGAGAACGGCGGCAACAAACGTTGCGCCGGGTCGGTCACATCCGGATCGGGCAGCGGAAGGATCGGCGTGATCAAGACAAGCGCGATGACAAGCGCAAGAATTGCTGCCCCCATCAGGGCCAGCTGATTGCGCGCCAAAAGCTTAAACGCCGAGGGCCGCGCAGAACGCTTTTTGGCTTTGATATCCGGTGCTGTTGCTGTGTTGCTGGTCATGCCTTCACCCTCGGATCAAGCAGATGCTGCAACACATCGGCAAACAGATTGAAAAGAACATAGCTGCCCGCGACCAGAACCACACCCCCCTGCACCAGCAGGATGTCACGGGTTGAAATCGCATTGACCAGCATGCGACCAATGCCGGGCCACTGGAACACGGTTTCAATATAAACCGCCCCGCCCAGAACAAAGCCCGCCTGCACCCCGATCACCGGAATGACATTCACCAGTGCTGCCTTGAAGGCGTGGCGATAAATTACACGGTTTTCATCAAGCCCCTTGGCGCGCGCGGTGCGAATGAAATCCTGACGCAGGACTTCAAGCATGTTCGATCGGGTCAACCGGGCAATAATCCCGGTCGCCACCACGGCAAGCGTGACCGACGGTAAAATCAAATGGCGGATCAGATCGGGCAAATCCCCGCCACCATAAATCGCATACATGCCGCTGACCGGAAGCCACCGCAATTCAACGGCAAAGAACATCATCAATAAAAGACCCAGCCAGAAACTGGGCACGGAAATGCCAATCAGGACCGCAAAGGTCAGCGCCTTGTCCGCCCAGCCATATTGACGCACGGCGGAAATTACCCCGGTCAGAAGGCCAAAAATCGTACAAAGGACAAGCGACGTACCCGCAAGGATCAGGGTCGCGCCAAACCGTTCAAGGATTTCATCGAGAACCGGCCGGTTTAGGCTATAGGATCGCCCGAAATCGCCCTGAAGCATATTTGTCAGCCAGATCCAGTATTGTTCGACCATGGTTTTGTCCAAACCAAGATCGGCACGCAACTTCTCGACATTATCGGGCGTGGCATATGATCCAAGGATCGCCAATGCCGGATCACCGGGGATCATCGACATAATCAGAAAAACGATCACGGTCAGGCCCAGTAAAACCGGGACCATCAGGATCAATCGACGTAAAATATAGACGTGCATGGCAAGGCTCGTCTGGCTATGTGCGGGAAATGGGATTTAAAGCAAAAATGCCGGGGCTGGCAGGCCATGCCCCGGCATTGATGTATCAGATCAGTTCTTTACGACATCATCAAGCAGCAGGAAGAAGGACGGCTGCAATTTGAAACCATCCACCAGCGTGCTTGAAACCGCATTCTGTTTCCAGTTTGCGATAAAGGCCCACGGCGCATCGTCATAGACGATTTCCTGCATCTCGCGATACAGCTTGGCACGTTCGGCCTGATCGGTCGAAGAGCGGGCTGCTTCAAGAAGCTTGTCCACTTCCGGGTTGGAATAGTAACCCGAATTGAAGCCACCCTTGTCCGGCCATGCATCGGTGCGCAGTGCCAGATATGGCAGGGTGTCGGGATCGTTGGTCATCCATGCCATTTCTGCCATGTCCGCCTTGCCTTCAAGACCCGGGTTCACCTTGCCAAGGAAGGTGTTCCACTCATAGGTCTCGATCGCGACGGTCAGACCGATCTGAGCAAGGTCTGCCTGAATGGCAGCACCCATCGGTACCGGATCAAGCATGCCCGAACCGCCTTCGGTGACATAGAAGGTTACCTCGGCACCGTCGGCACCGGCTTCCTTGATCAGCTGTTTGGCCTTTTCGATGTCATGCGGATAGGGCTGCAGTTGCTCGTTATAGGCCCACGCAAATGCGGGTGGGGTTGGGCCGGCTGCGATTTCGGCTGTCCCCTGAAGCACGTTTTCGACAATTGCTTTTTTGTCGATTGCATAGTTGATGGCCTGACGGACTTTCTTGTCCTTGAACGGACCTTCCTTCAGGTTCAGGATCAGGAACCACAGGTGCGGGCCTGCCTGTTCATAGACGCTGAAGTTATCGTCGCCCGCAAGCTGGGTCAGGCTGTCTGGCGGCACTTCGACCATCAGATCAATACCACCTGCCATCAGTTCAGCCACACGGGTGTTGGCATCCGTGATCGGACGGAACACAACCGCTTCAAGCTTGGCAGGATCTTCCCAGTAATCGTCGTTGCGTACGACAACCACCTTGGCGTTGCTTTCCCATTCGGCAAACTTGAACGGGCCGGTGCCAACCGGATTACGGCCAAAGTCCGAACCGCCTTCGCGAACCGCCGTCGGCGAAACGATCAGGCCGGTCGGATAGGCAAGGTTGGACAGGAACGGCGCATAAGGTGCGTTCAGCTGGAACTTGACGGTCAGGTCATCGACGACTTCGACCTCTTCCACCGCGCTAAAGAAGAAGGCAAGCGGGAAAGGACCGGTGTCATGTTCAGGATGACTTTCATCAAGCATACGGTCGAAATTGTACTTCACCGCCTCTGCATTGAACGGCGTGCCGTCATGGAAGGTTACCCCGTCGCGCAAGGAAAAGGTGTAAACCGTTCCGTCATCAGAGATCGTCCAGCTTTCTGCAAGGGCGGGCTCAACTTCGAGCGTGCCGTCCTTGTAGCGGACCAGACCATCATAAACATTCATCAGAATGCGGAAATCATTCACGGCGGTCACTGCCGCCGGATCAAGTGATTTGGGCTCTGCAATCTGACCGACCACCAGGACACCCGGTGGCGTCTGGGCTTCGGCCGGGCCGAAACCGATTGCGGAAACCGCAAAGGCTGCTGCTGCAAGCACCCCTTTAAACAGGCTTTTCATTCAAGCCTCCCATGTTGAAACCTTCCTGTTACCCCCGGTTCATACCGAACCGACCGACAACGCACCGTATATGAGGTGTTCTTTTTGATTGGACGTTTCCTGAATTCCGAACCCGTTGTCGATGCTTTCGGATGTCACGGTTGCAAAACCTATTTATAATGATAAATTCGATTTCGGCAATTATTTATCATGATAAATTTAGGACGGCATATTCACCAAGCTGTCTGACAGGCGGGAAACATGACCTTCACAATCGTCGCCAGAGACCCGAAAACCAATGCACTGGGCATCGCCAGCGCAACGGGAAATCTGGCCGTTGGCGGGTTTGTCCCGCATATTGCACCGGGTATTGGTGCCATCGCCACACAGGGTTTCTCGACCAATTTTTGGTACGGCATCAATGGTCTGGCAATGCTTGAACAACGAAAATCTGCAGAGTCGGTCCTTGAAAAACTGACCGGCGATGACGATGGTCGCAATTGGCGACAATTGATCGTCCTTGACCAAACCGGTGAAACGGCTGTCTGGACGGGTGATAAAAACCGATCAGAAACCGCCGAAATCACAGAGCGCGATTTGGCGATTGCCGGAAACATGCTGGCCCACAGCAATGTACCCGATGCCATGCGTGAAAAGTTCACCATGATGCGCACGGCACACGAGCCATTTGAAAAATGCATTCTCGAAGCGCTCGTCGCAGGTTTCAAGGCCGGGGGTGATGTGCGCGGCACAACATCCGCAGTGATCAAGGTCATGACGCCAAACCGCCTGCCCCTTGATCTGCGTGTTGATGATCATTCTGATCCCGTGCACGAACTGATGCGCCTGTATGGCAAGACACAGGATCCGGAATACCGCCACTTCTTTGATCGCCTGCCGACACCCGACAAACCCCATCAATACTAGAATCAGGGCAAAAATCGCCATGCTTGGCCAACTGATCTTTGACCGCCTTGAAGAGGCCGCCATCCACAGCCAACCCGGTCCGGGTGTTACCCGCCTGTTTTTGAGTGACGAACACCGTGCCGTCACGCCGCTGATCCGCGACTGGATGACCAGGGCGGGCCTTGTCAGTGAAATTGACGCCGCAGGCAATATCGTCGGGCGTGATCAAAAGGCCCTGGATGGTGCGCCCACGCTGATCATGGGATCACATCAGGACACTGTTGTTTCAGGCGGAAAATATGACGGAATGCTGGGCGTTGCCCTGCCGATTGCCGTGATTGAACAGCTCAATAAATCAGGGATCGACTTGCCATTCGGCATCGAAATCGTTGCCTTTGGCGACGAAGAAGGCACGCGCTTTCAGTCAACTCTGGTCGGTTCACGGGCGCTGGCAGGCAAGCATGACCCCAAATCGCTTGAGGCCAGCGATGACAAGGGCGTCTCGGTGGCCGATGCCTTGCGCGATTTTGGCTGTACGCCGGAAGATATCGCAGGCCTCAAACGTGATAAGGCCAACGTACTGGGCTTTATCGAAACCCATATCGAACAGGGTCCGGTTCTTGAAAAACGCGATCTGCCGGTTGGGGTCGTCACAGCGCTGACCGGGATTGAACGCCACCGCATCCGCATTCAGGGCAAGGCCAGCCATGCGGGAACAACGCCGATGAATGACCGACACGATGCCTTGGTGGCTGCCGCCGATGTCATCCATCAGGTCGAGGGCGTCTGTTCGATGACTGATGGCATGGTCGGCGTCGTTGGCAAGATTGAAGTCAGCCCGAACGCGGTCAATGTCATTCCCGATCATGTTGATCTGACCATCGAACTGCGCGCACCCGAGCGGATCGTTCGGGTCAATGGCCGGGGGCAGATCCTGTCGGCACTGCCCAATATCGCGACCAATCGCCGTGTGGAAATATCGGCCGACCTGACCTATGAGGCCGAAGGCGTACCATGCGCCAACTGGATAATGGATGGGCTGGGCCAGGCAATTGGCGAACAGGGCATAGAACCCTTTCGGCTGTTTAGCGGGGCTGGCCATGACGGGCTGGCCATGCATGATCTGTGTGACATCGGCATGTTATTTGTGCGGTGTCGCGACGGACTGAGCCACCATCCCGACGAATCCGTCACGCCCGGGGATATTGATGTCGCAGCAAAGGTTCTGATCGACTTCCTGAAGATGGTCGGACCGATAAAAGGGTTGTAAATTCGGCAAACCAGGTCAAATTTTTCCGGTTGCACCCACTTTTTTTCGCCCATTTCACAAAATTTTCCGATGCATGCCCCTATTTTTGGCGGGCATTGTTTTGTTTTGGGCCAAAAATCACCAACCTTTAGCGCTATATAATATTCTCACATTCAACTTTCCGGCGAAATTATTTCATTTTTATGTATGCTTTTGATGTCGCTCGGGGGGCGGTGACAAATGCATATCGGGGGAACCGTCGTGTCCACGTCTCCGACACAGCGACAGGTGCAGATGGGATCTGCATCTCGTTCAGTGGGAGGATCAGCCTGACTTCTCAGTCTCTGATCAGGAGAAACAAATGACCGATCAGCCAATCGTTGTGGGCTACGATGGGACAGATGCCGCACAACGCGCCGTGGAATTCGCGGGTCAGCGCGCAACAGCCGTCGGCTGTGCCGTGCATCTTGTCTATGTTCTTGAGTGGTCCCCATACAGCTTCCTGTCAACACAGGAGCTCGAAGAGCGCCACAAACGGCGCACAGAGGAACTTTCACGGGCGGAGGCAACCCTCAAACCCGCCCTGGATACACTGAATAAATTGAAAATACCGGTAACTTCGGAAGTCCGTTACGGCCATTCCGGCGAACTGATCTGTGAAATCGCCAAGGAAAAAGACGCCTGTCAGATCATTGTTGGCCGCAAGGGTGGATCAACGCTGGGTGCGCGGCTGCTGGGCAGTTTGCCACTTACGCTGGTTCAGGCATCGCCTGTTCCGGTCACTGTCGTTCCATAAGGCAATCACACGAAGTTTAACCGGAGAAACATCATGTTCTCGAAAAAGACAGCAATGGCCAGCGCCCTTGCAGTGATGTCGGCCACCCTGCCCCAACTTGCACAGGCGCAGGAAGTCGGCCTTGATGAAAAGATCAATCAGGCGATCTCACCGATTTCAAATGTGATTGCCGGCGCCATGTTCTATTCCGTGCCCATCGGCGGTACGGCCTTTCCACTGATTGTTGGCTGGCTTGTCATCGCGGCCACCATCTTTACCATCTATTTCGGCTTTGTTCAGTTCCGCCGTTTCGGCCATGCGATTTCACTGGTCAAGGGCGACTATTCCCACCCCGAAGATGCCGGTGAGGTTTCGCACTTTCAGGCCCTTGCCACCGCCCTTTCGGGCACAGTCGGGCTTGGCAATATTGCCGGGGTGGCCGTGGCGGTTTCCATCGGTGGACCCGGTGCAACATTCTGGATGATCCTTGCCGGGTTGCTTGGCATGGCATCAAAATTCACCGAATGTACGCTGGGTGTGAAGTATCGTAACGAATACGAAGACGGGCGCGTTTCAGGTGGCCCGATGTATTACCTGTCAAAGGGGTTGGCTGAAAAAGGCAAACCCGGCCTTGGCAAAGTTCTGGCCGTCATCTTTTCGATCTGCTGCATCGGTGGTGCCGTGGGCGGCGGGAACATGTTCCAAGCCAATCAGGCCTTCCAGCAGGTGGTCAATGTCACCGGCGGCGAAAACAGCTTCCTGGCCGGGTCTGGCTGGTTGTTTGGCCTGATCATGGCAATCGTCGTTGGTGTGGTGATTATCGGCGGCATCAAATCCATCGCCAAGGTCACCGAAAAGATCGTGCCCTTGATGGCCATCATCTATGTCACGGCGGGACTTGTTATTATCCTGTCCAATATCTCCATGGTTGGTGATGCTTTCGCCCAGATCTTTGTCGGGGCCTTTACCGGTGCCGGTGTTGCTGGCGGCGTTATCGGTGCCCTGATCCAGGGCTTCAAACGTGCGGCGTTTTCCAACGAGGCCGGTATCGGTTCGGCTGCGATTGCGCACTCGGCCGTGCGGACCAAGGAACCGGTTACCGAGGGCTATGTCGCCCTGCTTGAACCGTTCATTGATACGGTCGTGATCTGCACCATGACCGCCCTTGTCATCACCATCAGTGGCGAGCTGAATTCCGGCCTGACGGGTGTCGAGCTGACCTCGGCGGCCTTTGCATCGGCCTTTACCTGGTTCCCGCTGATCCTGGCACTGGCCGTTGTGCTGTTTGCCTTTTCGACCATGTTGTCATGGTCCTATTACGGGCTGAAAAGCTGGACCTATCTGGTCGGCGAAGGCAAGGGCAAGGAGATCATCTTCAAGCTGTTCTTCTGCCTGTGCGTGATCGTGGGTGCGTCCATGAGCCTCGGTCCCGTGATTGATTTCTCGGACTCCATGATCTTTGCCATGTCAATCCCCAACATCATCGGCCTTTATTTCCTGATGCCGGTGGTGCGTGGTGAAGTCAGACAATATTGGGCCAAGATCGAAAGCGGCGAGATCAAGAAGGTCAAATAAGCCGCCCCCATCAACCAACATCAGACACCCCTGCCAACCGGCGGGGGTGTTTGTTTATCATCCCCGTTGTCCTGCTCGCGCTGCCCTGCGCCGCTGACATGGCTGCTTATCAGTGCCGTGATCTATGCAAGCGCGGGCAAATATGCGATTTTAATCGGCACAGGCAGCAGGCTGTGATAGAAGCCGCGCCAGAGAGATTTCCCGCAGACGACCAAATAGAAAAGACCCGCAAGTGATGAGTAATCAATCGCGCCGTTCCGAATTGCTGATGCCCGCAGGCTCGCTCGAAAAGCTGAAGGTTGCCGTGCTGTATGGCGCGGATGCCGTTTACATGGGCACGCCGGACCTGTCGCTGCGTGTTAAAAGCCAGATGTCGCTTGATGACGTGGTCGAGGGCATTGATTTCGCCCACAGCCATGGTGTGCGCGTTTACCTCACACTGAACCTGTTTTCGCATAACAAGGATATCGACAAGCTGCCGGAATATGTCGATACCGTGCGCAAGGTCCGCCCCGATGGCCTGATCGTGGCCGATCCGGGTGTTTTCATGTTTGTCCGTGAACATGCGCCGGAACTTGATTTGCATGTGTCGACACAGGCCAATGTGTGTTCGTGGCAAAGTGTCAAATTCTGGCAAAGCATCGGTGCCAAGCTGGTCGTTCTGGGGCGTGAGGTTTCCTATGAGGAACTCACCGAAATCCGCGAAAAATGCCAGGACATCAAGATCGAGGCCTTTGTGCATGGCTCCATGTGCATGACCTATTCCGGTCGTTGCCTGCTGTCGAACTTCATGGCTGAACGTGGGGCGAACCAGGGAGCCTGTGCCAACAGCTGCCGCTGGAAATACAAAGTCCACATGAAGCTCAAGGACGGCACGGTCAAGGAACTCAAACTGACCGAGGAAAACCTGGAAATGTTTGACTTCTTCCTTGAAGAAGACATGCGTCCGGGTGAGCTGATGGAAATTCAGGAAGACGAGCGCGGCTCCTACATCCTGAATTCGCGCGATCTGTGCATCATGCCCAAGCTTGAAGATTACCTGAAAATCGGGGTCGACAGCCTCAAGGTCGAAGGCCGTGGCAAAAGCCCGTATTACGCCGGTCTCGTAGCGCGTGCGTATCGCATGGCGATTGATGACTGGTACAAGGACCCGGAAAACTGGTCGGCCGAAGAATATATGAAGGAACTGGCGACCATCCCCAACCGGGGCTATACGCTGGCCTTCCATGACGGGCGTCTGACCAATTACGCGCATGGCTATGACAGCAACACCAATGTGTCGGACTGGGAATATGCCGGTCAGATCGTCGAGGTCGAAGACGATGCCTTTGTCATGTCGGTCAAAAACCGCATGCTGCCGGGGGACGTGATCGAAATCGTGCCGCCACGCTCGCGCCAGACGATTTTCATCCGCATGTATGAATTCATTGACGCCAAAACCGGCAAGGTCGGTGAAGCCGTGCACGCCAACACCCAACCGTTCATCCGTTTGCCGTTTAGCCTGTTTGAACAGGAAGACCCGGAGTTTCTGAAGCGCGAAGTCCTTCCGATGACCATCGTGCGCAAGGAAAAGGCCCTGTCCGAAGACGAATGGCAGCGCCTAAAACTTGATCAGGAAGGCCACAAGATCGAAATGGGCAAAGGCAATGAAGAACGCTATGACGCCAAGCGTGATGCGCTTCAGACCGCCCTTGATGATCGCCAGAAGGAACGTTCCTTCCGCACTCCGCGTGTTGGCACCAAAGGCTGCTGTGGCCGGGGGTGCAACGGCTGTCTGATCTTCTGGCATGATGAAAGCTATGCCAAGGCGCGCGAAATTCTTGCCAAGCGCAAACAGGGCGAGATGCTTGAAAAAGACGGCAAGACGATTGCAGCCGAATAAGCAGCCCGCCTATCACAAATACACAAACGGCAGCCTGATCAGGCTGCCGTTTTGCTTTGTTCTGATCATGGTAAAACCATGATCAGTGTTCGGCGCTTTCAGCGGCCTTTTCAGCCTGTGCTTCAAGCTTGTCGATCCGGCGCAACGCAAACCAGCCAATCGTGATAAAGACCAAAAGCAGCATCGGGCTCAGTATGGCCAGGTTATGTTCGATCAGTTCGGACATCCCCTCGCCGACGCTATAGCCAAGACTGAAATAAAGTCCGGCCCAGAGGACCACTGATGTGATGCTGAGCGGCAGGAAGCGGATGAATGACATCGAACTCATGCCGACCGGGAAAACACCAAATGAGCGCACCCCATGCGGATAACGACAGAGCAGGATATAGGCGATGCCGTAATGCTCAAACAGACGCAGCGTCTTGCGCATCCACATCGCAAGGGCATCCGGCATTTTCGCCACAAGCGCATCACCATATTTCCGTGCCAGAACAAAGCGCACCATATCCCCGATGAACCCGCCAGCAATCATGGCCCCCAATGCTGGTCCCGCCGCAAGGCTTTCGGCCGCAACCAGCATGCCCGCAAATACCGGCAGGATACTGGCCTTGCTGACACAGTAGGTAAAAATCAGGATATAGATGAACTGCTGATATTCCTGAACCCACTGATTGATTGTTTCAAACACGCTAAACCTGACCGGAAAATTGCAAACTGGATGGCCTTCTAGGCCAAACCGGGCACACAGTGAAGTGCGCCCGATCACAGTGCCTTTTATTATTTACGCCAGTTCGAACCTGATCGGCTGGGCACCTTCCCAAAGCGTCATTTTACCGAGCTTTTCAAGGTCTTCGAGATTGCTGGTGATGGTGATGAAATGGTTACCGGCAAGCTGGCCGACCTTGGATGCGAAATGCACCCCGCCATAGGCGAGCAGGATTTCGGTTTCGCTGATGCCACCCGGATACAGGATGATCTGGCCCGGGGCCGGGAAGCTGGTGTGGTTTTCGTAGTCCACACCAAACTGATAATCACCAAGCGGCATCCAGACACCCTCGCCACTCCAGCGGACATGAACCGCCTTGCTTTCAAACGGCATGCGATCAAGGAACGCCTTGCAGGTATGCGGTGCCTTTTCGATTTCGAGCACGCCGTCAAAGGTGAAGGGGCCAGCGGTGATTTTGATATTGGACATGAGAATTTCCTGACTGGGCGGCGCAAAACGCAGCGCGCCAGACGACGCGGCGAAATCGGGCCGGGGCAATTACATGTCCCAAGGGCTACACCGCCCGTCTGGAACCGTCAATCGCCTTCCAAATTGCCGTCAACTTATGCGCAAATTGCATTGCCCCATACCAAAACCTGCCAACAGAACATATTGCAAATCCTGAACGCGGCCATTCGCGCCATTTTTTGCGTCGCAGCATGACTTCTTCGACGATCCTGCGATTGTTTCAGGACAAAACGGATGAAAATTTCACTTGCACGCAAAAAGCATCGGGCGTAAATGCGGACTTGCCCAAAGTCGCACGTGCCTGTGGTGGTCCCAATTTTGGAACCCTCGGGGTCACTTAAAGCAACGACGGTGTAGGGCTTTTTTGGTCTCAGGTGGCGTCCAAATCCACCGACACTAAAGAGGCACACCATCATTGCCCACGTGCGGAACGGGAACTCCCCATTCCATAGCGAGGCAGACTTCGCAAGTTCCGGTTGGCCCCGGGGCTAAACAGTATGCAGGTAGTCCGCGTCATCGCGCCTCCACCGCGCGCACGCATCAGGTACATGCACGCTGCCATATCGTGGAATGGGAGAACGCCCCAATGGCAACTCAGCGTATTATTGATTTTCTCGCACAGAACCGCCCGGAAGGTCCGTGCCTTGTTGTTGATCTCGACGTTGTTCAGCGCAACTACGAGACCTTTACCCGTGCGCTGCCGAGCTCGCGCATTTTCTATGCCGTCAAGGCAAACCCGGCACCGGAAGTTCTGAGCCTGCTTGCCGACCTTGGCAGCAACTTTGACACCGCATCCGTCCCGGAAATCGAAATGGCGATGGCCGCAGGTGCCACCCCGGACCGCATTTCCTTTGGCAACACCATCAAAAAGGAACGCGACATTGCGCGCGCTTTTGAACTCGGTGTGCGCCTCTATGCGGTTGATTGCGTCGAAGAAGTCGAAAAAATTGCCCGTGTCGCACCGGGTGCGCAGGTTTTCTGCCGCATCCTGACCGACGGCGTTGGCGCAGAATGGCCGCTGTCACGCAAATTCGGTTGCGCGCCTTCCATGGCGCTCGAAGTTCTTGAGCATGCCCATCACATGGGTCTGGATGCCTATGGCGTGTCCTTCCATGTCGGCTCGCAGCAGTGCAACCTTGATGCATGGGACACCGCGCTTTCGGAAGCATCATCAATCTTCCGTACCTTGGCAGACAAAGGCATTCATCTTCGTATGGTCAATATGGGTGGTGGCTTCCCGACCCGTTACCTGCGCGATATTCCGGCGACCGAAGCATACGGTGCTGCGATTGTTGATGCGCTTCACAACCACTTTGGCAACCACATGCCCGAAACCATTATCGAACCGGGCCGTGGCATGGTCGGTGATGCCGGCGTGATCAAAGCCGAGGTTGTTCTGATTTCGCGCAAGCATGCCGACGATCCGGTGCGCTGGGTTTACCTTGATATCGGTAAATTCGGTGGCCTTGCCGAAACCATGGACGAAGCCATCCGTTATCCGATCACCACGATCCATGATGGCGGCGACGTCGCCCCGTGTGTTCTGGCTGGTCCGACCTGTGATTCGGCTGACGTGCTGTATGAAAAGACCCCGTATGACCTGCCGGTCTCCTTGACCATCGGTGACGAGGTCCTGATCGAGGCAACCGGTGCGTACACCACCACTTATGCGTCCGTGGCGTTCAACGGCTTCTCGCCGCTTGCCGCCTATGTCATCTGACCGCATTTGCGAAAGACAGGCCAATGATCACGATTGATCGCGAAGGCGCTTATGCACATATCGAGCGCGAAAAGCTGCTGGATCGCGTAATGGGTCCGGCGCGTTTCGGGAAATCGTCTGAAATCCTGCGCCGTAACCGGCTTCCGGCAGACGGTCTGGCGTTTGTCGCCTTTGACGGCAAACAGATGATCGGGACCGTCCGGTTGTGGAATGTCAATGCCGGTGATGCAGGCGATGCGTTGCTGCTCGGCCCGCTTGCCGTGGATAAAATCTATAGCGGGTCCGGGGTCGGTGCCGGTCTGGTTTATGCTGCCCTTAATGCAGCACAGACGGCTGGTCACCGTTCGGTTCTTCTGGTCGGCGATCCGGATTACTATGCGCGCTTTGGCTTCCATGCTGCGCCTGCAAGCGGGCTTCTGATGCCCGGCCATTTTGACCGTCACCGGTTCCAGGCGGTCCAACTTGGCAATGACGATGGCTTGAGTGGGTCAAGCGGAATGCTCACCGCGACCGGGGCCATGATCCACTAGGACATCAAGGCAATAAGACAAAAAAATCCCGGCCCGGGTTGCCCCGGCCGGGATTTTTGTTTCTGCATCCAATGCCGATCAGATCAGCAGGTCTTTTCAGACAACCAGCCAACAAAGACGCCCTTTTGCACCAGCCGTTCATGGGCAAAGCAATCCCCGTCGGGATAGGCGCCGCTGGCCGGGGTGAAACGGACGATGTCTTCGCCGGGCAGAATGTTGGTGGTGGCTTCAACCAGTTCGGTCTGCGCGGTTCCCATGCCGTCTGCTGGCACCAGACAATCATGACGCCCGCCATTGCCATTGATCGTGCGCACCCCAACCATGCCATGGTTCATCGGCCAGGCTTTCAGAACCGAAACCAGATCACCGGGATTTTTGGCAAGGCAAGTGGTGATTGCCGGCATCATTTCATCAAAATAGCGCGTCCAGACCCCGTCCCCCTGCGCTTTCAGCTCCTCTATCGAAACCACCGGGAAATCGCCGGGCGCAAGGGTAAGGCTGGCAGCCTCGCTCGGCATGGACGAAACGGCGCAATGGAAATCACCTGACGGAGTTGTCCAGATAGCGTCTGCGCCCTTGCCGCGCAGTTCATATATTTCATTGCCATAACCATAACCAGACCCGGTCGGCATTTGCGCCAGACTGATTGGCTCGCGCCCCCGGAATTCAACAATGGCGCGCTTGGCATCCCGATCAAAGGTCACTGCAAAGCGGCTTTTGTCATCACAGATAAACAGCTCCGGGCCGCTGCGTGAGTCCGGCGTGCTGTTAAGCTGGCTTAACATGGCATCGATCCGGCTGAGCGCCACCTTGCTTTGCGACAGCGCCCCGCTGATTTCATGTTCATCGGGTTCACTGACATTGCCATTAACGGTTTTGCTTCCCGACGTGAAACGGCCCTTCGCAAAATCAAGTTTAAGGGTGTATTGCAACGGTTGATCATCGTTGGAACCACCGTAATTGACCCGCTTTGCGTCCTCGGCAAAGCGCAAAAGCTGCCCATTGCGGTAATAGAGCTTAACGTCACTGGTTCCGTAATCGCCAAGATCGCGATGCTCGTCGACCAGAACCGGCTCGCCCTCTGGCGAGATATAGGCATTGTAGGTCACGGTGTGATCGGATGCCGAATACTGACCGGGGATCACCCGCATATCGGGCAAGCGGGCCTCGATCGCGGCAACATGATTGTCAATCGCCGAAGCGTTACCTTTGCTGCTGCCATCCCCCTGTGTGCGGGCGATTTTGCGAACAAGGATGTCGACATCACTTGGCGCATCGCGGGTCAGGACCGGATAGGCCTGATCATTGCGAAACAGAAGGTCTCCGTCGGCATTGACGATTTTCGCCTCGATCACATAGGTCATGCGCGGATCGATATCATCCGCATCATAGGGCAGGACAAACACCATGGGCGGATTGCTGACCGGCTGACGCAGTGCGGCAATTTCAACCAATGGTGCACCAGCCCGCGATACATCAAGCAAGCGCACGACAAGGAAGGTATTATCGGGCGAAAGCGCAATTCGTTCGCGATAACTCACCGATCCGGTGACACTGTTGCCGGACGGTTGCAGGGCCGCACAGCCCGACAATATCCCGACCATGCCAATGACAAAAAGTGCCCTTGCCCACTTGGCTGCGGCGTTAGCAGGTTTCATTTTGACCCCGGTTTGCTCGTATTTTTGATGGTGTCCGATGTGCTGTGCACACGCTATGGTGACGCCAAACATACCGAAAACCAAGGCCAAAAATGGGCAAGAAGCGCCAATTGCCTGATTAATGACAACCAATAGGCGCTTTAGACCGGTAAACGATCAGCCGGCGAACCGATGGCACGGCAAGCCCGCCACATCTGTCTTGATGGACAACAAAGCCCCTTCAAGCGCATTGCCACTGTTCTCCAGCCCGACCGCGGCCGAGGTGATATAAAGCGTTTTAAGATCCGGACCACCAAACACACAACTGGTTGGCTGGGTCACCGGCAGTTCGATCACCCGGTCAACACTGCCATCAGGGGCAAAGCGCATCAGGCATCCCCCGCCCCAGCGGGCGTTCCAGATATATCCATCCGCATCCATGGCCGAACCGTCCATATTCCCGCGATCCTGCGGGCCAAAGAACGGCTTCGGGTTGGAAGGCACACCGGTTTCCATGTCAAAGTCATAAACATTAAGGGTGTTGGCAATGGTGTCGCCAAAGAACATTTTGGTGCCATCTGCCGACCACAGCAAAGTGTTGGAGATACCGACATTGGCGGCAAACCGGGTGACTTCCCCATCCGCACCCACGCGGTTAAGCGTCCCGGTCGACGCCGTTACCGGCAGGTCTTCACCATTGGGGCCGATATTGTTTTGCATGGTGCCATGCCAGAACCGGCCTTTCGGATCGACCCGGCTTTCATTTGACCGGTTGCCGGCATTGTCACTGTCAGGCGCAACAAACGGCGTGGTTTCACCACTTTCCGGGTCAAGGAAGGCCAGCCCGTCCGCAAGGGCAATCAAAAGCCCGTCCTTCTCGCGCGGGACAATGGCCGCAACAGGTTGATCAAATGCCCAACTGCGCGACCCGCCATCATCGGGGCGCAACGCATAAGCGGTTTTGCCAATAATATCGACCCAATACAGAACACCATCTTCGGCATCCCAATGCGGGCCTTCGCCAAGTTTACATCGCAGGTTTGGCAAAACGGTTTTGACGTTGGACATGATTTCTCCGTGTTGACGATGTGGATGCGTTTCAGCCTTGCAAATCTGCAATCATTCATATCGCGGCAAACTGCATGGTGCGACCACAATTATTGTTGGTGTGCGAAGCAAATTAACTGCAATACACCTTGATATTGCTAACCGGAAAGGTGCGATCTGAAAAGTCATTTAATATGATGATTATGCAAGTTTTTGCAAATTTCGCGCCCTGCAATCGCAACTTGGTTGCATTCGCGACAGGTAATTGATAAGCATTCTCAAAATATGCAGCGCGTCAGTTGTTCACCGCTTGGTGATGGCGCGGTTTTCGTTCCCGGCGCATGAGTTTACCTTGCATGTTCGACCTGAAAGACGTCGCTTTCAAAAGCGATGGCAAAAAGCCAAAGACGCTGCTTGAGAACATCACGGTCGGCTTTCCGACCGGGGCGTTCAGCGCGATTGTCGGCCATAACGGATCGGGCAAAAGCACGCTGATCAAACTGCTGGCGCGCAAAAACAAACCGGCATCCGGGACAATCCAGCTCGACGGGCAGGACCTTGCTGTTCATGGCACGCGCGATTTTGCTCGCAAGGTGGCCTATTTGCCGCAAAATCCGGTTGTGCCACCGCATTTAAGCGTGCGCGAACTGGTTGCCTTTGGCCGCTATCCTTGGCGCGGCGCGTTTGGCCGTTACCGTGACGCCGACCACGCCAAAATCGATCAGGCGATGGAACTGACCCACGTGACGGCGTTTTCCGACCGACTGGTCGCAAGCCTTTCGGGTGGGGAGCGCCAGCGCGTGTGGCTTGCGATGTTGCTCGCCCAGGATGCACCGGTGCTGTTGCTCGATGAGCCGACCTCGGCCCTTGATGTCGGCCATCAGCGCGACATTCTGCAACTTGTCTCCGACCTTAGGGATCAGAACAATCTGACCGTCATTGCCGTCTTGCATGACATCGACATGGTCGGGCGTTTCGCTGATCACATTCTGGCATTGCGGGGCGGGCAAACCTGCTGGCAGGGAACCCCGCGCGGTTTCATGCATGGCGAAACCCTGCGCGATATTTTCCAGACCGACATCGACGTCATTCAACTGACCGACCCGGACCGCTTCATCAGCTATGTCGCCTAGGCACCAATTCTTCTCCACATCAACAGGGATCAGGGAAATCATGATGTTTACGCCTTGGATAGGTCGCACCTTAGCTGGCCTTGCAATCGCCACCGGAACCGCCATCGCGTCCCTTGCCCCCCTGCCCGTGATCGCGGAGGAAACCTTTACCCATGAAATGGGCGAAGTCACCCTTGAAACCACCCCGACGCGATTTGCTGTTTCAAACTGGGCCCTGACGGAAAGCCTGATCGCGCTTGGCATTGATCCGGTCGCGATCCCGGAACCGGATGGATACCGCGCCTGGGTGGAGGAACCGAAACTGCCCGAAAACTTCACCGACCTTGGCACCCGCCGCGAACCGAACTTCGAGGCGCTCCGCGATGCAAAGCCCGACGCCATCCTGATCAGCGTTGATGTCGCCATGGCGCAGGAAAAGCTGTCTGGCTATGCGCCGACCCTTGTTTATTCGATCTATAACACCGGCAGCGACGAACCCGCGATTGACCGGGCCGAGGCGCTGCTGCGCAATGTCGCCAAACTGGCGGGAAAACCGGACGCCGCCGAGGACGTCATTGCATCGGTCAACGCCCGGATCAATGCTGCCGCCGCGCGCATTCGCGATCATGTCGGTAATGATGCGAAATTCGCCATTGTCCGCATCCTTGATGACACGCATTTCCGCATTCATGGCAAGACGTCGCTGTTTGGCTCTGTGCTTGGCCGCATGGGCTTTGACAATGCGTGGGACGGAGAAGTGAATGGCTGGGCGTTTCGCAATGGCGATGTGTCCGATCTGGCCAAGCTGGGGGATGTGCAGTTCGCCTATGTTGAACCGATTGCCCCGACGACACGTGAAACCCTGTTTAATTCGGCCATCTGGAAGGCCATGCCCTTTGCACGCAATGGCAATGTCCATGCCATCCCTGCAAGCTGGACCTTTGGCGGGGTGTTGTCGGCCGCACGTTTTGCCGAATTGCTGGCCGATGCGGTGACGGGCGTGGACAGCACCGCAAACGGCTCGTAAAGGTTCCCCGGCATGAAGATCCTGCGCGCGCTTGTTTGCCCGGTTTTGCTGTGTGCTGCGTTGATTGGCGCAACCATGTCGCCCGTCACGGCCGATCCGATAGAGATCGAACATGAACGCGGCACCTTGCGACTTGATGGCCCGGCCACGCGGGTTGCGACCATCAACTGGTCCTTTACCGAAAGCGTGATTGCCCTTGGCCTTGATCCTGTGGCGATTGCCGACCCGCAAGATTATGTCGACTGGGTTGCCAAGCCTGACCTGCCCGAAAACTTCGTTGATCTTGGCCCGCGTGCATCGCCCAACCTCGAAGCGCTGCGTGCAGCCAAACCCGATCTGATCATTACCGTTCCCGATATCGGCATGGCTTATGAAAAACTTGCCGAAATCGCCCCGGTTCTGGAACTGAAGCTGTTTGACGGCAAGAACCCGGCCTTTGAAACCGCAAGGGAGGTCTTTGGCAAAATCGCCAGGGCCACCGGGCGCGAAACACAGGCCCAAGCCTATCTGGACACCGTTGATCAGAAACTGATTGAGTATGGCAAGCGCGTGAAAACCGCCATCGGCCCGGATCAGAAGATCAACGTTGTTTTCTTCTTTGATGAAAGCAATGTCGGCATCTTTGCCGATACCTCCCTGCCCGGGTCGGTGATGACGGCAATGGACGTGCCGGTTGCCTATGACGGGGAGGTCAACAAGTGGGGCTTTGGCCGTGGCGGCCTCGAAATTCTTGCCCCTTATGCCAAGGGAACGCTGGTCTATACCAATCCGGTGCCCGAAGTGATCCTTGATAAGCTCTTGAATTCCCCGATCTGGAAGGTGATGGATTTCAGCCGCAATAACCGGGTTTATGAACTCCCCGTCGTCTGGGCCTATGGCGGGGTGCCGTCTGCGCTTCGTTTTGCCCGGCTTTTGACCGAAACCATTGAAAGCGGCCCGCAACAATGAGCAATGCGGCAGCGCGCAATGCGAACCTTCGAGGCCCCCTTTCCCTTCCAGCCATCCTGACAGGCATTCTGGGCATCCTGACCCTTGCCGTTCTGATGATTGATTTCTGGCCCTATCTTGCCAACGGCCAAGTCTCACAGGCCCTGTTCAGCCCGGATGAAACCGATTTTGACCAAATCCTGTTTCATTTCAGCACCCTGCCCCGCCTTGCGATGGCATTTTTGTGTGGGGCTGGGCTGGCCCTTGCCGGGGCGGCCATCCAGACAGTTTTGCGCAATCCGTTGGCTTCACCCACAACCCTTGGCGTTGGGGCGGGTGTTGAATTTGCCCTGACCCTGTTTGTCCTGCTGGCCCCGGCATCGCTTGCCATGTTTCAGGAGGCCTTTGCCCTTGCCGGGGGCTTGATTGCGCTCGGTGCGGTCTATCTGATTGCGGCCAATCGCGGCAATGCGACCCTGTGGCTTATTCTTGCCGGGATGATCGTCAATCTGCTGTTGCAGTCGGGATCGCAGATCATCTTGCTGTTTAACGAGCAATATCTGCAATCAATCTTCATGTGGGGGGCTGGTGATCTGGCCCAGAACGGCTGGGAGGATACGCAGTTCGTCTGGCCGCGTGTCCTGATGGGCATGATTGCCATTCTGGCCCTGTCGCGCCCGCTTGATCTTCTGGCGCTTGGCGATGACACGGCAGGATCACTCGGGGCAAAGGTCACCGTCCTGCGCCTTCTGATCCTTGGCCTTGCCGTATTCATCAACGCATCTGTCATTTCGGCGGCCGGCATGATCGGCTTTGTCGGGCTTGCCATCCCGGCCGCCCTTCGCATTGCCGGATTGTCGCGGTCGCGCGATTTGATGATCTATTCGGTGTTTACCGGGGGCTTTGCCCTTTTGATCGTCGATTTTGTGGTGCGCCAGTTTAATGGACTTGGCGGCGAACCCTTGCCGACCGGGGCCGCCACCGCGCTCTTTGGCGCACCGTTCATCATTTTCATGTTGCGCAAGGCGCGCATCATGCCAGGCAACCAAAACGATGATCAGCACAGTGACCAACAGATCATCTCGAAAACCGCATTATCAATTGCGCTTGCCGCCAGCCTTGTGATCGGTGTTGTGTTTTCACTGTTCGTCTCGTTGGACGGTGATGGCTTTGTCATTCTGGGCTGGCAGGACAGCAGCCTTGATATCCTGATCGGGCGATCAGAACGCACCTTTGCCGCGATGATTTGCGGGGCAGCACTGGCGGTATCAGGCACGCTTATTCAACGCGTCGGTCGCAACCCGCTGGCAAGCCCCGAAATCACCGGGGTCAGCTCGGCCACGGCCCTTGCCATGATCCTGGCACTGGCGATTTTCGGTTTCGGACAGCGGGCGGAATTGATGGTGATCGGCGCTGCAGGGGGGATTGCATCACTTTTGGTGTTGCTTGCACTTTGTCGCAAATTCACCCATGCACCGCATTACATGTTGCTGAACGGTCTTGCCATGACCGCCATTCTGGGCGCGATGGTGCGTATTGTTCTGACGCGAAGCGGCACACAAACATCCATGCTGATGTCGTGGCTGGCAGGCACCACCTATTTCACCAATATGGACGAGGTGATGATTGTTGCTGGCGTCACCGGCGCGCTTCTGATCCTTGCAATTGCCTTGCGCCGCCCGCTTGAACTGGCATCCCTTGGCACGGATCAATCCGTATCCCTGGGCCTTGGGATTTCGGGCTTTCAGTTTGCCATGATGTTGCTGGCGGCCATTCTGGCGGCCAGTGCAACGCTTCTGGTCGGACCGCTCAGCTTCGTTGGCCTGATGGCCCCGCATCTGGCGCGCGTGGCGGGTTACCGCCTTGCAGGCGGGCATTTACTGGGCGCGGTTCTGATCGGGGTCAATGTGATGATGGTTGCCGAATGGCTGGCGCGCAACATGATCTATCCGGCGCAACTCCCCACCGGCCTGATTGCCGCCCTGATCGGTACGGGCTACTTCCTGATTCTTGCCATCCGCAAACGGTGATCACAGGCGTCATGAGATCCCATGACGCCTGTTTCAGTTGGCCGTATCGGTACTAGGTACTTGGCGGGATATAGTCGCCATCGAACTTCAAAAGATCATCCGTGATGTCATACCAGTCGGGTTTCGACGCCGTATGGATATGCACGGACGGGCGAACTTTCGGATCGTCATCAAGCGCGGACGCCGCGACAACATAAATGTCGCCCGATGCCAAATCGCCAAGCGACGTGCCGCATTCCTTGCAAAAGCAGCGATCAAACTTTGCGTCCGGCCCGCGATAACGACCAATCACTTCTTCGCCGGTCAACATATGAAGATCATCCGCCTTGCCAATCACCACAGCAGAGAAAACACCCGCCACCTTGCGGCAGCGCGAACAGTGACAATAGCTCAGTGATGACGGCTCCCCGGAAATTTCGAACGTAACCTTGCCGCACAGGCAGCTTCCCTTGATCATTTTTAAATCCTGTTATGCAACCCTGCCCATAAGGAACATAACATGAACATTTATCACATTCCAAGCCTTATAAGACATCCGTTCGTCCGATCAATCAGCTGCCTGACGCCGGCCAATCACGGGCAAGGGCGAATGCCGCATCCAGCGTCGCAACACGCCGGACCGGAAATGGCAGCATGCGGACAAAGTTGCTGTCCTCTGCGTCTTCATGCCCACCCGCATGATCGTGATCATCATCGCCGTGATGATGGCCTTCATCGACACGAATCAGCCCCTTGGCAAACACACTCAGCCGGTCACGGTTGCGTTTGAACCATGCGGCGGCCTGTTTGCGGATGTCGTGATCCTGATTGATAAAGCCCGCCAAGCGAAAGATCAGAATGGCCGGTTCACTGCGTTCAGCCAATGCATCAAGGGCGGCGATATAGGCCTGCCCGTCCGCGTCACTTTGCTGATCAATCATTTCAAACAGAACGATATCGCTTTGCGGTGTTGATGATCGGAACATTGCCTTCTCCTTGCACGATTGGCCCGGCGGGAGCTCCGCCGGGCCACTGGTCCCAAGAATGGTCGCATCAATGTGGCAGGCCGTAATGGGCCAGATCGCGACTAGAATTCGCGGCGATAGCCAATCGTGACCGTGCGGCCATGACCAGCAACCGGGTAATTGCGAAGTGCCGTCGCAGCCGGATTTTCGTAGCTGGTATCAAGAATATTCTCGATCCCGAAACGGGCCGTGCCGCCCAGCAGCGGATAGTTGCCCGACAAGTTGAAGACCAGGCTCGGCTTGATTTTTTCATCTTCAATCCGGTAGCGACCCGCCGTATAGGTCCCGTCAAAGCGCATATTCAGAGCATCCCAAACGTAACTGTCGACATAGCCGGTAAAGCGGAACGGGGATGGAATGCGGTTATTGGGCAGCCAGCTATCAAGATCACCGTCTTCGTTGGTGTCATAACGGCCTTCGACATAGGATGCCAACGCCCCGATATAGGTATCGTCCGAGATGTCATACTCGCCCGTCAATTCCGCCCCGATGATGCGTTCCTTTTCCTGGCTGAGCTTGTTGGTCGAGCTGTCATAGTTATCGCCACGGTCATTGGTGCTCATGTAAACCGCCGCCGTAGAGCGGAAATCGGTTCCGTCGTAGCGTGCCGCCACCTCATAGGTTTTGACCTTGGAAGCCTCGACATCAATGTCGTCGAAGTTAAGCGGAATGGACGTGCCCGTAAGCCCCGCACGACGGGTATAGGCCCCGACATCCGGCACCGAAAAGCCTTCGCTATAGCTAAATGACGTATCAATCCGGTCTGTCCAGTGAACGACCGCCGAGGCATTGAAAGTCACCGCATCATAGGTCGTCTGACCACCAGTGAAATCCGCGGCAGCAAGGATCTGCTGCGCAACACCGCCGTTGTAACGCATGTAACTCGGTCGCCTGAAATCCTTGACCGTCAGGTCATATTCCTCGTAACGCACGCCACCTGACAGATCGACATACTCGGTTACCGGTGCTGACAGCTGGGCAAAGATCGCCTTGCCATCCTGTTCCATCGGCGCACCGATATCTCGGTCACTCACCGTGCGATATTTGACGTTATCAAACGTCAAATCCCCACCCCACGTCAGGGTCAAACCTTCATAAGCAGCATCAAGGTTGGTGTCGGTCGAAAGCTTCACACCGTATTTGACGGTATCAATGACCGACTGGCCCAGCGGATCTTCAATCGCGCCATTGCTGGCAAGCGAAACCAGCCCGGGGTTATAGGTGGCGTGATATTCAGCACGCGCAGCCTGCTTGTAGCTGTCATTGTAAAACAGCTTCAGGTCGCCAACACCGACCTTGCCGAAATCAAACTCATACCCGGCAGTGAAATACTGGCTTTCATCTTCAAGCGGTTGCGCCAGATAGGGGCTGTCGTAATTGACCGAAACCGGATCGGTCGAAAGATCGGAATAATATTCGATATCCTGACGGAACCGCACAACTTCCGAGGACAGGAACAGGCGATGCCCCTCGGCAACGGTCACCCCGGCCTTGCCAAAGACATTAAGGTCCTCGGCATTATCGAAGCCGCCCTGCCCCAGCATCGCGTCTGACGGCACCTGATTGCCATACCCGTCATAGGCATTGCCGGTTTTTGAACCGGTCACACTGGCGGCCAGATCAACCGCACCGATGCCGCCACTGCCCGAAAGCGTCAGAGACGGTGAGAAGCTCTCGCCGATGTCGTCGGTATAGCTTCTGACATGCCCATCAACGACAAACACGTTTTTGCCGACTTCACCGGTCTTGGTGATGATGTTGATGGTTGCCCCGGTTGCGCCATCACCGTTCATCGCGTTCGAGCCCGGAATGACTTCGATGCTTTCGACCTGCTGAATATCAATCATCGAAAGGATACGGCTGCTGTTGCGCAGCGGCGTGTTGCGCGCCACCCCGTCAACCAGCACCTGTACATCGCGGCCACGGAAGGTTTCCGTGCTGGCGATCAGGCTTTGATCATCAAACATGAAGCCCGGCACATTGTTGCGAATGACATTGGTAATATCGCTGTTTTTGGCCGACTGGGCTTCGATCTGATCGGACCCGATTACAACAACCGACGGCGACATGGTGGCAATCGAGCGGCGTGAACGGGTGGCGGTCACAACCACCTCCGGCAGGATCAGGTTTTCCTGTGACGCGTTGCTGCTGGTGTTGACCGGTCGAATGATCACGCTGTCATCAGATACAAATTCAAACACATAGCCACTGCCTGCCAAAAGGTTCTGCAGTGCTTCGCGCGCCGACATGTCAGCCGCCAGGTTGCCACTTTCCATCCCCGAAAGATCGCCCTGCACAACAAGCTGCAACCCAAACTGATCGGCAACCTGATCAAGGGCGGTGCGCAGATCACCTGCGGCGACCGAAACCGTCTGAGCGGTATCAGCCGAACTCTGTGCCACAGCCTGCGGGACGGATACGATCATCAGTGTCGCAACAAGTGCCGTCGTCCCCAAAAGACGGGACATTCCGATTTTACCGGTCTGCCCAAAATTCACGATATTCACGTTCTATCCCCTTCGCATGAAAATAATAATGCAAATCACTATTACCTTCATGACGAACGCCCCCGCGAAATGAGGAGGTGAATTTTTCTATTTTTTTGAAATTATTCTGAACCCGCCCGGAACTGCGCGGTCCGTCAGGCCATAAGCCGCCAGAATGGCACCATAGGCCCCGTCCGGTTTGCTCAGATCGAAACTGCCCGAAACGGTGATATCGTCCATGCGCGGATCGCGCACAAAGCGCAGGTCATCCATAAGCGGTGAAAGACGGGCCAACAGTTCGTCAATCGGCATGTCATTGACCACCCAGCGCCCATCACGCCATGCTGCGACACGATCCAGTGTCACGGTGCCATAATGCATATCGCCATCCGCATCCTGCCAGGATGCCCGTCCCGCGGCCAGGCGTGCGAGCTTTGCCGTGCGGCTTTCAAGATCGACCGTACCCTCGGACACCTCAACCCGGACATGCCCGCCCCACTTCGATGCACTGAATGCAGTCCCGACCGCCGTTGCGGTCAGTTTGTTCAGGTGAATACGAAGCGGCCGTGTGCTGTCCTTGGCGACCTCGATGAATACGCCGCCTTCAAGGACAGTCAGATCACGATACTGATCGCCATACGCCAAGGCAACGCGTGTGCCCGGCTCCATCCAGATGCGTGATCCGTCAGACAGTTCATGGACTTCGCTGACAATACCGGGATTGCCTGCGGCGATCAGGTCGGCATCGGGCTGAAAGGCGGAATAGCCCCAAAGGCCCAGCAGCAACAGAATGGTGAAAATCGCCAGCATCGGGCGGGCACGGCGTTTGGCGGATCGCATGCCCGGCAAACGGCCATTGCCCCCTTCAAGCGCGCCCAGCCGTTCAAGATCGCGGCGAACGGCTTCGCTATCAAATCCAAGATGGTCCGGCTTTGATGCCGGTGGTTTTCTGGCAGGATCATCCATGCCAGAAAGCTCTGACGCTGCGACTTCCATGCTCTGCCATGTCTGACGGGCGCGGATCAGGCGCGCAGGATTTTGCGGATCTGAGGCCTGCCAGCGCTCAAAGGCGATTTCTTCAGAAGCGGTAAGTTGCACATCATCAAGGCGCACAGCCCAGTAGTCAGCAATGTCGTCATTGCTTTGGCAGTCGTCGGGATAGCGGAATTCGGTCATGGCAGTGTCGTAACCCGGCTTCTGGCTGATGGTGCTGTTGTATATGTGACGAACGGGCAGCGCAAAAGAGGATGTTTAGTTTTCATGGCGCGCCAACACCTGTTTGCAATGTCCAAGCGCCTGACGCAAATGCTTTTCGACCATATTGCGACTAATGCCAAGCTGGTCTGCAGCCTCTGCCGTGCTGAAATGATCGCGCTTGCACAGCAAAAACACCTCGCGACAGCGCGGCGGCAGGTCATCAATCGCACGCCGCAAAATATCAAGGCGCTGGCGATCTGCACTGATCTGTTCCGGGGTGACAGAATGGCTACCTGCGCCATCCATCTCGCTGATTTCGGCCGGGTCGGTGAATTCAACCGGGTTGCGGTTGTTACGGCGCAGGGCATCAATCGCCAGATTGGTCGCCATGCGCATCAGAAAGGCTGGCGGATTGGCGATTTCATCCGGGTCGACATTCCGGTGGCGCAATTGCACATAGAGATCCTGCAACACATCATGACTTTCGTCGCGCGCGGGCAGATATTTCTGCACCTGTCGCAGCAACCGATCATGATATTGCTGGTAAAGATTATCCCAGGAACGGTCACAGACCGCCATAGCCACACATCCAGAATTCGATAATGATAACCGTTATCATTTTCATTTATGCTTATAAGCAATCCTGACCATGCGTCAATTCAAAAAACATGCGCCCTCTTCGACATTCCCCGACGGAACGACCCCGGCTTGAAACCCCGGCATCGCGATACGAAAATCTTGCTGTGTTCACCACACAACAACGAACGATTTAGGCCCCAACTCTGTGCTGGATCAGTTCTGACGACAGAGTACGAAACCGCCAGACGATGCGAGTCCCGGCACAGAAAACCCGCATGCACTCTCAGAACGGCGTCGCTTCGCACTCTGTTAATCGAAAATAGCCGCCCAAAACCCATCCTAACGAATAGGCGGATACTGTTTATCTGTCGTGTAAATCAGGTTTTACTCGACAAGAGGGTATTTTACTTATAGTTGTTATTCTCGCTCTAGAATTAATTGCGAATTTTACACGTAGTAAACCATCGCCACTTTCCAGGTAGGAAAAACAATGGCACTCAACATTATCTCGAACTATGCGGCAAATGTTGCGCATCGCAATCTGACTGCGTCTGATTCAATGGCAACAAAGTCGCTTTCAAAGCTGTCAGCTGGTACGCGTGTTGTCTCGGCACGCGACGATGCGGCATCGATGGCAATTGGCGCGCGCCTTAACGCGACGACGCAGGCGCTTAAAACCGCCTCGGTCAATGTCGGGCAAGCCAACTCGATGTTGCAGATTGCCGATGGCGGCATGGCCACGATTGACGACGTTCTCGTCCGGATGAAAACACTGGCCGTACAGGCATCGTCAGGCAACCTGTCCGACGTCGAACGTGGTTTCCTTAATGACGAATTTGTCGAGTTGCGTGACGAGATCGACCGTATCGCGTCCTCGACCAACTTCAATGGCATTCAACTGCTTGGCGATGGGGGTGATGTTGCAATCAATCTCACACCTGCCACCGCCAATGAAGCGCTCACGCCCGCTTTCGGCTTTGACCGGTTCGCAATCACGGACAACAATTACTGGGCACAGGACGCCGCTGAAGATGGTGTCGACGATAACGGGCTGGAAATACGGATCCAGGAAATTGGCGGCGATCAGGTCATTATGACGGTATTGGTGGCGATCGATGGCGCGATAGACCGGACCCAATCAATCGACGTCACTGACTTTGCCGCGACTGGCGGATCACGATCCATTGCCGCTGGCGAGAACACGATGCTCAATTTTGATGAACTGGGCCTGTCAATTACAGTAAACACCAACTTCTCGGACTCAGTTGACTACGTCAGAGCGGGCACCACAGGTTCCAATGATTTCGGTTTTAACTCGGCCAATACCGATTTCATGGGATCAGGCATTGATACATCCACAGGCCAGTTCTTCTTCATGGAAGAGGACAAGGGCCAGCAGCTTTCCGACACAATTGAATTCCAGGTCGGTGGCGGCAACACCGCCAATGATCGTCTTTCGATTGACTTGAGCGCCGTTGACTCTGCAGTGCTGGGATCATCTGGTCTCGGTCAGGAAACGCTGGAAGACCTTGGCGCCAACGCTATCAACACTGCGGCTGCAGCCCAGAACGCAGTCGAAGTCGTAACGCGTGCGATTGATGACTTGCAACGTGCCCGTGCTGCAGTCGGCACATCCCAGAACCGTCTGGACTTTGCCGCGCAAAACCTTGCATCGACGCAGGAAAATACGGAATCCGCACGCTCCACGCTGCTTGATCTGGATGTTGCTGCCGAAATGACGGCCTTTACATCCAAACAGATTTTGGTCCAGTCCGGCGTCGCAATGCTGGCCCAGGCCAACCAGATGCCGCAAAACCTGTTGCGGTTGCTGCAAGGCTAGCGGACGACATCTGAAAAACATTTTGACGTGCCTGCCTGTTGCAAAAAGGGCCCGAACGAATTTCGTTCGGGCCCTTGGTTTTAGGCGGCTCTGAGGCCAAAAGACGATCCTGGATCAGTCTTCGAAATGGCCCTTGGCGGCAAATCCACCACCCTGATAGATCACAGCCGGATCCTTGCGATCTTCGGGCGGGAAAGCGGCCTCGATCTCGGCGCGGTATTGCTCGGAACTGTCTTGCGGTTTCCAGCCAAGGAATTCGGCGTGATCGTTGCTCCACCATTTCGACTTGTTGTCCGACACACCATACATCACCAGATGACCGGTCATCGGGGCGGCAAAGATCGCCTTCATCAGGGAAATGAAGTCACGCGGGCTCATCCAGGTAGACAGCATGCGGCGATCACGCGGCTTTTCAAAGCACGAGCCAATCCGCACAGAAACGGTTTCGACATCGAACTTGTCGTAATAATAGCTTGCCACGGCTTCGCCGTAACATTTGGTCACGCCATACAGGCTGTCGGGGCGCTGTTCGGATTTGTCATCAAGCTTGGTCGTGCGTTTGTGGAAGCCAATCGCGTGGTTGGAGCTGGCAAACATGATGCGCTTAACCCCGTTCTGACGGGCACCTTCATACAGGTTATAGGTGCCTGCCAGATTGGCCTGAAGCAAATCATCAAAGGCTGCCTCGATTGAAATACCGCCAAGATGAATGATGCCATCGACATCCTTGGTCAGCTCGATCACGGCTGCACGATCTGACAGATCACATTGCACGACTTCCTCGTTCGGGCCTGCCGGGTCCATGGGGGAAATATCAGACAGGCGAATGACATCGGCATAGCCCTTAAGTCCCTCGCGGCAAATCTTGCCAAGGTTTCCACCAGCACCGGTAATCAGCAAACGTTTCATAAGTATCCTCTTTGATATCGGTTTTGCCCGCGATCAACTCGCCCCGAACACAAGGTTCGGCAGCGTCATTGAAATCGCCGGAATATAGGTTGTCAGCAAAAGCGCGGTCAGGATCGCCAGATAAAACGGCCAGATCGACTGCACGGCTTTTTCGATTTTCACCCCACCAATCGCGCACCCGACAAACAGGCACGAACCAACCGGTGGCGTACACAGGCCAAGGCCCAAATTCATCATCAGGACCATGCCGAACTGGATCGGATCCATACCGAACTGCATGGCAAGCGGCAGGAAGATCGGCGTACAGATCAGGATCAAGGCTGCCATATCCATGATCATGCCCGCAACCAGCAGCATCACGTTGATCATCAAAAGGACCATGATCGGATTGTCAGTGATACCGGTAATCGCCTCTGCCAGCGCATCAGGCACCTGATAGAATGCCAGCATATAGCCATAGGCCGACGCGCACCCGACCAGAAGCATCACAAGGGCGGTCGTCTTGGCCGATTGTTTGACGGCAGCAATAAAGCCCGCCCAACTGAGTTCCCGATAAACAAGTCCGGTAATGATCAGCGCATAGGCAACGCCAATGGCACCGGATTCCGTGACGGTAAATACGCCACTCAGCACGCCACCGACAATGATCACGGCCGTAAAGAAGCCCGGCAGCGCGCGAACAGCTGTACGCCCCACCACCGCCCAACCCGGAAACGGTTGCGCCGGATAACCATGGCGGATTGCCACCAGCCAGGTCGCAAGCCCCAGCAACACACACATGATGATGCCCGGCACAACGCCCGCCATGAACAGCTTGGAAATCGAAATGCCCCCGCCTGCGGCAACCGCATACAGGATCATGTTGTGACTGGGCGGGATCATGATCCCGGCAATCGATGATGTTACCGTGACGTTGACGGCGTAATCCGCGCGGTAGCCTTCCTTTTTCATCACCGGGATAAGGATTGACCCAAGGGCCGAGGTATCAGCCACCGCAGAACCGGAAATGCCGCCAAACAGCATCGAGGAAAATACGTTCACAATGCCAAGGCCGCCGCGCCGGTTACCGACCAGGGCCGTGGCAAATTGCACAAGCCGGCTGGCAATCCCGCCATGAAGCATCAGCTCACCGGCAAAGATAAAGAACGGAATGGCCAGCAATGAGAAAACGCTGATCCCGGACCCGATGCGCTGAAACGCAATCAGGGTCGGAAGCCCTTCAACGAAAAATGCCCCCAAGGCAGCAACGCCAAGTGCAATGGCAACGGGCATGCCAATCAGAATACCGATGGCAAACACGCCCAGAAGAATGGTCATGCCCATTTATTCAACGTCCTTATTCAGCAAATCATCGTGATAGACACTGGCACGCGCAATTTTTTGCCAGCCAGCTATGATCTTGAAAATGTGGACCACGCTGTAAAACATGATCCCGGCCCCGCATACCGCCATGGGTACGGATCGCAAGCCATCTGAAATATGAATGATCGGCATTTTCTTGGCCCAGTTAAAGGCCACCAGATCCATGCCGCCGATCAACATCCAATAGCCAAACCATGCCATGGCGGCGTAACTGATCGCAGCGACAATGGCGGCAATCTTGGGCGGCAATGCATCACGGAAAAACGAAACAGAAAGATGACTGTTGTCGCGCATACCGGCCGCAGCCACAGGGAAGGTGATCAGCACGATCAAGATCAAGGATACCTGTTCAACCCAGGTCGGTGTTTCATTAAGCACATAACGCCCAAACACCAGCCAGGCAAAACTGGGAATAAGGGCCACAAGCGCCAAACCGCCAATCAGGTTGAGCACCCCGGCGATTCCCCCGCCAAGACGGTCGAGTAAATTGGTGAAACTGGAAAACATCTATGCGCCGCCAGAAATATGATTAATCAGCAACAAAACCAAAATAGAGTAATCTCGCACAGAAAGAAGGGCGACGATAAAATCGCCGCCCTTTCAATATGCTGTCTTATTTCTGCGCATCCTGGATGGCTTTGACCAGATCGGCCAGATCCGGGTTGGCTTCAAGGAAGTTGTCGTAAACCGGCTGCATGGCGTCCTGGAAAGCCTGCTTGTCAGCGATTTCGTTGACTTCGATGCCAGCAGCAATGACTTTTTCCTTGGACTGCTCTGCACGGGCGGCCCAGGCAGCACGCTGCACTTCAACCGACGCGTCAGCGGCATCATGGACGATCTTTTTCTCTTCGTCCGAAAGGCTGTCATAAAGCGCTTTGTTCATGCACAGGCATTCCGGCAGGATCAGGTGCTGGGTTACCGAGTAGTATTTGGCAGCTTCGAAGTGGCCGGAGCTGTCATAGGACGGGTAGTTGTTTTCTGCACCGTCGATCACACCGGTTTTCAGCGACTGATAGACCGAGCTATAGGCCATCGGGGTCGCGTTGCCGCCCAGCGCATCAACCATCTGAACATAAAGATCGTTGCTCATGACGCGGAACTTCAAACCGTCAAGGTCAGCCGGGGTGTTGATCGGACGCTTGGAGTTGTAAAACGAACGCGCACCTGAATCGTACCAGCCAAGCGGCTGCAGGCCAGCTTCGATCAGGCCATCAGCGATCTGCTGACCAGCCGGGCCATCCATGACGTCATGCATGGCATCGACGCTTTTGAAGATGAAGGGCAGCGAAACAACGTTGGCTTCAGGTGCAACTTCACCCAGCGGGCCGAGGTTGAAAACAGCCCAGTCGAGACCGCCAAGGCGGACCTGCTGAATCGCATCGGGCTGATCGCCCAGAACGCCACCGTGATAAACCTTGGCTTCAAGGTCGCCACCGGATTTTTCATTAATGATCTTGGCGAATTCTTCCATGCCGGTCGAAACCGGGTATTCCGGCGGATGAATATTCCAGCCGCGCCATTCCTTGGACTGCGCGCCGGATGCCAGCGCAACTGAAACGGCTGCGGCCGCAATCGTCAGTGTGGTGGTTTTGATAAACTTGTTCATTTTGGGTCCTCCCAGACAATCTGATGTCTACTGCGTTAAAGCCTTGTTGCCCTTTTGGGGTCTTGTTCTTGTCATATAATCCTACAATCGCGAACTTGTAAACACGACTGTAAGAAAAATTAACAACTAGTCTAATAGCGCCTTTAATTTCCTGTGTCCCAATTGTCAGCGTGGCACACAATTCACGCCCCGACAGAACCACCTGCCGGGACGTAAGCAGGTCTATACTGGCGTTCCCAGCAATGGCTTACTGGGCACGCAATGCACCGTCGCCATAAGCCTTGCGGATCACATCCGCCAGCATGTCATGTTCCGCATCGGTCAAATCGGTCAGCGGACTACGTACCGGGCCCGTATCGCGCCCGATTACCCGCATGCCAGCCTTGACGATGGACACCGCGTATCCCTTGCCGCGATTGCGGATATCAAGATACGGATAGAAGAATTCCTTGAGCACGCGCGCCATGGTTTCATCGTCATCGCGGGTCAGTGCGTCGTAAAAATCAAGTGCCTGCTGGGGCAGGAAGTTGAAGATCGCAGACGAATAGGTTGTCACACCGGCGGCCTTGTAAGCCTTGGCAAACACCTCGGCGGTCGGCATACCACCGATATAGGACAGGCGATCCCCGATCAGGGTGCAGACCTTGGTCACCATTTCGATATTGCCGTGACCGTCCTTGAAACCGACAAGGTTCGGGCAAACCTCACACAGCTTGGCGAGTGTTTCAGCCGTGATGATGGAATTGTCGCGGTTATAGACGATCACGCCGATATCAACCGCATCACACACTGCCTTGACGCGGGCAAACAGACCTTCCTGCTCGGCACCAATCAGATATTGCGGCAACAGCAAAAGGCCATCAGCGCCTGCTTCCTCGCAAGCCCTGGCAAGATCAACTGCCATTGCCGTGCCATAGCCACAGCCCGCAATGATCGGTGTATCGCCAGCAACCTCCTTGGCCGCGCGGACAGTTTCAACGACCTCTGCCGGAGTCAGGGAAAAGAATTCCCCCGTACCACCTGCAGCAAACAGCGCGGTCGCCGGATATTGCGACAACCAGCTGACATGCGCGCGGTAGGTCGCAAGATCAAGCGCGCCATTGGCATCAAAAGGCGTCACCGGAAAAGAAAGCAACCCGGCGCCAATCGCCTTTTTCATCTCTAGATAATGCATCAAGCGTCCCTAATGTCTGAATGCGTCAAAATAACTACGACGATTCTATAAATTCATCATATCACTTTGTCAAACATAATACCGATATCTTTCTGCAACCGCAGAAATCCTGGATAAACAACGGTTTTGGCCAACATCCCACCGTCTGCGACTTTGGTATAAAGCTGCAATTTCGGGGTGAATTCTTCGAATCGGGGTGATTGGTATGATGACTTTATGCCCAAAGCCCGCTAGGGTCAGGGCTCATGAGTTTGATTTAAATGACATAACCAAGAAGAACGGGAATGACTGATATCACCGCCGCAAGCCGCATCCTTGCCGATGCCTTTACCAATCACACCCTGATTGATCCGCTGCCAGAAGACATCGCGCCGAAAACCTTTGAAGAGGCCTATGCCGTTCAGGACGCCACCCTCGCACAGGTCGGGATTGCGCAAGCCGGGTGGAAGCTTGCGGTTGCGACCCGTGCTGCACAGGAAAAGATCGGCGCAGATGGACCGCTGGTTGGTCCGTTGCTCGATGGTCGTATTCTTGGCGATGGCGCAACATTGACGACCAAGGACATCCATTTCCCGAATATCGAGGCCGAAATTGCGGTTGTCATGGACAGCACCCCTGCCCCGGATGCGACATCAAGCGACATCCTTGATCATATCAAAAGCATGCATCTGGCTATCGAAATCGCTGATCGTCGCTATCATGAAAAGCAGTCCCCGGTTCAAACGCTGGCTGATCTGAATTCGACCAGCCACTTCATTCTTGGTCAGGAAATTGAAGGCTGGCGCGACCTTGGCTTTATTGGCGGCAAAGTCACCACCAAAAGCAACGGCGAAATACTTGCCAGCAATGACGATCCCGATGCCTGGCCGGAAATCTTTGGCGGGCTGGAATATCTGGTGGGCTTCCTTGCCAAACGCGGCCAGAGCCTTAAGGCGGGGGATGTGATCACCACTGGCGCATGTGCGCTGCCGACCATCACCCCATTTGGCAAGATCGAAGCGATCTTTGAAGGACTTGGCACCGTAAGCGCCGACATCAAACAGGTCTGATTGCCGCGCAAAAGACGACCAAAACCGCCAACAAAAAAAGCCATGCGACATCACATCGCATGGCTTTTGTTTTATATGGCAGCGCGGATTAACCGTTTTCGCGGAACTTGTGGACCGGCACACCGGGTACTTCGACGCGCAGCTTGACCAACTTCCCGGCATGGGGGAACTCGGCGCGTTTTTCCGGGCTGTAATTTTCCTGATGGCTGGTGACATACAGCGTTTTCATATCCGGCCCGCCAAAGCACGGCATGGTCGGATTGGGCATGGGCATCGGAATGGATTTCAAAAGCGTACCATCCGGGGCAAATCGATTAAGGTTGCCTGCTGATACACCTGCCGACCAGTAACACCCTTCAAGATCCACCGCGCCCCCATCCGGGCGGCCCAAGGTATCATCAAGATCCAGGTAACGCGTGCAGTTGGAAATATTGCCCGTGGCAACATCAAAGTCCCAGCAGTTGACCCACGGCCCGCGTGAGTCCGAATGATACATTTTTGATCCATCCGCGGACCACGCAATACCGTTGGAAATCTTGAACCCTGTTGCCTTTTCCTCAACCTTGCCATCGGCCGTAATGCGATAAAGCGACGCGATCGGCATCTTTTCGGGATTGTCATCCATGGTGCCAACCCAGAACGCCCCGTCCGGGCCGATCTTGCCATCATTGGTGCGGCTGTTGATCCCGTCCTCGATACGGCACAGCGGGGTTCGCTCATCCGTGACTGGATCAAGCAACATGATATCCTTGCGCAAAGCGACAATGATGCGCCCCTGATCGGTCAGGCCAAAACAACCAAGCTCGCTGTCAAAGGCCCAGCTCTTGCGCGCACCTGTTTCAATGTCTTGTGCGTGCAGCTTGCAGTTCAGAATATCTGTCCAGTAAAGCCGGTTATTGGCCGCATCCCAGTTCGGGCATTCTGCCAATGTGAACGTCTCGTCAGAGAGAAGCTCCGGCTGATAGGTCACGCCGCTCGTCATCATACACACTCCCGTATTCATATGATCATTTTTGTTGTGATTGATGTGCCGTTCCTGCACCCTGTTTGTCAACAGGGTTTGTGATCGCCTGCCCCCTCAAGCGGGGCATGTCGAGAAGACAGACCACACAGGATCAAACCGACACGATCTTGCGTCGGGCAGTTGTCGCGCATTTTGCGGGTCAGGTTACTTGTCGCGCGCGTGATCGGTGACACGCTGGCGGGCCTGATGCAGGTGATAGCGCATCATAAGTTCGGCACTGTTGCCGTCATGGCCAATGATCGCATCATAGATCTGTCGATGTTCGCTCAGCACCTTTTGGGCGCGTTCCGCAGATCCACCGCGTGTGATGTTCAGCGCCACACGCATGGATTTGGACATCACCTCATGCAAGGAATTCAGGATGGTGACAAAGATTTCGTTCCCGCTGGCGCGCGAAATCGCCATATGAAAGGCCAGATCGGCCTTGTCGGCGATGTCACCGGCCGCAACCCCGTCTTCAAACATCTTAAGCGCGTTTTCGATTTCACGATGATGGCGGGGGCTGGCGCGTTCGGCGGCCATACGTGCCGTTGTACCTTCAATCGCGGAACGTGCTTCAAAGCAGCGCAGAAGCCCCGCGACATCACTGATGCCACCAAACTCGATCAGGCCTTGTGGCGGGCGTTTTTTAACAAACGACCCAACCCCTTGGCGGGCATAGACCAGCCCATCGGATTGCAGCTTGCGCAAAGCTTCGCGCACAACCGGGCGCGACACGCCAAAGGACGCGCAGATTTCATTCTCCGAGGGTAGCTTGGCGCCTTCGGCAAGGTTGCCCGAGATGATCTGTTCAAGGATCTGACCATAAAGCTGGTCAGCAAGCTTTTCGCGCTTCTGAACCCTTAAAAGCAATTCCGACATCCGTCCCCCGGACTTGTTATCTTGTAAAACTTACTTGTAAGTTTTATCGACAAAATCCGGGTCGGTAAAGCCCCTGCCCCTTTGCGCTATCAACCCGGCTCAATCGACGAGTGAATAGTCACGATTACCCGGTATGCCGACAACCTCGTCATCATCAACCAACCCGCTGTCGGGCAGTTCAAGCAGACTTGGCACAAGTGTCATGGTTCCGCTTAGTGTCTGATTTTTATCAAGAACAACCAGATCCCCGTGTTCTTTGAATTCCGGGCGGTTATGCACGTTTGGCACATGCGAGACCGGCTCGACACAGAAAGTCTTGCCGTCTTCGGGGATATAGAACTGAACGTTGGAAAGGCTGTCACTGGCGATCATTTTCACGCTGTATCCGGCATCCTGCCAGACCATATCGGCCTCAAGATGCCAACCGGCATAATGGGCATCAAGCGCAAGGTTATGGCGGATCATGCGGCCATCGGAAAAATCCCGCCCCAGATCAATGACCGTGCGTGCGGTTGGCAACATGTCTTCGTCTGTCGCAAAGCTGTCCGATGCAATGAAGGCAACCGATACATCATCCCCGCCCGGGAACCACGGGTGCAATCCAATGCCATAAGGCATCGGCGTTCTGCCAAGATGACGCACGCCGATTTCAACGGTCACATCAACGTCAGTGACCTTGAATTCCTGCCAGGCGACATAAACAAAGCCGCTTTGCGGATCGTCATGTTTGTGGTTGAAGCGCAGCGTATCGACGGTGGGACGTTCAATGTTCCATTGCGATGACCGGCCAAAGCCGTGGATGGCATGCGGGCTGGGTGGGCGATTTGCCGGGACCTTGACGATGCGGCCATCAAATTCGAACTCGGCGAAGGCCAGTCGATTGGCAAACGGCACCATCGGGAAACAGCCCAGATTTGACGGATTGCCTGACGCAATTGCGTCGGGCGTTACGGGCCGCAATAAATTAATGATCCCTTTGCCATCCGGGCGGATCCAGTCAATCCGCGATATTGCGCCGCCGTCGGGCACAATCCCGATCTGAAAGGGGCCGCTGTTCCAGCGGTATTCAGGGTCGCCTTTTTTGGCCATTCCTGCACGCCTCAAATCCAACCAAAATCATATGATGACTTTCGGGGCTACTTTCACTAATTTGGTTTCATTACTCAATCAAATCAATGGAAAATGCCCGGCATCACCATGCCTGTTTACAAAACAAGCCCCGATGGTGCCAATGGCGTCAAATATTGATCAACGCCAGACCGTCACTTTTATATCCAGTTGTTTTACACCGGATTTATCGGATACGCAAAATGAACAAGCCCCAAGTGTCAGGAACACCACGCAAAGTTTCTTTGACCGAAAAAGTCATCGCCAGCCTGCGTCACGAGATTGAAAGCGGTCAACGTGAACCCGGCACCAAGCTGCCGACGGAACCGGTTCTGACCGAGCAGTTCGGGGTCAGCCGCACGGTCGTGCGCGAAGCGATTGCGGCTCTTAAGGCCGACGGGTTGCTCGAACCGCGCCAGGGGGCGGGTGTTTTTGTGCTATCCCCGCAGGCCCGCACCAACGAGACATCCATCTTTGCGGTTGATTATGCGCAGGTATCAGACGTTCTTGAAATTCTTGAATTGCGCATGGCGGTCGAAATTGAGGCAGCCGGTCTTGCCTGCACGCGAAGTTCCGTCGCCCAACAGACCAAGATTTACGAAGCCATGGCCAAGATGGAAAACGCGCTTGAAAAAGGCGAACCGACCGAGCAGGCCGATTTCGAATTCCATAGTGCGATTGCCGCTGCCACCAATAACTGCCGCTTTACCGAATTCCTTGAACATCTGGGCGATAAAACCATTCCGCGCGCGCAATTGCGCCGCCGCCCGCCAGAAGCCAAGGACCAAAAAGCCTATATGCAGATGATCACCGGTGAACATCGCCGGATTTATGATGCGATTGCCGCGCGCGACGAAGATACCGCCCGCAAGGCGATGCGCGACCACCTCAGCCAAAGCCAGACCCGATATCAGAAACTTCTGACCCAGCGATAAGCGGCGTCAAACCGCAATCGCCTGTGCCAACGTCGACATGTCGGAAATAACAATATCGGCACCGGCTTCATAAAGACGCTGGCTGGCCCCTTCGCGGTCATCGGCATAATGCCCGCCGCCGACAAAACCGATGCATTTCATGCCCGCAGCCCGCGCCGCCGTAACCCCGGCAACAGAATCCTCGATCACGATGGCATCACCCGGGGCATAGCCCATGGTGTGCGCCGCATGCAGGAAAAGATCCGGCGCCGGTTTGCCGTTTTCAACGAAATCGGCACTATAAACCCGCTCGTCAAACCATGGGCCAAGACCCGTGACCTGCATGGTTTTTTCTAGCCGTTCGACCGAGCTGCTTGATGAAATGCAAAAGGCAATATCGCGTGCCTGAAGGACGGTCAGGACGGTTTCAATTCCGTCAATTTTGCTCAGATCGCGATCATACCGGTCAAACAGCATTTTATAGTAATACGGTTTGAATTCCGCACTGACATCGCGACCCGTGTGGGTTTTGATATATTCAATCGGTGCGGAACTTGATCGTCCGGTAAATCGGTCGGATACGTCGCGCAGGCCAAGCGGGGCGTTGAAGTGCTCAAGCACATCAACCAGTGTCGCCAGCGAGATCGGCTCGCTATTGACCAGCACCCCGTCGCAGTCAAACAGCACAACGCGACATGCACCAAACAGACCTTGGATCTCTGATGCTGACGTTACGATACCGGCCCCGACATCATCGGTCGGGCCTTGGACATTGTTTCCTCGGGCCATGTTGAACCTGGCTTGTGTGATTTATGTTATCGCTACAGCGTAGCTAAGAGATAAGTTCAGCGTCAACAAAAATGAACATTTGACCAATTAATGAACTTTTGATCAACTCAGGCAAAATTGAACCCAAAACAGATAAAACAACAGCCCGAACAAAAGACCACCCGGCATCGCAGGAATTGCAGAAAGCCGGGGAATTCCGGAGGAGTACGCCATCATGAGTCCCAGTTCCCCCTGCTTTGTCGGTGTCGATGTTGGCACCGGAAGTGCGCGCGCCGGCGTTTTTGACGCCAATGGCAAATTGCTTGGCAGTGCCGCACACGCGATTGCAATGAACCGCCCGAAACCCGATTTCGTCGAACAGGATTCTGAAAACATCTGGCAGTCGGTCTGTCAGTCGGTGCGTGATGCCATGGCCAAATCCGGGGTCCCTGCGCAGAAAGTCGCCGCCATCGGGTTCGATGCCACATGTTCGCTCGTGATCCGTGATCAGGATAACCGGCCACTGGCTGTCACCCCCAATGGTGCGGACAACTGGGATGTGATTGTCTGGATGGATCACCGGGCCGTGCGCGAGGCAGAGGAATGCACAGCCACCGGTGCCAAAGTGCTGGAATATATCGGCGGCACCATGTCGCCGGAAATGGAAATCCCCAAATTGATGTGGCTGAAACGCCATCACAATCCCGCCTGGCAGAAAATGGGCGCGGCTTATGATCTGGCCGATTTTCTGTCGTTCCGCGCCACTGGCAGCAATGCCCGGTCCTGCTGCACGGTAACGTGCAAATGGACCTATCTTGCCCATCAGGATCAGCCGTGGGATCGCGATTTCCTGAAAGCCATCGACATGGAAGACCTGAATGACAAGATCAACATGCATGACCCCGCCCTTGCGGTTGGCGAGCTGATCGGATCGCTTTCCGAACAGGGCGCGGCTGATCTTGGCCTGACAACCGATTGTGTCGTCGGGGTTGGCCTGATTGATGCCCATGCAGGGGCGCTTGGCACGCTTGGCGAATATCTGGATGGCAACCTTGATCAGCATTTCGCCATGATTGCGGGGACATCGACCTGCCACATGGCGCTGTCGCGCGAGCCCCGCTTTATCAAGGGGGTTTGGGGACCCTATTTCGGCGCGATTGCCCCGAACCTTTGGCTGAACGAAGGTGGGCAATCCGCGACGGGGGCGTTGCTTGATCATATCGTTGCCATGCATCCGTTTTCCCATGCGATGGGCCGTGATGCCCATAAGCTTGCCGGTGAAAAACTGATGCCGATGATGGCGGAAAAGACCGATCTGGCGCCGCGCCTGCATGTCCTGCCCGATTTTCATGGCAACCGGTCCCCGCTTGCCGACCCGGAAGCCCTTGGCGTGATTTCCGGCCTTACACTGGATCAAAGCGAGGAAAGCTTCCTGAAGCTTTACTGGGCCACCGCCTGTGCGATTGCCTATGGCACGCGCCACATCATCGATGCCGTGAACGATACCGGTTATGACATCACCCACATCCATCTAAGCGGCGGCCATACGGCAAGTCAGGTGCTGGTGAAACTCTATGCCGATGTGACCGGCTGTACCGTGGTGATGTCTGATTGCGAAGAGCCGGTTCTGCTGGGATCGGCCATGTTGGCCGCCGGTGCACTTGATGCGGAAGGTGGCCTTGCCAGGGCCGCGCGCCAGATGGCGGGCAAGGAAACCGCCCACGCACCAGATCCGTCAGCCAAGGCTGATCATGATCGTCGATACGCCATTTTCCATCAGATGCACACCCACCGTCAGAGCCTTGATAGCATGAGCAAAACCTGATTTTTGCCTGCCCAAAAGTGCAACACCTACGCCTTTCGTGCGGGTTTGGCGCGGTGCAGCCTATCCAAAAGGCGCTTGACGTCACTTTGGGTTGAGGTCAAAACAAAAGGGCCGATGCGTTTGCATCGGCCCTTTCTTTCGCACGCGCAACGGCGGGGTCGGGGGATCATGCAGATTGAAACTTTAAATCTGCACCGTCACGGCGCGATGCCGTTTAAGGCCAGCCTTTTTGACAAAGGCTGGCCTTAAATCTTATTCAGCCGGATGTTCGTGGGCTGCCTGCACTTCGCCGCGCTTGGTGCGGTTCTTGGCAAAGGTACCGACAATCAGAACGAAGAACAGCGGCACAAAGAAGATCGCCAGCACGGTTGCGGCAATCATCCCGCCCATCACACCTGTACCCACGGCCACACGGGCCCCGGCACCCGCACCGGTCGAAATCGCCAGTGGCACGACACCAAGGGTAAACGCCATTGACGTCATGATGATCGGACGCAGACGCTGACGGGCGGCCTCGACGGTTGCGTCAAGAAGGCTCATACCGTCGTCGTAAAGTTCGCGGGCGAACTCGACAATCAGGATGGCGTTCTTGGCCGACAAACCAATCGTGGTCAGGATGGCCACCTGGAAATAGACGTCATCGGGCAGACCACGCAGCATCGCCGCGATCACCGCACCAAGGACACCGAGCGGCACAACCATCATCACCGAAATCGGGATCGACCAGCTTTCATAAAGGGCAGCCAAGCACAGGAAGACGACGATCATCGACAGGGCATAGAGTGCCGGGCCCTGCTCGCCTGCTTCGCGTTCCTCATAGGACAATCCCTGCCATTCCAGGCCGATATCGCCCGGCAACTGTGAAACAAGCTGTTCCATTGCTGCCATGGCATCGCCAGACGCCACACCCGGTGCGGCTGCACCCTGAATGTTCAGCGACGACAGACCGTTAAAGCGTTCCAGACGCGGAGAACCATAGGTCCACTCGGTCGAGGAGACAGCCGAAATCGGCACCATCTCGCCCTTCTGGTTGCGGACATACCAGTAATCCATGTCTTCGGGCATCATGCGGTATTTGGCATCAGCCTGCATGTAAACCCGTTTGACGCGACCGTTTTCGATGAAGTCGTTGACGTAGCTTGACCCCCAGGCCGCCGCCAGCGTCCGGTTGATATCAGCAAGGTTCACGCCAAGGGCGCTGGCCTTTTCCTGATCGATGTTGATATTGAACTGCGGCGTGTCATTCAGACCATTCGGACGCACACCGACAAGACGCGGGTCCTGCGATGCCATGCCCAGAAGCTGGTTGCGGGCCGCAACCAGGGCATCATGCCCATTACCACCGCGGTCAACAAGCTGCAGGTCAAAGCCGTTCGCCGTGCCAAGTTCGATAATGGCCGGCGGCGCAAAGGCAAAGACCATGGCTTCACGGATACCGGCAAACGCACCATAGGCACGGCCAATCACCGCATCGACCGATTGATCCGGACGCGTACGTTCCGACCAGTCTTTCAGGTTCACAAACGCAATACCCGCATTCTGGCCACTGCCCGCGAACGAGAAGCCGGCCACGGTGAACAGACCGTCGATATTTTCGGCCTCGTTCTCCATAAAGTGGGTTTCAAGCTTCTTGAGAACCTCAACTGTACGCTCCTGCGAGGCACCGGCCGGCAACTGCACCATGGCGAACATGATGCCCTGGTCTTCTTCGGGCAGGAACGATCCCGGCAGACGCCCAAACATCGCAACCAGAGCCGCAACCAGAATGCCATAGACAAACAGGTAGCGCCATTTGCGGTTCACAACGTGACCAACACTGCCCTGATAGAAGTTGTTGGTCTTGTCAAACCCGCGGTTAAACCAGCCAAACGGACCTTTTTTCTTGCTCGGATCCGTGTGACCGGGCTTGAGCATGGTCGCACAAAGGGCCGGTGTCAGAACAATTGCCACAACCACCGACAGCACCATGGCCGAAACAATGGTGATGGAAAACTGGCGATAAATCGCACCCGTGGACCCGGCAAAGAACGCCATCGGCACAAACACGGCCGACAGAACCAGCGCAATACCGATCAGCGCGCCAGTGATCTGCCCCATGGATTTACGCGTTGCTTCACGCGGCGGAAGCCCGTCTTCGTGCATCACACGTTCGACGTTTTCCACCACAACAATCGCGTCATCCACCAGAAGACCGATGGCCAGCACCATGGCAAACATGGTCAGCGTGTTGATCGAATATCCGAATGCCGCAAGGATCCCGAAGGTGCCAAGCAGAACAACCGGCACAGCAATCGTCGGAATAAGCGTCGCCCGCCAGTTCTGCAGGAACAGGAACATCACCAGGAAGACAAGGACAATCGCCTCAAACAGGGTGTGGACCACTTCCTCGATCGACACTTCAACGAACGGGGTGGTGTCATACGGATAGACGATCTCGATCCCTTGCGGGAAGAACGGCTGCAGCTCGGCCAGACGGGATTTTACCGCCTCGGCGGTATCGAGCGCATTGGCACCCGTCGCAAGGTTGATCCCGATACCGGTTGCCGATTCCGCATTGTAGCGCCCGACGATTTCATAGCTTTCGCCACCGATTTCGATACGGGCAACGTCCCCAAGACGAACTTGCGACCCGTCCGTTTCGACCTTCAGAAGAATGTTGGCGAACTCGTCAACCGTCTGCAGTTTGCTTTGCGCGGTAATGGTTGCGTTGATCTGCTGACCTTCGACGGACGGCGCACCGCCAATCTGACCAGCGGTGACTTCGGTGTTCTGCGCCTGAATGGCGGCGTCAACATCCATCACCGTCAGGTTATAGGCCAGCATCTTGTTCGGATCGAGCCAGATGCGCATCGCATGCTGGGCACCAAATACCTGCACCGAACCAACGCCGTTCACACGGGCAACCGGGTCTTCGACCGACGACACAACAAAGTCCGACAGGTCTTCGGCGTTCATCGAACCGTCAGAAGACACAAAGCCGACAACCATCAGGAACGAGCCCGATGATTTGCTGACCGTCACACCCTGTTCCTGCACTTCGCTCGGAAGGGAGGACATGGCAGCCTGCAGTTTATTCTGCACCTGAACCTGCGCGATGTCGGGATCGGCTTCGGGTTCAAAGGTCAGGGTCACTGTTGCCTGACCGTTACCCGACGAGGTCGAGGACATATAACGCAGATAATCAAGGCCGTTCATCTGTTGTTCGATCACCTGGGTGACCGTGTTTTCAACAGTTTTGGCCGAGGCGCCCGGATAGGTTGCCTCGATCTCGACAGAAGGCGGCGCGATCGATGGATATTGCTCCACCGGCAACTGCCAAAGCGACAGTCCCCCCGCCAGCATGATCACCAGGGCGACAACCCAGGCAAAGACGGGGCGATCAATAAAGAATTTTGCCATTGAATAAGTCCTTATTCGGCGGCTTTGGCGGTTTCAACAGGCTGCGGCGCAACCGGTGCACCCGGTCCGATGCGCTGGATGCCATCAACAATGACTTGCGCGCCATCTTCAAGACCAGCCGTCACCAGCCAATCCTGCCCCTGCGACTGTTCAATCGTCAGATCCTTGGACGCGACCTTGCCATCCTCGACAACATAGGCATAAGCCGAGCCATCCGGGCGGCGCATGACCGCTTTCTGCGGCACAAGGAAAGCACCTTCAAGGTGCCCCTGACGGACCTGACCGCGCACAAACATGCCCGGCAGAAGGGTTCCATCCGGGTTCGGGAAGACTGCGCGCAAACGCACCGTGCCGGTGGTTTCGTTCACAGTAACGTCCGAGAACTGCAAGGTGCCTGTGTGCGGGTATTCCGCACCGGTCGCATCAATGATCAGGTTCACCTCGATCTGGCCTTCGGTAACGCCCTTGATCCGGCCGTTCTGAACCGCCTGCTTGATCTTCAGCAACCGGCCACCGGCCTGCGTCACATCGACATAGATCGGGTCAAGCTGGGTAATCGTGGTCAGTTTTGCCGACTGATTGGCGGTCACAAGCGCACCTTCGGAATAATCAGACGAGCTGATCTGACCGGAAATCGGTGCGGTGACCGTGGTGTAGGCCAGATCAATACGGGCCTGTTCCAGTTCCGCACGCGCAGCTGCCACAGCTGCCTTGGCCTGTGCTTCGGCAGCCACCGCATCGTCATAGGTTTGCTGGCTGACAGCTTGTGACTTGATCAGCGGGTCATAGCGCGAACGCGTCTTGGTCGTCTGATCAAGGGTGGCGCGCTGACGGGTCAGTTCGGCCTGGGCGGCATCAACACGCGCCAGATAAACTTCCTGATCAATCATATAAAGCTGCTGACCGGCTTCAACAAACGCCCCCTCGGTGAAGTTGCGTTGCTTGATAATACCGTCGACTTGGGGGCGAATGTCTGCTTGGCGGAAGGCCACAGTACGGCCCGGCATTTCTTCAACCAGGCCAACCGTCTGGGCGTTCAGCGTGACAGTACCGACCGGCGTCGCCTGCGGTTGCTGCTGGGCGTTGGCTTGCTGCCCGCCGCCTTCATTCTGTTCGCTGCAGGCTGCTACAAGCACGACAAGCGCTGCCAAACCAGCGAATTTCAAACTAGATCGCATGGACAAAATGCTTATTCCTTCTAAGTCCCTGCAAAGCAATGTGGTGGACGCTTTGCCATTGCATTCATGAATACTGTACGGTACAGTACACTTTGTGCACTGCACGATCAAGACCCAATAACAGCAGAACTGACAAAGATGAGCGAAACGCCAGAAAAGCATGAAAAACAACACGCTCGCGGTACAGCACGCCGTCGCGCAATGATGGATGCTGCATGGGCGTTATTGCTTGAACGTGGCTTTGCCGGTGTCACCCTGAACGACGTCATCTCTCAATCGGGCGGGTCGCGCACAACCCTTTACGAAGCTTTCGGCGGAAAGGATGGCTTGCTTGCCGCTGTCATGACCGAGCGCTGCAAGGAATTCTCCGCCGAACTGCATATTTCGCTGGAAACCGACCTCCCTCCCCGTGATGCCCTGACGGACTTCGGCACGAAACTGGCCCAGAAGATTGTAACCGAGGAAGTCGCCCGCTTCACCCAAATTCTGTATTCCGAAGGACAGCATTTTCTACCCCTGATAGAGAAATTCTTTGAAGTCGGTCCCGACAGCACACGCAAACACCTTGCAGACTATCTTTCGCGGCAACAGAAACTCGGTCGGATTAAAATTGAAGACCCGGACCATTCGGCAGAGATGTTTGAATCGATGATCATCGGCGACTGGCAATCGCGCATCATGAAACACAACCCGCGCCCCCCGATGACCGATCAGCAGATCAGCGCACGTGTATCGCGTGCCGTTGAAACCTTCCTGTGTGGCATCGCAACACCCGAAACGCGCGAAATGTTCGGCTGTGGCAATTAACCTCCCCTTCTTTCCGAGTAACATCAGGCACTAATAACGCCACCCTCCTGACAGCATCCTGTCAGTTGTGATGAAACAAAGCGCCTGTTCGAAAAAGCTGCCAAGCGTCAGATCAAGTTGATTTTGCCCTAACATTACCAAATTTGCGATAAACTCTGGGACGTGTTGCCATGATGGCGACGCAGAACTGCACATCACGTCACGTAAAAGGACCCCGTCATGCAGTTGCGAAAGGCACTTACCGGTTTTGGCGTTCTTGCGATTTCCATTGCAAGTCTTGCGACCCGTGCGCAGGCAATTTCCATCGAGGATGCCCGCACTGCCGTCGATGCGATCCTGATGCAATCAGGCATTTCCGCGACCGAGGTCGATGCACGTACGATTGACGGGAACGCGGTTGAGCTCGTCTATGACGCTATTTCCCTTGATCTCAACGGTTATTCCACCCCGCGCCAGCTGGTTATGGATGATGTTCTGGTTTCTGTGCGCGACACCGAAAATTCAGATCAGGTTGATCTTGACGTCAAACTGCCAGAACAGGCCAAAATGCTGGCCGAAGCAACCAGCGATCAGCGCGAACTGACGCTCCGCAATGCCGGTGGGTATCTGCGCTGGGATACAGCGCGCAACGTGCCTGTCACCTTTGACGGATTTGCCGATTTTCTGGTTGGCGAGGAACCGGTCTCGCGCAAGCACTGGATGATGAACGGCCTGATCATCCAATGGCTGCCTGAAATGGCGCGTATTGGCTGGCAAGCGGCCGAATGGACCGGACCAAACCGGGAAAAACGCGGCTCGATCAAATCGACCAATTTCACGCTGTATCCCGGCGAAGACGGCAACACCCGCCTTGATTACGCCCATGATGGTTTGTGGCTGCCAAGTCTTCTGCAGCCGCGCACGGTGCGGGTGAAAACCAGCAGCGACGGACTTCCATGGTCAGACGCCCAGCCAATCATTGAAAAGGGCTTTCACGATATCCTGACAGGAACCGCCCCGCGCTTTGCCCGTCGCCAAATCGGCGATGCGCTGTGGAAAAAGGCTGCCCAGAACGGCGCGCCGGTCAAAGTTGACGAATTCTATGTTGAATCCCGCGGCCTCGAAGCACTTGGATCCGGCGAGTTTCTGGCACAGGCTGCCGCACGCTATGGCTTCACCGGTGATTTTGACTTCCGGCTTCTGGGCCAGGACAAGCTTGTTGATTTGCTTGGCACCCCCGACAGCCCGACGCTTCTGGGCGCACTTGTGCCATTTGCCGTTAATGGACTTGCCGCCGGACGCCCCGGCCCGCAAGGCACCACCGAATATGATGGCCAACTGCTGCCCGATGGCCGGGTTGTGGTCAATGGCCTGACGGTGTTTCGCACAGCGGACGGCAGCTAACGGTTACCTTGGTTGCTTTTTTAAAAGTCGACATCCCGTCATTTCTTCGCTGCGACAAAGTCTGCACTGCGGGCAAACGCACCATTGCGTGATCTTGCACTGAGGCGCCGACTGGATGATTTGGCCCAAAAAGGCCTTAGGAAATTCGTTACCTTGGCTTGCTATACCGGCGATTAGAACAGATTCAAAATCGCCATCAGGGAGCCCTCCATGCAGAAAACCAGCCTTGTCATCCTGTTGACCGGTGTTGTCGCCTTGGGCATGTGGGGGATCAGCGACTATATGGCGCACAAGGGCGAGGCCTATGGCAATGTCGAACGCGGCCAATCAATTGCCGAGCAGACCTGTTTGCGCTGCCACACCAAATTCGAAGGCGATCCCCTGCCAGACCCCAATGTAACCAACGCCCCGGCCCTTGCCAGTTTTGGCCAGCGCTGGCCGCTTGAAAACCTTGAAGAAGCCCTTGCCGAAGGCATTACGGTTTCGCATGAAAGCGTGACCATGCCGGAATTCTCCTTCACACCCGAAACCATCGCCGATCTTCTGAGCTATATGGACAAGCTCACGCAAAAAGCGAATGAAGCCGCCAAACAATAAACCTTTGCCGGTTTGGCCCGTCCTTTAAATCGCGCCTAAAGGAAATCAGGCCATGACAGGGATGCAGCCCCGCCATGGCCTGTAACACCGCAACCACGAACACCGCACAGTCGTTCGCAGTTACCGGCGCTAAGCCAATCTGGCAAAGGCCCAGCGCCAGGCCGGGTCCGGCTCGATGCCAAAAATGTCTTTAAGCGTCTGAGGAATATCCCCGACGCTGAGCGTGTGTTGTTCTTCCTCGCCGGTGACCAGCCGGATGGTCAGACGGTTATTGAGCAGGGTAAAGCGGGCAAACGGGGCAGAGCGCGCGACCATCAGGGTTTTGCAAAAGCCACTGTCCGGGTGATCTGATGCGTACCAGTTCATCACCTCGTAATCGATATCCGAAACCGGCGCGATATCGACCTCGTGCACAGCCTTCCAAACGCCATCACGTTCCAGTTCAATCCGATAGCTGTGCGCCCCCTTGGTTACACGGTATGTGTCATGCGGGGTCGATTGCGGCGTTTCGACATCAAGCAACAACGGCCCGGTTGGCACGCAACCACCCAATCCAACATCGGCAAGCCATGCTTCGCCGTCGATCATCACCCGGTTGGCCATGTGACAGCGCGGACGGGGCATATCGTTTGGGCCGTAGCCCCATAACACCCGCCCGGCCAGACCTTCGACCTCAAAGCCAAGGCTGCGTAACACCCGGCGAAACAGGCCGTTTTGCTCAAAACAATAGCCACCCCGTTTGTCATGAATCAGCTTTTGATCGACGCGCTCCGGATCGATGCTGATGGGCGCGTCATTGAACACATCAATCGCTTCGAACGGGATGGTTGCCGGATGCATCGCATGCAGGGTTTGCAAAACTTCCAGTGTGGCTTCGCGCGGGCCGTCATAACCGATCCGGGCAAAATAGGCATCGAGATCCACTTCCTGTTTCGGGCGTTTGATCGGGGCGGCCCAACTGGCATTGATCCGGCTTTGCAAAGTGTCATGGTCTGGTGCGACCAGGGCGTTATGGGTGACGGGCTGGTGGCTATTCATCACAAGGCTCCATTCCTTTGACGATGTCTTTTCATCATCGTTTGATCTCATGAAGCAGGACGATAGAACCTCAACCTATGTTACGGTCAAACGCAAAAAATCGAAAAATTTTAAATCGAATAATCTTCGAACAATTTCGGAAATTACGGCCCATTAAGAATATCAACAGCCATAATCACGCCCTGTACAAGCAACAATCCACCTTTTCCACGCACGATATAGAGCTTTTGCGCGACAGATTGCGTGTGCCTGTGATATTTGAGACTCTTGAAACGTTGAAACACACGGTCGCCATGGATCGACACAAGATCCCGTTATAAGGCTGACCTTTGGAAACGTCGCTTTATCCACCCAAGACGGGTCGCAAAAGATCCGCTTGTCAGACAGGAAAGTTACGATGCGCACTGTTTATGTGAACGGCGAGTTTTTGCCGGAAACCGAAGCAAAGATTTCGATTTTTGACCGATCCTTCCTGTTCGCCGACGGCGTGTATGAGGTTACCTCGGTCCTTGATGGCAAGCTGATTGACTTTATGGGTCATATGAAGCGCCTGGAACGCTCGCTCAAGGAACTGAAATTCGATTTCAAACCCGATATCGACCAGCTTCTTGAAGCGCACCGCGAACTGGTGAAGCTCAATGACATCACCGAAGGCCTGATTTACCTTCAGGTATCGCGTGGTTCGGCCGGTGACCGTGATTTTGCGATCTCCAAAACCACGCCGCCGACCATCGTGATGTTCACGCAAAGCAAATCCCTGATCAATTCGCCGCTGGCCGAACGCGGTCAGAAAATCATGACCTTCCCCGATATCCGCTGGCGCCGCTCGGACATCAAAACCGTGCAGCTTCTCTATGCGTCGCTTTTGAAAACCGACGTCGCCGCACAGGGCAAGGACGATGCCTGGATGGTGCTGGATGGTTACATCACCGAAGGTTCAAGCAACAACGCCTATATCGTCACCAAGGACGGCACGATCGTCACCCGCGAACTGTCGACCGACATCCTGCATGGCATCACGCGCGCATCGGTTCTGAAATGCGCCGAGGAACTTCAGCTCAAGGTCGAAGAACGCCACTTCACGGTTGAAGAAGCCCAGAATGCGGCAGAGGCCTTTTCCACCTCGGCTTCTGCCTTTGTCTGCCCGGTTGTCGAAATTGATGACAAGCCGATTGGCGATGGCGTTCCGGGCCCGGTCGCCAAGCGCCTGCGGGAGATCTATATCGACGCCAACCGCAAGATGGCACTCTGATCTGCCTTGAAAAGCTTTGAATGATCGTCTCCTCAATGTCGATCAAACTGCAAAACGCCGCCCGTCTCCGGGCGGCGTTTTCTTTTGCATCAAGGTTTGATTTGCGGGGTTTGATTTGCGTTTCAAACCGTTGCCTGCATCGCGGCAAGATCTATCACTGGGATTTCGAAAAGCAGGGTCAGGAAATCTCGATTGATGTTTCCGGCCCGCTGACGCTCGATCGTCATGATCTGATGGTCGATGCCGCCCGACAGGGTCTTGGCATTGCCTACGTGTCCGAGATTTATGCCGCGCGCGCCATCGCCAGTGGTGATCTTGTGACGGTGCTCGATGACTGGCTGCCCGAAATTCCGGGGCTTTTCCTGTATTACCCGGACCACCGGCGCGTCCCCCCACCCTTACGCGCCTTTATTGATGTGATGAAATCGCTCGACCCTGCGTTGCGAACCGGATATCTGGAAAGGGATATCTGATTTTAACAATGACAAAAACCGGACCAAAACGCGGGGACAAGGGCGATGACGTCCAGCAACACATCACGCCAGAAAAACCTTGCCGGCATCATGACGATGTGTGGCGGGGTCGCAGCGCTTTGCATCAATGATGCGCTGGCCAAGAGCCTGATGGATCACTATTCCCCGTTTCAGATCATCTTCATGCGCAACATGATCACGCTTCCCTTTGCCTTCCTGCTGGCGCTGAAGATGGGCGGTTATCATGGATTGCGCTCACACCGGGTGGGTGTGCATTTCATGCGCGGTGTCATCTGGATTGCCGCCACAGTGATGTTCTTTACCAGCATCCATCACCTTGGCCTGGCCGAGGCAACGGCACTCGCCTTTGTCGCCCCGCTCTTTATCACCGCCCTCTCGGCAATCTTCATTGCCCGGGTTGGCTGGCGGCGCTGGCTTGCGGTCAGTGTCGGTTTCATGGGGGTTCTGGTGATTGTCCGGCCGGGTGCCGCGACGTTTGAGCTCATGTCGCTGCTGCCGATTGCGACAGCACTTGCCTATGCGTTGCTGATGCTCAGCGCGCGTTTTGTCGACACGCGCGAAACCATGTGGACATTGTTGCTCTATCTCAGCCTGACCAGTGGCATCCTGACCTGCATTCCGGCCCTGTTCGTCTGGACATCCGTAAGGCCTGAGGACATCTGGCTTTTTGTCGCGATTGCGGCTTTTGGCTCGGTCGGGATTACCATGATCACCCAGGCATTTCGCTTTGCCGAGGCGCCGACCGTGGCACCGTTCGACTACACAGCCCTTATCTGGGCCACCGCCCTTGGCTGGCTGTTCTGGGGCGAAACGCCCGATATGCTGACCTTTGTCGGGGCTGCGATCATTACCGCAAGTGGTCTGTTCGTGATCTTCCGCGAAAGCAAGGTTACGGCAGAAAACTAGTCGCGGGGTTTAACGCCATAGGTCCGCATGGCCCCGTCGCGCATGTCGGCCTCGGTAACGTCCTTTTTGAACCGGTAGCTGGGGGCAAGGATTTCATTGGCCTTGGTCACCGTGACATCAAACAGGGTCGCCACCCGAAAGGCATCGCCCGCCATGCCCTGCAAGATGACCTGGCGTTCGTCAAACCCCGCATCGCCTTTGCGCATCAGGTTTGCCGATCCATAAAGCTGCCAGCCGCGCTGGGAAAACACATCCACGAAACTCACACAAACGCACGGATTGCGCACGATATTCTGAACCGACTGCGGGGAAGCGATATTGGCGATGATAATGCGGTCTTCACCAAAGCACGCAAATATTTCTTTGGGACTGACCGACGGCCCGGCATCAGAACCTGTCGCCAGCCAGCACAGAACCGAACGATTGGCGTAGTCACGGATTTCATCGGTCAGCATGGCAGTCTCCGCCAAAATCGGGGCTGCTGATTACCAGCAGAAATCCCCCATCGCATAGGTGATGTGTCGGCCCGTGGCGGCCAGCAGCGCATCAAGTTTTTCGCGTTCCGGCAGGGTACCACGCGGCGCACCGAGTTCATCGGCGTGAATGCCGCCGGTGACGAGGGCGACATCGAGACCCGCATTGTTTGATCCGGCAATATCGGTCGAAATGCTGTCACCTACCACCAGAAGCTTGGCATCCGGGCCCTTGTCAAACATCTGCAGGCAGAAGTCATAGGCACTTGCCAGTGGCTTGCCTTCCCAGCGGACATTCCCGCCAAGTTCTTCATAGCGTCCGGCAATCGCACCGGCACAGATGATGCGGTTGCCACCGCGGATCACTTCACGGTCCGGGTTCGGGCACAGCACCGGCAGGTCGCGGGCAAGCAGAGAATGCAGAAGGTCCTCGTATTTTGAAACCGGATCATGATCGTCATTCGGGCCGGTAACCAGAACCCAGTCGGCATCAGCCACTTCGGTGACAATTTCGACATCCTGATTTTCAAACATCGACATGTCACGCACCGGCCCGACCATCAGGACCTTGCGCCCGAGCTTGGCGTACCAGGGATCGCTGCGTGCAACCAGCTGGGCATAGGCGACCTCGCCCGATGCGACTGCGGGACCATACAAATCACGCGAAATGCCCATATCTTCCATCCGCTTGACCACGACCGAGGAACGACGCGGCGCGTTGGACAGAAGCGCAACCGGAATGCCGGCTTCCTTAAGGGCTGTCATCGCGGCGATCGAGTTGGGATAGGGTGTCACCCCGTCATGCACCACGCCCCACAGATCAAGGATCACGGCATCATATTTGCCAATCACCTCGGACAGGCCATTGATCATTTCATAGGAGGCGGTTTGCATGCGTATATCCGTTTCAATTTGATACCTGCGAGATGCGGGTCGCGTTTCCCGTCTGCGCGGGAATGAAAATATGTTGTATTGGCACCCTCATCTCCGCGAAAGCGGGGATCTCGCACCACAAGCTCGATCTTTAAGCTCAATCTTTAAGTTCAATCTTTCTTGGCGGTCTCGGCCTCACGCGCGGCGCGCGCCTCGTCCACCGGGATGCTCTTGCCCGAAATTTCCGGGAAGGCGGCACCGACCGCATCGGACACATTGGCAAAGCCATCCTTGCGCAGGCGCCGCGACAGGTCTTCCTTGATCTCGGTCACCAGTTCCACACCGTGATAAACCAGCGACGAATAAAGCTGCACCAGCGATGCGCCGTTCAGGATCTTTTCATAGGCATCCTTGCCCGACGCAATCCCGCCGACACCGATCAGGGGCACCTTGCCCTCTGTCAGACGATAGAAATCAGCCAGAACCTTGGTGGAAGGCTCCATAAGTGGCGGGCCGGAAAGGCCACCCTTTTCATCCTGATCATAGGAATTAAGCCCAACCGGCCGATCAATCGTTGTGTTTGATACGATCATGCCATCAAGCCTCACCTTGGTGACAACGGCCGCGATGTCGGATTTGTCTTCCTCGGTCAAATCGGGTGCGACCTTGAGCAACACCGGAACACCCTTGGCAAAGGAATTCCGCGCCTTGATCACGGCCTTAAGCAGCTTTTCAAGCGGGGCGCGGCCCTGAAGGGCACGCAGGCCCGGTGTGTTGGGCGAAGACACATTGACCACAAGATAATCGGCATAGGGACCAAGGGCCTCAACCCCCTTGGCGTAATCATCGGCCGCGTCGTCGGAATATTTGTTTTTGCCAAGGTTGGCGCCAAGAATACCGCGGCGCGCGCGTTTGCGCAGGCGATTGGCCACGACCTCGGCCCCGTCATTATTAAAGCCCATGCGGTTGATCACCGCGCGGTCGGAATAAAGCCGGAAAAGACGGGGTTTCGGGTTGCCCGGTTGCGGCAGTGGTGTGACAGAGCCGATTTCAACAAAGCCAAACCCGTGCGCCAGCATCTGATTGGGGACTTCGCCGTTTTTATCAAAACCCGCGGCAAGCCCGACCGGGTTGGCGAATTTACGCCCGAACACCTCGGTTTCAAGGATCGGGCTGGCGTCCGTCGCGTCATCATCGCGCGGCACCAGATTGTTCTTCAACGCCCAGATCGCCAGACCATGGGCGGTCTCGGCATCGATCCAGCGGACAATCGGCAAAACCAGTGACTTATACCACCCCACGCGTCACACTCCGTGCTTGAAAAGACATGCCCTTTTCTTACGCGCACGACTGCGATTGGGCAAGGATCAATAGCGGGAATTCGCTGTAATCGGGCACGTCATGTCATGCGTTTTCGTTCATGCGTTCATCGAATGCGGCGCGCGCGGCTTCGACTTCGGGCATCTTTTCCTTTGTCCAAAGATAAAGCGCCTTGAACGGCCCGATCAGGGTTCTGCCAAGCGGGGTGATTTCATATTCGACGGCCACGGGCGATGTCGCAATGACATTGCGCGAGATGATTCCGTTGCGTTCAAGCTTGCGCAGGGTCTGGGTCAGGGCCTTTTGCGTGATGCCTTCAAGCCCGCGCTTGATCGCATTGAACCGCAGCGGCCCGTCGGCCAGGACGGCCAAAATCATCATCGACCATTTATCGGCAATCTGATCAAACAGCCCCCGGCACGGGCAATCCTGCCGGAATTCCTTGATTGAACATTCTTTCATTTCCATGGCCGGATCCTTCCAAAACGCGCCATCTGCGCCCCGCTGATTCAATCTCAACCGGCGGTGTGCAGTTTCCTTGAGTATACCTGGTTACCTCAAGGTGCCTGATTGACACCAAGTATATAACATATATCTAGTTGCCATCATAGACTTTCATGAACCGGAGACTTCCGTGATGACGAATACAGATATTCTGTTTCAGCCGTTCAAACTGAAAACGCTGGAACTCCCGAACCGCATCGTGATGGCGCCGATGACCCGCTCCATGGCCGAAAACGGTATTCCGGGCGCGATCAACGCCGAATATTACCGCAAGCGCGCCGAAGGCGGCGTTGGCCTGATCCTGTCGGAGGGCACCGTGGTTGATCGCCCGGCGTCGCGCAACCTGCCGGGTATTCCGTTCTTCCATGGCGACGCCGCCATGGCCGGGTGGAAGGCCGTCGCCGATGCCGTGCATGGCGCTGGTGGTAAAATGGGCCCGCAGATCTGGCATACCGGATCGACCCGAACCCCCGATGGATGGGAACCGGATGCCCCGGTCGAGAGCCCGTCGGGCCTTGTCGGCCCGGATGATCCGCGCGGCAACACCATGAGCGATGCGGACATTGCTGATACCATCGCGGCCTTCGCCAAGGCGGCCCTTGATGCCAAGAATGCCGGGTTTGATACCTTTGAAATCCATGGCGCGCACGGCTACCTGATCGATCAGTTCTTCTGGTCGGGCACCAACCTGCGCACCGATCGTTTTGGCGGCAAGACCATTGCCGAACGCGCCACCTTTGCGCGCGAAGTGGTTGCGGCCATGCGGGCGGCCGTAGGCCCGGATTTCCCGATCATCCTGCGTGTCAGCCAATGGAAACAGCAGGACTTTACCGCCCGGCTTGCGACCACGCCTGATGAAATGACGTCCTGGCTTGCCCCGCTGGTCGAGGCCGGTGTCGATATCATCCACGCGTCGCAACGCCGTTTCTGGGAACCGGAATTCCCCGAAATTGATGGAGAAAAGGGCCTGAACTTTGCCGGTTGGGCCAAGAAACTGACCGGCGCGCCAACGATTTCGGTCGGCTCTGTCGGTCTGTCATCGGACTTCATCGGCGCGTTTTCCGGCGAAGCCTCCGAAAAATCCAGCCTTGATGACCTGATCGAGCGCATGGAAAAGAACGAGTTTGATCTGATCGCGGTTGGCCGTGCGCTGATCACCGATGCCCAGTGGCCAAGCAAGGTCAAAAGCGGCGCCTTTGACAAGCTCGAAGACTTCAACCCCTCTGCGCTGGCAGAACTGGTGTAGGTCCGCTACACCACCCCCCCTGTTGTGCCACGCAAAAACAGCCCGTCACTTCCCCGGCGGGCTGTTTGACATTGGACACCAGATTTATCTGCGACCTCAAACCTGCGAGATGATCTGAAACAGGAAAATCACGGTCCCCGCTGTCAGACCAAGGGCAGCGAGCATCAAAAGCCCGTCACTGACAAGGATGGCCAGACCGAAGGCGGCAATCGCTGTCATCGGGGCGATCCCGGCAAAGGGTACCAGTTCAAACACCGGCACAAAAAGCGACAGCAGCAAGCACATGAGCGCTGCCACGCGAACGGCAATACCACTGCTAAGCCGTTCAAACCGGCCACCAAACCAGCGATCCATGCGTGCGGCCACCGGATCAATCCGATCCAGTCCCGCACAGACCTTGTCGCCATCAAGCGTGCGCTTTGCCAGAACATCCGGCAGCCACAAATAACTGCGCCCAATGATGATTTGCAGGGAAAACACCGCAATGAGCAGGGCAAGCAAGGCCGGCACCAGCGGAATACCCGAAATGGGTGACATGCCAATCAAACCCGGCACCAAAAGAAACGGCCCCTGACTGCGTTGACCCAGCTCGGCAACGATATCCCCGACGGAGATGCATTGGTCACCGGCCGCGCGTTTGCCGATCCGCTCAACAATCTCCTGCACGGATGAGTTCTGATGATCTGCCATCACCTGCACTTTCGGCTGTCAGTGGGGCGGGCATCGACGGGGCGATTATAACTGGAAGTATTGTACATGGTGTCAAAACGCCTGACGCCCCCGGTTGTTTCCAACCAATTGCGCCAGAACAATGCATAAGGCCTGCGATCATGGTTCGATCACCCGATGCCAAAGCTTGATATCGATAAACTGAAAGCAACCCTCGCCGCGCGAAGCCCCGGCCCATTTCATTTCCATGAAATCTTCGGGCCTGACTGGGATGGGCTTTATATCGGCGACAAGGTCAAACTTGGCCATGCGTTTCCAGGCTCAGGACCTATTAATTTTGTTTGAATGGTTCTCCGGATTTGTGCGGATACGCGAAGCAAAGCCGCAGGAAGATATGAATCTTTCAAGGTTTTGCGACAAAGTAGCCCGTGCAAATCCGGAGAATCCGAAGGACAGACGTTATATTTGCAACTTCCTGCGTCAAACCCCTTGGCCGGGATACCAGCCCGCCCGGCGGGATTTTCCTTGGATTTCACAAATATAACGTCTGCCATTCAGACAAAATCAATAGGCCCTGAGCCTAACGCCGTGCGCGCCGGGAAACTCCCCGGCGTGGTTGATACCGGCACCAAGAAGGGCGGCGGGCGTTTATATCTGTGGAAACCGCGCGGGATTTAAGTCCGGCGCGTTGCGGCGGGGCTGGCGCAGATCAACGCAGGTCTTCGGGCAGGATATGAACACCGTTTTCATCAAGGCGAATGTCATCGACCTTGGTGACGTGCTCGACCGACAGCACGTCATAAAGATGCGGGAACAGTGTGCCACCACGGGCCGGTTCCCATTTCAGCTTTGCTTCGATTGGCGCGACAGGGACGCGCAAAAGCTTCAAATGGTCCCGCCCCTTGTAATGCAGGGCCAAAGTTGCCGCCAGCGTGTCCTGGGTCGAGAAATGGATAAAGCCATCGGCGATATCGTGCGGCGCACCGTCATATTGTCCGGCACTGAGGGCCTCTGCCCATTCATCCGAACCCAATACGCGATAGATCATGTCATCAGTTGTATTTGTCATGGCGGGAATTTAGGCAGACGCAACCAAAACGGCAAGCCTATTTCATCTGATCTTTAAGCCAGCCCAGAAGTTTCGCATACCGTTCCGTCTTGGCAAATTCAGGACTGCAAACCAGCCAATAGGCCGATTTCATTGCAACAGCGGGACCAACCGCCTCAAGGAACCCTTGTGCAATATCACCTTCGATCAGAAGGGTGCGGCCAAGCCCGATGCCCATGCCGTTGATTGCCGCCTGCAACACCAGATCAGCACGATCAAAGGCCAAGGCCGTGCGATCCGCATCAAGGCTTAAACCGGCCTGCACGCAATAATAACCCCAACTGAAATCGGTGCCATCACGCTCCCCCACCGCATCCTTAAGCAAGGTAACGTCAGGATTGCCCAGAACATCTTCAAGCCCCCTGCCCCCGGCGACATAACCCGGACGGGCGACCGGCATGATCGCGGCCTTTTTAAGCAAGCTGGAATGCAAACCGGGATAGGGCCCGGCACCAAAGCGAATGGCGGCATCCATCGTGCCCTTTGCGAAATCCACCGGCCGGTCATTGACGTCCAAGGCGATCTCAAGCCCGGCCTCTTGGGCACCCGCCAGATTGGGCAGCACCCATTTCATCGCAAGGGCCGATGCTACCGACAGGCGCACCGTGCCTTCCGTCCGGAATTTTTCCAGCCGGTCAAACGCCCCATCCCAGACATCAACCGTTTCAATTGCCGCCGCACACAGCACCCGGCCATATTCGGTCGGCGTGATCTGGCGCGTGGTGCGTTCAAACAACGCAAAGCCAAGCGTCTCTTCAAGCTGGGTAATCCGGTGACTGATGGCCGATTGATGCACCCCCAGCTTTTCGGCCGCCTTGCTGAAACTGTTTTCACGCGCAATCGCGGCCAACACCGGGGCCAGGGGGCTCACCCGTCCGATCAGATCCGCCCGCGACATTTCATGAGGTTTCTTCATCTATATATGAGTCCAGAATTCCTGTGAGATCTATTAAAACGGCCTCAACAGAGATTTTAGCAGGAATAGAGTCATGAGTACATCTCAACAAAATACCCAAACCGTCCCGGTGCAGATCGTCAATGCCTTTGTGAAAAATGGTCAGGGCGGCAACCCGGCCGGTGTCGTACTGGATGCCGACCAATATAGCGACGCACAAAAGCTGTTGATTGCCCAGAAAGTCGGGCTTTCCGAAACCGCCTTTGTCTCAAAATCCGAGACCTGCGGCATCAAGCTTGATTTCTTTACCCCGACCAAACGCATCGCCCATTGCGGCCACGCGACCATCGCGACATTCTCCTACCTCGCCGAACTTGAACGCTTTGGCGATGGCGAGACATCCAAGGAAACTGTCGATGGCCCGCGCAAGATCATCCTTGATCACGGCATGGCCTATATGGAGCAACTGGCCCCGACCTACACCCCGGCCACCTGTTGGCCTGATCACGGCGTCACGCTGTGTGATGTGCTGAAATCGCTTGCGATCACGTCTGATGATCTTGATGACCGCGCCCGCCCGGTGCTGGTCAACACGGGCAATAACTTCATCGTCGTTGCCGTGAAAGATCAGGCGACGCTCGCCAACATCACGCCCGATCAGGACGCCATCAACGCGATTAGCGAGAAACTGGACTTGATCGGCTATTACATCTTCACCACGGAAACCAATGATGCGGGCATTGACGCCACCACCCGCATGTTCGCCCCGCGCTATGGCATCACCGAAGAAGCCGCCACCGGCATGGCCGCCGGCCCGCTGGCCTGCGTGCTTCATGATCTGCTGGACATCAAAAAAGACAGCTTCCTGATCGCCCAGGGTGAATTCATGACTGAGCCGTCCCCCAGCCAGATCAAGGTTACACTGGACCTTAAAGATGGGCGCATCACCGGCCTTCTGGCAGGCGGTCAGGGCAAGGTGATGAAAAACCTTGAGATCGCGCTTTAATCACCCGGAGTGGTGTCAGGACCAGAGTTTGGCGCTTCTGCGAGTTCGCAGGAGCGCCATATTTTACTCATTAGTAAAATTTCATCAAAAATCGCCCTACAATCACAGAATTTTACTTATAGGTAAACTTCACTTTACATTCACAGCAAAACTCCCTAAATTTACCCATAGGTAAATTTGGAGGATGCCGTGCACATTACCCGCATGGACCAGCTTGGCCCGGAAATCCGCAAGGCCCGCAAGGCGCTTGGCCTGTCGCAGACCGATCTGGCGCTTGCCACGGGCTTGAGCGTCAAGTTCCTCAGCCAGCTTGAAACCGGCAAGGCCGACAATCCGGGCTTTGCCAATATCCTGGATATCACCCGCGCCCTTGGCGGTGAGGTGATGCTGGACTGGTCGGATATGTCATCCGAACCCGATCCCGGCCAAACGGACGGGGGCACGGCATGACCAAAACCCTTCTGGTCCTTGCCAATGGCTGCGACCGGGTTGGCGTTTTGCGCGCCGATGCACGCGGCTATATGTCGTTTGAATATGACCCGGAATGGCTTGCAAGCCCTGCGGCCTATCCGGTTTCGCAAAGCATTCCGCTTCGGGACGGTGCGTTTGACCATCAGGCCATTGAACCATTCTTTGACGGGCTTCTGCCCGATAAAAAGGATGTCCGCCGCCAGATCGCGGCCCTGTTTGATGTCGCCCCGACGGACGAGTTTGGCATTCTGGAACATATCGGGCGCGATTGCGCCGGGGCCTTGATGCTGATCCATCCCGATCAGGCAAAAAGTCCCCTGCAATCCGATGCCCGTCTTTCGGCGATCTCGACCGATGATCTTGCCAAACGCATTGCCGAGCTGCCCCAAAGACCGCTTTTCATCGAAGAGGATGAAGTTGTCCTGTCTTTGGCCGGGGTGAATGACAAGGCTGCGGTTTATATCGACCCAGCCACACAGGAAATCTCCCTGCCGTTTGGCGGATATCCAAGTACCCATATCCTCAAGATCGACATCGAACGGCTGCCGGACTCTACCCGGACCGAGCATTTCTGCATGAAGCTTGCGCGCAAGATCGGCCTTGATGCCGCGCACACCAAAATCCGCCTGTTTAACGATCGCCCTGTCCTGTTCGTCACCCGCTTTGACCGCGCCTATGCCCAGACATCAAACGGCGTCCGCGTCACCCGCCTGCATCAGGAAGATTTCTGTCAGGCACTTGGGGTCAATCCGGATGTCAAATATGAACGTCAGGGCGGACCGGACCTTGCCGCGATGTTTGCGCTCACCAAACAGGCATCCACCATCCCGGCGCGCGATATCCCCAAATTGCTTGGGTTTGTGATTTTCAATTTCCTGATCGGCAACCCGGATGCGCACGCCAAAAACTATTCCCTAATCTATCGACAGCGCCCGACAAATGCCAATGCGACAAATGTCCACACCGCGATCAGTCCGCTTTATGACGTCAACAATGGTGCGGCATTTCGCGATTGCTTCAAAAGCCAGCGCCCCCGCCTCGCCCAATCCATCGGCGGATGCTTTGACCCGACCGAACTGGACTGGTCACACTGGGAAGCCCAGGCCCGCATGATCGGTAGCTCCCCCACCGCACTTCGCAAGGCGTTGCTCAACATGGCAAAGAAAGTCCGCGAAACCATCACCCCGCTACGCGATGACTTGCGCGACACGGATGCCGACAGCCCCCGTCTGGACCATATCGTTGACGATGTCTCAAACCGGTGTGAAGCTTGGATCAGAAAACTCGGGTGATCGCATGGATGATGATTTCGAACTCCCACCGGGCATCGGCCCGCACAATGATCGCGAACTGGAATTGGTGGCGGCCGCATAAAAGGGGACTGTCCCCTTATTTAGAAATCGCTTTCGATCACCACCCATGAACTTGATGAACGCGCCCGCCCAGTGCTGGTCAATACCGGTAATAACTTCATCGTCATCGCGGTGAAATATCAGGCGACGCTCGCCAACATCACGCCCGATCAGGACGCCAAAAAACGCGATTAGCGAGAAGCTTGACGTGATCGGCTATTACATCTTCACAACGGACACCCGTGATGCCGGGATTGACGCCACCACCCGCATGTTCGCCCCGCGCTATGGCATATCCGAAGAAGCCGCCACCGGCATGGCCGCCGGCCCGCTGGCCTGCGTGCTCCATGACCTGCTGGACATCAAAAAGGACAGCTTCTTGATCGCCTAGGGCGAATTCATGACTGAGCCGTCCCCCCAGCCAGATCAAGGTCACGCTAGAGCTCAAAAACGACCGCATCACCGGCCTTCTGGCAGGTGGTCAGGGCAAGGTTATGAAGAACCTTGAGATTGCAATACAAGACGCCTGACAAGAGATGACGGCCTCTGCGAGAGAACCAAGGCTTTTCTTTTGCAGAGGCAACTTCTTTCGAGAAAGAGCAAGTTAAATCCTGCAATAAAACCAATAACGATAGATCGAAAAAATCCTCTCAACCCAACGAAACCATATATGATACAATTTTCGTATTGTCTGATCTTGGCGGGATTTGCATGAGCTTACTGTTCAGCCCAAAGGTACGAAAACTTGTAGACCAGAAAAACTGGAATAAACTTGCCTCTGATCATCTAGACCAATTCATAGCTTGGTTGCAGTCACCACTTAGTAACCAGTTTATCAATGAGTCTGGGATTTACCTGATCCAAATCTCAGACATCGAACTACCCGGTATTCGCTTGGTTGATTTTAAGTGTGCTATCGGGATTAAGTTCAGAAATGTCCGTTTCAAAGACAACGTTCATATCAGTTCGAGTGAACTCCATAGAAGTATAGAGTTCGAACATTGCTTCTTCTTCGGGTCGTTCGAGATAGAAAATTCGCAAGTGAATGGAGAGGTTTTAATTTTTGACTGCGATTTTGAGAGAGCACTCTCGATCTGCGGGTCAACTTTAGGCCAACTCAATATTCAAAACGTATCGACATCAGAGAATTCTTGGTTCTCAATCGACGTAGTCGAGGTGGGAACCGACCTCACTTTTTCCAATTGCGACATCAACTTTTTAGCAGACATACACTTTTTGAGTGTGTCAGGCGAAACGTTCATTGATGAGAATGTATTCACAAGGGGCCTAAGCCTTCTGAACTGTACGTTCATTAGAGAGGCCAGAATTACTTCCTCGAAGTTCTTCGACAATCTAACCCTTAGCTCCTGTCGCTTCGACGGCTACTCATCATTTGAATTCTCGGAGTTCCCAAAATGTGTATTGGATATCAGCGACACCTCATTTCCGTCAGAATACCCACCTATTCTGGACAATGTTAAGATTTCCTACCCCATCTCAAAATTCTGGCTAGAAAGACTATTGGGGATAGCAAAAACACGCGGCTTGCACGATGCCTTTCGCACACTGCGAAAGTTTGCTGCACAAAGGCATAGCCATGAGGAAGAATTACTTTTCTTCGCAATGGAAATGAGGGCAAAGCGCAAACACGCTCTGTCTTATCTAGATGCGCGAAATTGGCCTAACTTGTTGATAAACCATGCGTATGGGATCTTCTCTAGTTTCGGGCTATCAATTATTCGACCAGTGATCAGCCTAATCGTAACTTTATTCGTCTCGGCCTACTGCTATTCAGGACTCATTTCGCAGTCATACACTGAACGACTAGAGTTGGTAACAAACTTAGACAGCAAAGCTCTAATAGCAGCTTTTGTAGGTCTTTTCCCATTTTTTGGACAAGTGAGCATAGGCCGCTCGATCACAGAAAACTCACTCTGCAATCCAAACAACAGAACGTTAGAGGCTCATACTGATTGCCTTGCTGATCTGTATTGGATTAGTACTTTTGAGGGAATTTTGGGGTTTATTTTCCTATTTTTACTCGGCTTGGCAATGCGAAATCTTGCAAAAATAAAGTAGCTAAGTGAGCCTCTTATCCGCACTCCGCTTAACCACACTCACACCCAAAACCCCAAGCGCAATACCCCAGATCGGGCTGGTATTGACGAGTGCTGCGATGATCGCCGGGGCCTGGAGCGGGGTGAGGATGATGGCAGCCGCAATTGCGCCCATGGTCATGATCCAGGTCAGGGCGACGGCATAGCCGAAGCTGGGGCGCCAGCGCCGTACGAACGCATCTTCGCTGGCGACCTCGGCACGGATGGTGCGGTTCACCGATTTGAGTGTTTCGGTATCGCGCGCCAGTTCGATTTCGGCCATGCGTTCGGTGTGGCGGTTGGCCGCGTTGATTTGTTCGGGCGTGACGTCGCCCTTGGTCACGGCCGCCTCTACCTGTTTGAGGCCCTCGGCCGCGGTTTTGGCGATCGGGTTGTCGATATGATCAAGCCCCGCACCCACCGCCTTCATCAAAAGCGGCAGGCCGATCTGGGCGAGCAACGCCGGGATCATGTGATACCTCCCTACCCAATATTTTTGTAAAACAAGTGGTTTCCGATCTCGGCGACCGGCACATGCCCACTTGCCCAGAACGGATCGACCGCATGGGTGTGATAGTGGGTGGCACCATCGGTTGGGTCGGGAAGCTCACCCGCCACTGCGCGCTTGGCGATGCGTTTGCACAAGCGATAGGCCGGGTCACGCGGGCTGAGTGCCAGCAGCTTCTTGCGGTTGGGATCCTTGGCGTTCCAGCAGGAAAACTGTGCCGGTTTCAGGCACACCGACTTGATGTCATTGCCCCACCAATAGCGACCGCGCCGTTTGGCAAAGGCCACCCGGTTGAGGATGACCGATGCCACGGCCTCGATCCCGGAGAGTTCTTCGCCGCGCGCCTCGCCATAGAGCGTGCGGGCAAGCACTTCGACTTCGGACAGCATATCGGGGTCGGTTACCGGTTGCGGGGCCGATCTGGTCAGGGTTTGGGTGTCATTCATAAGCTCTGATCCTTTTGGGTCGGGATGATGGGGGTATCGAGTTTGGCCTCGATCCGGAGCAAATGGCCGGTCAGGCGCTTTTCGACATCCTTGAGATAGGGGATGGAGACATAGTTGCGCGCGACATCAAGCTTGAACGCCGCCAAGCCATCCCGCAGATCGGTGACGTCTGTGTCCTGTCGGCTGCGTTGCTGTTCCACGCGGCTCAGCAATTCGGAACGCATCCGCCAATGCAGCCAGAACAGGCTGGCGACAACAGGGATTTCAACAGCCGTGATCCACCAGATCACATCGACAGACTGGGTCACAGGCAGGGTCATGGGGGCCTCGATAATCAGACAAAGAAAAACCCGCAAACCTATGGCTTGCGGGTCAGTTCACCGTCCCCTCCCCCGGGGCAACATCCCACGGGTTGAACAGGCGGTTTGAGCATTCAGGAGGCCGGCAGAAGAGTTACGCCTACGCTGCCGGGCCCTTCAGCTTTTCTTCAAGGTCCTGCCAGGCCTCGCCAGAGGCAACAAGGCAGCTTGGACCGGACGGATAGGTAAACAGGATGGTCCATGTCTGGCCATCGGGCGCTTTGAGCACCTCGATCACGCCACCATTGGACGTGACGCCAACCGCGACCGGCTCTTCGGAATATTTTGCGCTCAGGCTGTCGATCACCTTGGATCGATCCCCGCAGACGGGGGACGCCGAGGCTTGGGGAATTGCTACTGCAACGGCACCTGCCACCACAGCGATCAAGCTCAGTGTTTTCAACATGGTCAGGCCTCCTGACAGTCAGGTGCGTCCACATGGACGTCTTGTTTTCCTGCACTGCGAAATGGATCAACAAATGATCTTTGGCCGTTTCCTTGTGCCGGTTTCGATCCGCCGACAACCTTGCTTGGCTGGCTTAAATTCTCACTTTGGTATAGGAAGAAAAATTCCTTACTATTCTTTCATATAATAAACGTAGGCATCAAAGCTGAATTTTCCATAAACATTTCACAAATGTGATACACAGCCCTGCTAACCATTTGGCATTGTGAGAAAGTTTTTTCTTCCCTCACGGATTGAAGACCCGTTCTCACGGGTTGAAGTGGCTCTCGGCCCGGAAAATCCCGCCAATCCCCCGCCAATCGGCACGTTTGACCGGCATATCGACCCGCGGCAAACGCACCGGATCATGCAAAATACAGCCTGCCACCGCATCCAGCCCGTCATCCGGGCCATTCCCCTCAGGATGCCAATCGCGCATCTGGCGCAGGAACGGTGTGTGGCGAACGCCTTCATGCACATGCAACAATCCCGCGCCCATCACCGCGCCAAAGGCGTCCTCGATCCGGGTGGCTTTGTTCGTACTCTCATAATGCTCTACGACGCTGGCGGCCCATCCGATTGATTTCAGTTCACGCCGAAGGATATTGGGCAAAAACCGGCCAATGCCATTGGTCTCGACCCGAACAGACGGCAAGTGATGGCGCGCCATGAAGTCGGCCACCTGCGCACAAAGCTGGCTGGCTTCATCGCGCCATGGCCTGTCACCGCTTTCGGCCGGATCGCCCGGATTGGCCGCGCGCAACCACGCGACATCCTGCAACCAGTATTCCCCCTGATCACAGATATAAACGCACGCTACCACCGCCCCGTCACCCCGAAGCGACCCGAAACTCGGATCAAAATGGCAGGCACTCGCCACCATGGTCCGCCCGCCAATCCGAAGCGTCATGCGGCCATTGCCATGCGTGACCTCGGCTTGATCGTCGTAGAACCGCAATTTTGCCGGATCGAGCATCCCGGCCACGGGTGCGACCATTTCAAGCATCATCTGGCTTTGAAACTTGCGAACCGGGGTACGGATCCGCATCGCCTTGATCGCGGTCAGATCAAATCTTTCCGGCCAGTTTGACGCCCCGTCCTTATTGACGATGGGCAGCTCAAAGCGTGAAAAACCGTCAAGGAACGGGGCAGCTTCGCCGACCTCGGATCGCGCTTCGCGGGCGTAGATCGAATAATAGCTGTGCGGGGTTCCGACATAAAGCTGCGCACCACGTGGCCCCAGCACATAGGCAATTTCGCCAAGCTTTTCGCGCAGCTCGGCACGTTTATGGGCGGTATCGCTGTTTTTGGGCACCTCGACATCATCGCAAATCACGATATCGGCGCGCGATCCGGTGATGTTGCCGCCAATACCCACCGCCTGCATCGACGGATCACGCAACACAGCCGTTCGCGCCACGGTAAACCGCTCACTGCCCCAATCGATCCGCTTGTCGGGCAAAAGGGTGCTCATCAATGGATGGCGTTCAATCACGCGCTTGACGTTGCGCACCATCTTTTTCGCCAGATCCAGATCAGCCGCCAGAACCAGAATACGCATATCGGCATCGCGATAAAGCAACCAGGCACAAAACAACCCGACCAGTGTCGATTTGCCGGAATTGCGAAACGCCATCAAAAGCATTTCCCGCTTGCCCGACCGCCAGCAGTCTTCAAGCCAATCGGCCATCTTGCGATGATGGCCGGGCAAATTCAGCCCCAACATCTGATCCCAGATCCAGACGAATTCGGCGAAGCTTGCAGTAATATTGACAGTCTTCATAGAGCGTCGCCTCTCTGGAAAACAATACAACCATCACGGTTATATCCATCGCCATCACAGTTTTTTGCGTTTACCCTACGAACCATTGTTCTGAATTTTCTTGAGGCCCTAAATGTCACTTGAGCTTATTGAAAAAGAGATACGCCGGTTTCTCAATTCCGAAGAGCCAGAAGTACTTTGCATTAAGGGGAAATGGGGAGTGGGCAAAACCTATACTTGGCGTAGATGTTTCGAAGAAGCCTCAAAAAACAATGATATCGGACTAAAAAACTACTCTTATGTGTCTCTATTCGGGATCAAATCGCTATTTGATTTAAAATATACGTGCTTTTCAAACACTGTACCTTGCTCAACCTCTTCGGGGAGCGCTGATCCCGATTCTTATGTAAATATGATCAACAGCCTAAAAAAAGTAGGAAAGGGAACTATTCCTTTTATTTCCGCAGGCCTCAGTTACTTCAAGTTAGGTGGCTTATCCGCTCCACTACTGAATGCCTCTTTTATGATGGTTCGAGATCAGATTGTTTGCTTTGATGACCTAGAACGACGGAGCAACGGTTTAGAAGTAGTTGAATTGCTTGGGTTAGCCTCATTGCTGAAAGAAGAGAGGAACTGCAAAGTCGTATTGCTCTTGAATGATCAAGAATTGGAAGAGAATGATCAAGTTGTGTTCGAAAATCACCTGGAGAAGGTAGTCGACAAATCATTCAGATTTGAAATCACATCCGAGGAAGCTTTAACTCTTGGTTTGAGCGAGAACTCAGAACTTACAGATAAAATTAGACCTCTAATTTCAAAACTAGGCGTTTCGAATATCAGAGTCATGAGAAAGATCTGTCGTAACGCAAAACAAATTAGTGAAATCCTCTCTGGTCAAAAAACTTCAATCGTTGACCAAGCAATCTCAACAACGGTTTTAGCATCTTGGGCAGTTAACGAGCCTAAAAGGGGCCCTTCAGTTGAGTTTCTGCGTGACTTCAACACCTTGTCAATGTTCACAAAGTTACACGACAACGCTCTCTCAGATGAAGAGACAAAGTGGCGCCAACTTCTGGACAATTACGGTTACGCGCAAACAGACGATTTTGATAACGCAATAATCTCGGGAATTGAGACGGGATACTTTGCCACTGAGGAGATTGAAGGCTACGCGACCGTAATCTCCCAACGCCAAGATAATAAGCAAACCACATACGAGTTTAGTGCAGCATGGCAAGACCTTTATCATGGTTCTCTTGCTGTCGATGACGACGAGGTGCTACGTGCATTGTATAACTCGGCGGTCAAAGAGGCTGAATATATCTCCTTACAAAACATAAACAGTACAGTCATTTTCCTGAAGAGCTACGGATATAATGATGAGGCCAGAGCCCTAATAGATAGTTATATCTCAGCACATTCACACGAAAACTATGAGTTCTTCGATATCGAAGAAAACCACTTTCTTTCGGCTAAAAATGTTGACCCTGAACTTCTTAGAGCACTTGAAACAGAGCGAGAGAACTACCGAGATGATCGCACCCCCTACGACGTGGTCTGTGGAGTAGCAGACTCAGGAAACTGGGAAAAAACTGAATTATTTCTTCTATCCAAGGTCACTGTAGATCAGTTCATTGGTATCTTTGAGAAACTCTCAGGAAAACAGCTCAGGAACGCAATCAAGTATGTCGTTGCGATGGGAAATGAACCCGGAGAAAACGCCGCTATAATCAAAGAAACAGTAAAATCTGCCCTTCAAACAATAGCTGAAAAGTCACCACTCCGGCTTAAACGACTTCAAAGCTGGGGAGCCCCTGTCGAAGATCCAAACAGACAAGAGGAATAGTTCATTCTTTTTCTAGCAGTTCTAATCAAATCATCAGAGCTTTCCGCACTAAGACTCTTACGGAGTTGTTTTTTATCTTCGCCCTCTTCACTCGCCCACCGCAGCAACTTGATCAACCCATCAAGATGCCCAAGGGCCGCCTTGCACGCCGCCTGATGGGTGTTGAAATCCTTGGCGTCGCGCATAAGGGCGGCCTGCTGTGCCGCACGGCGATAGGCATTGCGCACACGTTTGATATCACCGGGCAAATCACGTAGCAGTTCGGCCCGTAAACTCGCAACCGGATCGGCTTTTTCTGTCTCAGTCATGCGCCATCCCTAAACCGTTGAAAGTTCGATCAGCCGCGCATTCGATAGCTTTTCCGGCCAGTAGGCCAGATTGCGCACATGGCCGTTCAGGGCCTTGTCGGTTCCGCCAAACGAGCCCAACACGATGTTGGAAAAATTGCGTGGCATGGCAAAGCCATCCGGCGATGACAGCACCACACCATCCAGCCCGACCGAAATCACATCATCATCCCATGCCAGCGCGATGCGATGGCGGGTATCCTTGGCAAGGCTTCCATAAAGCGACTGGGTGACGAGCGGCACGCCATCAGAACGCAGCGAAATGCGCAACTGATCGGCGGCACTGTCATAGCCAAGATCAAGGTGATCATCATTGAGGCTTGCGGAATAAAGCTGCACGATCCGCCAGATACCTGCCCAATCCTTGGCGGTATGGAGATCAAACACCAGTGTGCCCGGGCCCTGGGCGAACCAGTCGCCGGGATCAAGCCGCACATCATCGCACGCCCGCGCTGCCGGAATGCCGTTGCTGATGATATCGCTGGTGGGGGCTGGCCCGACTTCAAGCTGCGCATTCCAGATCAGGATGGATGCCGGAAGTGCGCTGATTGCGGTGCTGATTTTCGGGTATCGCGTGGTGTTTGAAGCCGGTTCAGCAATCCACACCCGCTGCCAGTTTTCATCCAAGGCAAAACCATGTGTGGAGGCCCCGTCAATCCCGCCAAGCGTGATGTCAGCCGTGCCTGATACCGCACGCATCCAGACGGCAAAGCTATAGGTTTCACTGGCCACAAGCCCGCCGACATTCTGATACAGGCCATCCGCACCCGCCGCACTGCCCGGCAGATCAAGCTGCATCGCGGTTTGGCTGCCATCCGGGGCGGCGATTGTGCTGGCACTTACCACCACACCAATGTTCTTTTCCCAAAGCGCATTGTCAAAGGCCATTGAGTAGCGCAGCAGGTTGGTCGCCGCCCCCTCGATCAAAAGGCCCAGGCGACGGCCAAGCCGATCATGGTCATAGGCCGGTTCATCAATCGCGCGGGTTTCAAGCAGGCCATTTTGGCTTTGGATAAGCTTGGTGCTGGCGCGCGAAACATTCATGCAGGCCGCAAGCGGCTGATAACGCAATCCCATTGGATGCATCTCCGATCAGTGTGTAGTCGATGGATGGCAGGTGCGTGGTGGCGTGCTAGCCGCCAATGCGATGGATGTGACACCAGGTCAAAAGATCACTTGCCGCGATTTCGCGCGTTTGGGTGTCGCTATGCACGATGCGCAAACGCAATCCGGTACCGGGCGTTGCCCCGATCCGGGCAATGCCATTCAGCCGCAAGCTGTGCGCCGCCCCGCTGCCCGTGGCGGTGATGTCATTGGCTTGCAGGTGGCTCGACCAATCGGTGCCGTCAAAGCGTTCGAGCGACAAAGTCGTAAAGACCGACTGGTCGGTAATCGGAAGCCGCACCCCGATATCAACGTGATAAAAGCCCGGCGGAAGGCCCGTCACGCCATGCACCGCACTGTCATAAAGCCCGTGGCTGTCTTCGATCACCTGATCCCATTCAACCAGAAACGCCCCACCCGCCGGAATGGATTGGCTGGCCGTCCGCAAAAGCTTCACCACCGGGCCGGTTTCATGGATCGGGGCAGCAAACCAGCGCGTGCCATCACAGATCAGATCGACCATGTCACCGCGTGTCGGCAACGGATAAACGGTCACCTCCGCCCCGCCGTTGGTCGGGCGGATGACATTCCCCGCCGCCGTTGTAATATCGACCATCGTGCCATCACCGTTAAACACGCGATAGCTCACCCCATTGCGCGCAACAGATGCCACCGGCAAGGTCAATTGCGCCCCGCTGGAAAGCCTGACCAGCGATCCGGTTTCGCGGATATCCATGATCCGGCTGACCGGCGCATCAATCACCGGCATGCGGCGCTCATCCTCCCACGCCAGGACATCGCCACTGCGAAAATCAAGATCAAGCATCGCCGAGGCGTTTGATCTTTCAAACGACGCGACCGCGATTTCAGATCGGCTTTCGGCGGCCTCCGCCCGGTTGGCGGCATCCTGTGCCTGCGCTGCCTTGGTGCTGGCCTGCGCGATCTCCGCCCCACTGGGTCCGTTGGCAAGCCCCGTGCCCGCCGCGTTCCAGATCAGGGCCCGACCGGGCGTGATCACCGGCAATTCAGCCGATGCAGGTGCATCCTGATCCGGACCAAAGCGCAGCGTCCCGGTCAGTGCGTGATCAACATCGCCAAGGGCGGCCGTCATGAAATCAAGATCACGTTCCAGCGCATCACCGCGCGGGATCGACATGGCGTCAAAGGCACTTAGCCGGCGCAAATGCAACTGGCGGGCAATGGTGATCCGGGCACCGGTTTCCGGCGGGTGTTCAAACCGCACCACACCACCGCCGCCCTCATCACTGGGCGTCAAGGCGACGTGAAACCCGGTTTCGATTTCATTGCCATTGATGGTGATGCGCAGATCACCCGCATCAAACACATCAAAATCAAACGGAAATTTGTCACGCGCGCCATCGCCGACAAAGGCAATGGTGGCACGGATCTGATTGGCAAAAACAGCGCCCATAGCTTCTTCCCCCTAATAAACCTCAGCCATCACGCTTTGAAAACCAGGCATTCAGCCGTGCGACCGTGTCATCCTGCGTCGATCGCAACAGCGACTTTTCGCGCCAGGCGGCCTGTTGGTTGATGCGGCGTCGCTTGCGGGCAGCGGCATCTGCGTCCAGTTCCGCATCCTGCCGCGCGGTCTTTTCAAACCCCGCCAGAACCGCGCTGGCCGAACCAGACCCACCGGCCATCAGCCCCGATGCCCCTTGCCGGGCACGCGCGGTTGCCTGACGCCGCCGAAGCTCCTCTTCGCGTTTGGTGGCGTCTTCACGCTGGCGCGCCTCGATCTCGGCCAGCTCCGCCTGACGGGCGGCTTCGCCCTGATCAATCCGGCTTTGTGCATTGGTCTGGTTGGCGCTAATGCGTTGTCCGGTTTGCAGGACCGATGCCGCCATCGGCACGATTGATGTAAATCCACCCATCAGTCATTCACCCCCATTTCACTGGCCACACCAAGCAATAAAAAAGGCCGGGGCAATGCCCCGGCGATGCGCCAAAGTCCACTTTTCAGTCCCCCGCCACTGCCCCGCCGCCAGCCAAGCGCGCGCAGCGTGATATCCCCGCTATACAGCGCGTCTTTGTCATCGGGTAGCGCAGATACCGGAAGTGCGACATCGCGCAATCCCCGACCGGTATCAACGCGCAACTGCCCGGTTTCCTGCAAGCGCAGGGTCACCGAGACCAGCCGCACGGCATTGCCGCCATGCGGGCGGCTGCCATCCGATGCGGCCGGCGGCAGGGCATAGATTTCATGGGTAAAGGGCAAGCCGACCTCGATCTCCGCCACTGCCCCGATACGATCTGGCAGCGTAATCGTGCCCCCGGCAACCGGGATGTCATCGGCAAGAACGCCATCGTGCCAAACGCTGACATCAAGGCCATCCAGTGCATCAAGATTGCCCCAATGTCGGCGTGGCGGTTCGCCCTCTGCCACCGCATGGCGGCGATAAAGGTCGAAACCGCATTGCGGGTCAAACACGCCCAGGAAATGATGCCCGTCGCGTTCCAGCACAACATAGACATCCCCGCCGGATACCGAAACGGATCTAAAGGAACATCCCGCAACCGATTGCGCCGACCAGGCGGTGATGGCCTCAGACCGATACAGCGTCAGGGTGGCAAGCGATCCATCGTGCATCACCACATGCAAAAGCCGGCGTTCCGGATCAAAGGCCTGATCGATGGGATGATTGATCAGATGGCGTGACAGCAAGGCAAGGTCGGCTGATCCATAAGCCTGTTCGACATCGGTGAACAGGAATTCGCGAATTTCGCGCCCGCTCCGCCCGGCAAAAAGCGTCGCACCATCGACATTGACCAGTGGCACAGTGCGATCACTTTGGCTGCCGATCCGGGTCTGGCGCGTGACCTGCACATTGGCCGGGGTGAGCGGATCACCCGTCACCATCCATTCCGATCCGCTGGTAAAGACCTGCAAATGACGCCCGGCGAAAATGCCCGTGATCGCATTGACCTGATCAGCCAGCAGGGCAAATTCAATCGCCTCGTCATCAAGGCCCTCGCCCAGTTCGAAATTAAACAGATCACCAGACTTTGACATCCACAGGCGGTTGGGCAGATCGCGCGATCCGCCGATGATCAACCGGTCCTGATGAAAGGTCACACTGCGCGGCCAACCGCGCACTTCGGAAAAGGCCTGTTCGACGAAATCGACCGTGGCATTGGTGTTGGGCAGTGCCTGCTTCAGGGCGATTTGTGCGGTCCGGGCATCGGAAACGTTGGTGATCTCACCCTCGATCCCCTGAATCCGCCACAGCGTGCCAACATGCCCCGCAACGAACAAATCCACATTCGCGGTAAGGCTCACCGTCCCGCTGGTGCCTGACGGGGTCAGGGTGGCGGCGGGTTCGACAAACTTGTAATAGGGCTGGCTGGTGCGGAAATTGGTTTCGCGCCAGGCCCAAAGGGTGGTTTGCCAGCTGCCATCGCCTGTCCGGGTAATACGCACCGGCGGGGCCGCGGGATGCACCACCAGAAGCGTATCGGCACTTTGCGTCCAGTTCAAAAGATCAAGCTGTTCTTCGCCGAACGTGGTTTCAAACCAGATCGTCTTTGCCTCATCCTCGAACACCAGTGCATGTTTATCGCCAAAGGCCAGCAAATAGGTCTGTTCGGTATTGAACTCGAACTGAATCAACCGCGCCGGACCGGACAGTTCATCGATCAATCGAATGCCGGGACGGCGACGCACCCCGCCCGATGGTTCGATAAAAACATTGCGCAGGCGTGCTGCCCCATTGGCATAGGCGCTCAGGTCCGAGCGCCCCCACAATTCCGGGGCCAGTTCGCCGGTCGAAAACGTGTTTTTCTCCAGAACGCGGCGTGCCATGGGATGCTCCCTCAATGAATAAAGGTAATACGCTTGTGGATCGGGATCCCCGTACCCGCCTTCGCGGGCACAGGCTCTTCGCGGGGATGACGGAAGGTAAAACAATCTCATGGAACAAACGTCATTCCCGCGAAGGCGGGAAACTCGCACCGCAGGCTCCAAACCCGCGGACCAAGGCCCGACCCACGCCCCTAGCCCCGCGCCGAAATCAGGGAAAAATCATCAATCGCATGCGGGGTCGATTGCTGCGCATCGGCAAGCCGTGCTTCACGCAACTGGTCCTCGGCCCGCTTGAAAAGGTACTCGGCCCGCGTGCTGCTTTCGGTCAGCGGCAGGCAAAACTCCGCTGCCAGCCGCGCCATCAGGGCCATATCAAACCACGCCGGAAAGCTGCCCTCCGGCAGTCTGGCGACATAGGAAAGATGCGCACTGTCACCCGCGACCAGAACCGCCTGATCGCGCAACTCAAACCGGGCAATCTTGCCCCCGTCATTTTCAAGCGACAGAAGGCGGATAAAATCGCGTGGCAAGGCAAACAGATGGCTTCCATCCTGGGGCGATGTCGCCGCGTCGTCACCAGCCAGTCGCGACAACCAGCACCCCCGCCCGGCAAACCGCCACGGATAGCCCGCCAGCATGCCGTCACGCACGCTCGCATACAGCATCCGGGCAATCTCGGCCTCGGCGACGTCCTCCTCAAACGATGAAATCGGCGCCGCCCCGATCATCACCAAAGCCCGCGCACACAGCGCCACATCACTTAACGCCATCAGTTTTGCCCCCAAACAAAAACGGGGCCCGGAAACCCGGACCCCGCAACAAAATCAGCCGTCAGACTTATGACGCCGATGGATAAAACGCCTTGATCGCATAAGTCATCGCGATGTTGCGTGGACGGGTTTCGTCACCGCCTGCGTTATCCGTCACTGAGTTGGCAAGAGATTGATCAACCGGATCGTCGCCAGTTGTGATGTATCCATCGTTGCCTGCGTCCTGAGCGCCTAGCTGGTTTACAAAGCCATGGTAATGGCTCTTAAACTCATCACTCTGGGCAGAAGCAAACGCCCGCCCATCATCCACACCACGACCATCATCGAAGCCACGAACGAACTCGCCACGAAGGTCCGGCAAGTTAAAGGTCGTCACCTCATCACCATGGCCCCAAAGCGTGCCAATAGCGGCAAATAGATCGGCATATTCGGTGCGCGAGATCGCCGACCCATCACAGACCAGCCACCCAGTCGGTGGCGTCGGCATGGCAAAGGCCGAAACCGAACCGATTTCGCTGCCTGCAACAACACCACTGCCGCCAGAGCCACCGCCAGAAATCAACGCATTGATCGCCTGTAACAACTGCGTGTCATCCAAACGGTCAGGCTGGATATCTGCCGCCAGCACGACATTGAGAACTTCGCTTTCGACCGGGCTGAAACACTGCATATAAATTCTCCAACTTTGATCAAAAAAGAACCCCGGCAAGGATGCGCTGCCGGGGAAGAAAACTCAGACACATTGTCTTTATCGAGTTTCGCGTTTAAGCGGCTTCACAGACACCACGCAAACCGACGACACCGTTCGTAACCCATGGCTTCGAAGAAGTGTACAAACAACGTGACCCAGCGCCAGCGCCATATGTGTACGATCCGCCGCCCGCAAAGTTGCTCCAATCGGCATGTTCAACCGTGCCACGCGGGATTGCAGCATCCTTACCGACATTGACGACACTAGCATCCTTCGAAAAGGCCCCGCCCCAATCGTGATGGTCATCAAGGAAATCCCAGAGGTTCCCAACGGCATCGACCACATTGAACATTGAAACAGACTTCTCAACAAAACCTGCACTCGAAGGGCTGCCATTTGTATTTGCTGCCCACGCGAATTCATTATTGTTGTCTTGACCTGCTGGAGCACCTTCCGCATAGGTCATGAACTCCTCCACGGTCGGCAGACGCTTTCCTGCGTTCCGCACAAGCAAGTGCATATCGGAGCGCGCATAATCAAGGTTCCGGATCAATGTCTGTCCATATCGACTGACCGGCACATTTTCCGGCCAAGTTCCGCCGCCCTCGGAGTTCAGGTAGATGTCTGCCCAGAAACCACCCGGGACGATCTCAACCATACCGGTCGGATCGCAGGTCGGGCGATGATTCAAATCCCAGACACTGTTCGGTACGATCTGAACAGTCGGCACAAATACCGTGTCATAGCGACTGGCAACTGGACGCACGCGCCCGTAGTGGAAGCCACCAATCTTGCGACTGGTTACGGCACTATAGCCGTCGGGAAAATCGGCGTTTTTGCTGGCAATAAGTTTTGCTTCTGCCACCCCGTTGTCGACGGCGTAGATGTAGATGTCATCGCCAAGGGCCAAACTGGTAAAAGACCCGTCATGGCTCGCAGCGTCCGATACATCGAACCCGGTCTGAGCCGTGATGATGAAACCTTTACCGTTACCACCAATATTGACCGACCCTTCGGGGATATTGAGCGACGTCGCACCTGACGCCGACATCTTGCCCATCATCGAAAAGTATCCAGCTGCTGCAGCAATACCATTCATGCCTTGCGCATCAGCCAAAACCTGAATTGCCTGCAGTAACTGGGTCTTGTCATCGCAATCAGGCCAGATACCTGCACCCTGAATAACGTTGAGAACTTCACATTCCACTGGGGTTGAACCCTGCATGAGCAGTCTCCTTGGTTGATAAAAAGAAACCCCGGCAACATCTGTCACCGGGGCGAGGTTGAGGGAGGATGAAAAGCGTGGATCGAGGGTGTGCGATCAGTCGGTGTTCGAGGTACCGATTGCCGTCATATCGCGAACATCGACACCGCCTGCACCCGCACTTGCGACGACAAACAGGCCGCCGGACATGGTGGCGTCGCGGTTGGTGTTGGCGATGATGAAATCGCCGACGCGCAGCATGTCGCGCGCATCAGCAAAGTAGTCGGCGGTATCGACGTCGGCGGCGACGTCCGGGGTGATGTAGTGCCACAGCGTAAAGCCGTTGGCGTATGCCAGAACACTGAGGTTTCTGGCTTTGAAACCTTCTGCCATTTTGGGCTCCTGTTTGGTTTTGAGCTTGCGGGTCGAGGTTCCCGCCTTCGCGGGAATGACGTTCGTTCCATGCACCGACCCCAGACACCGTCATCCCCGCGCAGGCGTGGATCCCGGGCCACGGGTTCAAGCGTTCGGGGACGCTATTCCTGTGCTTTCAGGCACACCACCCCATCGCCATCAATGAGCGCGGCCCCCTGGCTCATGGAGTTATTCACAAAGTGTGCGGCGTGATCGCCATGCCAGGTGATGTCGGACTGAACGTCCGAGCCGATGGCGTGGCCAATGGCGGTGCGGTGATACCAGAAGCAGGACCGAATGCCGCTTGCCACCGGCAGGCCCGAATGGGGCATCCAGAGCGTCCCAAGCCAGCGTTTGGCCTGTGTGCCCTTCCACGGAAGGTCTTCATCACCGATATAATCAGATCGTGAAAATTCATCGATCAGAAGCAACTCCGACCACTGTTTCCAGCCGACAATCGCATAGCGCTGCCCGTCATCGGGCACATCGCGATCGCCAAGGCCTTCGAATGCCATCATCACCTTATCAAGCGTCATGCCCTCGGTATTATCGGGCACGACATCATCGGCCCCGACCAGCGCGTTAATGATCAGCTCGTCGGTCTTGCGGCCCAGTGCATAGGCCCCGGCATTGGCCAGAACCATCTTTTCATCATGGTTGATTTTAAGCTCGTCCAGTGCATCGACCCAGTCGCCGGCATAGTAATCACGCAGGTCACAGCGGACCGCCTCGTGATCGACATTCATTACCGGCACCTTGCCATGGCGGGCCTTGGTGGTGGCCGTGCCCTTGCCGACTTTCTGGAAAACCGTGGTCGCGCCCTTGATGGCGTTTTTCACCCGCACCGTGTTGCGCAGTTTTGATCCCATGCGTTGATAGGCCTGATGCACATCGGCCTGAAAATGGTCGATGAAGCTTTGATCAATCGTGGTTGTCATCGCCTTTTATCCCCTTGTTTCAGATATGGTTTGGTCGTGATTGCAGGCAGCCGCCGGGGATCAATTGCGCTCGCCATTAAGGCCGGTGCCACAATTGCCCCAAAACCGGTCATTTTCCGGCCAAGGTTTGGTGGTTTAAGAACGCTGTTACAGGGAACCTTTTCCTTGAGGTTCCATGGGACACGCGCAGGATTTGCCCCGACCTGTTGCACCTGACGGGCTTTTCCGCGCGGTCCGGTCCCGGAAAAACAACAAGACAAAGAAAAAGAGTATCTGCTGTGAAGAAGTCGGTTTTGCTTGTGTTCGGCCTTATCGGGCTTGGTGTTGCGGGTTATTTTATTTTGCCGCTGACCCCGATCCCGGATTATGTCAGTGCGGTTTTTGATCGCGCCGACAAGCTGTTCTAGGCGCAGGACGTGGGCAATTACCTGGGCTATTCCCCGGAAAGCTGGGCAAAATCCGCCTGCACCTCGGCCACCAGCGCCGGATCGCGATCCCGCCAATAGCGCGGATCATTCATCTTGCGCCGGATTTCGGAGCGCAGGCTTGTATCCCCGGCCCCGCCATCAGCTTTGCCAAGGGCGGCTTCAGTGTTTTGCGCCATCATGCGATGCATGGCACGCACACCATCGGCGCTTTGACACAGGGTTTCAAAGGCGGCCTCGGGCAGGTTGGCCTTGCCCCAACTTTCGATTTTCGGCGCCAGCTTCTTCCAGCTTTCCGCCCCGCCAAACTCGGCCACCAAAGCAGCCCGATCCGTGGCCCGCTGTGCCGCCTGATCCAGATCGCCCAGAAGCGGTGAAAGAACCTCCCCCGCCAGATCATAAACCAACTGAGCCTGTGCGTTGCTGAAGCCTGCCGCATGCAGGCGCTCGTTTAAATCCGTATCAATATCTTCCATGCCATCTGCAAGCGTGATTGCGTAGGCATCCGGTGTTTCAGGCACCAGATCGGCGAGGACTGCGACGTCCTGTTTGGGTTCGGGCGCCGGCGTTTCGATATCAGGCAGTTCGGGTGTTTCTTCTGCCTCCGGTGCTTCCGGCGTCTCGGTTTCGGTTGCGAGAAGGTCGGGTTCGGTTGCGAGAAGGTCGGGTTCGGTTGTCATGCGAACACTCCGCTAATTGGGGTCAAACTTTGGTTGGTGCGTGCGGCGCGAGGTTCCCGCCTGCGCGGGGATGACGTTTGTTGTTTGTAGCTGATTGGGCTCCGTCATCCCCGCGCAGGCGGGAACCTCGCACCGCAAGCTCATTGCTCTTTCGCGCCAGCCGCCAGCCGTTTGATCTGCAACACCAGCGCCCGCTTCCCTTCGCGCATCCAGATCGCCGCAGTGCTGGCATCCGGGCCGAGGGCTGTGTGCAGGAAATGGCGTTCAAGATCGGCCAGCACCTTTGCCCCGGCATCGCTGTCAAAACAGGCCTGCCAGTGGTCACTGCCATTTTCCGAAAGCGTCTCGTTCTCGGCCTCGAACCAGTCCCATCCGTTCTCAACCATCACACGGCCTCCGTGATTTCGGGTGGCAGGCTTGGCCGCAAAAGATGATCCGGCACACCAAACTGATCGGCAAGCCAGCGGACCATGACGGGCAGATCGACCTCTGCCAGGGCATCCGGGCCAAGGGCGGCAATGCGCGACAGCCAATCAAGCGCCTGGCCCGCCTGTACCCGTTTTGGCAGTTGCGCCAAGGGGGCTGCATGGCGCAGCACCACAACATCGCCATCCAGCGGGATGTCGGGAAGCTCGCCGGTTTGGGTCAGGATATAAAGCGCACGCCGGATCAGCGGATAAAGCAATTCCGCCTGCAACCGGCCATAGGTTGCACCCAGAAGTCGGGCGTTTTCCGACGCACGTTCAAGCACCTCGGTCGCGGTCATGCCCGGTTGATCAGTTTGGCCCAACCGATCGGCCAGCAAGCAGCGCCGAATGCGATCGCGCAGATCAGAAAGAACAAGATCCGACACATCAAAGCGCCCCGGTGCCTCAAGCGGTTTCAGCCCCGCCGATCCCACAGCCTTGGGGATGATACTGCCCGGCAAAAGGCGGATGGTTGCCGGGTTCAGAACGCCATCATCATCGGCCTGCCAGATGCCGCTAACGGCGATCGAGGCGTTTTTCAGCACCAGCTCCACCACCTTGTTGGCGGTCTTGATATCGGGCAGCGCCTTCATCACCGGGGACCGGCCATAAATCTCGCCCGGTGCCTTCATCCAGCGAAAGGCGATATAGGGCGACACATCAAACCGGTCGCGATAGATCAGATCATTGGTATTGGCGTCACCGTCTTCGCGAAACACACACAGCTCATAGCCGGTTTTGCGGTCGGTTGCCGGAAGCACGGCCTCGATCACGGTGAAGCGTTTCGGCGCGTCCTTGCCATCGCGATCATCATCGGCAAAGCCCGTTGCCCCCGGCCAGGTTGCAAGGATTTCCGCGCGGGTAAGCGCCAGTTTGCGAAAGACCGCATCCATCTTGCCATCGGATCGTTCTTCAAACGCCAGATCCCGCAACGGCACGGCGGTAAAGCGCAATGCAGACGGGCTGTGCAAATCGGCCTTTTCCAACCGCAAGCACGCCGTCCCGGCCGTTACCAGATCGAGAAACGCCTGATGCATTTCGACCGCAAAGTTGGAGCGATCAAAATGCCCCTGCAAAATCCGAACGGCCCGGCCAAGTTGCTCGGTCAGAGCCTGCCGGTCTGCATTGGCGACATTGCCGCCCGGTTCCAGCTCAAACCAGCCGCCACCGGGCGGGGTGATTTCGGCCATCAGGCTGGCGGCAAGCTGTTCGACCGCATCCGATGCGGTTGCGTCAAACACCCGATCCAGGCGCTTGCCGCCATTGGTCTGGTTGCTGGCTGCCGCATTGCGCTGTGGCAGGGCAAATTCATAGCAATCCTGCCAATGCGCAATCCAGTTGCGCCGGCGCTCCATCGCCTTTTGAAAACGGGCGCGCAACTGGGTGATATCTGCCCCGTCGGTTGCCTTGTCCTCAGTCACTGCCTTTTGCGATTTCGCCATGCCTATTCCCCCAACAGGTTCTTGCCACCGCCCGCCTTGGCGATGCGGTCCGTCAAAAGCCCGCGATAACTTGTCCCGATCAGACTGGCCCGGCCATACCGGCGGCGTTCAAGCGCCTCGGTCCGGGCAGATCGTGCAGCATCTTCGGCACTGGTGTCGGCTTCGTGCTCGGTCGCCGTTCGCATTGGGACCGGCGGCGCAACACGCGCCGGTTTCGGCGTGGAAAACAGACTTCCCATCGGGGCCTCCGGGTTGTGATGTTTGGTGATGGTTTCGAAAGAGCCACGTTGAGCGAGATCCCCGCCTTCGCGGGGATGAAGGTGCCCAAAACAGTTGCAAGGAACGAACGTCATTCCCGCGAAGGCGGGAAACTCGATCCACAAGCGCACGACCAAACGCAAAAACGCCCGCAAGGGTCGGAACCCTGCGGGCGCATCTGTGGCGTTGATTTGTCTCTTATGTCACACTAAAAAGAACAAATCAAGAACATTTTTCAGAAAAAAACACATCGCTGATCTGATCAGGGTTTTCAGCCCGCTGTTGCAGATGGCGATAGAGCTGCCAGGGGGTGACGATCCAGAAGGCCGAAATGCCCAAAAGGCGTTTGACCAACTCGACACAGCTCATCGGGCCAAAGCGGACCTTGTGCGCAACCGAGGCCGGATACCGCGCCCAGATGCAGTGAAAGCCAAGGCCACGATAATAGGCCGCCGGATCAAAGATCGGCGAATAGCACCAGCTTTCACAACGCACCCGATGGCTTTGCGGATCAAGGCAAATCCATTCCCCGGCCCGCACCCCCGAAACCAGTACAAAGCAATGACGAAATCCCGGTTTCAGGATACGCAACAATCGCTTTTCCGGCGCATCGGCAAAGACGACAAGCACCGAAACCTCGCGCCCGGAAGCAGATTTATCAGCCCAGTGATCCATCCATGGACCGGCGGAGTCCTGAGCCGTTTCGGCGGTTTTGGCCAGTTTGAGAAAATTGGTTAAATCCCGCATGGCGACAGGTCCCCACCCAGTTCGACGGCGACATCCTCGTGATGGAAACTTTCATCACGCCCGCGTTTGACAATGCCGCGCGTGATCAGCACATTTTCAAGCGCATCAAGGGCCTGTTGCCATAAATCACCCTTGTCCTTTTCACGTGGATCGCGGGCATCGGGTTCGCGTTCGACGAGGCCAAAATATTCCAGTACCTGCAAATGCCGGTCGCCCAGAATGCCCCCCTTTTTAAGGCGCATCACCGCGTTATAAACATCATCAGGGTCACAGGGGCGCACCACCTCGCCCGCGTCGGCCACCACACGCGCGCCTTCGATCCTGGCTGTCTGACAGCGCACGAACCAGAACCACGCCTGTCGGGCACTGGAAAAAGGGGTGATGTCGCGCGCAGAAAGTGGTTTGGGAAAAAGTCGTTGTTCGGTCACGTCGCCCTCCTGCTAGGTAATGCCTGCTCAATCCACCGGGCCTGCAACCGCACCTTCACCGCACCAGATCCAGAAAATGGATACAGTTATCCCGCCCGCGCATTTCACAATGCACGCCGGTACGATGAATGCTTTGTGATGTCCCCAAGGGCGGCTTTCCGCCCGCACATATCAGCAGCTTTGACCGCCGCCTTGTCAGCCCGCCTTGTCAGCCCGCCTTCATCAGGCAAGGCTTACTTCCAGATGCAATTCCGGTGTTGATATGCAAGCTATAATCCCTTTCTGTTCTCATTGTAAAGGATTAATTTCCTATTCAGAAGATGAGGCAATCCTGCACGCATGGCATCGCGCGCCAGACAATGTCTCGTAACCATCTGATTTTACGGGTCGTGCGATCACCGCCTTATGGCAGGTTTTCCTTCACCACAACTTGCATGGTGAGTTTGGCGACGTCTTCGGTTGCTTCCTGGCCATTGCGGAGGTTCTCAAAAATCCGCAGGGTATTTTGCACAATCACGCCCGGGCTTTGGGTGATGACGACATCCATGATCTCTTCAAGCAAAAAGCGCCGCGTATCAGGGGTCAGGCCATGACCGATAAAGATGATGTCGCGTCCCCGGCCACTTTCACGCAGCGCGCGTGCCACCCCGTCCGATGAGCCGCCAACGTTATAAATCCCGACCAGATCGGGATATTCTTCCAAAAGCGATTTGGTGTGCAGGTAATTTTCACTGCGATCATCATGGCCTTCACGCGCCGCCACCACGCGGATATCGGGATAGTCTTCTTCCATCAGCGACAGGAATCCCATTTCGCGTTCTTCATGGGCGCGATAGGTGCGGCTGGCCGCAATCATCGCCACCCGCCCGCGATTCGGCCCCATGAACCGGCCGAGCAAATAGCCCGCTGTCCGTCCGACCGCCCGGTTATCAAGCCCGACATAGGCCGCATGCGGCACACCGGAAATGTCCGATACCACGGTAATGATGTGTTTGCCCGCATCCTGCAATTCGGCGACGGTTTCACGCACGAGGGGATGATCAATCGCCATAAAGGCAATGCCATCGGCCTTTTCGCCATGCTGGCGCAAGGCCTCGGACAGGAGTTGCGGATTGAAACTGTCGATAAAATAGACGCGCGCGCGGATGTTATAGCCCGTCGTCGCTTCGGCCGCAGTTTTGATGCGATCACCCAGCAGTTTGAGGTACGGGTTCGTACCTGATGGCAACAAAAACACCACGCGCATCGGCTTGGGCCGGAAGACTTCATGGGTGTCTGTTTCGGGCAGATAGCCAAGTTCGCTTGCTGCCTGAAGTACGCGCTTTGCCGTGCGTTCACGCACACCGGGGCGCTTGTTGAGCACCCGGTCGACCGTTGCCGGAGATACCCCGGAAAGGTCGGCAATATCCTTGATGATTGGCCCGCTTGTCTTTGGCATCGCACCCTCAAAAACATCAAAACACATCATTTTATGATGTTTGATGAGGCAATATGTTTCACGTACTCTGAGATCATTCAAGGGAAAAGAGCAACAAGACAGTCCTGAAATAGACTAGAACCATCAGACCATCACGGGAGGAAACCATGGTCATCCAAAGCAAGTTCCGCCAAATGGCGACCGCGCTCGTCGCCGCTGCATCGATCTCTGTCGTAGCCCATACCGCCAGCGCACAGGAATATGAGCTCAATTACGGCCACATGAATTCGCCGACCAGCGTTGTCGGTATGCAGGCCGATTGGCTGGCCGAAGAAATCGCCAAAAACACGGGTGGTGCCGTCAAGATCGACGTTTATCCGTCATCCCAGCTTGGCAAGATTCAGGAACTCGCCGAAGGCGTTTCCATGGGGTCCATCGCACTTTCGCACAACACTGCGGGTGCGCTGAGCTCGCTTTACGAAGATTTCGGTGTGCTTGATACCCCGTATCTTTATCGCGATTACGATCACCTGATGAATGTTGTTGATATCGACTCCCCGGTCATGGCCGACCTTAATCAAGGTCTGATTGAAAATACCGGCATGCGCGTTTTGTATGCGTTTTATTTCGGCACACGTCAGTTGACGGCAAACATGGCGGTCAAAACCCCGGCCGACCTCAATGGCGTTAAAATCCGTGCCATCCCGTCACCGGTCTATCTGACCGCGGTCGAGGGCCTTGGCGCTGTTCCGGTGCCCGTAGATTGGTCGGAAGTTCCCACAGCCCTTGCCACCGGCATTGTTCAGGGCCAGGAAAACCCGGTAAACGTGGCCGTCGATCACAAGCTTTTTGACGTTCAGTCGCACATGATGCTGACCGGTCACATTTCAGCAGCCGAAATCGTCGTGATCAACGAAGACCTGTGGCAGAGCTTCCCTGATGACATCAAGGACGGCATCACCAAGGCGGCTGAGACTGTCCGCATGAAAGCCTCCCAGACGATCCTTGATAAAGAGGCCGGCGATCTTGCCAAGCTGAAAGAAGCTGGCATGACCATCATTGGCCCGGATGACGGTCTTGATGTTGCTGCCTTCCGTTCTGGTGTGGAAAAGCTTGTGAATGAGCGCTTCGGCGACAAATACGGCAAGTATTACGAAGCAATTTCCGCCATCAAATAAACGCCCCTCGCCCGGCGTTTGCAATGGTCGTCCGTCGGGCGGCATCAGGAACCAAAGCGTTCAGAGATGCCGCCCGTCTTTTCCTAACGATCCAAGTATTTTTAGTCAGGTTTCGTCATGTCCTACAGGAACTCCCCGATTTACAAGGGGCTGGACCGGATTTGCCGGGTACTGACCACCTTTTCGATGATGATGCTGGCCTTGATGTCAGTTCTGGTGGTTGGTCAGGTCATCTTGCGTAACTTTTTTGATCTTGGCCTGCCCTGGGCAGACGAACTGTCGCGTATTTCCAACATCGCGCTGGTCTTTTTCGCCGTCCCCGCTTTGATGCTCCATAACCGTCATATCGCGATTGATCTGCTGTTCAGTGCCTTGGGCCCACGCGGCAAGGCGACCCTGCGGTTTGCGAATTACGCGCTGATTACGCTGTTTTCCGCCATTTTCCTTTATGGCCTTTATAAATTTCTCATGCGTGCGGGGAAGTTTTCCACGCCCTCGCTTTCCATGCCCAATTATGCGGTTTACGCGCCGGTGGTGATGGCCATCGTGCTTTTGCTGGCTGTCGCGCTCTACCGGCTGATTTCACGGACCGAACCTGTCACCGACTATGAAGACGAGGATGGCGGCAACGCGATTGCCCAGGCCATCGAAAGCGAAATGGCAGAAAGCCAGTCGTCCGAGGATTCCCGCAAATGATGAGTGCAACCCTCCTTATCCTGTTTCTGGCGATGATGATCATCCGCCTGCCGATTGCGGTCTGCCTTGGCCTGTCGTCTGCGGTTGTCATGATCCTGTTTAACCTGCCGATGACGGTTCTGGCCCAGCGCACCGTCAACGCACTGGATTCCACCCCGCTTCTGGCCGTGCCGCTGTTTATCTTTGCCGCCAACCTTTTAAGCCTGTCGGGTGTCACCAACCATCTGTTCGAGCTTGTCCGCATGATGGTCGGCTGGATCCGGGGCGGCACCGCGCAGGTAAGTGTTCTGGTCAGCCTGATCTTTTCGGGCGTGTCGGGGGCGGCGCTGGCTGATATCGGTGCCCTTGGCGCGGTTCAGATCAAGATGATGCGCAAACAGGGCTATTCCGCCGAATTTGCATCGGGCATCACCATGGCTGCGGCCACCATCGGTCCGATCTTCCCGCCCAGCATTCCGATCATTATTTTTGCCTCTGTCGCCAATGTATCGGCGGTAAAGCTTCTGATTGCCGGAATCGTGCCCGCTGTTCTGATCACCGCCCTTTTGATGCTTCAGGTCGGCGTGATGGCGCGCATCTACAAGCTGCCGCGCGATGAAGTGAAGTTCAACATTGCCGCCTTTGCCCGCAAATTCGTGATTTCCCTGCCCGCCCTTGCCGCCCCGGTCATTCTGATTGGCGGTCTGGTATCGGGGTATTTCGGCCCGACCGAAGTGGCCGGTGTGACGGTGGCCTATGCGCTTTTGATCGGCAAATTCATCTATCGCCAGCTTGATCTCAAACGTGTGCTGACGGCTGCACGCGACAGTGTCGATGCTACGGGCAGTGTGCTGTTTATCGTTTCAACCGCCGCCCTGTTTGCCTGGGTTCTGACCATGGACCGCCTGCCCGCCACCGCCAGCGAGTTCTTGCTGGGGCTTTCAAGCGATCCATTGGTGCTGTTGTTGATCGTCAATGTGCTGTTGCTGGTGGTCGGGATGTTCCTTGAGTCCATCGCCGCCATCCTGATCATTGCACCGATCATTACGCCAGCGATGACTGCGGCCGGTGTTGATCCGCTTCAGCTTGGCATTGTCTTTGTGCTGAACCTGATGATCGGCCTTCTGACACCGCCGGTCGGCATGAGCCTTTATATGGTCAGCATCATCGCGAAGATGCCGCTGCACCGGGTGATCCGTGGTGCACTTCCCTTCCTGTTACCGCTGTTTTTGTCGCTGCTCGCAGTGACCTGCATACCGGCAATCTCGATCTGGTTGCCCAACATTCTGGATTAAGTGAGGAACTATGAGCAGATTTCTTGGTGAAATTCGCCAGCTCGGCTACGTCGTGCCCGATATTGAGGCCGCCATGGAATATTGGTCGGAAACAATGGGTGTCGGCCCCTGGTACTACAATCCCAAGGTTCCGATTGAGGATTACCGTTATGACGGCCAGTCCTATGACGTTCATAACTCCGTCGCACTGGCCAATTCCGGTTACGTACAGGTCGAACTGATCCAGACGCGTAATGATGCCCCGTCGATGTATCGTGATTTCCTTAAGGCGGGTCATACCGGCCTGCAACATGTCGCCTATTGGACCGAAAAGTTCGATGACGATCTGGCGCTGATGGAAAGCAAGGGCTTTACCGTCAAGATGAGCGGCAAGGTCGGTGACAACGGACGCTTTGTCTATTTCGACAAGGAAGACCATCCGGGCACCGTGATCGAACTGTCCGAAGTTGTCGGCCCAAAAGGCCGCCTGTTCAAATCCATTTATGAAGCGTCTATCGACTGGGATGGCAGTGATCCGATCCGTCCGTTCCCGTCGCTTTCGGAAATCTGAGCCATGGACCTGATCGAAGCCCGTTACCTGATCGAAACGCCGATGGACCCGGAAAAGATCGCCGGGATCATGGCTGGTGAGCAAAGCAGCGGCACATTTGTGCGCGTTGCCGGGGAAACCGACGAACTGCGCGAACGGTGTGCAGCCCGCATTCTGAATATCCGCGAACTGACCCCGGTCAACCAGCCCAGTTTGCACAGCGCCTATCTTGCCGCACGCGGTGTCAAGGGCCCCTATCGCCGGGCTGAGATCCGCATCGGGTTCCCTGCGGGGAATATCGGGCGCAATCTGGCAACGCTGGCATCCACTGTTTCGGGCAACCTTTATGATCTGGGCGAGATCACCGGGCTTAAGCTGGTGGACGTCACCCTGCCCAAGGCGTATCGCGATCTTTATGATTATCCGGTTGCCGGAACCAAAGGCACGCGCGCGCGCATGAACGTCCATGACCGCCCGTTCTTTGGCACCATCATCAAGCCGAATGTCGGCCTGCACAGCAATGATATCGCCGATCTGGTCGATCAGTTGTGCGAGGCGGGTGTCGATTTCATCAAGGATGACGAAATCTGTGCCAACCCGGAAAGTGCACCACTTGCCGAACGCATTCCTGCCGTGATGGATCGGGTGCGCCGATATCGCGACAGGACCGGTCGTGATGTGATGATTGCCTTTAACATCACCGATGAAACCGATGCCATGCGCCGCCACGCCGATCTGATCGAAAAGGAAGGCGGATCGTGTGCCATGGTCAGCATGAACTGGGCCGGTCTTTCCGCGCTTCAGACTTTGCGCAAGTCAACCAATCTGGTCCTGCACGGGCATCGCAACGGGTTTGGTGCGCTATCGCGTCATCCGCTGATCGGCATGGCATTCCCAGCCTATCAGACGTTGTATCGCCTGACCGGCATGGATCACATGCATGTCCATGGCATGGGCGGAAAATTCTGTGACGAGGACAGCGAAGTCGCCGCGTCTGCCGAATTGTGTGACAAACCGCTTGCCGAGGGCAATGGTGACGAAGACCGCGTTCTTCCGGTTTTCTCGTCTGGCCAGTGGGCGGGCACGGTTCCCGCCACCCATGAAGCCGTCGGGTCGGCTGATTTCATGTTCCTTGCCGGTGGGGGCATACTTGCCCATCCGTCGGGACCTGCGGCGGGCATCACCAGCCTGCGTCAGGCATGGGAAGCCTGTGCGGCCGGTGTCAGCCTTGAAAAACATGCCAAGGAAAACACAGCCCTGGCCGAGGCACTATCGTTTTATGGGGCGCGAGGCTGACGATGACCAAATTCATTTTCTGTGCCGATGATTTCACCGGGGCGTCCGATACCCTTGCGACACTGGCCCGTTCCGGGCTGTCAGCACGTCTGTATCTGAATGCCCCGTCATCCTCGGTTTCGGAAAATGATCCCGGTCACGGGTCCAAAAGTCTCGACGCCTTCGGGGTTGCAACGTCGCTTCGTGCTTTGGGGGTCGAAGACGGCGTTGCAACCATTTCTCCGCTGGCCGAAAACATCAAGTCACCGGACTGCAACCTTTATCATTTCAAGGTCTGCTCGACCTTTGACAGTTCACCGAATACCGGCAATATCGCCGCCATTGCGGATCGCTATGCTTTGGCCGTCGGCGCCGACTGGAAGGCGATCATTGGCGGGCAGCCGTCGCTGAAACGCTTTTGCCTGCTGGGCAATCTGTTTGCCGGCGCTGGCAATGGCAAGATCCATCGTATTGATCGCCATCCGGTCATGGCCGAGCACCCCGTTACCCCGATGGACGAGGCAGACCTGCGTTGCCACCTGTCCAAACAGGGCTGGGGGAATATCGGCTTGATCGACTTCACCATGATCCGCAAAGGACGCGCGGCACTGGTGGCCGAAATCAGACGCCGTATTGCGGATGGTGAAACCGAAACCCTGTTTGACGTGGCCGAGGAAACCGATCTTCTGACCATTGGCGAGGCGCTGCGCGAAATCACAGCGGACATGCCCGTCCTGTGTGTCGGCGCAAGCAGCGTCGCACAGGCCATCTTCCCCTCCTTTGCCAACATCCCAAAAACCAGGGCACGTCGCCGCGACGGTCCGGTCTTTGCCTTTGCCGGCAGTCGATCCTCCCTGACCGCCGAACAGGTTGCGCACGCGAAAAACTATGTGAAACATTCCGTGCGCCCGACCGATCTTCTGTCGCCCAAAGCCGTCGCTGATCTGCGTGCAGAATGCCTTTCGGTGCTGCAATCGGGCCAAAACCTTTTGGTGTCGCTGTCCGATGATCGCGATCACGACATTGCCAGTCACGATCTTGCGCATGCCAGTGCCGAATTCATCAGCACGATCAGCAACGATGTTGCCCTTGGGTTCCTGCTGATTGCCGGCGGGGATACATCCAGTCTGGCCGTGCAGAAACTGGGTATCGACAGCCTGTCCTTTGCGGCTGATTTTGATGCAGGCGCCCCGATCATTTGTGCCCATTCCACCCGCACCAGACTTGATCATTTGCCGATGCTGCTTAAAGGCGGGCAGATGGGCAAACCGGCCCTGTTTGACAACATTGCAGCCCTGCCGGTCTCCGCCTCATCCAGTTAATTCAGCCAAGGAATTAATTCCTTCTTTCGCAACTGTCATGCGGGCTGCTAGGATAGCCCATGATCCGACATCAACAAATTTGGGCCGCCCTTGATCAGATTGCCGAGGACCACGGTTTGACACCGTCGGGGCTGGCACGACTGGCGCAACTCGACCCGACCACGTTTAACCGCTCCAAGCGGACAACGGCACAGGGAAAGCCACGCTGGCCCTCGACCGAAAGCATCTCAAAGGTGCTTTCCGTCACCGATGTCAGTTTCCGTGAATTTTCCGAACTGGTGGACGGCAATGGCGCCGGGCGCATCCCAGTGATCGGCTTTGCGCAGGCGGGCAATCGCGGCTTTTTTGATGATGCCGGGTATCCGGTCGGCGGATCTTGGGAAGATATTACCTTTCCCGCCCTGCACGACCCGACCGCCTATGGATTGCGGATCGCGGGCGATTCAATGGCACCGGTATTCCGCGACGGTGATTTGATCATCGTCAGTCCGGCGTCAAACATCCGCCCCAAGGATCGCGTGGTTGTCAAAACCATCGAAGGCGAAGTCATGGCCAAGGAGCTTGTCCGGCGTGGCGCGCTTGGGGTCGAAGTCAAATCGCTGAACCCGGATTTCGAAGATCGTTTTATCCCGGCAGATCAAATTGACTGGGTGGCCCGTGTCTTGTGGTGCAGCCAGTAAACGCCCATTGCACCAATCGCCCATGGCACCAGTCACCCATTGTGCCCAATTCGATGATTGATCTATTCAAAATCGCAAAGCGACACATTACATTAGTTTCTATCAAAAAAACCGACTGGGCCTGATGGGGAAAAGGAAGAATCGTTTGACGCTGCAACGTCACCATATTGTGCGTTCCCTGGTGATTATCCTTTCCTATTTCGTCACGGGCTATGCGGGCATCCACCTGCCGTATTTTGGCACCAGCGTCACATTGATCTGGCCCCCTGCAGGGATCATTCTGGCGGCGCTTGTTTTCTGGGGATGGCGGTATTTTCCAGCGGTGTATATCGCCGCCTTTCTGCTTAACATCGTGATCGCCGATACCCTTGCTGCCATGATTTTTGTTGCCGCGGGCACCACAGCGGCAGCAGTTATTCCAGCACTTTTGATTACCCGGTTCGCCAGGCGCTTTCCGTTTAACGGGCTGCGCAACATTTCGGTCTTTCTTTTGTTCGGCGGCCTTCTTGGTCCGGCCCTTGCAGCAACCTTTGGCGCTTTCTTCGTCAGCCTGTTTGACATCGGACATTTCGACCAATACGCAACTTGGTGGCTTGGCTGGTTCAAGGGCGATGTTGTCGGTGTGCTGGTCGTAAGCCCGCTGGTCTTGCGCCTGATGAACTGGCGGATCCGACCACGCCCATTGCTTCATCATGCCGAACTGGCATTTATCGGGCTTGCCTGCGTCGTTCTGGCATCGGCCGTGCAAACAATGCCCTTGATCGCCAGACCGGAATTTCTGTTTGTCTTTGTTACCCTGCCCTGTGTGATCTGGGCGACTGTGCGGTTTGGCCTGTTGGGGGCCACGCTGATCAACCTGTTGATCACTGCCGACATCATCATCTTTGCCGCGCTTGGCAACACCACCTTTGTCGATACCAACATTCAGTCCGGTTTTCACAGTCTGTTCGTCTATATTATCGCCTGTTCGGTTGGTGCGCTGCTTCTGGCAGTCGGTATCGAACGCATTGCCACATTCACCACGCGTACCCGTGACGGGCGGTTGTCCAATGACGTGCACCGGTTGCGCCGGGCGCTTGCGGTTCTTATCGGCATTGTCGGCTTCGGGGTTTCAGGGACCGCAGCATGGTACACCTATAATCAGCTTCAGGACGCTGACCGGCTGTTGACCGAACAATACAGGCTGGCTTTTGAAGCCTCGCTTCGTGAGGAACTCGGCCGTGCGACTGATGCCCTGATCGCAGTGCGTACGCTTTTTGACGTTCATGGCAGTGTCTCTGCAAGCACCTTTGACGCCATGCTCGCACCGTGGATTAACCGCAGACCGGGCGTTGCCGCACTCGAATGGGCCCCTTTTGTTGAAAAGCGCGCCCGCACTTTGGTCGAAGAAACAGCAGAGTTACGGGGTGTTGATAATTTCGCCATTCGTGAAATAGTTGATGGAACCATGCAACCTGCACCGCAGCGCGACAGTTACTTCCCGATTTTTTATATTTTTCCGCGCTCGGGCAACGAACAGCGCGTCGGTTTTGATCTGGCCAGTGAAGCATCACGCAAAAGCGCGCTTGATACGGCCCTTAAGACCAACAATGTCACTCTGACCCAGCCGCTTAATTCCGTTCAGTCAAACGCGTCACTTGTGTCATCACTTGCGTTTCTGGCCGTGGAAAACCGCCGTGATCCCGGCGGACCACCACTTGGCGTTGCTGCCGGTGTCTTGCGCATTACCGACATGATCATGCGCGCGGCCCGTGTCGCGCGGATCCCGCTTGATTATGAACTGCATCTTGCGGATACCAAAACATCCGGACAGGCGGGCCTTCTGTATTCCACCCGTACGTCCGACCATGCGATTGATCATATCAAACGCGAACGTGCCAAACAGTTTAACCCGAATGTTTCCAATTTCACCTTCGGGTATCGTGACTGGACGATTGTGCTGCATCCCCGGCAGAACGGCCTGAATTCACTGGTGTATTGGCAGCCGTGGGCCATTTTTGTCTTTGGCAGCACGATCACCGTCCTGCTTCTGATTTATCTGCGTTCCCTTAATCGCACCGAAAAGCACATTGTCGATCTGGTTGCCACCCGTACCGCAGAACTTGAAGATGCCCGCACCGCTGCTGAAAATGCGATGAACCGCGCGCAACAGGCCGATCGCGCCAAATCGGAATTCATCGCGCATATGAGCCACGAATTCCGGTCCCCGATGACCTCTATTCTGGGCTATGCCCAATTGGCCCGCGACAGTCTGGACAACAGCCCGTCTTCCGAAACCTTGCGGAACTACTTGTCAACCATTCGCGGCGCGGGGCGCCACGTTCTGTCGCTGATCGGCGATATTCTTGATATCTCCAAGATCGAGGCCGGCAAACTTGTTCTTGAAGAAGCCCCGGTTGATCTTCATCGCCTGTGCGAGGAAGTGGTTTCCATGATGGTGGTTCCTGCCCGCGCGCAGGAAAACGCATTGTTACTCGATATCGACCCGGAATTGCCACGCCATGTGGTAGGCGATCCCGTCCGTCTGAAACAGGTTTTGACGAACCTTGTGTCGAACGCCATCAAATTCACCAAGTACGGCAAGATTCAGGTTACCGCAAAGCCGCTTGAACTTGATGAAAACCACGTTTCATTCCGGATTTCGGTTCAGGATGAAGGGATTGGCATCCCCAACAACAAGCTTGAATCGATCTTTGATGCCTTTACCCAGGTCGATACCACGACGACACGCCGCTATGGGGGTACCGGTCTTGGTTTGACCATCTGCAAGCGTATGGTTCAGGCCATGGGCGGCACCATCAACGTCGATAGTCAGGAAGGCAGCGGCAGCCTTTTCTGGTTTGACCTTACCCTGCCACGCAGCACCGAAGCCGATGTGGCCGAATATGATGGTCAGACCCACTCACAGGATGCAGAACCGGCCGAAGCGGTTGAAGAAACCGAACCGGGCCACTGGAACATTTTGTTGGTCGAAGACATCGAAATCAACCGCATCCTTGCCCAGAAGCTTCTTGAACAGCAAGGCCACACCATCACCACGGCGGCGGATGGTCAGGCTGCACTCGATATTCTCGCCAGCAATGATTTTGATGCGGTCTTGATGGATTTGCACATGCCCGTCCTTGATGGCATCGAAGCCACACGCCAGATCCGCACGTTTGAAAATCAGGTCAAGGCGACCATCCCGGTACTGGCCCTTACGGCCGATATTTCAAACGACAATCTCGAAACGTTCCACGAAACAGGCTTTGACGCCTATTGCACCAAACCGCTCGATATCGACAAGATCAATGCGGAGCTCGCACGCCTCATTGACCGCAAGCTCGAAGCACGGCAGCAAGAGAACGAGATGGCAGATCGCTAGGCGATGCCCCTAGCCGTTTATACCTGTCATGGATCGAAGCTCCTCGGCGACATTGGGACCGGCTGTCAGGATCGGGGCCCCGTTTTCAAGGGCATCGGGGGCACCAAGATAATCATTGGTCCATCCGCCTGCTTCCTGCATCAAAAGGATACCGGCAAGGCAGTCCCAAGGGTTGATGTGCGGCTCGTAATACCCGATCAACCGGCCGGCAGCGGCATAGGCCAGCATCAGCGCCCCTGACCCGTTACGGATAAAGATGCCCTCACGATCCAGAAGGTCCTGGATGAAGGGTGTGATGGCATCACTTTTGGTTCGGTACGACATGCCAAGCCCCATCAAACCGTCACCGACGGTTTTTGCCTCGCTCGCCTTGATCGGTTCGCCGTTGGCAAAGGCCCCTTCTCCACGCTTGGCACTGAACAATTCATTGCCGCATGGCTGATAAATCAGCGCGAGCTGGATCTCCCCTTTGACGACAAGGGCAATGGAAATGCACCAGCTTGGCATCTGATTGACAAAGCATGCCGTGCCATCAATCGGGTCAATCACCCACAGGCAGTCATTGTCGCCCTTCTCGATACCCATTTCCTCGCCAAGGAAGCCGTCCTCGGGGAAAGTGTCGGCAATCTGGTCGCGAATGATCGCTTCGACATTTTTATCGGCGATGCTGACCATATCAAGCGGATTGGCCTTGGCCTCGATCTCAAGGTCACCGGCCGCGCCATCGAAATAGGCCATGGCACGCTTTCCGGCATGGCGGATCACATCACGGGCATGTTCAAACCGTGCGTCGAGATCAAGTTTGATGTCATCACCCATTATGTATTCCTTTCAAAGCGCCGGTCGGCATCACACCATCACGGCAGAAAACGTCTCGAAATCAATCGTCTATGGGAAAACCTATCGCATAACTGCTGACAAGGTTCCATGACATTTCAATGGCAGCGGGGCATGTGATGTTTTCTTTGACCATCCTTGGACAAAAACCCTATGCTATGCGCCGTTTTCTTCGCCGCCCCACAGGCGCCCAACACAATCAGGAGCATAAATATGGGTCACGCCGCCGCTGATAGCACCGTCACCACCTGGACCTGGCATCAGGGTCAATGGCACGAAGGTAACCCCAATATCATGGGTCCGCAAACCCATGGTTTATGGATGGCCTCGACCGTGTTTGACGGCGCGCGCCGCATGAACGGCAAAATGCCCGATCTTTATCCGCATTGCGCCCGTGTGCTTCGCTCGGCCGAACTGATGGGCATGAAACCTGCCATCACGGTCGATGAAATCGTCGCGCTGGTCAAGGAAGGCGTTCAAAAGTTCGATCCGGAACTCGCCCTTTATATCAAACCGATTGTCTTTGGTGGCGAAGGTTTCATCGCGCCAACACCTGAAAGCGCGCAATTCGTACTGTGCATTTCCGTCACCGAAATGCCCGAAGCCGTCCAGACCGGCTTTAGCGCGCGCAAATCAAGCTTCCGCCGCCCGTCACCGGAATCCGCCCCGACCGAGGCAAAGGCATCCTGCCTTTATCCCAATGTCGGCCGCGCTGTGACCGAGGCAACCGCATCGGGCTTTGACACCGGCGTGATGCTTGATCCGATTGGCAATGTGGCCGAGTTTTCCTATGCCAACCTGTTCTTTGCCAAGGATGGCACGGTTTATACCCCGGCAATCAACGGCACCTTCCTTAATGGCCTGACCCGCCAGCGCGTGATCAAGCTTCTGCGTGAAGATGGCGTTGATGTTGTGGAAAAGACCTGCAAGTACGAAGAACTCGAAGCAGCCGACGAAATCTTTGGCACCGGCAACTATTACAAGGTTGCTCCGTGCGTCAAACTCGACGAGCGCAACCTGCAGCCCGGCCCGATCACGCGCCGCGCCCAGGACCTTTACATGGCCTTTGTTGCGGCCAGCGAAGATTAATTTCTGCCAAACAGACGCAAAAACGGGCCGGAATTCCGGCCCGTTTTTTTTGCTGGTAACGATGTCTTACTGTGATACCGGCTGCGGCACGGAGCTGCCCGCAACATAGGGATATTTGGCAAAGATTGATGCCACCGCTGCGCGCACCGTTTCGTTTGGCGCTTCGCGTACGGCACTGGTGACGCGTGAAACAGCCGTTCCTTCCCAGACCATTTGCTCGGTCTGGCGATTGACCAGATCAATGGTCAGCGTGCCTTCGGTGTAGCTATCGACATAGCCCGGCTCGACATAGCCCGGCCAGCCAACATACATCCCGGACCTATAGCCATAATACCCACCGACATAGACCGGGGGTGATGATCGCGTCTTTTCCTGTGTTTTCAGATGAAAGTTGATCAACAGGTCCGGAGTATGGATATCAAGCTGATATCCGCGCGAAACCATCGCCAGATTGATCGCATCCTCAATCCGTTGCCCTGACAGGGTCTGGTACCTGGCCTCGGCATCCTTGCCGGCCCCTTCGACAAAGGCGAATGTTCTGAACTGCCCGAAATCGGTCGCCGGGTCGGCATCGGTATAGACGCGCGGCCCGCTGGCACAGGCCGACAATGCCATTGCCATCGCCCCGACCAGTGCAAGTTTTACTGTTTTCAGCCCGATCATTGCCCGTGTCCTTTATTTCTTTGCGCGGCCTGCTGGGCCACGTCTCTGATGAACGCGTGTTTCATTCAGTATGACGTCTGGAGGGTACAATTTCATCATCAGAAAATGGACTGATCATGGCAAAACAACCAAAGGCTGCAGATATTTGGTCCTCAGCCACGATCCAGCGGGTTACTGGCAAGCGCCTTGGCAAAGCCGACGCCGACCAGCCCGGCAATATGACACCGGGGTTTGCGATCTGCCTGGTCGGCCACCAGTTTTCCAAAATCACGGACAAAGCCCGTGCGCGGATAATCGCGCAGGATTTGCGCCCGGACATCGGTGTGAATGTTCATCACCTGCATGCCGACCACGTCGACCCCGGCCCCAAGATGCAGCAACAGGCCTTCGGGGTCACGCGGGCCGGAATGGCACACAGCCGAATGCAGGGCCATTGCTTCGTGGATGATATCGGCCTTTTCCCGGTCATAGCCCTGTTCGCCAAGCCAGTTATGGGCACAGCGGGCGGCTTCGACCTCGAACGACCCGGGTCCGTCACACGATGGCGATGCCAGTGAAATGTCATGCAGGATGCTTGCGATATAAAGCATCTCGCGATCAAAACGGACATTGTGGTATTCCCCCAACGCGACCCCAAAGGCAAAACTGCGCAAACCGTGATACTGCACGAAATCAGGCTGCAGGGAGGCCGCCCACGCGGTTGCCTTTTGCGCCATTTCGCTATCGGGGACGCCAAGATGATCAAGCACCGCACGGTCCGGTCGGCCAAACCCGATGGACTGGCGCAGGGCATAGAACTTGTCGCGGATGCCAAGTCGGGCAAAATTGAAAATCAGGGCAGCCTTGGGATCGCGCCCAAGTTCGGTGGTTAGCGCGCGGGACATGTCAGGCACTTTCTTTCTGGTGGGACTTGGTTTGGGGCGGGTAAGGCCGGGAACGCCTGTTTGAAATCAGGTCCGGGCAATCAACGCATCAGCCGTTTGGCGCAGATCATTGATCTCGTCATCAAGAATGGCGCGATCATTCATGGAATGGGCCAGAACAATCGCACCTTGCCAGCGAAGAACAATCCGCCGTCCTTCAATTGCTGCACGGTCTGCCGCCAGCCCGCCTTCTCGAAGCTGATCTGTCACCCACCCAATCAGCGCATCAAACACGCCTTGCCCGATTTTCCGCGCCGGATCAAAATCCGCATCGCCGGGCATATCGAGCATCAGACGGGCAAGCGGGCAACCATGGCTGACACGGCGTGGTGTCATGGCATCAAGATAATCAAAAAAGACGGACAGCCGATCACCGACAGCGCCCTTTGACTTGATGCTGTCCAGAAGCGGAATGAATTCGCCTTGCATGGTTTCAAGGGCCGCCTGGGCAAGGTCGTGCTTTTTGGGAAAGCGATAAAACACCCCGCCTGCGGGCAACCCGGCCTCGTTCGCAACCGATTGAATGGTGGCCCCATGATAGCCATCACGCCAGATCACATTCATCGCCGCACGGGCAAGCTTTTGGCGTTTTTCTTCGGGTTTGAGCTTTTCGGCCATTGCCATCACCATCAATTAAGTAAGTTACCTCACTTAATACCGATTCCCATTATGCTGTCAATCGCCTTTTCACGGTCTTATTTTCCATCTAGGCATCTCACGGCGTTTGAATAGCTGCGCGTGGCGTGTCAAACTTCGCAGGTAATTTGCAGGTAAACAGACGCGCAGATGTACATGCGCCACCAACCAGAACACCCCACAGATCCGGAGCCACCGTGAAAGACAACCGATTCACCCTTGCTGACATCCGAAATGCGGTATCGGCCGGCGTGCTGAGCGAAGAAGCCTTTGACCGGCTTGAAGGCTTTCTTGGCGAACAATCGCTGGAAGCCGCCGAAACGGAAAAGTTCACCCTGTTTCGCGGCATGAACGACATCTTCATTGCCCTTGGCATATGCGCACTGACCATCGGCTGGTTCGTTCTGTGGGGCCTGCTTGCCAATGGTCCGGCTTTCTGGATTGCGCCGCCAATTGCCATGATCGCCTATGTCGCGCTGGCGGAATATATTGCCGGCAAGCTCAAGGCGTCCCTGCCCTCGATCGCGATTATGGCCGCCCTTGGTGCGACATTGATGATCTATGCGGTTGCGCTTTACATGTCCTTTGCCGGACCGACCGGACAGTTATCCGATCTTGATACGGTGATTGATTTCGGGCAGCGGTCGATGAATGTACTGGTATTTGTCGCGGTGATCGGCTTTGCCTTCCAGCTGGGCTTCTTCCTGCGGTATCGCCTGCCGGTATCCTTTGCGCTGATTGCCGCAGGCCTCGTCGGGGTCTTCTGGTCGGCTTTGTTGGCAACCTTTGGCCCGGCGGCAGAACCCTATATCCCCTATCTGATCACGGCGACGGGCATCATATTGCTCGCCCTTGCGATCTTTATCGACAGCCGCGATCCCAAACGGATCAATGGTTGGGCGGAATGTGCGTTCTGGCTGTATGTCTTTGGCGCACCGCTGACCATCCACTCAATTGCTGCAACCTTCGAGGCTGCCGCCCTTGCGATGATCCCGGTGATCATCTTTGCCATGGTGCTGTCGCTGATCCTGGATCGCCGATCGCCGATCATCAGCGGCCTGATCTATGTCGGCTACCTGCTGCAATCGGGTTTCGAGGGCGCGGAAATCGACCCGTCGATGACCCTTGTTCTGGTCTGCTTCATTGTTGGCGGACTTGTTATGGCATTTGGCGTGGGGTGGCAACGCGCGCGACACATCCTGCTTGCGCCGTTTGAACATCATCCGCTGCGGCGTTACCTGCCGCCAAGCTGATCTGAAACAACAAGGCCAGCAATTTATGCTGGCCTTGTTCGTTTATGCTAGCGATGTAATCCCGATTTCAGCAAAAGCGACAAGTTGCGCGGGTTCTCCCCCACCCGGCGCCAGGCATAAGCCCACCAGTCCTTGCCAAACGGCGCATACAGGCGCAGTCGATATCCCGCCGCAACCAGTTCACGTTGCAACGGCTGATTAACGCCATAAAGCATCTCGAACTCGAACTGATCGCGCGCCCAGCCGTTTTGATCGGCAAGCTTCGCGATCTTGAGCACCAGTTCGCGATGGTGACTGCCAAAGACCGGGAAAAACCCGCTTTGTTTCGCCGTGTCCGATAACATCATCCCGGCAAGTGCGAGGTAATTGCCATCAATCTCGAGCCGTTCGGTAAAGGCCACACTTGCTGGCGGGGCCATCGCCCCCTTGACCAGCCGCACCATCGCCCCGCGTGCGATCATGTCCTTCATGTCCTGTTGCGTGCGGTGCAGGCGGGCTTGCAGTGTTTGGGCCACGGGAATACCGGCATCCTGCAAACGATGATGCAGCGCCAGCGTATCATCGACCATGTCGAAATCTTCCATATCGATCATAAGCCGGACGGTCTGCCCATCATCTGCCTTTGCTGCGATGTCGCGGATCTGGCTGGCAATTTCGTCAACATGCTTTGCCAACACAGTGTCACCCTGCATATAGCCAAGCTGCGACGGATCAATGGAAACATGCACATCAAGGCCCGCTTGATGCAGGCTTGGCATGACCGCGCGCAGCTGATCAACGGTTTCGCGCACCTGGGTGATGTCCGTGACATATTCGCCAAGATAAAAACTGGAAACCCGAATGCCGCCGGCCTTAAGCGCACTTGCCCGTGCGACATGCCCTTTGCCGTCCCCGGCACTGACAAACTGTGCGGCCAGTCCTGTCTTGCGTCCAACTGCCTCGCCCACGGCACGAAGCGGCTTGGAACACGCAACCGCAATCATCGATTTTTGCCAAAAGCCCATATAATTCAATTCCCTGCTGGTGACGCAAAGCCCCGCCATATCCGATCCGGTCGACAGATTATTGAATGATATGACCCAAAACGCAAAACGGCCCGCCAAGGGCGAGCCGTTTGCAAATTGATCTGATCGCGCAACCTTATGCAGACAGGTCTTCACCCGCCAGCGCGCGGTCGATCAGCGCAACGCTTTCATCAAGACCGTAAAGGGCGATGAAGGACCCCATCCGCGGCCCCTGTTCCTGACCCAGCAGCACTTCGTAAAGCGCCTTGAACCAGTCGCGCAGGTTTTCGTAATTGTGGTTTTTGCCCACGGTGAAAACTTCGGTCTGGATGTCGGACGGATCGGTGCCCGGTGCGACTTTGGACAGGGCATCGCGCAAGTCTTTAAGGGCGGCCTGCTCTGCCTCGGTCGGGGCACGGTATCTTTTCGTCGGTTTGACGAAGTCATTGTAATAGTTGATCGCATAGCCGACCAGCTTATCGAGATACGGCGAGCTTTCCGGGGTTGCACCGGTGACATAACGTGAAATGAACTTCCACAGCAGATCACGGTCATCGGTATTGCAGACCGAAACCAGGTTCAGCAGAATCCCGAACGACAGCGGAATTTCGCGATCCGGCGCAGTTCCGGCATGAATGTGCCAGGCCGGGTTCTGCAGGATCTTGGTCGGATCGGTTTCGGTTTTAAGTTTTTCAGCAAAGGTCAGATATTCATCCACGGTTTTCGGGATGACATCAAAATACAGGCGCTTTGCGGTTTTCGGCTTCTGGAACATGAACAGCGACAGGCTGTCTTCCGGCGCATATTTCAGCCAGTCTTCCATCGAAAGACCATTGCCCTTGGATTTGGAAATCTTCTGGGCGTTCTCATCAAGGAACAGCTCGTAATTGAAACCTTCCGGCGGGGTGCCGCCAAGCGCCTTGACGATCTTGTTACCAAGCTCGACCGACGGAATAAGGTCCTTGCCTGCCATTTCATAATCAACGCCCAGCGCGTACCAGCGCATCGCCCAGTCCGGCTTCCACTGCAGTTTGCAATTGCCGCCCGTCACCAGCGTTTCAACAAGATCACCGGTTTCCGGGTGTTCGTAAACGATGCTGCCACTTTCAGGCTTAAGTTCGGTGACCTTGGCCATGAGGACCTTGTTGGTGCCAGGCTCAACCGGCATGAACGGGCTATAGGTCGCACGGCGTTCTTCACCAAGGGTCGGCAGCATGATTTTCTGGATCGCATCATAACGTTCCAGAAGACGCAGCAGGGCCTCGTCAAACATGCCCGACTTGTAGCAGTCGGTCGAAGACTTGAATTCGTACTCAAAGCCGAAACCATCAAGGAATTCGCGCAGCTTGGCATTGTTGTGATGCGCAAAGCTTTCATGGGTTCCAAACGGATCCGGCACGCTGGTCAGCGCCTTGCCAAGATGTTCGGCAACCATGTCCTTGTTCGGGATATTGTCCGGGACCTTGCGCAGGCCGTCCATATCATCAGAGAAGCAGAACAGCTTGGTCGGGATATCGCACATGGTTTCGAACGCGCGACGGACATAGGTCGTGCGCGCAACTTCGCCAAAGGTGCCGATATGGGGCAGACCCGACGGACCATAACCGGTTTCAAAAAGGACATAGCCCTTTTCAGGCGCCTTCTGTTTGTACCGCTTGACCAGCTTGCTGGCTTCCTGAAAAGCCCAGACGTTGCTGTTAAGTGCGGCATCTCGAAGATCGGCTGTCATTTTTGAAACCTTGTTTGTCAGTTGGATCGTTTAATTCTCGGGGAATATGCTTTGGGTCAAGACCCTGACACGCAACCATCCTGATCGCATGTTTGCGCGAAGCTATACCTCACTTTGGGTCAAGATCAAGCACCTGTTGTGCATGGCTGCCACATAATCGCGGAATTCGCGCCCCGATCACCCGCAATTTGCGCCAAAATACGATTTGGATATCCGCACCCCGACTACACCTAAGTGTAGTTGAATTCCACCTACCGGATGCAAATATCGCAACTTGGGCTAACGCGCTTAAGTCGACCTAATGTTTGTGTGTAAAAACATTTGGTTGAGATGATTTGTATTATTAGTCCAATTTAAATCCGATGATCAGTTAAAAACGCGAACAGGCCCGATTGACAAAGCGAACACGAAGTTGGAGTGCGTTGATGTCGTTTGGAGAGACCGGTGTACAGATCACCGAAGAAGACTTTCCGTCGGGAAGCCAGGATCAAAGGTTTGAACGCGTGGTCGAATACGCGCCAAACGCCATGATCCTGATCGGGGCTGACGGCACCATGGAAATGGTCAATGCCCAAACCGAAATCATTTTCGGTTATTCCCGCAGTGAATTGCTGGGTCAACCGATCGAGATGCTTGTGCCCGAACGTTTTCGTGCCGGTCATCCCCGTTTGCGCGGCTCTTATACGAACAATCCGAACCCGCGCCCGATGGGGGCCGGACGCGACCTTTACGCGTTGCGCAAGGACGGAAGCGAGTTTCCTGTCGAAATTGGTCTCAACCCGATTACCGATGGCAAAAACCAGCAGATCCTGGCCGCGATTTCCGACATTTCCGAACGCAAGCACCGCGAAGAACAGATTGCCCGATCACTTCGCGAAAAGGAAACCCTGCTTTCCGAGGTCCATCACCGGGTTAAGAACAACCTGCAGATCATCCACAGCCTTCTGGACATGCAGACCACCTCGGTCATCGATATTCAGGCCCGTGAAGCCTTGATCGACAGTTGCAACCGGGTGCGCTCCATGGCGCAAATTCACCAGTCGCTTTATCAAAGCGAAGACATTGCCAAAGTGAACTTTGCTGATTTCTGTGAAAGCCTGATCTCGTCGCTTCTGGCGTCATTCAACGTCGATATCGCACGCGTGCAGGTAAACAGCGACCTGTCCGATGTCCAGCTTGCGATTGAACAGGCCGTGCCGAGTGGCCTGATTGCAAACGAACTGATCACCAATGCACTCAAACACGCTTTTCCGGATGGCCGGTCAGGGCAGATTGATGTCTCGGCCAGCAAGAACAAGCAAGACGTTGTCACCCTTCGGGTCTCGGACAATGGTTGCGGCATGCCAAAGGGTTTCAAACCCGGCCAAAGTGATGGCCTTGGCCTTCAATTAATCCATCTGCTTGTGGATCAGATTGGCGGCACCCTTGATGTGATTACCGAAGGCGAGACAACATTCATCATTACATTCGCGATGGAGGACTGATCAGGATGGAACATCCGGTCCACGTCATGATTGTCGAGGATGAACGCATTATCGCGCTGCATCTGCGCAAACAGCTTGAGAAGCTTGGCTATCAACGCACAAGCGCACATACGCGCGGCAATGACGCGCTCGAAGCCATCAAACTTGATCCACCCGACATTATTTTGATGGATATCCGCATTGATGGCGATATCGACGGGATCGAGACCGCAGCAGGCATCCCTGCAAACCTGATGATTCCGGTGATTTATGTTTCGGCACATTCCGAAGACGCGACACTGGCGCGTGCCCAGAAAACCCGCCCCTATGGATTTTTGATCAAGCCGTTTTCCGATCGTGAATTGCATGCCACCATCCAGATGGCGCTGGAACGCCGTACCGCCGAAGTCGCACTGTCAGAAACCCGACAGCGCCTGTCACTTGCTATGAACGCCGCCCAGATGAGCTGCTGGGAAATTGATGTCGGCACCCGTCAAATGCACAGTACGGGCCTTGGCAATTTTGATCCGCTTCAGGAAGCAGAAACTGTTACAGAAAGCTGGGACACGTTTCTGGAACGCGTTTCATCCGAAGACCGCGACATGGTGCGCAAGGCTTTTGCCTATGCGGTTGACCATGGCGAATTTTACGATGTCGTCTTTCGCAGTCTGGATGACGACCAGAACTATCGCTGGTTCCGTGCACGCGGGAAATCATTCGGCGATGAGCGCAAAGGATCCCAGCGTATCGTCGGCATGATGCAAGACATCACCGATCAGCGCCTGACGCAGGATAAACTGCGCGAAGCCATGACCGTGTTTGAAACGACACAGGATGGCATTCTGATCCTTGATCCCGACCTTAACGTTTCCAACGCCAACAGGGCCTACTACCGCATTACCGGCGAAACCGAAAAAAACACGTTGCACAAGCCGCCCTATTTCTTCTCGCCCAATGAACATCCTGCCGAGTTCTTTCAGGAACTGTTTGCCGGGATCGGCACGCGCCGTCACTGGCGTCGTGATCTTGATACCCGCAATGCAAAGGGCAATCCGATATCGCTGGCATTACAGGTAATTGCCGTCGAGAACGAGGAAGACGAACTCACGCATTTCGTGATGATCGTTTCGGATCGGACTGCCATCCGCCAGGCCGAACAGGAATTGCATTATCTTGCCCAGTATGACGGACTGACCAGCCTGCCCAACCGCCTGCTTGCCACGGACCGGCTTAACCGTGCGATTGAACGCTCGGAACCAAATGGCACCATGGTGGCGTGCCTGTTTCTTGATATCGATGATTTCAAGACGATCAACGACACGCTGGGCCACGCGGCCGGTGACCAGGTTATCCTGATTGCAGCAACCCGGATCAAGGGCATAACCGAACGCACAGACACGATATCCCGTCTTGGTGGCGATGAATTCCTGATCATTCGCGAAAACATCCCCAACGAAACGGCGGCCGCCAATCTGGCGCAGAAAATCATTCAGGAACTGCAACGCCCATTTTACATCAGCGGCCATGAAATGAACATTTCGGCCAGTATCGGCATTTCCATGTATCCCGACCATGGTCGCTCGTCACATGACCTTATCCGACTTGCAGATACCGCGATGTATGCCGCCAAGGATCGCGGGCGCAGGACCCTGGCACTGTATGAACCGGAAATGACGGCGAATGCCACTCATTACATGACCCGGTCGCTTGAGCTGCGCCGTGGTCTGGACAATGATGAACTGGTGCTGCATTACCAGCCACAAATTGATGGCGTCAGCGGTGACATGGTCGGCGTCGAGGCACTTCTGCGCTGGAACCATCCAGTTCACGGACTTGTCGGCCCCAGCGAAATCATTCCAATCGCCGAAAAAAGCGGTCTTATCATCGAAATTGGCAGCTGGGTGCTCCGCGAGGCCTGCAAACAGGCCCGTATCTGGCAGGATGAATATGGCGAAAAAATCCAGATGGCGGTGAATGTATCTGCCCGCCAGCTTCAGCTTGCAGGCTTTGCCGATTCCATCGCCCATGAACTTGCCATATCCGGCCTGCCGGCCGAGCACCTTGAAATCGAAGTCACCGAAAGCATGATTCAGGATGAAGACAGCATGATTCAAACCCTGCATGATCTGCGTGAGGTGGGAGTCTCGCTGGCAATCGATGATTTCGGTACGGGCTATTCCTGCCTGCGTTCGATCAAAAGCCTGCCAATCAGCCGCATCAAGATCGACCGTGCCTTTGTCAATGGTCTCCCCGGCAACAGTGACGATGTCGCCTTGATCAACGCGATGCTGGCAATGGCCAATGCCCTTGGACTGAAAGTCACAGCCGAAGGGGTTGAAACCAAAAAGCAGTACGAGTTCCTGCGTGAAGTACCCGGCATCGAATTGCAGGGCTTCCTGTTTGGCAAACCGGTCGCGGCCAACGAAATTTTCGCGCCGACTATCCGAAAATCGAAGCCGTTTTAACGACGGCACTCCAACCCGGCAGATATCTTCCCATATAATGTATTCTACTTTAGAATAGCATGCGAAAGTGCCGTGCCTGTTTGCATCACCAAGCCACTGCGTTGGCTACAGTATTAATGCATTGCGATCTTTCACAGGAAAGCATCAGTCGGAAGGATAGCTGAATGAACTTTTCCTCCCTGTCACTGGGCGCGAAACTCACACTTGTGAGTGCAATGGCCATCGCGCTTTGCCTCATTGCAGGCATTTCACTTCAAACCATCCAGACAAACCAAACCACCGAGGAACTGACTGTCGGCGAGACACGCGCAGTGGCAAGCCATCATGCCCAGCAGGCAGGCAGCGTTCTGAATGGCGGGATGCTGGTCGCGAAAAACCTTGCGGGCACCTTCCGCGCAATTCGCGAAAAAGGCGGTGCAGATCGCAGCGCATACAACGAAATCCTCAATCGCACGCTGGTCGACAACCCGACCCTTGCGGGGGCCTGGTCCGGGTTTGAACCCAATGCCCTTGACGGCAAGGATGCCGATTACAAGGACGAAGGCGAACCATTTGGCGACGGCACCGGAAAGTATGTCACCTATTACTATAATTTCGGTGACGGCATTACGCCCTATCACCTGACCGGGTTGGACAATCCCGAGGTCAACGAATATTACACCGCCCCGCGTGACACCAATAAACCCTATGTCACCGATGCCATCACCTATGACATTCAGGGCCGCGATGTGGTTCTGACCTCATTTGTTTATCCGGTGCAAGACGCCAGCGGTCAGTTTCTTGGCGTTCTGGGGGTTGATCTGGAACTCAATGCCCTTTCCGAACGCTTTGCCGAGCTGACCCCGTTTGGTACCGGCACGGTCAATCTTGTGTCGGCACAAGGTACCTGGGTGGCACACGAAGACCCTGAAATACGCGGAACGACGCTTGATCCCGAAAACAGTGTTCATGCCGCCATTCTTGACGCGATGGAAAATGGCACTTCTAGCCGTGTGGACGGTGAGACCACCATGCACATGATTGTTCCTGTTGAAATTGCGGGTTACCCAAATCAGTGGGGCGTTGTTGTCAATGTCCCACTGGCGACGGTCTATGCCCCGGCGGATAGTCTGCGCAACACGACATTGATCGGCGGCCTCATCCTGCTTGCGATTGTAATCGCCGTGGTTCTCCTATCCACCAGAAGTCTTGTGTCGCGCCCGATGACCCGTGTGGCGGGTGTGATTGATCATCTTCAGAAAGGGCAGTTTGACGTCACCGTGCCTTATCTCAAACGCAATGACGAGATCGGGTCGATCGCCAAGGCGCTTGAGGCCTTTAAAGAAGCCTCTGCAGGCATGCAAAAGGCGGAACGTGAAAAGCTCGCAGCCGAACAGAAGGCCAGCGAAGAACGTAATCGTACCCGCCTGCAAATGGCTGACGAGTTTGAAAAGTCCGTCGGGTCCATTGTTGTCAATGTATCTGACAGCGCAAGCAACATGGAAACGGTGTCGCGTCAGATGCGCCGTGCCGCAGATGAAAGCTCTGAACAGGCTGTTGTCGTTGCAGCGGCAGCTGATGAAGCCAGCGCCAATGTGCAGACAGTCGCCTCGGCAACCGAAGAACTGTCGGCCTCTATTCAGGAAATCAGTTCGCAGGTCGCAAAGTCGTCGGATATTTCAAACACCGCTGTTGACGAAGCCTCAAAAGCCAACGCCATGGTCACCGGCCTGGCCGAGGCTGCAGATCGCATTGGTGAAGTCGTCAGCCTGATCAATGACATTGCCGCCCAGACCAACCTTCTGGCACTGAACGCCACGATCGAGGCTGCTCGTGCGGGCGAAGCGGGCAAAGGCTTTGCGGTTGTGGCGCAAGAAGTCAAAAACCTTGCCAACCAGACGGCCAAGGCGACCGAGGACATCGCCCAGCAGATCGGATCGATCCAGTCCGAAACGCAAAACACGGTGGGCGCGATTGAACGGGTGACGGAAACCATTTCCAGCATCAACGAGATCGCCACCGCCATTGCCTCTGCGGTCGAGGAACAGGGGGCTGCGACCGCTGAAATTTCCGGCAATGTGCAACAGGCCGCCGCAGGTACCAACGAGGTATCATCCTCTATCGGGATTGTGCGCAACACATCGCAGGAAACCGGCGAAGCCGCATCCAACGTGCAAGCGGGCGCGACCGAGCTTGCCAATGAAGCCCGCAATCTTGATGAGCAGGTCAAGAACTTCCTGGATCGGTTGCGCAATATCTAGATATCGGCCAACCAGATCAAACCATCGTCAAAAGGACGGCACGGCAAACCGTGCCGTCCTTTTGTTTGATCCCGGCCGCATTCGATGGTTGAATTGCAAAAACAGATTGCGCTTTTTTCTAACAGTTCGGGGAAACTGTCGATGCTGCCACTTCCAGTAACAATCTGCATCACTGCCGTATTTGTTCTGATGCTTACAGCACTGAGCCTGATGGTTTCTGTCCGGCGGTTTCAGCTTAACGTTCTAAGCGGTGACGGCGATGACACCACCTTGCGCCGGCGCATGCGTGCACACGGGAACTTCATTGAAAATGCCCCGCTTTGTGTGCTTCTCGTACTTGCAATTGAAGCCATCCTTGCCACCTCGACAATTATTTGGGTGGTGGCGATCATCCTGATGGCATCGCGCATCCTGCATGTTCTGGGAACATTGACCCGGCGCAAACAGATCATTGCCCCGGCCATGATCATGCAGCACATCACACTGGCAATTTGTGGCGTGTGGCTATTGATGCAGACCTTCGGAAATCTGAGCGCGGGGAGCCTATGACGATAGCCGGTGAATTCGCCAATCCCGATATTGCGGCAAAATTCAACGCCTGCCCGGCAGCAGCGCGGCGGGCCTTGATGTCGATCCGTGGGTGGGTCTTTGAACTCGCAGGCGAAATCGACGGGGTCGGCCCCCTGACGGAAAGTCTGAAATGGGGGGAACCGGCCTGGCGGCCCAAATCGGGATCGGGCATTACCATTCGGGCCGACTGGAAACCCGACACACCCGATCAGGTGATGATCTTTTTTGATTGCAAGACAGACCTGATTGACCGCACCCGTGCCCTGCTGTCACCAGACCTCAAGACCGAAGGCAATCGCGCAATAATTCTGCCCCTTGATCAGCCCCTTCCCGAACACGCCATCAAAACAGCCCTTGGCTGGGCATTGACCTATCACCGGGATCGCAAGTCTGCGGCAGCGAAATCTAGCTAAGCCCGCCATCAAGCCGGTCACGCAATGCGCGCAAATCCCGGACCAGTCGTTTCGCCGTTTCAACATCCAAGCCGGTGGCCTCGAAAACGCAAAGCGGGACGTCTTCGGCCTGCTTGCGCAGTTCTTTGCCCTTATCGGTAAGACTGATGCGAACGGAGCGTTCATCTTTGGGGTCACGTTTGCGGGTAACCAGACCGTTCGCTTCCAAGCGTTTAAGCAGCGGCGTCAACGTACTGGATTCCAGATACATCTTTTCACCGATGCTCCGCACCGACTGATTGTCATCCTGCCACAGCGCAACCATCACAAGATATTGCGGATAGGTCAGGCCCAATGCATCCAGCATTGGTTTGTAAACACGGTTAAAGGCATGCCCCGCCGAATAGACCGAAAAGCACAGAAACTTGTCAATATCGAGCAAATCATCCTTGGGGGTATCGCTCATCAATCGCATCCTTACATTGGCGAAGGGTTTGGCCCCGAACATCTGCAACACAGGTTCGGTCAAGCCCGGAACACGGCGGGCCTCCTGAACAGGACAGACCAAGAACCAAATTTATATCGTGCACGATTAAATAACAAACGATTTTAATGCATGGCTGATGCACAAGAATTTATATCGCGCACGATTAATTATTGTGCGATATTTATGCCAGATACTGTTCACATTGCGCCTGACGATGGTCACAAAACTTTCACCCTCTTTCGTACAGGCGCACTTGCACCCGTCCCTTCCCGGCGACATATGAAGGTTTGATTTTCGACACAGCCGGGTTCTCACCAAGTCGAACCAACGTTCAAACAAAGGATGAAACCATGTCTGTTGATGTAAAATATACCGCAAGCGCCTCTGCCACCGGCGGCCGTGATGGTCGTGCGAAAACCGATGACGGCTCGCTTGATGTCAAACTGACCACGCCAAAGGAACTTGGCGGTGCCGGCGGTGAAGGCAACAACCCCGAACAGCTGTTTGCGATGGGTTACTCGGCCTGCTTTATCGGCGCGATGAAGGCCGCTGCTGGCCAGACCAAGATCAAGATGCCAAATGATGTCTCGGTTTCTGCCAAGGTCGGCATCGGACCGCGCGACGCAGGCGGCTTTGGCCTTGCAGTCGAACTCAAGGTATCCCTGCCGGGTCTCGATAAAGCCGACGCCGAAAAGCTTGTCGAAACGGCGCATACCATTTGCCCCTATTCCAACGCGACGCGCGGCAATGTTGATGTAACCACCACCATTGCCTAGAATTCCGTTCCCCCCTGCTGGTCAGCTCCCCCCAAACTGCTGACCGGCATTTTCAGGCCCGGTGTTACCCCGCACCGGGCCTTTTTCTGTTGTGTATCTGCTTGTGAAACAACTATTTGTCCTGCACTGTGTTTGGCAGCGATCCCGCCAGTCACAAACCCATGACAAATTCAGGAAACCACAATGTCCAAGCAGCTCACCGTTCTTGCCACCGCACGCGCCAAACCCGGCATGGAAGAAGAACTGGGCAAACGTCTGTTGGCATTGGTCGAACCCTCCCGCGCCGAAGAAGGCTGCATCAGCTATGACATGCACCAGTCAAAAGATGATCCGGCGGTCTGGATGGCCTATGAAAACTGGCGTTCGGAAGAAGACCTCGCCCGGCATTTCGAGATGCCCTACCTCAAGGCCTTTGGCCAGAGCAAGGATGAAGTCCTTACACAGCCGCTTGAAGTCCGCAAATTCAGCCTCAAATCGTAACCGCTGATTTGATTTGAACGGCTTACAAACGTGCTTTTCGCTCTTTTCCTGTCCGCACTGACATCCGCCACCATCCTGCCCGGCACGTCCGAGGCAGCCTTGGCTGCGCTCATTGCATCGGGTGATCACAGCTTGTGGCTGCTGGTCCTGATCGCGACAGCGGGCAATGTTCTTGGTTCGCTCATCAACTGGTGGCTTGGCCTTTATGCCGAGCATTTCAAGCACAAGCGCTGGTTCCCCGTCTCGCCCGAAGCACTGGATCGCGCTTCACACTGGTTTGGCAAATACGGGCTGTGGTCATTACTGCTTGCCTGGCTTCCGATCATTGGTGATCCGTTAACGCTGTTTGCCGGGGTCATGCGGGTGCGCCTTCTGCCCTTCATCATTTTGGTGACCATTGGCAAGATGGCGCGCTATGCCATGATTGCGGGCGGGGCAACAGGATTGTCGAACATGTTTTCCGGTTGAAGCACGAAATAATTCTTCGAACTGTCAAAAAATAAAATCGATCACCTTCAGAAAATCGACCTTTGATTTAAATATTAAAAAATAAATCAATTGTAATATTACATCATCAATGTTTTCCTTTGATCTAACAGAGCCGCGAAAAATACTTTTCACGGCCTGATTAAAAGGAATTTTATTATGGCTATCGAAATCCCTGCATGGACAAAGCCCGGAATTTGGGGCGGCATTATCGGCGCCGCACTGATCACCATTGTCGGTTTCAGCACCGGCTCGGTGGTGTCTGGTGGCACTGCGCAGGAAATGGCCGATGCAAGCAGCAAGGAAGCAACGATCTCGGCAATGGCACCGGTATGTGTCGCCCAGTTCAAAATGCTTTCGCCCAACAATCAGACGGCGGAACTTACAGCCCTTAAGGCTGAAAGCTCTTACAAGCGCGATGATTTCGTGATCAAAAAAGGCTGGGCAACAATGCCGGGCAGCGAAGAACCCAACGACGATATTGCGCGTCGCTGTGCAACGCTTCTGATGGATCTGACAACCAGCTGATCTGAAACCGGTTCCGGCAACACACCGGAACGGTACATAAACAGCAATCACCGCAACCGGTCTGACATCCGGTTGCGTTTTTTTTGCCAAAATCCGGGATTTGTTCCTCGCAGATCAATTTTGTTCAATAAATGCGTCGCAAGACCCCGCATGCTGGCAACGAACAAAAAACGCCGATGCGAGGAACATCAGGATGTCCGCCTTTACCGCCACGCTTAGCCTTTATCTTTCCATGGCCGCCTTTGCGCTTGCGGCCTCCATTACACCGGGTCCGGTCAATATCCTGGTGCTGAGCTCGGGCGTGCAATATGGCTTTCGCCCATCTCTTCGCCTTGTCTTTGGCGCGACGGCGGGTTTTTGCCTTTTGCTGCTTATGATCGGGCTGGGTCTGCATGAACTGCTCGAAACCTTCCCGCAACTGACCACGATCATTCAATGGGCCGGGGTAGCGTTTTTGCTGTTCATGGCCTGGAAACTGGCAATGTCAGACGGCGAACTTGGCAGGGGTGATGCCCAATCCGGGCCAAAGGCGATCACCGGCGCGATCATGCAATGGCTTAACCCAAAAGCCTGGCTGGCATCCATCGCCGGGATGGGCGCCTATGCCGCGTCCGGCGCGCCAACCCTGATCTGGGAATTCACCGCCATTTACTTTGTCGTCTGCTTTGTCTCGGTCGCGTGCTGGGCCTATGCGGGCGCGTTCCTGTCACGCTTCCTGGGCGAACCATCGCGCGTTCAGATGTTCAACCGGGCGATGGCCGTATTGCTGGCGGCGAGTGCAGCCTATTTGATCCTGGAATAATCCCCCGCACCCCGTTCCCCATAGTCGGGTTGTGGAAACTCCGGGCGGGTCACAGTCACCCGCCCGCTTTTTTTTGCCCAAATCACGCGGCCTGTGCGCGGGCATACTGCCGTGGGGTTGCCGCCATCAGGCGTTTGAAAATACGCTGGAAATGCGCCTGATCGGCAAAGCCGGTTTCAAGCGCGACATCGACGATCTTTTCACCCTGCCGCAAGGCATGGCGCGCGCGCTGCACGCGGCAATTGATCAGATAGGCATAAGGCGTCATGCCAAACGTCTTTTTGAATGCGCGCACCAGATGCGACCGGGAATAGCCGACCAGCCCGGCCAGCTCGTCAAGCCCGATATTCTCGGCATAATGCGCCCGGATATACTCGCCCACATCTGCCATTTTCCGGTCCTGCATCGCCCCACCAACATTGGTCGCACGATCAAGCACACCGCGCCGATCCAGCTTCACATGCAGATCGCCAAAGAACGACACCATCGCCGTTTCCTTGCCAAGAATATCCACATCCGGATTGGCCAGTGTATCGGCCAGATCCAGTAAGCCGTCATAAAGATGCGGATCGTGGCTGAGCATATCGGAAAACATGGCAAACTTGCCGGCTGCGTCGGCATCGAGTTCAATCTGCAAATCCAGAAGCCAATCCGGGTCGACAAACAGCATGTCATAAACCCAGTCCGCGCCCTTTACCGGGTTGCAGCCATGAACATCTTCCGGGTTGAGGATCACCACAGACCCTTCTTGGGTTTCATGGGTTTTGCCCCGGTTCCAGTACGTACTGTAACCGCCCTTCACCGTCCCGATGGAAAAGGTATCGTGGCTGTGACGCTCGTAACAAACCGAATGCCCGTCCGCCACGCGTCGCAGTTCAACAAACGGCATCGCGTCATCGCGCCAAAAATGCTGATTGCGAGTATTGGGGGCTGCCATCGCGGTCCGTCTTCTTGTCATCGGGTGATTGCCTTACAAATTCCAAGATAGGTCAATTTCACCGGTAGCGCCACTGTCGCTGTCTGCTTATAGTGCCCCAAATGTTCGATGATCGTTCCGAAGAGTCCCAACCGCGCTTCATGCCGCCCAACGCACCTGTCATGGTCGTTGGATTGCGTCATGCCGTGTTTTTGTCGCCCGATGGCGAGATCGAGGAACTCCCGCACGGGGCCGCCGCCAAACGTGCGCGGTCATCACGCCCCATTCTGGTTCATACTCCGGCCTGTGCACGGCGGCTGAAATCCGATCCGTTTCCGGCCCATGACCTGCTGGAACTTTTTGCCTTTGTTCGCCCGGCACAGTTTTGTGTCCCGACCCCGCGCGGCATTGCATTGGCGACGGGCCAGAAACCGGCCGATGACCTGATCGGTCAGGCAGAGGCATTGGCAGAAGCCATGAAACGGCTTTTGCAGGAACTCGCCACCCTTCATCGCAACAAACGCGGTCCGGCACTTTCGGTTGCATGGCCGATGGCACGCGGCCACTGGCCGTGGGGTGTTTCGGTTCTGGCCGCCCTGGGTGCTGATGGCGATGGTCCGCATCGTTATGCGGTTTATGAGGGCCTCAAAGTCTGGAAAAAGCTTGGCGAATGGGCTGAACATGCCCCGCCACCGCCACCGGCCAATTATCCGGTTGATCCCAAGGATGCCCGCAAGCGCCTGAAAGACCTGCTTGGCGAAGGCGCGGAAGAACGCCCGCAACAGGCCGATTATGCGTCGTCCGTATGTTCGGCCTTTGGCCCGCGCCTGCATGATGGTGCCCCCAATATTGTCTTGGCCGAGGCCGGAACAGGGACCGGCAAGACATTGGGTTATGTCGCCCCGGCGTCGCTTTGGGCCCAGAAGAATGACGGCGCGGTGTGGATTTCGACCTATACCCGCAACCTGCAACGCCAGATCGATCAGGAATTGGATCGCCTCTATGACGATCCCAAGGACAAGCGCCTGAAGGCCGTGGTGCGCAAGGGCCGGGAAAACTATTTCTGCCTGCTGAATTTCGAGGAAGCCCAACGCCCGCTTAATCAACAACCGCATCAGGCAACGCCACTTGGCCTGATTGCGCGATGGGCGTCGCATACCCGTGATGGCGATATGGTCGGCGGTGATTTCCCGGCCTGGCTGACCGAATTGCTGGGCAACCGTTTTACCGGGGCGCTAGCCGATCAGCGCGGCGAATGTATCTATGCCGCCTGCCCGCATTATTCAAAATGCTTTGTCGAAAAGACGGTACGTCGTGCCCGCTCGGCCGAGATTGTGGTCGCCAACCATGCGCTGGTCATGGTGCAGGCAGCACTCGGCGGGCTTGATGATGCCTCCATGCCGACACGTTATGTGTTTGACGAAGGCCATCATCTTTTTGATGCCGCCGACAAGGCATTTTCATCCCACCTGACCGGGATGGAGGGGCAGGAACTTCGGCGTTGGCTTTTGGGGGCAGAGCAAAAGGGATCATCGCGTGCGCGCGGCCTGAAACAGCGCCTTGAAACGCTGATCCTTGATCGTGACGAACTGCGTGATGCCGTCAATGCGGTGATTGTCGCCGCCCAATGCCTACCCGAGCAGGGTTGGCTGTCGCGCATTCATGATGGATCACAACATGCCAAGGGCCCGGCCGAAACCTTTCTTGCACATGTCCGGGCACAGGTCTTGGCACGCTCGTCTGACGGGGATCGCGGCTATTCGATTGAAACCGATTGCAAACCGGCCTTGAACGAGGTTCTGGCCAGTGCCGCTGATCTTGATCGCGCGCTCGAGGCCATGGAAAAACCGGCCAAATCGCTGATCAAGATCATTGCCCATATGCTCGATGAAAAGGCCGATGAGCTTGACAGTGCCGAACGCCAACGCCTTGATGCCGCCATAAGGTCTCTTGAACGCCGCGCGATCATGCAGGTCGGTGCATGGCGTGAAATGCTGGCCTCATTGGTTGAGGAAACCCCAAAAACCTTTGTCGACTGGTTTGCGATTGAACGCCAGTTTGGCCGGGATTTTGATGTTGGTATGCATCGTCATTACCTTGATCCGACCATCCCGCTGACCACATCCCTTGCCCCCACCGCGCACGGCATGGTGGTGACATCCGCGACCCTGCGGGATGGTACGGGCGACGAAGAATTCGACTGGGCTGTGGCAGAGGATCGCACGGGGGCCGCCCACATGCCGCTTCCCGCCATCCGGGCGGCAATGAAAAGTCCTTATGACTACCGCGAACAAACCCGCGTTTTCATCGTCAATGATCTGGGCCGTGATAACCCGGACCACATTGCGGCGGCCTATCGCGAACTGTTTCTGGCATCGGGTGGCGGTGCGCTTGGCCTTTTTACCGCGATCACCCGCCTGCGCGCGATTTACGAACGCCTGACCGGGCCGATGGATGATGCCGGCTTGCAGCTTCTGGCCCAGCATATCGACGGTATGGATGTCTCAACACTCATCGACATTTTCCGGGTTGAACGCGATGCCTGTTTGCTGGGTACTGATGCGGTGCGTGACGGGGTGGATGTGCCGGGCGACAGCCTTCGCCTGATCGTCTTTGACCGCGTGCCATGGCCCCGACCCGACATCCTGCACCGCGCACGCAAATCAGCGTTCCACGGCGCACGCTATGACGACATGCTGACACGATTGCGCATGAAGCAGGCCTTTGGCCGCCTTGTTAGGCGTGCCGAAGATCGCGGCGTGTTTGTGTTGCTTGATAACCGCATGCCATCACGGCTTCTGGGCGCCTTCCCCGACGATGTCGACGTCCAGCGTGTTGGCCTGCGCGAGGCGATTGAACAAACGCGGATCTTCCTTGGCAACGACCAGAGCAGCGAAAACTGATCATCTGCCGGCCAGCCTTTGTCGTGCCGGATTTCCGCGACAAGACGTGCTAAGCTTCTTTGGCGCAGGGTGTTCCTGGAACGGCAAAAAGGATGGATCATGCATGTCATGCTGATGACCTATGGGACGCGCGGCGATGTGCAGCCCTTTGTCGCGCTGGGCCGTGGGCTGATCCAAAAGGGGCATCGGGTCACACTCGCCGCCCCGGAACGCTTTGCCGGTTTTATCACCGATCATGACCTTGAATTCACACCCCTGACGGATGCGCTGATTGCGCTTATGGATGATCCGCAGTTTGCCCATGCGTCTGATCCCAAGGCATCGGCCTTGGCGAAGCTGACATCGTTGTTTGCCATCAGCAAAAAGGCGCGCGGTCTTCAGGACAGGCTGCTTGATGATATTTTCCGCGCCATTGATCAGGCCAAGCCCGACGTCATCGTTTTTCATCCGAAAACCTTTGGCGCGCTGCCGATTGGCAGGCATTTCGGCATCCCGGTTATGATCGCGCAACTGATCCCATCCTTTATCCCGACCGGCGATTATCCGCATATGGGCGTTCCTGATCTTGGCCCACGCGGCACCTTGGGTCGCTGGTATAACCGCGTGACCGGCATGCTGATCTATAGGCTGTTGAACGCAACACTGCGTCGGCACGTTTGCAGATGGGCAGCCCAACGTCAAAACAGGATCAATGCCAAGGGACTGGACATCCTTCAGTCTTGTAAATCCGGCACGCTGCCCATCATTCATGCCTTTAGCAACGCTGTGATCAATCGCCCCACAGACTGGCCGAAACACGCAACTGTCACCGGATACTGGTTTCTGGACGGGGGCGCACAAACAAACCCGCCTGATCCGGCATTACAAAGCTTTGTCGAACGTCACAAAAACCTGATCTATATCGGTTTCGGGTCAATGCACGGCAATGATCCGACCGCGATGGCAGAAATGATTGTTAAGGCCGTCTCACAAGCCGGTGTTAGCGCTATCGTCGCAACCGGCTGGGGCGGGATGGGCGACATTGACTGGCCATCCAACATCCTTGCAGTGCGCGAGGTTCCCCATGAATGGCTGTTCCCAAAGGTCGATATCGTCATTCACCATGGCGGCGCTGGCACCTGTGCTGCGGCCATGCGCGCCGGTCGCCCGTCGATCATCATTCCGTTTTTCGGTGATCAGCCTTTCTGGGCAAAGCGCCTGCACGAGCTTGGCGTTGCGCCGCGCCCGATCAAGCCTGCAAAACTTGATGCTGCGATGCTGGCCCGTCGGATCAAAACGGTCCTTGAAACGCCAGCCTATCGCAACAACGCCGAACGCGTCGCAAGCAAGATCGCCGCTGAAGACGGCATCGCGAATGCCATTGCCGAAATCACGCGCGCGTCCACGCGCGCGTCTGAGCAATAACACTTTGCGAATACTGTTAGCTGGACCGAAAACTTGACGTCTCAGGCGTTTGGCTGCTCTACCATATCGGCATCAATATCATGCGCGATCGCCAGTCTGAGCGCATTGAGGATCGCGATGATATCAATGCCTTCCTGTAACAGCGCGCCCGCAACAGGCGTGATGTAGCCTGCCGCGGCAAAGCCCATGGCGACGATGGAAAGCACCATGCCGCCAATCACGCTTTGCAAAAGGATGCGGCGCATTGCCATGCTGATGTGAAGGAGTTCGTCAACAGTGACAAGCGATGCCTCGGGGATCACGGCACCGGCGGCATCGGCGGTGACGGCACTTTCCTTGCCAAAGGCGATACCAACGGTGGCAACGGCCAGTGCCGGGGCATCGTTGATGCCATCGCCCATGAACAGGGTTGGGGCCTTGGCGGTTTCTGCGCGGACGATCGCGACTTTCTGTTCCGGGCTTTGCGATGCCAGGCTTTCGGAAATACCCAGCAGTTCGGAAAGGTAGCTGACCTCGCTTTCGCGGTCGCCCGAAAGCAGCATCACCTTTTTGAAATGATGGATGTCGCCAAGATGCCCAACGAAGCTCTCGCCCTCTGCCCGCGGCGTATCGCGGAAGCGGAACGTCGCGCCATATTTACCATCAACCAGCACCACGCATTCAAGCCCGGCTGCGCTTTCGGGCAGAAGCCGCGCGATCTCGGGGTCGGATTTCATCAGCTTGTTGCGGTGGGTCACCGCAACTTCATGACCATCGACCTGCCCGCTCAGTCCCTGCCCCGGTTTTTCCGAGGCATGATTAACCTCATCAAGTGGCAGTTTGCGATCCCGTGCCGCATTCAAAACCGCCGAGGCCAGCGGATGTTTGGAATAACGTTCAAGGCTGGCGGCCAACCGCAAAACAAGATTGCCGTCCATGTCGGGCCCGGCCAGCACTTCCACCAGTTCCGGGCGACCATAGGTCAGCGTACCGGTCTTATCGAAAATCGCGGTTTGGCAGGTCGGCAACCGTTCCAGCACCGTCGGGTCACGGATGACGATCCCGCGCCGGGCAGCGATTGAAATCGCACTCATCACCGTGATCGGAATGGCAATCAAAAGCGGACAGGGTGTTGCCACCACCAGCACCGCCAGAAAGCGCGATGAATCGTCACTCAGATACCCGACCAAGATCGCAAACAGCAGGGCAGCCGGGGCAAACCAAGCGCCGATCTGATCACCAAGACGGCGAATGCGCGGGCGTTTTTGTTCGGCCTCGGCCATGACATCCATGATCTGGGCATAACGGGAATCCCGCGCGCGCTTTTCCGCCCGGATGATCAGGACCGCCTCGCCATTGATCGCGCCCGACAGCACATTGGTACCCGGTGCCTTGGCCACCACATAGGGCTCTCCGGTCAGGTAGCTTTCATCCATGCTGCCATGGCCATCAACCACAATGCCATCGGCGGGCGCAGTTTCATGCGGAAAGACCGCGATCAGATCGCCAATGTCGATCTCGTCAATCGCGATATCAGTGATCTCGCCATCTTCGGATTTGCGATGCGCGACACTTGGCATGCGTTTGGCCAGGGCATTCAGTGCCGACGACGCCTTGCGCATGGCAAAGCCTTCAAGAACCTGCCCCCCGGTCAGCATCAAAATGATCAGGCTGGCGGCAAGATATTCCGCCAGCACCACACCGGTAACAAAGGCAATCGCGGCCAGAAAATCAGCGCCCATTTCCCGCCGCAGAAGCTTGATTGCAAGCTGCGCCAGAATGGGCAGTCCACCAAGGGCAAACAGCGCAAAAAGCGGCAGATCAGGCGTGCGCTGTCCCCAGACCATCTCGGGCCCGATAAACATCAGGATAAAATGGCCTGCCATGGCAAGCAGGGTGAAGATCAGGACGGCACGGTTAAGGGTCGGGGACGACAGTCTATCGTCTACCAGAGCAAGTAAATCTCCAGATGACTTCGTTCCCATCTTTGAGCCCCAAATTTAATCAACAGCTAGTTTTTTCATTTCACACGGGTGTTCATTGCTTAGGCAACCGCTCCAAGTTGGCAATTACCTTGTCGATCAATGGACCGAACTTTGAGAGGCTCTCTACCAGTGCTTTGTGAATAATATCACCACGGAAATTTTGCCCTTTTTTCCAGGTTTCATCGCGCGAAATCGCATTGACAGCAAACTCAATGCAGCCATGCAACTGACCGAACCATTCAATCGCTCCTTCCAACCCACTTATCTGCGCAGGCTTTAGAGTCAATTGCATCTTTTCTCGAACCCAACTAAGTGCTCCACGCGCTTCAGCTAGACATTTCTGCGCCTGCTCTAGATCGGCTACACTCACATCTTCTTTAAGCAGTTCAAGCTTCTCATATTCAGCTTTAAACCTTTCTTTTTCAGCATGCACTTCACTGCTGGTTGGGCCAAGAATGTTTTCATCTTCACTCGTTCCAGCAGCACGCAGCCTAGCAACCCTAATTTGCGGACCGAGCTTGGGCCTTACTGAAAATGTTATCGCAGCTTGCTTACCAAGTTCAGACAAACCGACCTTGTTTTCATTAACTAAGGTGCGAGCTCTCCGCAGGTTCACTAGAGCATAGTCATAGCGCTCCGAAAATGGCCTCCAAGTTTCCTTCTTTTTTGAAGCTTCTTGCCAAATAAAGCTTGCCCAAGCAGCGAAAAACGCGCCCAGCACACCAATAAAAGCACCAACAACAGTCCACCAACCGTCTCCTACAACGATCGGCAGCAGATAAGGCGCACTCAGCAGCCCCCCTATCACACCTAGTAACATTCCGAATATAATCAGAAGTACCGTTTGCCAGCTCTCGTTACTCATCACCTATCCCTTAGGGGCGCGCGACTTTGCCCATCGCCACCGAGACCATCAGATAGCTAAAGCCGGAAGATAGCAGGATAACGCCAAGCAACAAACCAATCGCCCAACTTGCCGAGCTGGGCAATTCGGCAAAGATCAGAATACCGGCAAGCACTGAAATCCCGCCAGATACCATCATCCATTTCCATCCCGGAAACTGTTTCAGCCACATTGCCATCAGCGCCTCAAAAACGCCGTGCAGGATGAAGGCAATGGCAAGCAAAACCGTAAGCGTCACAACCCCGCCCATCGGGAAGAAGGCCAACCATCCCCCAATCACGCCAAAGACAAGCCCCTGAATGATATCAAGACTGCGTCGCGTCGGGGTATCTGCATTCCACGCGCCATAAAAATGCCCAACCGCCCCGATCAGGAACAGCCAGCCAATCACGGATTTGAACGCAATCGTCGTGGCAAGGGGAAAGGCCACCGCCAGCACGCCAAGGATCAACATGATGACTCCGACTGTGCGCAACCGTTTGCGCCCCTTTTCCAGCAAACCGCGCATTTCCGGCGTACCGTCGTTCACAATCAATGTCATGATGCGTTTCTCCTGACTGCTGTTAAGCGCAGAACTATCAACTTTAAATTGCCACGAAGCTTAACGCATCTAACGCAGATGCAATAGGACAAGTTCCCCAGTTGTCGTTTCCTGCCGGCGCATAAGGCAGCATGATCGGGCAGCATGACCCGGTCGTGATTTTCAATTGCCATACGTGCAAACGGCAAGCGCGCAAGGATCACACGAATCCCGGCATCGACAGCAACTTTTTGTATCTGGTCCCGTCCGGTGCTGTTGCGCTGGGATGGAGTCCAAGCGGAATTGCACCTGATATCCGGACCCCGATCGGCGGCATGATCGCGATTGCTGGCGTTGTCATGTTGCGATTTTGACCGCCAGCCTGGTTCGCAAGGTGAATGCGTAATCCGGCGGTACGACATGGTATGTGCCGGACTGCCCGGCAGATCAGAAAGATTATAAAGAAAAACTGATAACTGGTTCACAATCGGATGCTTTGACACAGCGCTTTCAAAGGTCTATTGAAAATCGCAGAACCAATTGGGTTCTGTTTGCTTTTCGTTTTTCCAAAGGGGAACGAAGCCGGTGTATTTCACGCCTCTCAACTGCTTGGCTGCCAGACGTACGCTGTCACTGTGTGTGGCGTGGCTGTTGCTGGTCAACGCGCTGTTGTTTGGCTTCATGCACGCGCCTGTCGCGATGGCCGCAGAGCCAATCGGCGCTGCCAGCACGGCAAATGCACCCCAGGCCTACGTTCCCCTGATTATTTGTACTGCCAACGGCATCAAAACGATTTCGGTGCCTGCCGATCTTGCTGAAAATCGCACACCGTCTCCGCACAGTTCTGAATCCTTTGATGGTTTTCAGTGTGCCAGTTGCGGCCTTGGCAACCATGCCGCCGGGATGCCTGTCGAACCGGATTTACCGCTGATCCATCGGGTCCGGTTGTCCAACAAGGTCACGGCGCTTCACATCACTGCACGCCTGCACGGCTTCTGCCCGATTGCGGCGTCACCGCGGGCACCGCCCGCCCTTATCTGATCAGGTTTCCGACCAAGGCGCAGTAACGTTCCGGTGTGCTTTTACGCCACCATTGTATCCGCGATACCTGTGTCCCGATCTGATCACACCCTTTCCCGCCCATAAGTCCGGCACATATCCGGGGATAACCCCGGCTCACAGACTGGTGTCGATACGCGACGACGTTGCCGCGTATCAGAAAATTTGCCAATGGGAGCCCCCCATGAACAAAGACGACGCCTTGCACGTATTGGAAAAACTTGCCGAACCAACCGTCCTGTCATTGCCGTCCGATGCCAGCATCGGACATCACAGCGAGGACCATACATACATCTACATTGTACAAACCGGACTGGCCCTGCGGTGCAGATACACCAGACAAGGCGAAAGACAGGTTTGTCGGGTCTATCGCCCCGGCGATCCGATCGGCCTTGAAATGCTGGCCGTAACCGACCCGACGCTGGTGATCGAAACCATCGCGCCGTCGGTGATCAAGCGCATCCCGATACAACGGATCCGCCTTGCCCAGCAAAATGATCCGGGCATTCAGGCGGCAGTCACGTCGCTTTTGGCAAGCGAGGTCATGGATGGTCAGCAGCTCAAGATCAGCTTTGGCACCGGTTCGGCCATGCGCCGGATTTGCCGTTTCCTGCTGTGGTCTGCACACAATGATCTGGTGTCACTGCCCAACCGCGAGAAGCTTGGCAATATCGTTGCAACAACCACCGAAACGGCCAGCCGCATGATCGCCAACCTCAAGCGCGAAGGCGCAATTGTGCGCAACCCGCGTATGCCCTCTACCATGCGCATTGACCGTGACAAGCTCTGCAAGGTAGCGGGCGATCCGCCACAACAATCGGCGGCCTAAACCACCCGTCGACGCAAAGAAAAAGCGCACCGCGAATTATCGTGGTGCGCCTTTTTTGATCCATCAATCGGAATGTGCCGGTGGTCGGTTTACGTCTGAGCCACCGGGAACCGTACCGGCAGACTGAGGTTTTCCTTAAGCAAGGCTTCCATTTCGGTGGCGCTGATCGGCCTGCTGAAATAGAAGCCCTGAACTTCATCGACGCCTTCGGACGCAATATGTTCAAGCTGGGTCTTGGTTTCGATACCTTCGACATTGATCGCCATACCAAACGACCTGGCCAGGAACACAACCGCACGCACGATGGCGGCATTCCCGTCGGAACTGTCGATATCAATGATGAAGGACCGGTCGATCTTGATCTTGTCCACCGGGAACCGTTTGAGATAGGCCAGCGACGAATACCCGGTGCCGAAATCGTCAATGGCAATCCGGATGCCCTGATTTCGCAGGATGCCAAGCGTGATGGCGGCTTCGCGTGGATTGTCCATCACGGCCCCTTCGGTCACTTCGAACTGCAACTGATGGGGATCAAGTTCGGTTCGTGACAGAACTTCACCGACACTTTCAATCAGGTCTTCATGGCGGGCAAGCTCAAGCGGCGACAAGTTGACCGAAATGGTCAGTTCGCCAAAGCCCGCATCACGCCATGCCTTGGTCTGTTCACAGGCGCGTTTCAACACCCATTTGCCGATATCGGCAATGATGCCCATGCGTTCTGCCACCGGGATAAAATCGACCGGGCTGACCTGACCGCGTGACGGGTTAAACCATCGCACCAGTGCTTCCATGCCAATGATACGTTGACCGCCAATATCAATGATCGGCTGATAGAACAGCTCCAGCTCGTCATTTTCGATTGCGTGGCTAAGGTCGCGCTCCATCGCCTTGCGTTCCTGAACCTCGACCTGAAGTTTCGGCTCAAAGAAGTGATAGCGATTGCGGCCTTCCGCCTTGGAGCAATAAAGCGCAAGGTCGGCATTGCGCAGCAGGTCCTTTTCATCGCGACCATCCTGCGGATACATGCATATCCCGACAGAGGTCGATGCCTGCACTTCGTTGCCATCAAGCATGAAACGTTCCGAAACACGCTCAATCAGCCGCTGCGCGACAAAGGTCACTTCCTCTATCGATCCCGGCTCGTGGATCAGGACGGCAAATTCGTCCCCGCCCAGACGTGCGACAACATCCTCGTTGCGCAGGCAGACGCGCATGCGTTCACCTACACCCTGTAAGAGTAGGTCGCCAATCGGATGCCCAAGGGTGTCATTGATGTCCTTGAAGTTATCAAGATCAAACATCATCAGGACAAAATGGCATCGTTCGCGTTTGCTGCGCTCCACCGCGGCGGCCAGCCGTTCCTGGAACAAGGTCCGGTTGGGCAGCCCGGTCAGGCCATCGTGATGGGCAAGGAACTGAATGCGCGCTTCGCTGCGTTTGCGGTCGGTAATATCCGTAATTGATCCATCAATCAGAACAGGTCGCCCCTGCTCGTCACGGACCAGGCGGGCATTTTCCTCGACCCAGATGATTTTGCCATCCGCGCGGCGCATTTCCGTTTCAAACCCGTGCACGGACCCGTCGCGCAGCAACCGGCCGGTAATGCGCAAGCGACTGACCGGGTTCAGATAATGGAAAGACCAGTCCTGTTCTTTTGCCAGCAGATCCTCGACCGTTTCATACCCCAGAATGGATGCAAAGGCCGGATTGGCGGAATGCACCGGGCCAAGCGGCATGCTTTGAAACAGGCCTTCTGCCGAATTCTCGAAAATGCCGCGGAATTTCTCCTCGGCATGGCGCAAGGCGCGTTCGACAGACAGTTTCTCTGTCACGTCCTGACCAATACAGATCACACCCGCAACATCGCCGTCTTCGCCAAAGTGCGCCCGCGCATTCCATTGCAACAGGCGGACTTCACCATCCCGGCGCTTGAACGAGAAAACCTCATCCTTGATGATCTCGCCCGACAGCAAGCGCCGCACGGCCATGCGCACGCGCGCCCGGTCATCCTCAACCAGCAGGAATTCAAAAAAGTTCTGCCCGGCGGCTTCCATCCAGGAATATCCGAATGTCCATTCGCATTCGCGGTTGTATTCCAGAATGCGGCCCTCGGCATCAAGGAACATGATCACGCTGCCAGCCGTCTGGACGAGCGCACGATATCTTTCCTGACGCCGGCGCAGGTCATATTCGGCCTGCCGGTTTTTGGTGATATCGGTCATGGTAACGCTATAGCCCAGAAGAATGCCGCCTTCGCCGCGAATTTCGGTGGCATTGAGCCTTACCCAAACCTGGCTTCCATCCGCACGGCGCATTTCAATATCGCGGGCATGCACACCCTTGCCGGTTGCAAGGTCGCGACGCAGTTGAATGCGGTCGCTGTCATTGGCATAAAAGGTTTCCGGATGGCGCAGATACGACTGGGTCAATTCCCGCACCGACCCGTAATTGAACAAAGAGGCCGTTTCTTCGTTCACATTGGTAATCGTGCCTTCGGCATTTAGTTCGATGATCCCGTGCACGGCATGTTCAAGGGCACGTCGATAGCTTTCCTCGCGGGTGTGCTCCTGACCGAACAGCACCAGACAGCCCGATGTATCAAGCGTGATATATTGCCACTGGAAGAAACGCTGTCCGTAATGCACGGTGCGCGTATTATCGGAATTGAACTGTGGGCCATCCTCGCCCACCAGCGCACGCTGATCGCGCGGGTGGGTCAGATCAAGCGGCGATGCAAGGCCCATTTCAAGCGCAAGCTGCTCTGCCGCGCAGTTTGCACTGCGCAGCTTGCCGTTGTTTTCGACAAGCAAAACCGGCTGGGGTGAAATAAGCGACCCGACGCCCGAAAAGAAATTCGCCTTGATCTTTGTGAACCGGATAAAGGTCTGACGTCCGATCGTCAGCTTCCACCCAAGGAAGACGCGCTTGTTATCATGCAACTCGCATTCGACATGATGGTAACCGCCGTTATCGCGCAGCTGCTCTGCCAGTTCGTCAAGCGGTTCGCGCAGGACGTCATTGTCATCCAAAGACAGCCATTCACCAGCTAACAGGTTGCGATCAAATGCTTCACACCACGCATCATTTACCAAAATTCGTCCTTCGTCTGGATCATATGCTCCAGACGGCAAACACAGATGGCTGATCAACGCCGCCAACGTATTGACGGAATTGATTGCGTTGATGTCTCCCATAGCGGCTTTATTCATCATGTTTGTTGTCGCTGCGCGACCATAACTGCTACCCCATGCAGTGCAAAGCCAAAATTTCCCCCATCACAACCGATTACCGCAATCATTCTGCGTGTGATTTTGTCACGGCATCCGTTTTTGTTTTCAGGATCGCGCACGCCACTTTTCGCAGCTTTCAATACCCGCACGACCGACGACAACACAATGACGACGATTTCACTACATATTCCTTAAAATCCCTGAAATTTCATCGCTTAACTGTTGCCCATGGATGCTTATCGGCATACCATCACTTGGCTCGGTGGTTTTCACACTGCCCGGACAGGATCGTCAAATGTCTGGATGAACAGCATTTCAGAGAACCGCTCAGAAAAGGAGCAGCCAACGTGATTTCGCATCAGGACGCCTTGATCTACACAATGGTTATGGTTTCGGCCGCCGATAACGATATTACCGATGCCGAACTTTCTGCCATGGGCCGTCGGGTCCGTTATCTTCCGATTTTTGCCGGATTTGACAATGAAGGTGTGACCAGCGTTGCACGCGATTGCGCAAAGCTGCTTGGCGAAGAAGACGGCATGGACCGCGCGCTTGATTTGATCCGCGATGCCCTGCCGCGCAAATTGCGCGAAACGGCCTATGTCTTTGCCTGTGAAATCGTCCTGTCCGATAGTGAAATCAGCCAGGAAGAACTGCGAATTCTTGAATTGCTGCGCCACCGGCTTGACCTTGACCGGCTGGTTGGATCGGCCATTGAACGCGCCATGGCTGCGCGCTATGTCCGGCCCGGCGATTTCTGATTTCTCGGCGTTGTTTGCGGCGTGATCCCACGCATCCTCGCTGCAGAAAGAGTATTTACTTCAGCATTCCAACAATGTGTTGGGCCTGTATGAACAAATTTGTGGAACCCGAAGCGCATTTTGGGCGTTGCGCCCTCAAATCGCTGCTTATGTAAAAGCCACAATGTGATATGGCCTAGCCAACAAACTTTGCCGGTTTCGGGCCCATGGGCGCGGACCGGTTTCGCGTCGCCAGTTCAGATATAGCTACCGTCACACAAAGGGACCGCTGTCATGACCGCTCTTTCCGGGGAAAACATTGCCTTCATCGGACTTGGATTGATGGGGCGTCCGATGGCGCTCAATCTTGAAAAGGCCGGTGCGGTTCTGACCGTCAACACCCGCAATCCAGAAACACTCAATGCCTTCGAAGACCTTGGCATTGCCACTGCCGGCACCCCGGCTGACGCCACGGCTGAGGCCGACATCGTGATCATCTGTGTTGCCAATACGGTGGCCCTTGAAAACGTGCTTCTGGGCGAGGACGGCATCATTGACGGCATCGAGGAAGGCACCATCGTGATTGATATGGGCACCACCTCGGTCGAGGCGACCCGTCGCTTTGCCGATGCGGTCGAGGATGCCGGTGGCACATGGATCGATGCCCCGGTATCGGGTGGCACCCATGGCGCTGAAAGCGGCACACTTTCGATCATGGTCGGTGCAGCCAAAGAAGATTTCGAGCGTGTTCATCGCATCTTTGATGTGCTGGGTTCACGCGTTACCCATGTCGGTGATGTCAGCTGCGGCCAGATCGCCAAGGCGGCAAACCAGATGATTGTCGGCATCACCATTGGTGCGGTTGCAGAGGCCTTTTCGATGGCCGACGAAGCCGATGTCGATCTTGAAAAACTCCGCTCGGCACTGACGGGGGGCTTTGCAGATTCCGCCATCTTGCAAAAGCACGGCGAACGTATGATCGAACGCAATTTTGAGCCGGGTGGCAAGGTCGTCACCCAGCGCAAGGACCTGTTTCAGGCGCTTGAGTTTTCCGAAGGGGAACTGGGTGTCGAACTGCCAATCACCCGCCTTGCCATGGAGCTTTATGACGAGCTGATCGACATGGGCGATGGCGATCTGGACCATTCAGCATTGATCAAAGTTTATGAAGAAGACTGACCCAGAAAACGTCGAACTGGTATCGGTTCTGACCTGTCCGGAATGTGGACATGTTGAAAGCGAATCCATGCCGACCGATGCCTGCCAGTATTTTTATGACTGCAAGGGATGTGGCGCGGTTTTGCGCCCCAAGCCCGGTGATTGCTGTGTTTTCTGCTCTTATGGCACCGTCCCCTGCCCGCCAATCCAGTTGCATGGTCGCGGCTCGGACGGAAGTTGTTGCGGACATAGCAACTAGGCTGCCCGCAAGATCACGCGACAATACCCGGCTTGTGACTACCGATCCGGTATAGATAAAGGCGGTCGTTGCCGGTTTTCATCGGCACCTCGCCAAAGGCCTGCCAGCCGGGAATGGCAAAGGCGCGTGATAGAACAATGCCCCCGCTCGCCATACGTTGCGAAAGCACATCGCCGATATCCTCCATCGCGCGGGGATCGACAAAACAGACCACAACATCCCCCGGATCACGATCAAGGGATCGATAATCTGCACGGATGAAATCAAGGTTGGGCGTTGCCGCCAGAATGCTGCGCATACGGCTGATGGCATAGGGAATTGGCGACAGCTCGATACCGGTTACTTTGATATCTGGTCGCGCACGGGCAATCGCCAGTGCCATATCCCCCCAACCGGACCCGAAATCCGTCACGGCCCTGGTGTCGTTGGGAATATAGGCGATGATTTCGTTCGCCGCCTTTGCCGATGTTGGCATCGGAACGGCACGCAGACGGATTGCATAAACCAAAATCAACGCCAAAATAACTCCAACAAGGGCGAGTACGGATAAATCGGTCATCAGCCATCCAGATATGTTAGGGTCACAGGCGCAGTCACATGACCACCCGGCAGTCGTGCCACAGGCTTGCATATACCGCAAGTCGCGTTACAAGTCCCCGCAACCGATGCCACTTACAAAAGATACAACCATGAGCCACGAAGAAATCGACAGCCGCGTTACAGAGCTTGAAATACAGCTTGCCCATATGGAAACAGTCGTCAGCGACCTGTCTGACATGATCAAATCCCAATGGGACCGCATTGATGTGCTTGAACGCCACAACAAATTAATGTCGTCTGATATTAAACGCATGATTGATTTCCTGCGTACAGCACCCGAAGACGACGCACCGCCACCGCATTATTAATGGCGGACCGGGTCTGTCGATTTCCGCCGCCATTCAGCGCAATTGTGAGACCGATGTGACCAACCTTTATCGCGACATTCCGACGTTTGACGACTTCGCCAAGGTCCTCGATGGCACGGTGTACCATGCCCTGCCAGATGACTGGTGGGTGGGCACGTCTGATATTGTCGGTTCGACCAAGGCGGTCGAGGCCGGTCGTTTCAAGGATGTCAATATGGTCGGGGCCTCGGTCATTTGCGCGGTCAGCAACGCGCTTGGCCATTCGGATTATCCGTTCCTGTTTGGCGGCGATGGCGCAAGTTTTGCCTGCCCGCCCGACAAGATTGACGCTGTGCGCAATGCCATGGCGACCACCGCCACCTGGGCGGCGGAGACACTGGATCTTGAGCTTCGCGTCGGTCTGGTTCAGATCGCCGATATCCGTTCGGCAAATCGCGATGTGCGCGTTGCCCGATATGCGGTATCCGATCCGGTATCCTATGCAATGTTCGCAGGTGGCGGCATGCAATGGGCCGAAGATCAGATGAAACACGGCCAGAACCTGATTGCGCCTGCCCCGTCCGGCCATCGCCCGGATCTGACCGGGCTGTCATGCCGCTGGTCCCCGATCCGCGCAGATGGCACCGATGTCATCCTGTCGATCATTGTCGCCCCGTGCGACAACCGCGCACGGTTTGATTCCACGGTCAACGATCTTCTGGCCATACTTGATGACAGCCCGCGCAAAAGCAGTCCGATCCCCGCAAGCGGCCCCGGCGTCGCCTTCCCCCCACCCGGTCTGCATCTTGAGGCCGAGGCGACCAAACATAACGAAGGCGGCTATGTCAAAGCATGGCTCAAGGCGTTTTATATCGCACTGATCGCTGTGATCCTGATGAAAACCGGCTGGAAACTGGGCGCGTTTGATCCACGGCGCTATCGCGATTACACGGGCTACAATACCGATTTCCGTAAATTCGGCGATGGCCTGTGGATGACGGTCAATTGCAGCAAGGCACGCGCAGAAGAAGTCGAAGCCCACCTGCGTGCAGCCGAACTTCAGGGCGACATTTACTATGGCACCCATCGCCAACGAACAGCGATCATGACCTGCATCGTACCGTCCATCACAAGCGATGCCCATTTCCATTTCCTTGATGGCGGCGAAGGCGGCTACACGGCAGCTGCAACTGCGTTCAAGGCAAAAAGGAAAAGCGGTCAAAGCATCGCCAACGCATAAAACGCACCAAGTGTTGCCAGACAATACATTCATTGCATGAACCGGGGCATGGCCATCACCCTCTGATCTCGATGGCATCATCGACAAGGTTGGCGACCTCGTGATCAATGCTGGTAAAATATCCAGCATTGACTATGCAGAAATGTTATCAGCATCATAACGCGAATGAATTGGACGCATGCCACCAGCGCGTTCAATATCATTACAAACAATAGAAAAACGCCGCCGGAGAAAACGTTATGAGCCCCACGCGCATGGCGCTGTTACGCGCCACCAGATGGTTTCCCTGGATCGTCCTTTTATGTGGCGGTCTTGTTTTGTCGCTCAATCTTGGTGTGCGCCAGTCGCTTGGGCTTTTCATTCCTGACATGCTCAATGACACCGGCTGGACAGCTTCGACCTTTGGTCTGGCCTTTGCCATCCAGAACCTGATGTGGGGTGTTTCCGCCCCGATTGCCGGGGCAATTGCCGATCGTTTTGGCACCACGCGCACGCTGATTGGCGGCGCAGCGATCTATGCTGCTGGTCTTTACATGATGGGCACCTCAAGCTCGCCCGGTGAGTTGCATTTGACGGCGGGCTTCCTGATCGGGACCGGTGTCGGGACGACCAGCTTCCCGGTGATCCTTGCCGCGATCAGTCGTGTTTTCTCGCCCGAACGGCGCAGCTTTGCCCTTGGCATCGCATCAGCCGGTGGCTCAGTCGGGCAGTTTGTCATGGCCCCGACGGCACAGATGCTCAATGGCTCGTTTGGCTATGTCACGACGCTTATGATTTTGGCCGCCATCGCCATGCTGATGGTCCCGGCCGCCTTTGCGCTGACCGGCAAGGCCGAAGGCAACAGCCCGACGGCGGCACCTGATCTTGGCCCGCAAGGCCTTATGGCTGCCTTCCATGAAGCCCGCAAACATCGCGGCTTCATGTTGCTCAATGCCGGGTTCTTTGTGTGTGGCTTCCACGTGGCCGTGGTCACCACCCACCTGCCGACCTTTACCGCCCTTTGTGGTCTGCCAAGTTCGGTTGCTGCCGAAGGTCTGGCATTGATTGGCCTGTTTAATATCTTTGGCACACTGACCGCAGGCTGGGCTGGCGGCCGGTTTAGCAAGAAGTTCGGCCTGTCGTTTATTTACGGCATGCGTGCAGTGGTCATTCTGATCTTTATCTTTGCGCCCAAAACGTCCGAGACCATATTACTGTTCTCAGCCACACTCGGCGCGCTTTGGCTGTCGACCGTGCCATTGACCAGCGGCCTGATCGCCCAGGTGTTTGGCCCGCGCTACATGGCAACCCTGTTTGGCATTGTCATGCTGTCCCATCAGATCGGGGCCTTCTTTGGCGCCTGGATGGGCGGGATTGTCTATGACATGACCGGCAATTTCGATGCCGTCTGGTGGGTCTCGGTCGCGCTTGGCATCTTTGCCGCCCTTGTTCATATGCCCATTGATGACAAGGAACTGCGAAGCACTGCCAAGGCATAATTTCGCACCTGTTTGATCCATTCAAAGCAGCGCCGGATCGCAATCGGGCGCTGCTTTTTTTTGAGCTCTTTTCCAACCATCTGCTTTGCGTTAAAACGCAGACCATGGACAGACCGATTTACATCACCCCCGAAGGGCTTAACGCCCTTAAATCCGAACTCGACCACCTTTGGAAAAAGGAACGGCCCGAAGTCGTGGCCGTTGTCCATTGGGCGGCGGGCAATGGAGACCGTTCGGAAAACGGGGATTACATCTATGGCAAAAAGCGCCTGCGCGAAATTGATCGCCGTGTGCGTTATCTGCGCAAGCGGATCGAAGATGCCCATGTTGTCCGCGCCGAAGAACAACCAGATCACCAGCACATTTTCTTTGGCGCACAGGTCACCTACGTCAATGCACGGGATGAGGAAAAAACCATCCGCATTGTCGGCGAAGACGAAGCCGACAGCCTCAATGGCAAGATCAGCTGGATTTCGCCTGTGGCGCGTGCCCTGATGAAATCGGGTGTTGGCGATGTCGTCACCGTTCGCACCCCCTCGGGCGAGGATGAGCTTGAAATTCTTGAGATCAGCTATCCCGGCTAATCATCACGAACCGTGCGAAGAACGGCCAAAACCGCGGTCGATTTGAATAACATATTGATATCATGTACACTTGCCCCATTCAGGACAGATGGAGAGCAAGCTTATGGGGACCGAAAACCCACTTTTGACGCGCGCCTATGCCCTGGCCGGGGACCGCGATGATATTCGCGCGGTATATGCCGATTGGGCCGAAAGCTATGACGATGACACCCTGATTGGTATGGGCTATGTCGCCCCGGCGATTGCCGCGGAAACACTGGCATCCGAAATCAGCTCATCGGACCGGGTGCTTGATGCCGGGTGTGGCACCGGACTGGTTGGCAAGGAACTGCACGAACAGTGCGAACCCACGATTGATGGTGTCGACCTGAGTGCTGACATGCTGAAAAAGGCGCGCCAAAAGGGCGTTTATGACGCACTTGAAACCGCCGATCTCACCCAAAAGCTTGATATCAAGGATGATGCCTATGACGGTGTCATTAGTGTCGGCGTGTTTACATCGGGCCATGTTGGCCCAAGTGCGATGAATGAACTCGTGCGCGTGATCAAACCCGGCGCACCGGCTGTCATCACGGTTCATGAAAAGGTCTGGGACAAGGACGGCTATGCGGAGCATCTTGAGCAGATGGAACAGGACGGTATCGCCAAGATCCGCGAAATCCGCGAGGCCCCCTATCACCAAAAAGAAGGCTATTCCTGCAAGCTTTGCATTCTGGAAGCGGCCTGAGCGCGCTTACCCTACATCCGGGTTTTAACCCTCCGTGTTGGCTCGGCGATCAGGGGATCGTCGGGCCAGTAATGTTTGGGATAGCGTCCCTTCATCTCGGCCTTCACCTGCGCATAGGACCCGTTCCAGAACCCGATCAGGTCACTTGTCACCTGAATGGGGCGTTGCGCGGGGGATAGCAGATGAAGCGTCACCGCGACCTTGCCATTCGCCACCTTTGGCGTTTCGGTGGCACCAAACATTTCCTGCATGCGCACCGGCAAAGCGGGTGTTTCACCGCTATAATCAATGCGGATGTTTGATCCGGTCGGCACTTGCCAATGGGTGGGGGCCAAACGATCCATTTCCTGTCGCTTGTTCCAGTCAATCCCGGCAAGCAACGCTTCAGACAGATTGATCTGTTTAAGCTGGCCTCTTTTGGTAATGCCGCCGAGATAGGGCGCGATCCAGTCTTCGAGTGATCTCAAAAGCCCTTCATCAGAAACATCGGGCCAGGCATCGCCTTCCACACGATGAAGAAACGCCAGCCTTGCGCGCAAGCCTTCTGATGCCTTGTCCCATGGCAGGCAATGCAGGCCGAGCTTGCGGATGCCCTCGATCATGGCCGCTGTAACCGCATCGGGAACGGCTTCGTCATGGGTGGCTTTTTCATCCAACACCAGCGCGCCAATCCGGCGTTGCCAGCGGGCGGCAACCGCGTCGCTTTGCGCGTCCCAGAAGACTTCCGTGCCCTCGGAAATCTGATCAGCAAAATGGGTTTCAAGGGTGGCACGCGCCACCGGGGCTGCAAGGTAAATCCTGGCCTCGCGCGCCTGCCCGTCCAGTTCGGCCACCGCGATATAGGGCTCCGACGCCAAGCTATCTTCATTGGGCAAAACACCACCGCGCCCGCCCGACAGGCGATAACGCGCGTCCGCCCCCTTGCGGCGCTCCCCGATCCGGTCGGGATAGGCAAAGGCGAGCAACAAGCCAACCTCATCGGCGCGATCCACGTGCGCGGTATCGGGTTTTGCCAATCCGCCCTGCTTGACCGCATCGCGCAAACGGCGGGCCAGTTGCTTGGCGGCCTCCGATATCATTTTGGGCGCCCGACCCTTGATGATCGCCTCAACCCGAATGCGCAAATCCGCCCCACGCCCGCGCATGAAATCACGATCAGACAACAACGCCGCCAGCGCACAGGCGACATCATCAAGGCCAAGCTGTGCGCCGCGCAACATCATATGCGCCAATCTGGGATGGACCGGCAATCCGGCCATGGCCGTGCCCATCGGCGTAATGCGGTTATCATCATCAAGTGCTTCAAGCCCGCGCAAAACATCGCGCGCCTGATCGATCTTGGCGCGATCGGGCACATCGAGCCACGGCAACGTTTCGGGATCGGTAACACCCCAGCGCGCCAGCTCCAGCGTCAACGGTGCCAGATCGGCATCAGATATTTCCGGCGCGGTAAAGGGCGCACGCGCACGATGTTCGTTTTCCGGCCACAGGCGATAACACACGCCCGGTTCCAGTCGTCCGGCGCGGCCACGGCGTTGCTCGGCACTGGCTTGCGATGATTTGACCGTGACCAGCCGCGTCATGCCCGATGCCGGATCAAACCTTGGCAGGCGTTGCAGGCCGCTATCAATCACCACCCGAATGCCATCAATGGTCAGCGACGTTTCGGCAATCGCCGTGGCCAAAACCACCTTGCGCTTGCCGTCCGGGGCGGGCTGGATCGCGATGTCCTGCGCCTTGGCATCCATCGCGCCATAAAGCGGGGCGATGATGACATCACTTCCCACTGCATCCTTAAGCGCACTTTCAACCCGGGTGATTTCGCCCTGCCCCGGCAGGAAGGCCAGGATCGATCCGCTTTCCTCGCGAAGGGCCGTTTTGATCGCGCCGGTCATTTCCACATCAATGCGGGTATTGCCCCATTTATCGGGCTTGGGGGCCACGTATTTCGTTTCAACCGGATAGGCGCGGCCTTCGGATGTGATCACCGGGCAATCGCCCATCAGTCGCGCAATCGGATCGCCATCAAGGGTGGCCGACATGACCACAAGGCGCAGGTCATCACGCAGCGCCCCCTGCGTTTCAAGGGCAAGGGCCAAGCCCAGATCAGCATCCAAAGATCGTTCGTGAAATTCATCAAACAGGACGGCGGCAACACCGGAAAGTTCGGGGTCATCCTGAATCATGCGAACCAGAATGCCCTCGGTCACGACCTCGATCCTGGTGTCCTTGGAAATCTTGCTGTCAAACCGGACGCGATACCCCACACGCGCGCCAACCGCCTCGCCAAGTAACTGCGCCATGCGCCGCGCACTGGCACGCGCGGCCAGACGACGGGGCTCCAACATGATGATCTTCTGATCCCCGCGCCACGCGCAATCAAGCAACGCCAGCGGCACCTTGGTCGTCTTGCCAGCACCCGGTGGGGCCTGCAGCACGGCATTGGTGCCACAATCAAGCGCAGAGACAAGCTCTGGCAGGACGGCATCAATTGGCAGGGCGGGAAATCGGGAACTCATATGTTTTCAATACTCAGCTTGGCACGGCAGATACCTGTTTGCGGGCATTGCCTAGCAATATCCCTGCGCGCTTGCCCGGGGCAATGAAAATTGCGCCGGATCTTGTCCGAAAACCACTATCGGATTGATGCGGCTCAATGCGCGCCACCCCGATCATGATACAGTGGCCTTGTTAATTTGGGCAGTTTCCCGCCTTCGGTTTGATAACACATGAAGGGCGATCTGCGCACAATGGTCTCACCCCCTTAGGAGCAGGAGACTAACCATGAAAAGATTTCTCGCAATCACCGCAATCGGCCTGATGCTTGCTGGTGCTCTTGGCGTCGCCCAAGCGCAGCAAGGCACGCAAATGATGAACCAGACCGGCCAGGGCATGATGCAAGGTCCCGGCATGATGATGGGTCAAGGCCAAGGTCAGGGTATGGGCATGGGATATGGCGCCGGTAACATGATGGGCCTCCACAACGGCACCATGGGTCCCGGGATGATGAACGGTGGCATGATGATGGGTGGCATGATGGGCAAAATGCATGGCCCGGAAATGATGATCGTCATGATGGACACCAACGGCGATGGCCAACTGCAACTTGAAGAGTTCCAGGCCGTCCATAACCGGATGTTCAACTATCTTGATGAGAACGGCGATGGGCAACTGACCGTCGACGAGCTGCGCCAACGCTAGGCGCAATGATCAGCCACCGCGCCTGATACCAAGGATGATGCCCTGCTCCGCCGCGATGCGCTGCAGGGTCTTCATCCCGCGCGTCAGGCCATACAGCGTTTCCATCGCGCCTTCAGCCTTGGCCCGCGATGCCGCCGCACGCGTGATATCGTATAGCGCGCGAAATGCCGGTTCAGGCAGGGTGCGCAAGGCCGCCTCCTTCTCCGCCCGGTCAGGGTCGGGATGGGCAAAACTGATGGGCACGGTCGGGTCAAAATTCGACATGGCTTGATCTTGCAGGTTCGACAGGTTCGGGCCCGTGTTTTCTATCACGATTGACAGCGCCCAGACCATCCATGCCTGCGTCCAGCGCACATAGTTGCGCCGATCTGGCCTGCCGTCTTTCTTGATCCCGGCAAAGAACAGATCGCGGCCCGGATCAAAAAGATTTTCTGCGGCCCATTCTGACACCCGGATCGCTCCCTCGCGGTCCCCGAACCGACAAAGACTTGCCATCGCCTGTGCAACTGCATGGGCATCAAGGTAGCCATCCCGCCCGGCGTCGCTTCGTGGCAGGTCATCTTTATCGAAGCACGCTGCGCGATAGAATTGCCACCCACATGCAATGGCTTTGTCCAGCCCGTTCAGCCCGTCCATCCCTGACGCCCGCAAGCGGTCGAGAAGATCAAGAACATAACCCGTGTGAAACCCGTCGACGAACCGGTGATGGGACCGCGTGCCATAGGCCCAGCTGCCATCGGCCTTTTGCGCGGCCATAATGCGCTCCACAGCCTGCGTCGTTTTGTCATTCGGTCCGATCATCCGATACAGCACGAACGCGGCCCACAGACTGGCATTATGTATTTCAACGTTACTGTGATCGAAATAGGCGAAATAGCCTTCCCGCCAGAGCTTGCCTTCAACAAATCCTGTCGCATGAACAAACGCCGGGTGATCCTTCTGCATCGCGCTTTGAAGTAACGCATCAACGACAAAGCTGGTTACGATGGCATTGCTTTGATGGCGCGTGGCGTAAAACGCCCGCGCCTGCCATTCAAATGGATATCCCCATCCGCCATCCGGGTTTTGCAGTTCCAACAGGCGACCGCGAACGTCACAAAGCACCCCGCCCTGCGCGGCCCCACCCAGCAAGGCCAGCGTTTTCGGATTGACCATCTTGGGAATGCGAACAACCTTGCGCAAACCTTCCGGGCCACGCTTGATTGCCTGTAGCCATGTCAACCGCGCCAAGCGAAACCGCCCGAGGCCGCTTGCCCGAAACACAGCACTTTCAAGCCCGTCAAATGGGTCAGCCCCGGCAAAGCCATCAGCGACCATACGGGCAAGGACCCGGTCACGGATATCGATCAGACGATCCCTATCCATGGTCACACCCCGCACGGGCGGCAATCCCGGCAGCAATTCCGCAACAGATCAGATAATGCCCGTAATTCAACGTATTGTCCGTCACCATCGTCAGCATTGCCGAAAACAAAATACAAACCGCAAGGCGCGCATGGCGCACCGACCACAGCATCACACCCCATCCGAAAAGCCAAAGCCCCGCCCCCAGAATGCCGGTTTCAAACAGCATGCGGAAATGATCGTTATGAAGGGCCCCAAACGATGCAAAGGATTGATAACCTGACAGGGTCTCCTCGACCGCACCCGCTCCGAAACCCAGCCATCTTTGCCCGACGGAGCCACCTTGCCACAGCCCCCAGAAATCCTGCCAGAACGCCAGGCGGCCACTGCCATGGGTAAGAAACAGACGCGGTAAATGAGACATTGCGATCCAGCCAACACCCGCAAGCACGATGACACCGACAAGCCATGTCATCGCACGCGAGAACCGGATCATCCCGATCAGATTGACCAACATCGCCAACACCGCAATCCGGGTCTGGCTCAGCAAAACCGCCACGCCAGCCGCCCCTGCAAGCAACTGGTGCCCTCGCCACCGAGCAACCGAGCACAAGGCAAACAAGCCCAAAAACAAGAACGGCTGATTAAGACGCAATCCCTCATGCGTCATCTGAAAGGAACTTGACAGCAGCAGGTAAAGCACAAGAACCGGGATCATAAGCCCAAGGCTGTCACGACCAACCATACGCCCGACCAGAAGCCCGACCGGCAGCATCAAAAGGTTGCCGATCAGACGCAGCTTTTCCAAACTCGCACCATTCCCCGTCGCGATCAGGCCCGTTAACGCAGCAAGGATCAGCGCCCCAGTCAGCAAACCGTCCCCAACCCGGACTTGGCGCGCGAACCGACACAGCAGCGCAATCCAGAAACCAAACAGAATAAGCTTTGCAGCCATTCCGCCAGCACCTATCAGCCAGAGCGACACCCCCATCAGCAAATTACCCAGCAGCACAAGCCATAAAGGCAAAGTTGCTGGGTTATCGCGCACATCGCGATTTTGCCGGTCGGCAATCGTGGCCAAAGAAACGGTTCCCTTCATGGCCGATTGCCTCTCGCAAGCGGCGCGACAGGATGCGAAAATTCGGCTAGGCTAACGTTTTGGATCTCAACGCAGATTGGCTGACCTTGATGCTCAGGCTTTCGCAAACTTGTCTGATGGCGCAGATCATTCTTGGCCCGCTTTTGCTGGGCGGTCTGCGGCCATGGGCGGTTGCCACTCTGGCGATCCTGACCGGCATTGGCATCGTCGCAATCTGCCTGCGCGCCGGTCCGGTACAGATCAGCAAACATGTGCTGTATCTCTGGCTGGGGATCGGTGGGCTGATTGGTTGGTCGGTCCTGCAAAGCCTGGCCGTCTGGCCCCTGCAGGCCTATCCGTTTAATGCACCGCGCATAGCACTTGTCCCCAATGGCTGGTTGAACATGGCGTTCTATTTGATCTGGCTGGGGGGTGTGCTGACGCTGACTACACTGGTTACGCGGATGCAGTCCCACCTGACGATCATTGTCGCCCGCACTCTCGTGTTTGCCTGCGCCCTGCAAGTCGTGCTGGCAACAAGCGCCGAGCTGTCGGGATGGCAGACCACATTCTGGTTTGCCAAACAAGTCCATCTTGGCGACTGGACCGGAAGCTTTGCCAACCGCAATGCCTTTGGCACTTTGATGGCATTTGGCATCGTTGCCTGCCTCTTTCTCTATCATCAAACCGCTGCATCGAGCAGGGGCAAGCGCCTTGATCAGGCAGGTGGATGGCTGGCACTGGCGATGGTTTTTGCCGCAAGCCTTACGCAAAGCCATTCGCGGTTGGGTTTTGCCATGGCGATTTTGGGCAGTGCGCTGCTTGTTATTCTGACGCCAGGTAAAATCACCAACCGTCTCAAACGACTGCTTCTGACCGCCTTTGGCTGCATCGCAGTTATTGGCGTTGTTGCCGTCGCCTCGCCAGAGCTCTGGGCCCGGTTCATTGACCTGTCGCGCACCGACCTGATCCAGCGCGATGATCTTTGGATGACTGCTCTGCACGCAATTTCGGAACGACCAATCACCGGATGGGGGACAGATGGCATTGCTGTTGTCATTGCTCATTTCGCCACCCCGGATCTGAATGCGAATGCCAACTGGTTTAGCAGCCATAATCTCTGGCTCGACAGCAGTCTGGTGTTTGGCATCCCGACCACGCTGATCCTGTTGGCCGCAATCGTTATTGCTTTTGTGGCGGCTATTGCCAACGGTAAGCACCGCGACACACGCGCACTTCTGATCGCGCTTTTGGGCATGGGATTGCTTGGCAGCGTTGGCGACTGGGTCATGGTCATGCCAGCCCTTATTCTGCCGGTTGTGATGATGGCAATGACGCATCTTGAAGCCACCTTTGCAACCCATCGCGCAAGGCCCGCACCCTTGGATCGCGCGGCGCAATCGCCTGTGCCTGATCAAGCAGGCTAGCCCCCACCAACAGATCACGCTTCGCAAGCATTTCGGCCTTCAGGCCCCAAAAAAGCGGATCGAACGGTCTTTCCGCCAGTCGCTGATCAACAACTTCGCCAAGCTGCAAAGCATCATTCGCCATTACAGCTTTCAGCAGGTTCTGTGCGTCACGCGCCGCAGCAAAACCGTTTCCATTGGCAAATCCCGCCCGCTTGTCTTCAAGCTGTGATAGCGCCCTGCCCTCTGAAACCAGCGCCACCCCGCCAGCGCCAAGCAAAAGAAGCGCTATCGCAAACAGGCACCACTTCATGTCAGTTGCCCTTTCGTCGCCATCGCCGGTTCGGCTTTGCCGTAGGCAGGACGGGCTTGGGCGCTATTCAAAACCACCGCGTCGGGTACGATACCGGCTGCACGCAATTGTGACAGGGCGTGGGTGATATCGCGGCGCTTGCTGTGCCCGCAACGCAGCGTGAAGAGTCTGACATCGGCAAGCCCCAGCGCAATCACGCCATCCGCCACCGACAGGATCGGTGGTGTATCAACAATCACATGATCAAACCGGGCACGCAGGCGCTTGATCAAACGCGGCAATTGCCCGTCTATCATGCCCGTGGCGATATTGCCCGGTACCGGCATCCGCGCACCAAGATATTGATACCCCTCTTCATGCTCTGGCCCGGAAATGACGTCATCCGGATCAACAAGCCCTGACATGACGTTGGTCAAATCGGCGTCGTTTTTGCTGTCATGATCGGTCCGCTTTGGCGGTGCCGGATCATGCAAATCCGCATCAAGGACAATCACCGAAGCCCCCAAGCCCGACAGCTTTTCGGCCAATGCATGCGCAATGTGGCTTTTGCCATCGCCAGACACCGCTGAACCAAGCGCGATCACTTGTCCGTTCGGGTTGCTTTGCGTTTCCCCATCCCGTCCCTGAGACATAATCCGCATCAGAACCGCCAGATGACCAGTCGCTTCCTCATGCGCGGTGGTTGCATTCCCCACGCCGGATTGGTCCGGGATACGCGCAAAAAGCGGGATGCCAACTATCGCTTGGGGATCAAATGCATCATCAATGCGCTGATCGAAATAGTGACGCAGCAATGCCGCAACCACAGCTGCAAACAATGCAATCATGATGGCCAACAGGGCAAGGTCACGTTTAGCCGGGAATTCGGTTGCTGCGGGCAAGGTGGGCGCATGCAGGATCGCGGCATCACCATGAAAAGCCGCCATTTCGCGCCGAAGCGATTGAACCTGTTGCCCAATCTCCTGAACGTTCGCACGCGCCAGGGCGACTGACCGGCTCAGCGCCGCCTGCCCCTGAACGCTTTTATTGCGTACAGCCATCCGTTCTTCCCATTGATCACGTTGATCGGTAATCAAACGAAGCTTTTCTTCAGCCCCGGCAAGTTCAATATCCATTTGACTGGCAATTTTACCTGCCGCATCGCCAAGTTCACTACGCAGATCCTCAATCTCACGCTGCTTGCCCTGCATCATGGGATGTTTGGGGCCGTAGCGCTGATCAAGCGACACAAACTCCTGCTTTTTTGCATCAAGCTGTGCTGAGACTTGCCGCACAACCGGATGGCCTGCGATATCGGGAATTGCCAGAAGATCATCAAGCGTCGCTGCGTTATTGCGGCTGTCGCGCGCAAGCCTCAGGCCAACAACCTCCTGACCAAGTTTTTCAGCCTGTTCATCAAGCGCATAGATGCGATCAAGCATCCGCGCACTTTCATCAGCGTCAAGAATACCCGCACTGCTTTGCAAAACGGCCAGATCGCTTTCCAGTGCCGCCAGTTCAGTTTGTGCAGCATCGAACTGCGAAACGGCCTCTGCAAGTTGCCGCCGAACCGCACTTTTCTGGCGATCTTCGCGTTGCCAAAGATAGGTCTCGACAATCGCCAGCAAGGCCTGTTGCGCTATTTCGGGATGCTTCGCACGAAAAGAAACTTCAATAACGGCTGCGTTTCCGACCCGTGATGCTTCCAGCCCGCGGCGCAAATCATTCAGATGATCCGCTTCAGCATGGTCGCCTGCGGCGATGTCATACTGCCCCGGATTAAGGATACCAAGCTGCTTGAAAAGTGACCCGTCTTCAGACGTATTGCCAAGCTTAACACCCTCCCCACGCAGCACCGACAATGCTGCCAAAAGTGTTTCCTGCCCCTTGATTTCGGCAATCGCTGTTTCAATTTCCTGGGCTGTTACCGCGTGCCGATCACCCAACCAGGATTCTGACGATGAGCTTTTGACGACAGATGATTCCTGTGAAAACCCGATTTCGGCCACTGAGCGGTAATTGCCCTGCCAGTTTGCAAACAGCGTCAAAAGCCCAATTAAAACAATGACAAAGGCCATGGACGCAATGCCACGTCGCTGCCAAAGGATGACCAACATGTCGCGCAATGATGGATCAAAACGTTCGCTCATCTGGGACTTGCATCCTCAAGCTCTGCCAGATCGCTCTGATCCTCGTAATCATCACCCTCCCATAGGTTGTCTGAACTGCCCTGAAGCTGCAGCCCAATCACAAGCAAGGGGGCATACTTTCGGGTCCGTTCCGCCTCCGACTGTCGCCGTGATTGTCCCACACGCCGCGTCGTATCGCCGTCAAAGGTTGCCGAAACGGATGCTTGTGTATCAGTGAAAGTAAGTTGGCGATCCGTCGGGCGTTCAAACAAACGGGTCATCAAACCGGGTGCATTGGTGCGCATGTTTTGCCTGAATTGACCGGGTTCAGGATGCAGATCAATCAGACGTAAAATTACCCCGCCAAGAACAGTTTCCGCCAGAAACCGGTTTGTACCGCCACCAAAAACGGCTTCAAACAGGCTCAGAAGCGCATTGACGCTCTCCTCGGATGCTTGCCAATCGATTGCATTGCTGTCTTCCGCACCATCGGCGATCAACAAGGCGCCAACAAGCACCTCAATCATCTGACCAACATCTTCAGGGTCTGAAAGCTCGGCAAGCTCACTCTCAAGCCAGTTTAATGCCGCCTGTCGGTTCGCGGGATCGAAATTGGCCCCAATATCTGATTGCGCCCTTAAATCGGCGACCGGCAACGGCAGCAACATCATGATTACGGCCAAAATGCATGCCGTTCTTTGTATTGCTCCGCGAAGGCGGGCGATCTGAAAGCTTGCGATTTTTGGCAAAACAACGCGGGAAAATGCCGCAAGACCACGACCGTAGCGCGGGACCATGTAGTGCGGCTGACAAACGATGCGCCAAAGGAATTCCAGACCAATTCGTTGCCAAATCAGCGGCGCACGCCGAACTTGCCCTGCCAGAACGTCAAACGCGCCGCCAACCCCCATGACGAAACGGCATCCGGTTTCAGGCGCATATTGATCAACGAACAGTTCCTTGCGTGGCGACGGCAAGGCAACAAAAAGCGCGTCCGGTTTGCACGCAGCGACACTGCTGGCAAGTTTGTCGTCATCCATCTCATAGCCGTGATGTGTCCCGACAATGTTCAGACCGGGAAACCGAACAGGCAACGATATTGTCAACTGATCAAGAACCTCCTGACGCGCCCCCAGAAGGAAGACACGCACACCATCACGTGCGAACATAGCCAAAAGATCCGTCATCAGATCAATGCCCGTTACCCGCTCTGACACCCTGATCCCCATCAGGCGGGATGCCCACACTATCCCCATGCCATCTGCCGAAAGGCAGCTCGCGCGCGACAGTGCCGCAAATAACTTTTCATCGCGCAAGGCAGCGGGAAGTTTGATCGCATTCAGGCAGTGATGGCGAAAGCAGGTTCGGTTGTTAGCGGCGGTTGTTTCGCGAAGCTTCATCCGGATATCTGCGCAGACATGGTGTCTTTGGCGCGTATCAAGCGGCAGCCCAAAAAAGGCGGCCCGTTGCCCTGCAATTTCGTCGCGCATGCACCACCCCTGTCACTTCACCGGACACACCTGCACCCCGGCAAAACCAAACAAGCCGCCTTTTCGTCATCGGCTTATCAATGCCCAATGCAATTTAAGGTTATGGCTAATTGGTTGAAGATAATGGTAACTTATGATTGAGTTATCGGCAATATTAGCATCTCAAGGTGAGCGCCACGGTGAGGGTGACTTTACTGACAAACCTTGTGCCACCTTACCGATCCGCGGCCTATGACGCGCTTCAACACTGCGCTCATTTGGCTGGCGGCGGCTTGCGGGTTCTGTGCACCCAGCGGCGTGAACCACAACGTAATTGGGCAACCCCTGCGGGCAGCTATGAACGCGCAACCTTGTCTGGCCTGCAAATTCCGCTTGGGGAAAACCGAACCCTTGCGATCCCGTTCGGGGTTGCGCGCGCCCTTTCGGCAAAACCGGCCGATGTTCTGATTTTGGGTGGCTTTGGCATTGCCCAGTGGCAGGCTCAAAACTGGGCCCTGGCACACGATATTCCAACGGTTTTGCAATTTGATGGCTGGTTGGGCTCGGATGCGGCCTATGCCAATCCCGTTCGACAAAGGTTACGCCGCACGCTGATCACACGGGCAGATGATTTTCTCGCCGCAAGCACGCGCGGGGCGAGTTGGTTTGAAAGCCACGGAGCACTTCCCCGACACATCCGGATCGCACCAATTCCTCCGTCATTTCCGATCCCCGCTGCAACGGCCAACCGGACACGGTCAGAACGGCGTTATGATCTGCTCTGGTGCGGCCGCACGACCAAGTCCAAGGGTTTTGATATCTTTGTTTTGATCGCGGCAAAGCTGAGCAAAGCAGGCATGGCCCAGCGCATCGCAATCGCAGGCAGCACCGATATCCCAAAAACCACAGAAGTGTTGAAATCTGTAGGCCTTGAGAACCATGCCGACGTTTTTGACCAGTTACCGCCAAATGAACTCCCGCCTATTCTGACCAACAGCAAGATCGCGCTTTTCCCAAGCCGCAATGATGCTTACGGGGTTGGTGTGATTGATGTGATCTCCTGTGGTGCTGTCGCCCTGACAAGCCCGATGACGGGTTGCGCGCCTGATGTTTTGCAGCCCACCGAAACCCTGCCGATCGACGATCCGCAACGGTGGGTTTCTGCCTGCGAACGGCTTCTTGCCAAGCCCGAACTTCTTGAAACCACGCGACAACAACAAGCCAAGGCGATTGCCAATAACAATCCTGCTCATCACGGCGAGACCATCTGGAATGCTGTTCACGACGCGATAAATCGCAAAACGGAAGTGCGGCAATGGGGATGATCACGCCACATGCCAAATCAAGGTCTGGGCCATCGGTCTGGTTGATCAGCCGCATCGATCAGGCCAGTATTCTCGCCCAACATTTGGCGAACCAGAAAAGGCTTCTGCGTTGGGACAGTTTCTGGCGCCACAACGGCACCGGACTTGTTCGGCCCGCATCACGCAACGTCGGGTCGGCACTGTCGGATATTCCCGGTCGTCATCTGCTGCCTGATTTGCTTGGTAAATCGGCCCAAAGGCTCCGGTTGCCTGCCCATAATCTTTATTCCGACATTCCGCTGTCACTGCTGGCAGCACTGCGCCCACCCGATGCCAGTATTTTGCATGGGCAAGGCAATTACAGTCTGCCCGCCATGCGCCGGGCAAAGGCACGGAATATGATCACGATTGCGGATGTGACCGGTCAATTGGCAGAAACCCGTCATCATCAGCTTGCCGGTGAATATAAAGCACATGGCCTCAGATACCGCGAAATCTCGACCCTCCTTGCAAGACGCCGCAGCACAGAAGCCCGATATGCAGATGCTGTCTTTGCACCTTCAGAAGCCGTTGCAGACGGTCTTAACCGCGCTGGCATTGCAGAGGAAAAGATATACCTGGTTCCATTCCTGTCACAGCACTGTCAGGCACTGTCCAAACAGAACCGGCCATCGCGCGACGACACCGTCATTCGATTTCTGTATGTCGGCAACCTGTCACTTGCCAAGGGCACAGCACACCTTCTGGCTGCGTGGAAAAACATCCGTCGCCAGTTCCGCATGCGCGTGGAATTGACGTTGATCGGGGCGCTACAACCTTGCGCAAAAGCTTTGCTTTCAAGCTTGCCTGATGGGGTGAGATGGCTTGGCCCTTTGCCGCATGATCAGGTTGCCAAGCACCTGCTGGCTGCAGATATTTTCACCTTTCCTAGCCTGACAGAGGGCAGCAGCCTTGCCACCATGGAGGCAATGGCCGCAGGCTGCGCTGTCATCACGACGTTTGATGCCGGAAGTCCGGTGATCAACCATCAAAGCGGCCTGATCATTCCACCGCGGGATCAGGACGCGCTGGTTACAGCGGCAAAAGCACTTATCACGCACCCCGTCATGCGTCGAAACATCGCACAAACGGCACGCAATCAGATCACTCGTAAAATTGAACACGCCTATGGCACGCGGGTCGATCACGCCTATGAAACCATTTTGTCGCGCCATGGATAAATGGCAGACGATCATAGGCATCAGAGCCGGGCTGTATCCCCTGTGGCTGATCGGGGCCAATCTGGTTGCGCGAACGGGTGGTTTGGCGATCCTGGTGCTGATCGGTCATTCATATTCACAGGCCGAACTTGGCACCTATTTCAAGTTGCTCGCATTGATCGGCTTGGCCGTTACCGCAACACAGGCTGGCAGTGGCCCGCTGTTGATCCGACTAACCCAAAACGACGCCCTTCGATCAGCCATGCTGATTGTTGGCATTCGGGTTCTGATTGCTTTGATCGCATCCGGTTTTGTCGTTTCAGCAACCAGCCTGCCTTTTGCAAAATTCTGGCCCCTACTCCTCATACCGATTGCTGCGGCTTTATCACCTGACTGGTTGATCACAGCACATAACCGTTTCTCCCGGATCAGTATCATCGCAGTTATCGGTCAGGGCGCGGGCATCACAATTGCTGTTTGCGCCAGTCTCACGCACTCTCAGCTAGGGCTATACTTCATTGCGCCGGCGATCTCGTTATCAAGCCTCTTACTGGCTGCTTTCTTCGCATACCGCAGTTCCCAACCAAGATTGATCGGCCCTTCATCGCTAGGTCAAACCAGTGCGTTTGGACTTGTCGGCTTCACCTTGTTGGCGGGCTTTCTGCCAAACATTGACTTTGTATTGCTCGACATCGCCGACGATGCACTGTTTCTTGCTCAACGCGTTTTCCTGTTTTGCGCAGGTCTAAATACGGCCATTGCATCAACCCTTTTCGCCAAACAGCAATCAGGCAAGCTTCGCGATATTTGGCTATTGGCACCGATGGGCCTTGTTTCCGGTTTGCTGCTTTTGTGGCCGGATGGATTGGCGCATCTCGTTTATGAGGCCCCGTCAATTCACCTGATCAATATCCTGCAAATCGGGGCGGCATGGCCACTTCTGCTGGCAGTTCTGACCCGACAATTGTTGATCATGCAAGAAGCGCCTGATGCCAGATGGGTCGGCTGGCTATGTCTTGCCATGGTGCTGTCATCTGCGTTCGTTCTCCCTGATGCAATTACGCCATCAAACACCATGGTCCTGATCACACTGCGTTTGGCAGTTTTGTCGGTGATCCTTCTTGCGTGCCAGAAGGTTCTAACCAAACGTCAGGTCATGGCATGAAGAAGCTTCAAACCACCATCACAAACAATCAGCTCATACACGGTCAATATGGCGACATCACCTTTGGTCCGTGGGGGCTTGAATGCTCTGACAGATACGCGTTTGTAACGATTACCGACACCCCCAGAAACACATATCAAAGCGGTGATGTATGGCACCTTTCCAGTGGACGAATACAGATCGAATACACCACACGTCAGCAAACGCCCGACAAAGTCTCGCTATGTTTGCGCATTCGGGCACTGGATGATGTTTTGCTGCAAGATGCCGTGATCCGGCTTGTTTTTGACAAGAATGCGATCACGCACGGTATCATCGCAGGCAACACTGTCACCCATCATAACAGTGATAAATATCGCCTTTTCCCCACGAGGCAGACCAAGCTTGTCGGGCAGGATGGCGCGACAATATCCGTTTCACTTGATAATGCAGATGGCGCAGGTCGGTTTGCGCCGTATCTGTATCTGCGTGATCGTGACGACCACTGGATCATTCATGCACGTCTGCTTCCAACAGACCCGGTGGATCATGTCTGGCTGCGCTGGGCAAACAGACTGTTCACGCTATCGGCACCCAATGGAGTCTCTCTTTCTCTCTGGCGCATCAACCCCTTCAAAGCCATCTTCTGGCGGTTGCGCGAACGGATGGGCCGCCACTTTCCTGAAATTCAGGCGGTGCCACTCAACCGACTGAATGCCGGTCAATCTGTGTCTATGGAGGTTACATGTCACTTCCATTGACACAGATTGACCTTCGCCAACGCAGCCTGCGATTGGCCAGCCTGATTGCAGATGATCTTGTGTCGCGCCAAACCAGTGACGGACAGTTCAAGCAACCCGATTTTTACGCCAAGGCCTTTGCCGTCAACCTTTGGACGCGCCTTGATCGCGTGCGATATGCCAAAAGTATCGAACGCGCGCTGACCGCCTTGAAATCCGACAGGCAGGACACATCCTACCACCGGGAATTCATTGAGTACGCATTGCTTGATACCCCTGACCTGTCATCAGACACCATTCACGAGGTTTTGCGAAACGCCCCGAACCAAAGCCCGGATGTCGCAAATTGGCAGTTGATCGGCCTGATCAATCGACAGAAACGCCGATCAGACATTTTGGCAAAGATGTTCAACCGTGCGCATTTCGCCTTCATCCTGCACCGCTATTGGCAAAAACCGCTTTTCCTTGATCGACCCGGTTCCTTTTCTGCACAATACCATGCCTTCTGCGCAGCACTCCTAAGCCAGAGCGATAACGCCCAACACCAACGTATTGCCGGTCAGGCAGCCAAAATGATTGCGAATTTCACCGACTCCCATGGTTTCACCAACCTGTTGGGGCGTGGGGCAGGACAAAACTTTGGCACTGCATGTGCGGTTTATGCATTGATGAAATACGGCCATCTCGACGAAGCAGATGCCGCACTTTACCGACTGGAAGACGGACTGCTGAAGGCAGGGCAACTCCCGCTCAACCTTATTGCCCCAACACCGTTGCCAGATAAACCCGGCCCGGAAAACCCCCAAACGCCTGGCTGGTATAGCTATAACCGCCATGATGACTACCTTGCCTTTGCCGGGCATTGGTTACTAAAAGCCTCGCTGCTTCAAGACGTCGATCATCACAACGATCCATGCCCAAAGACGGTTTGCTCGCCCTTTGTTGCCCAGTATTCATCAGAATACTTTCACGCGCAGATGACTCTCACTGGCAAGCAAGGTTTTGATGTCTCGGGCGCACCCGTCATCGTTTCCGGTCAAGGCAGCTTGGCTCAGGTGCTCCTTCCGCCAACCGGCGGTGAACAGGATGTGCCAAGCCTTTACGGCCCGGATGCGCATCCCCTGCCCGCCTTTGGCGATCAGGTTTTTGGTCAATTACTGGGCGCAAAACGCACCTCGCAAAATACGATTGACCTGACCTTTGGGCTTGCCGGTGGTATCGGGCATCGGCGTATCGAATTTGGGGATCGTTGTGTCATCATCCGTGACGCGTTTCCCCAAAAGGATATCCGAAATCTTCATCTGCTTCGCATTCTGATCGATGACAAGGTCGATCTCGTTCAAACAGATCATAACACTCTCACCTGTCATACACTGGGGCTCAGAATAACAGCAGACGCCCCCCTTCAGATCGCCCCACAAGCGGCATATAGCGCCGCTGGCCTGGCGACGCGGATAAGCGTGGTGGAAAGGCCAAGTGCAACACTGACGCTTTGCTGGAGCGACGGCGATGCGTGATCCGATAACCATCATTACGACCGTGCGCGATGGCGATGGTTTTCTGGATCGCTATTTCCACAATATGGGCGATATTCTTGGTCCCGATGACTTCGCTGTGATTGTTGATGATGGCTCTGCCATACCGGTCTCACTGCCCGCAAAATGGCAAGACGATAAAAGACTGAAACTGTTACATCCCGGGCCGGTTGGGCGCGGTAACGCTCTCAATCTCGCAATTGAAAACAGTCCGACCGATTTGATTGCGATCCAGGATATTGATGACCTCTCCTTGTCCGGCCGACTTGACCAAGAGGTTGATATTCTTTCTGCGGATCATGATCGCCTTGTTTTTACCCGGGCTCTTTCCGATCCGTGGCGACCGCATGTGAACACCATGCACGCTATTGATCCTGCGCGACTGTATTTGGGCAATCCACTTCATCACTCATCACTTGCCATGCATCGATCCGTTTGGCACCGGGTCGGGGGATATGATTGCGATCTGCCTTGCTGCATCGATCTTGATTTCTATCTGCGTGCCTGTGGCCGCGAAGGGGCAAAGATATGTCGCCTAAATTCAAAACTCATCGACCGTACGCTTGACCCCGCTCTGCGGCATTTTGCGAGAATACCAAACGATCTCTATCACCAGACACGGACCCTCGTTCTTGATCGTTACCGAACGGACGTCCGTTCCTCAATCTGGAAGGCATTGGCAAACATCCGCAATTGTCCGCTGTTATCGGGAAAAGGGACAAAATGACGAAACAAACAAAAGTTGTCGCGATGGTCCAGCTTCCGCCCCCCATGCATGGGGCCGCGCAAATGAACCGACATGCTGTTGCCGCGCTGACCAGGAACTTTGACTTGCACGTCATTGAAATGCGCTTTGCCCGAACACTGTCCGCGCTAAACCGGTTTTCCTTGCGAAAGGTGGGCGTGGCGATTTGGTTGATACTGCTGATGATCCGAGCCTTGCCGCGTGCAGATGCACTTTACATTTCTTTTGCCCCAACTGGTTTTGCCTATTACCGCGACTGTCTTTATGTTCTTGTGGCAAAGTTATTTGGTGTTCCGGCAATCCTGCATCTGCATGGACGCGGCCTTCCGGCTATGCGTCGCTCACGCTGGTCAAAGACGCTACAACAACTGGTTTTCAAAGATCAGACCGTCATCTTGTTGGGCGAACGGCTGAGACCCGAAATCGAGGGACTGCAATGCCACAGTTCCGTGATCAACAATTGTCTGGATACGGACGCTTTCCTGCCGCCATCTGCCACACCCTGGTCCCCACATGATCCTGTAAGATTGTTGTGGTTGTCCAACTTGTTCAAGGCCAAGGGCATCGAAACCTTGCTGGCAGCCTGTGCAACCCTTCGAGCTCAGGGCACCAACTGCCATCTCACAATCGCCGGTGCCAATGGGGATATCGAAGAGACGGATCTGCTCTCTTTGCTGAACCGGTATCAAATGCAGGACGCAACCACCGTCTTGGGCGCAGTGCCTGCCTCATCACGGCAGGCGACCTTGAAAGATGCGGATCTTTTCATTTTTCCCAGCCACTACGCCAATGAAGCACAACCGCTTGTCGTCCTTGAAGCGATGGCGGCCGGGGTCCCGGTGATTACGACGGACATCGCAACCCTACCCGAATTTGTCCAACACAACGCAACCGGTTTTCTCTGCCCGCCAAAAGACCCGGCAAGGCTGGCAAAGATGATCAAACATGCAATTCATACCCCGACAAAGGTGACAAATATGCGCGATGACGCCTACAAGCTTTGCTGTGACACATTCAGCCAAGACAAGTTTGCGGCCCGCTTGGTCGAACTGGTGCATGACGTTGTCGAAAAACGCTGACGCGCGGCACGTCATTTCGTACCATTATTGGTAACTTTATTTGCACAATCAGGTGGGCCGCAATGGACCGGGACGCATTCAACGCCTTTTGCAAGTCACTCCCACACACAACGCACGTTGTTCAATGGGGTGGTGCGGACGTATGGAAAGTGGGCGGCAAGGTGTTTGCCATCGGTGGCTGGACCAAGAATGAGACACTTGGCATCACATTCAAGACATCCGAGATCGGCTTTGAGGTCCTCAGGGAAATGCCCGGCCTGCGCCCCGCACCATATTTGGCATCACGCGGTATGAAGTGGATACAGCATTACGATGTACCGGGCCTAAGTGAAGATGATCTCAAGGATCATCTAAGGAGCTCGCATCGCATTGTCGCCAAGGGTTTGACGAAGAAACTGCAGCGCGAGCTCAATCTTTACCAGGACGAATAGACCGGGGCTCCTAGAGACGCCAGAGATCGATACCGGCAGGCACCTCATCACGCGGCAGAACCGCCCGCACATCGGCAACAAAGCCCTTGCCATCCTTAAGCAGACTGCTGATCAGCGGCCAGCCCTTGGCAACATATTCCTTGTGCGACACGGCCAGCACAAGGGCATCAGCCGGTTTCAGCCCACTGTCAGAGCAAAGCTTCAGGCCATCAAATTCGTGGGCCACTTCTTCCTTGTCGGCGTGAACATCATGAACCTGCACATTGATACCAGCGTCTTCCAGCGAGCGAATGATATCGATGACGCGCGTATTGCGAATGTCGGGCACATCTTCCTTGAAGGTCAGGCCAAGTACAGTAACGGTTGAGTTCTTGGTCGCCCCTTCACGCAGCAGCGCGCGAATAACCTTGTTGGCGACCACTTCGCCCATCCCGTCATTCACCCGACGCCCTGCCAGAACCACTTGTGGATAGTAGCCAAGCTCTTCGGATTTGTGGGTCAGGTAGTAGGGATCAACACCAATGCAGTGACCGCCCACCAAACCCGGGGTAAATTTCAGGAAGTTCCATTTGGTACCCGCAGCTTCAAGCACATCACGGGTATCAATACCGGCCCGGTCAAAGATCAGCGACAACTCGTTCATCAACGCGATATTCAAATCACGCTGGGTGTTTTCGATCACTTTTGCCGCCTCGGCCGCCTTGATGGTTGGCGCCTTGTGAATACCGGCGGTCACCACGCTGCCATAAACATCGGCCACGATATCAAGCGTTGCCTGATCCTGGCCCGAAACAACCTTGGTAATGGTCGTAAAGCGATGTTCACGATCACCCGGGTTAATACGTTCCGGAGAATAACCGACCGTAAAATCGGTGCCTGCTTTCAGCCCCGAAAGGTCTTCAAGGATCGGCACACAGATTTCTTCGGTTGCCCCCGGATAGACCGTGCTTTCATAAACAACAATGTCGCCCTTTTTAAGGATGGCACCAACGGTTTTCGAGGCAGAGCGCAGCGGTGACAGATCCGGACGGTTTGAACCATCAATCGGTGTTGGCACAGTGACAATATGGAAATCTGCCTTGGCAAGGTCGCTGGCATCAGCGGTCAGCAACAGCTCGGCGGCAGCAAGTTCATGGTCATCGACCTCACCGGTCGCGTCATGCCCTGATTTAAGTTGGCCGATACGTGCCTGATTGATATCAAACGCCACGGTACGACCACATGACGTGCCAAATGCCACCGCAACTGGCAACCCGACATACCCCAAACCGATAACCGAAACCGTACGCCCGTGGTTCATGCGTAACCTTGCAAACAAACTGGTTGCCGATTTGTAGCCACCTCGTCATGCCCCGTCAATTACTTAGGTTGTCCAATCTCGGGGCCATGACAGTTTCTGGCCAAACACGCCCCAAAAATGACGACACTTGTGCCAGTACCCGGAAAGTGATCTAGTTCAGGTTCATCCTTCGCAACATGCGACGTCATTGACATGCGCCTTATCTTTCTGGCCCTTTCCGTCCTGCTGCTCGTGACGAGCCACGCGAAAGCGGTACAACCGACCTCGCAGATCCGGGTGGTTTTCCCCTATATTCCGTTGATGGCGGAAAGCAAGGATCACGGCGTTTTCATTGATATGTATACGGAAATAGCAAGACGGTCGGACACTGACGTCGTCATCGACATTCTACCTGTACGGCGCGCGGTGCAGGACTTCATAAGCGGCAAGTATGACGCACTTGGAGCTTATCCGTCACTTTCTGACATTCCGGTCTCGTTGGCCTCGGTGCCGTTCTATCGCCGTGAAAATCTTGTTTTTTACAGTACTGATCGCTTTGGCCGGGGCAGGGTTGAAAAGCTTGAAGACCTTGATGGCACGCGGGTGGGGCTATCTGCCTATCATTACCCTGACTATATTCTTGATCGCCAGGAACTCAGCATCGAACGCGTCCCCGGTGATACGTTTTTGTTGCGCATGATTGCCAGTAATCGCCTCGATGCCGCCATCATCGAACGTTTTTCGGGAAACCATGTCCTGAAGCTGCTTGGCCTTGAAGACTCGATCTCGGTTACCGACGATCCTGTCACCAGCGAAAATGTCCTGATCCTGTTCAAGGCCGATCTTGCCGGTATCAAGAACCGCAAGAGCTTCAACAAAACGATCTATGAAATGCTGTGCGACGGGACTCTGGCAAGACTGTTTGGCCGCGCAAGCCTTCTGCCTGACCAGATGATCATCGAACGTGAAATCCCTGCCTCAGCCATTCTCAAGGATTGCGACCCCAAAGCCATCTTCGCAGACCGGTGACCCGCCACGAAAAAAGGGCACGCTGCCGAAGCAACATGCCCTTCTCGTAAAATCCATCCTCGCGGTCCGGGCTTAGCCCTTCACCACGATATTGACCAGTTTCGGGGTCGGCTTGGCGACATAGATCACCTTGACGATTTCCTTGCCTTCAAGATGGCGGGCAACATTTTCATCGGCCTTGGCCAGCGCCTCGACCGTTGCCTGATCGGCATCGGCCGCCACCATCACCGAACCGCGTTTCTTGCCATTGACCTGAACCGGGACTTCAAATTCATCATCCTTGGCCTTTTCGGCATCAAAGGCGGGCCAGTCGAACTTGATCACCGATTTCTTGGCACCGAACTCATCAGAAGCCATCCGGCTCATCAGCTCCTCGCCGAGATGCGGAGCAAACGGGGCGACCATCAATGCCAAGGCCTTTGCATGATCATCATGAACAGCATTCTGCTTGGTCAGCGCATTGGTCAGCTCAATCAAGGCAGCAATTGCGGTATTCAAACGCAGATCGGCAATATCACCGGTCACCTTGGCAATCGTCTTGTGCAGAAGCGTTTCGATCTTGCCATCGACGTGATCGGTCCGCTCCATCTGGGTCGTGACTTTCCAGACATTGGACAGGAACCGCATCATGCCGACAATCGCGTCATACTGCCACGGTTTGGAGCTATCAAGCGGCCCCATATACATCTCGTAGGTTCTGAACGTATCAATCGTGTACTGATCACACACTTCTTCAGGCGGGATACCGTTTTTGTATCGTTTGCCCATCTTGCCCGGCACGGTCGTCAGCTGTTCATCGGTTTTGGCGTTGAACGGCACCTTCTTGCCATCGACATCGCGCATTTCAACATCATGGATGTCGACATAAACGCCGCGCGCATCGGTATAGGCATCGGCCGTAATCATGCCCTGGTTAAACAGCTTCTGGAACGGCTCGGGTGTGCTGACATAGCCAAGATCAAACAGGACCTTGTGCCAGAAACGCGAGTACAGAAGATGCAGCACCGCATGTTCCGCGCCGCCAACATAAAGGTCAACCGCACCCGGAAGGGCGTTACCGTCCTTGTCCGTGCTGTTCGCCCAATAGGCCGCTGCATCATCGGATGCAAACTTGGCATCATTCTTGGCATCGAAATAGCGCAGGTAATACCAGCAAGACCCCGCCCAGTTCGGCATGGAGTTGGCATCGCGTTTGAACGCGCGCACTTCATATTCCGCACCGTCATGGGTGTGTTTTGCGCCAACTTCTGCATCCACCGGCAGAACCGAACCATCAGAAAGGACAATCCCGGTGACTTCCATCCAGTCCTTGGCGCGCGCAAGCGGCGGTTCCGGCTCGGAATTCGGGTCTTCGTTTGATTTCGGTTTGAAATCGGTCATTTCCGGCAGAACAACAGGCAAGGCCGCCTCGGCAATGCCGTGAACCTGATCGGTTTCCTTATCGAACAGAACCGGGAACGGCTCCCCCCAATACCGCTGACGCGAGAACAGCCAGTCACGCAGCTTGTACTGCACGCGACCGCGGCCAATGCCCTTGGCTTCCATCCATTCGATGATCTTGGCCTTGGCGTCCGGGGTCGAAAGACCGTTGATTGAGACCTCGTCATTGGCGGAATTGATCGTCTCGCCAACTTCAGTCTGGGCAAGTTTGAATGCGCCCGGCTCTGCCTCATAGCGCGCCAGAAGCGTCGCGGCATCAGCATCCGCCGCATCTGCCGGTGCGTTTTCCTTAAGCCAAGCTTCGGACGGCTTGGTGGTTGCCTTGATCGGCAGATCGAATTTATGGGCAAATTCAAAGTCGCGCTGATCGCCAGCCGGAACCGCCATGATCGCTCCGGTGCCATAGCCCATCAGGACATAGTCGGCAATCCAGACCGGGATTTCTTCACCGGTGACTGGGTTGGTCGCATGCGCGCCAATAAACACGCCGGTCTTTTCGCGTTCGGCATCATCCTTGGCCGACACGGCCTTAAGCTCGGACGCCTGCGCACGGTATGCCGCAACGTCGGCCTTTTTATCGCTTGCGGTCAGTTTATCGACCAGCGGATGTTCGGGTGCGAGAACCATATAGGTCGCGCCAAAGATCGTGTCCGGACGGGTGGTATAAACCGCAATCTTGTCGTCTGCACCATCCACGGTTTTGACCGGGAAGTTCACCCGCGCACCGACAGAACGGCCAATCCAGCCCTTCTGCATCTCGACCACGCCATTTGGCCAATCAAGCCCTTCAAGATCGGCGACCAGACGATCGGCATAGTCGGTAATGCGCAACATCCACTGTTTCAGCGGACGTTTATAGACCGGGTAATCACCACGTTCGGATTTTCCTTCGTTGGTGACTTCCTCGTTCGACAGAACCGTGCCCAGCATCGGGCACCAGTTGACCGGCACCTCATCGACATAGGCCAGACGCCCGCGATCAATTGCACGATCAATCTCTTTGCCCTCGGCTTTGGTGCCTTCGCCAATCACCGATTTCGGCTGTGGCACGCCATCTTCGTCGAGCAACCAATCACCGCTCTCAAGCAACGGGCGCAGTTCGGCAATCGGGCGCGCACGGCCAGTAATCACCTGCCCCTGCGGGCCTTTCCATTCGACAGTCGGGTCATAGAAGCTGTTAAACAGCTGCAGGAAGATCCACTGCGTCCATTTGTAATAGTCGATATCGGTCGTGGCGAAACGGCGATGCGGGTCATGACCAAGGCCGATGACCTCAAGCTGACGCAGCATGTTTTCGATATTGGCTTCGGTCGTGATGCGCGGATGCTGGCCGGTCTGGATGGCAAACTGTTCTGCTGGCAGACCAAAGGCATCAAAGCCCATGGAATGCAGAACGTTTTTGCCACGCATGCGCTCGAACCGTGCCTTGACGTCGGTCGCGATATAGCCCAGCGGATGGCCGATATGCAGTCCAACCCCGCTTGGATAGGGGAACATGTCCAGGATGACGCTTTTCTTCTTGCTTGCGTCGAAATCGGCATCGCCGGGATTTGGCGTACGATAGGTATCGTTTTCACGCCAATAAGCCTGCCAGCGCTTTTCAAATTCCCGCGCACTTTCCTGATAGTTCGCCACGCTCAATCAACTCCTGCCTGTCAAACCCCGACCCTGGCGTCCGGCGCTGCCCAAACGGCGCGCCACCCCCGGATCGGGTTCCAAAATATTCTTAAGCAGTGTTCATAAGCGCGCTTTGATCGACGTGCAACATCAGATAACGAGATTTCTGGCGAAAATCGGTCGATTTCCACAAACATTCACCGGCAGTCAAAGACGACGCAAAACGCAAACCACCCTTGCAGCTGCATCAACCCTGCCTGTACATGAGGACTGGATTTTTCCGCCTTTCCATGCCATATTGAAGTTTGAATTTTATCAAGCGGTCAGCTGCATGCGTAATTGCAGCGCAGGTTTGCTTGGAAAAGTGCTGATTGTCAGCACCGCGCTTAACGCATTCCGTCCAGGGAGGACGTTTATGGATATCACCATTGGTGGTCTGTCATCCCAACAATCCGGGGCATCAAGCCGCTCGGCACAATCCTATTTGCCGGGACAAAGTGATTCTGAGAAAACCGGAAACAATGGCGCATCTGCATTTGCGGCTGCGACGTCTGTTTCGCTGTCTTCTGAATCCGCAACCCGCCTGTCGGCGGACAACATTGTTGCCGCGATCAATGAAAGCCTGCAATCGACCGGTCTGTCGATCCAGGGTGTTAATCCCGAAGATTACACTCCCGAAGGCGTTGCTGACCGCATTCTTGCCCGCGTCGGCGATCTGATTGCATCCAATGCAAGTTCCGAGGCCGAAGCCCGCGAAATCTTTGATCAGGCCAGCGAAGGCATTCAGGCCGGTCTTGAAGATGCCCGCGCCATCCTTGACGGACTGGGCGCGCTCAATGACGAAATCAATGGCAATATCAACGAAACCGAAGAACGCCTGAATGAAGGTCTGCAAAGCATCGAGCAACGCCTGACCGAGCTGTTTAACAGCAGCGCGTCAGAAGAAGCGGCCGAAGCCGCAACGCCGGAACGCGATGAACAGGTCCTGCAGTCGCAAGTCACCCAGACCGCACAGGCAAGCCAGGCCTACGCCGAAGCTGGCAGCAATGCCCAGCGCAATGCGCCGCGTTATGGCACCAACGGCTGATAAAGCTCACCGACATCTGCATTCATTAAAAGCCGGTCATTTCCTGACCGGCTTTTTTTTGCATTCCAAGACCAACCGGATCCACCCCATTAAGGATAGGATTTTCTTTTAGTCAAAGATTTCAATTGGTTAACTGAAGCCTTCCAGTAGCTTCCACCTTGCACAGTTCCAAAAACCATTTTAATGTATATTCACGGTTCGCTCATGTAGAGGGACCTTGCAGGTCTAAATTCAATCAGACCTTTACAGTTCAGGTAGGAACTCGGACGTGGCACTCAATATTATTTCGAACTACGCGGCCAATCTTGCGCACCGCAATCTGACGGCGTCCGATGCGGCGGCGACCCGTTCGCTGGCCAAGCTGTCTTCGGGTACGCGGGTTGTATCGGCGCGCGACGATGCGGCGTCGATGGCGATTGGCGCGCGTTTAAATGCCACCGCACAGTCGTTAAAAACCGCCGCAGTCAATGTCGGGCAGGCCAATTCCATGTTGCAGATTGCCGACGGCGGCATGGCAACGATTGATGACATTCTGGTGCGGATGAAGACCCTTGCGGTTCAGGCATCATCGGGCAACCTGTCAGATACCGAGCGCGGGTTCCTCAATGACGAGTTCACCGAACTGCGCGACGAGATTGGTCGCATTTCATCCTCGACCAATTTCAATGGCATTCAGTTGCTCGGCGATGGTGGCGATGTCTCGCTTAACTATGCGCTGTTTAATCCCACGGGCCTGGCCGAAGACCTGTCGCCGGCCAACGGGTTCGACAAGATCGGGATCACCGACAACAATTACTGGGCAACCGACGCCAACGATAACGGCGTTACCGATAACGAATTCAAGGTCCATTTCATCAAGGTCGGAAATACGGCCATGCTGAACATCTTCACAACGATTGATGGTGCGACCAGCCGCGAACAAAGTATAGACATCACCGATCTTGCCACGGGTGGCACGCAGGCCCTTGGCCCCGGTGAAACCACCACCATCAGCTTTGATGAACTTGGTCTGACACTTGATCTGAACTCGAACATCGGCGGCATCATTGCCAATACCATCACGCTGGGCTCGGACGGGGCCGGTGCAGATGGTTACGCGACAGCACAGGTGATTGGCGGCGGCGCGACACCGGGCGACAACAGCACCGTGCGCATGCTTTCCGATCAGGGCCAGCAACTTGCTGACAATATTTCCTTCCAGGTCGGGGCTGGCAACACATCCAATGACCGGCTTGCGATCAATTTCCAGTCGGTCGACAGTTCAGAACTTGGTACGGGTGCCAATAGCAGCCAAAGCAGCCTTGAGGACCTTGGCACCAACGCTATTAACACCGCGGCGACTGCACAAAACGCGGTCGAGGTCGTTACGCGCGCGATTGATGACCTGCAGCGTGCACGCGCCAATGTCGGGACCTACCAGAACCGTCTGGATTTTGCAGGCCAGAACCTTGCAACCATGATCGAGAATATAGAAGAGGCGCGCTCTACCCTGCTGGACCTCGACGTGGCGGCAGAGATGACGAACTTTACCTCGAAACAGATTCTGGTCCAGTCGGGCATCGCCATGCTCGCACAGGCCCAGCAGATGCCACAGAACCTGTTACGCTTGCTGCAAGGTTGATTGAGCCCCCTTGCAGCAAAGCCATGGAGCCCTGCGACACATCGCAGGGCTCTTTGTTTTGAATAACGTCCTGCGGTTTTCCCCACGAAATGAATCACTTGCGCCTGTGCAATGTGGCATGAAACGACAGGCGTGCTTTCCCCTGCACGACGTTACATTGCGCATTAAAAGTACACTTCCCGAACACCCCATGATCAGATTGATCTTGTGCTCCGCGCAGGGCCTTCTTTTTTTGGCCGGTATCCACCAAAAGAAATCGCGATTTGGCTCCTCTCGAAACCCCTCCTTTGGCATAGGAGACTAATTTATCATTATTATTCAATAACTTACTGTTGATATACTTCTAATATTAGCTATTGCAATTTCATATTTCTCTAATTAACATTTTGCGCAGTTGGCCTCATGTAGGGGTCCGGATCGCCGCCACCATTTGTTTTGCTTGTTCAGGTAGGAACTGCGACATGGCGTTAAATATTCTATCCAATCACGCGGCCAATCTTGCACATCGCAATCTGGCACGCGCCGAAGAAGCAACGAACAGATCGCTTCTGAAACTGTCATCAGGACAGCGTGTGGTTTCCGCACGTGATGATGCAACGTCTATGGCTATCGGGGTGCGGCTGGATTCAACGGCCTCGACCATTACATCGGGAATTGTCAATGTGGGGCACGGCAATTCCATGCTCCAGATTGCAGATGGGGGCATGGCCACCATTGATAATATTCTGGTGCGAATGAAAACCTTGGCCGTTCAGGCCGCATCGGAAAACCTGCCGGATACCGAACGCGGGTTTCTCAATGACGAATTCACTGGTTTGCGCGATGAAATCAATCGCATCGCGTCCTCGACCAGCTTCAACGGCATCCAGTTATTGGGCGATGGCAGCGATGTCTCGCTTGATTATTCCGATCTTGAGGCTGGCGGCACGGCCAATGCCCTGTCGCACGCCAATGGCTTTTCCAATGTTGCCATTACCAATGACAATTATTGGGCTGGCGATAACGACGAAGACGGTCTTGGCGATAACAGTGTTCGGTTTGACCTGATCAAAACCGGCGACAGGATCATGCTGAATGCTTCGTCCGAAATTGATGGCACCGCTTCGCACCGCTCGCAAAGCATCGACATCACCGACTATGCCACCGGCGGGGCCAAGGCACTTGAAATCAGCGAAAGACAAAGCCTTGAATTCGACACGCTCGGGGTCAAGGTCGATCTGAACTTTAACATCGGCACCACGGTGTCCAACGCCCTTTCGCAGGGTGCTGACGGTGCCGGTGCAGATGGATCGGCCAGTGCGCAGGTTCTTGGGTCTTCGCCGGCATTCTCCGTTACCGAGGATCGGGGCAACAAGCTTTCTGATCGGGTTTACTTGCAGGTCGGTGGCGGGGCAACGGCTGCGGATCAGGTTGCGATCTCGATGACTGCTGTGGATGGCGCAACCCTTGGCAGCGGAAAGACCGGCACTGAACCCAGTCTTGATGATCTGGGCAAGAATGCCATTGCCTCAACGGTAAAGGCGCGCAAGGCGCTTGAAACCATTACCCGTGCCATTGATGACATTCAGCGCGCACGCACCAACATTGGCACCAACCAGAACCGCCTGGACGTTGCCAGCACCAACCTTGCCGCGACACTGCAGCATGTTGAAGAAGCACGTTCCAGCCTGCTTGATCTCGATGTTGCAGCGGAATTGACCGACTATGCCTCCAACCAAATTCTGACCCGAACGAGCGTTGCGATCCTTGGTCGCATCAGCGAAATGCGCCAGAACCTGTTACGCTTGCTGGAAGGTTGAAGAGCCGCCTTTCAGTTTGTGTAGGGAGCCCTGCGCGATGGCGTGGGGCTTCTTACCCTCATTGCGCTGCAAAACATCCTTTAAACCGCAGTGGATTTAAGTTTATGGTCATAGCCCAACCCAAAGGGAAGCTGACCGACCATGACCACCACCCCGACGTCCGAAACCTGGCAAAACCTTTCGACTGACTGGATCACCTGGGCGGAACGCCTTGCCCCTGCGGCCGAGAAAATCAATCGCCACATGATCGAGACAGCAGACCTCAAGGGTCTTTCGGCGAAACGCGATGGTGCTCCGCTTGAAGTCCTTGATCTGGCGTCCGGAGTTGGGGAGCCTGCTTTTTCCTTTGCCCGTGCGCTGGGTGGCGGCAGTGAGGAAGACCGGGTCAATATCCCCGGTGTGACCGGGAATGTCACCGCATCCGATATCGTGCCCGACATGTGCGACGCCCTCATGGAACGTGCGTCCGAAGAAGAGATTTCCAACATCAAGGCCATTCCGGCCAATATGGAAAACCTGCCATTCGAGGATCAAAGCTTTGATGTCGTATCATGTCGTTTTGGCGTGATGTTTTGCGATGACCCGGACAAGGCGCTTCGCGAAGCTTTTCGTGTTCTGCGCCCCGGCGGCAAGGCCGTCTTCATGGTATGGGCCCCCTTGATCGACAATCCCCTGTTCGCCGCCATGGATGCCGTTCTGGGCAATATTCTGGGCATCGGTTTTGATAAAGCCGGACTTGATCCGTTTTGCTTTGGCGATGCGGATAAATCGATGATGCGTCTGGAAAATGCGGGCTTTACCGGGATCGAGGCCACCAGCCACAGCCCGGCGGGCCGCATTCCCGAAACAGCCCCCTTCTGGAAACCGCAAATGGACATGCTGTTTGGCAATGTCCTGCGCAAATCATCGGACATGGAAGTCGGCGCGATCAATGCCGCGATGTTTGAAACCTTGGCCCCGTATATCGAAGACGGCCATTTTCAGGTCCCGATTTGTTTTCATGTACTTAGCGGCACACGCGCGTGATAAAGCCCGCCGTCTGACACCTGATTTCCATCAGGAACCAAGCATTCCTGCGCGTCCTGCATGGCCTCATGCGTGGATTTTTGCTTGCGTTCGGGCACACGCCATGGCAAACCCCGCCCCCTTGGAAGGATGATCCTTCCCCTGTCGTAGCACCAGGTTAAAAACACGAAAGACTGATCATTATGAAGACGATTGTCGTCTGCTCTGGCGGGCTGGATTCCGTCACGCTGGCCTATAAGGTCGCGGTCGAGCACAAGCTCCATTCCCTGATTTCATTCGATTATGGCCAGCGCCATAAAAAGGAACTCGATTTCGCCGCCCGTACGGCGCGTGATCTTGGCGTCCGGCATCACATTGTTGATCTGACACCTGTGGGTGCGCTTCTTTCCGGATCGTCGCTGACCAGCGATGAAATTGATGTGCCCGATGGCCATTACGCCGAAGAAACCATGCGCGTTACCGTGGTGCCGAACCGCAATGCCATCATGCTGTCTGTGGCCTTTGGTGCGGCTGCCAGTGCCGGGGCCGATGCGGTTGCCACAGCCGTTCATGGCGGGGATCATTTCATCTATCCCGATTGCCGCCCCGATTTCATCAATGCCTTCCAAACCATGCAGAACCATGCGCTTGAAGGTGTCGGGGACGTCTCGCTTTACACTCCGTTTGTAAAGGTGTCCAAGGCAGACATTGCTGCCGAGGCGGGCCGACTGGGCGTGCCGGTCGATCTGACATGGTCGTGTTACAAGGGCGGGGAAACCCATTGCGGACGATGCGGCACCTGTGTCGAGCGGCGCGAGGCGCTTGAACTGGCGCGCGTCAAGGATACGACCGTTTATGTCGATCGCGATTACTGGAAACAGGCCCGTGCCGATCACATGGCGCGCAAGTTTGCCAAAGGCAAAACCAACGCGACCAGCGCGGCCGAGTAACACTTTGCATTTCCTGCACCATGGATGCCCGCCGAAGCTGGCATGACGGATCGACTGCAAACCCGCCTGATTTGGCACCGTCATCCCCGCGAACGCGGGGACCTCGATCCGCATGTTCGTGCTGGCAAAAATGGACGACACCGAAAGAAAACCGATGTTCACCATCACCAAACAATTCGCCTTTTCCGCAAGCCACCAACTAAGCGGCCTTGAAGAAGACCACCCATGTGCACGTCTGCATGGCCATAACTATATCGTCGAGGTGGAGCTGAAGGGTGCGACGCTTGATGAACGCGGCTTTGTGCGCGATTACCGCGAACTGGGCCCGCTCAAACGCCTGATCGATGACGCGTTTGATCACCGTCACCTGAACGAGGTTCTTGGGCACGATCATCCGACCGCCGAACGTCTGGCATTGTTTTTCTATGAATGGGCGCATGATCGCTGGCCGGAAGTATCGGCTGTGCGCGTGTCCGAAACGCCGAAAACCTGGGCGGAATATCGTCCATGACGGTGCACGATCCCAACCTTGCTGACCTTTCCGAGGGACGCGGCAAAATCCGTATCTCGGAAATCTTCGGCCCGACGGTTCAAGGCGAAGGGGCCCTGATCGGCATGCCGACGGTGTTTGTCCGCACGGGCGGCTGTGATTTCCGCTGTTCGTGGTGCGACACGCTTTATGCGGTTGATCCGGCCTTTCGTGCCGACTGGAAACCCATGTCCGCGACCGAAGTTCTGGACGAAGTCAAAGCGCTTTCCGGTGGCAAACCGATCCTGATTACGCTGTCGGGCGGCAACCCGGCCATCCAGCCATTGCGGGATCTGATCGCAATGGGCAAGGACGAAGGTTTTACCTTTGCCATCGAAACCCAGGGCAGCATCGCCAAGGACTGGTTTGCCGACCTTAATTTCCTGACCATCAGCCCCAAACCACCAAGTTCCTCGACCAGTTTCGATAAGGACGCATTGCAAGCCTGCATGGATGCCGCACAGGCCAATGGCATGCTGAACGGCCCGGCGATTACCCTCAAATTCCCGGTGCGTGATATGGCTGACCTGATGTTTGCCGATTATGTGAGGAACCTTCACATTGGCGTTCCAGTCTGTTTGCAACCGGTCAACACAACGCCCGCCGAACCGCACCCGGATGGTGCGGACGGCGTTGATATCGACGGCCTGACCGAACGATATCGTTGGCTGGTCGATGAAGTCGCAACGCGCAAATGGTTTGACGTACGGGTTTTGCCACAATGGCACGTGCATGTCTGGGGCAACCTGCGCGGGGTGTGAGCCCGCCCCCACACTTTGCCAGTGATCAGAAAATATATTTTATCCGAAATAAGCGAGCCTTTCCCGCGCATTTAGGCGATATATCGCGCTGCATGCCATTTGGCGCATTTGCTAGTTGCCCGCACACACACCATCTCTCCATCAGCGGGCGCGCTTTGCGCCGGCAATTGGAAAGATCAAATCATGTCATTTCGCAGTTTTTCGAAGAGCCACGCAAACGCGGGCGCGAAGCCGGGTGCAAAATCGTCAGATACCGCAACGGCCCCTGCCGCAAAGCCAAAGGCCGAAACTTCCCCTGCCGAAACCAAACCGACCGCGCATCAAGGCGCGAATGACTGATACCGTGCTGGCGGAGGTTATCCTCCGCCATCGCCTTTTTGGGCCGAACTTTTCCGAAAATCATGAACATGCAGGAAACGCCCGTTTCCCGTTTCATAAAGGGCTGATGCCATGCAGCACAGCAGGATGACACACAAAACGGTGACCTTTGCTCATCCGTTTCACTTGCGCGGACACAGCGATCTGTTTCCACCGGGAAGCTATGTCGTCGACACCACCGAAGAATTGATCGAAGGCGTTTCGATTACGGCCTATCGCAGGGTGTCGACCGATTTGCATCTGAAATACAAACATAACGGCATGATGGTCGACCGCATTCTTACCATCAAACCGGTTGATCTCGATATTGCCATGACACGGGATGCAGATCCGGACCGCCCTGAGCATCGTTGAGCCAGCCATCCCTTGAAACCCGCCAAATTCAAGCGCGCGTTTGTCATGCCTGGATGGTGCGCATATTTGTGCCAAACGTTGTGTTTTGGCCGAAAACCCCCATATATAATGTATACACCGTTCCTGTTCGCAGGCAGGGTGACACATTTGGCGCCAATCCAAATGATGCCTGTGCGTCCCGAGCATATGACACAGGCATCGGCGCTCTACCGAATGACCCGAAGAGACCGGGGATTGCGGATCTTAAACCGCCCCAAAGGGGTGAACACTCAAAACAAAACCAGATCCGCACCGTCAACGGTCATCTTTCGGATGCTCGAAGGAGCCATGCTATGAGCATAACTCGCACAACCCATCGTACGGTGACGTTCTTTCATCCGTTCCATTTGCCCGGTCATGCCGGACTGCTTTCGCCTGGCGAGTATGAAGTCGACACCCTGGAAAAACTTGATCCCGATGCCGCAATGCGCAGCTATATCAAGCTGGAATGCCATGTCCATCTCTGGGCGAAGGCGGACATGAAGGACGGTATTGACGTCCTGAAGGTCGAACCGCAGGTGCTTGAAGCCGCCCTTGCCCTTGATTCCGATCCGCTGCGTGAAGATGAACGCAATCAAATGATCAAATCCTTTGGCGGCAGCCCAACGGATCACGCCGCCGCCTGAGAAAGCGCACCCGGCCGCTCAGGGTAACGAGATCAGCGTGATCAACCATCCCTGACCCTGAAGATGTTTAATGCCCTCGCACACCGGGACGGCAATCAGAAACCAACTGGCATCTCGCAAGGTCGTAAGAAACAGGGCGGGCTTGACCGTAATGGTATCTGTATCGCGCCACTTCATCAGATTGGGGCCAAAGCGCGGCACAGACTGGCAATACGCATCAAAGTCACCTTTAAAGCGGTCGGCCAGCATAGCCTCTTCATGAACGACAACACCCCGAAACACCAGCCAACATCCCAGCGCAAACAACCCCGCAATCATAAGACTGCCCGTTTGCGCCCCTGCCCCGAAGGCACCGAGAAAACTGAACACATAAAGCGGATTGCGACTGATCGAATAGGGCCCAAGCGTAACAAGCGAGGTCTTTTTACGTCCGCCGATATAAAGCGCACACCATCCGCGCCCAAAAATACAGATCAGTATCGCCACGATCCCGAGCGCCTCAATGCTGTCATGGATCTGGCTGGCACGGTCAAATCCCGCACTGGCAAAACACACCAACAAAAACAACCCTGCCACACCCAGTCGAAGGGTGCGTTTGCGCTGGCACTGAATGCGCTGCAGATCGTCAGACGCCAAAACGTCTGACGCTGCTGCACGGGATGAAATGTTTGAATAAGTCCGGTTCTGATGCATGGTCGCCCCCATTGAGAAAGAGAGCCCAAGCATCACTGATCACCCGGCCTTTGGCGTCCAATGCTGATGATCCGGTCGTGCTGTTGGCAATTCGGACGCCTGGGCGGCGCGAACAGCATCACGCCTTGCAGCTTCACGTACAGCACTTGGGGTTTCGCCGGTGATCTTTTTGAATGCAAGGTTAAACGTCGATTTCGAATTGAACCCGACACTGAGCGCGATATCCAGAATGGTGCGATCAGGCTCCAGCACAAGAACCGATCGTGCTTCATCAATGCGCGCGGCATTGACGAAATCAAAGAAACTTTTGCCGACATGGTGATTAAGCACATAGGAAAGCTGATTGGGTGTTATCCCGACCGCACGGGCGAGCTTTGGCAACGACACCAACGGATCAAGCAGGATATCTCCCCGCGCCTGAATATCACCAAGGCGTGCCAGCGCCCGATTTACCCCATCGGTATCAAGCAACGGGCGCGGCGCGGTAATATCGGTTTGTGTTTCCTTTGTCACCGGGGCACTTGCAGCGATCGACGTCGTTTTTTCGCGTTGCGCTTCAAAGGTTTGACCGGCGGTTTCGTTGACGCCATCATCAGCGCCGTCATCAGCAGGCCAGTCCGCCATGACAAACAGCGCGGGCTGGGTCGCTATTTCATAAGTCATGGCAAACAGAACCAGCGCAAAGGCGATCTCGCTGCCGAACATTGCAGTTTTATCGGGCAGATAAAGACCAGCGATCTTGCCAACAGACACCGTGATGAACACGAATGTAAGACCACCGACAATAACCGCGATCCAGCGTTGCATCGCCTTGCGATCCGCACCAAGCTGTTCTTCGGTTTTGCGCAAATACCGTGACGCCACGCGCCACAGCAACACCAGATAAACGCTGATCTGGACGAAAATCGCGGTCCAGCAGAAAGCGTCGACCAGTTGACTTGCACTGTATTCCCCGCCCCGGAGGACTGATTGGTCCCCGCCATGGGTCACCGTCCAGGCCGTCAGGTTCAACGCCACCAGCGGCAACACGAAATGCCCCCACGGTCGGCGGGACGGGTTTCCCGAAATTTCACGGAAATACAGATAAATCGCCGGTCCAATGGTAAAGTTGACAGGATCAAAGAACAGGTGAAGGAAGTCGTCCAACTCGGGCGAAACAATGATCTCGGCGACATCTTCGATCAGATTAAGTGCAACACCGGCGATAAACAGCATCATCCACCGGTTGGCCCCGAACGCACGGGTGCCTTCGGACCGCAATATCAGGCAAAGGAACACCGCCTGTGCCACGCCGACTGCTGACACCACAGCACTGATATAATGCGTCCAACCGGCCATCCCGCCATACTCCCGAATTCTTTATCACGCCATCATTGTCTGGGCGGTCACACATGCGCCAATCAGACCGTCTATATCGTTTCAATAGACACAAACGGACACTATCGGCGTCCGATTATGCACAGGCGGACGCAACAATTGGCCATATTTGCCAATCTCGGGACCGGATGCGCCGTACTGGATCACCATCGCGGATCAAGATGTAACACAATCCACCTGTGGATCGTCCAGATTGAAGGGCTGTCATAAAAAGTTCCGTTATATTCGATTGACTATATCGAATTGATATATGATAGTCCGACATATGTCGGATTGATATAGTTGCTTTGACAGCTTCCCCCGTCAAAGCGCTTTTGATCCGGGAAACAACAAGGATAAAGAACACAAGATGGACGTACGTACTTTATGTCTGGGTGCCCTGATGGGTGGCGAGGCAACAGGATATGAAATCCGCAAGATGTTTGAAGATGGCACCTTCAGTCATTTTCAAATCGCGTCCCTTGGTTCGATCTATCCTGCACTGACCAAACTGACTCAGGATGGTCTGGTGACATTTGTTGAACATGAACAGGAAAACAGACCGGACAAGAAGATCTATCAACTGACGCAAGAAGGGCGCCGCACATTCCTGCGCACCCTTTTGCAAACAAGACCGGCTGAAGATCGCTATCGGTCCGACATTCTGTTCATGCTGACCTTTGCAGAGGAAATGCCCATCGAGCTGACCGAAGCACTGATTGACGAGTTTGCCGCACGTCACGAGTTGATGAGCCAGCAGATTGATCCGGAAAATACCGACAAACCGGCGCATCAAAAATCGAATGCCCGCGATGAAAATGGCGAACTCAAACCGGGATGTTGCTTTGTTGCCGGGCTGGGACAGGCCATGTGTGACGCAACGCTGAAATTTATTCGAGAAAACAAGCAAGGCCTGCTTGATGAACTGAAAAGTCGCAAGACCAAAAGATCCTGACAGGCCGATGCCAAAGCAGCACGCAAGATTGCATGGCGAGGAAACACAGAGCGCAAGACGCGCCCGATACTGCCACTGACGCATTCCGGCAACGGAATATTTGAGGGAACAGAACAATGAACGCTTCTCGACTGATCGCTATTCTGCTGGTCGTAGGGACCGTTATATGGATCGGCAGCTCCTATATGACGGGAGATGATGCGACCGATCAGACCGCAGCAAACGACACCGCGAGCGAAAGCGAAACCGCCAAGCCATTGGCCAGTGTGCGAACCATCACCAGCAAAGCGGTTGATCACGTTGATCATCTGCGCATTACCGGACGCACCGAAGCGGTCATTTCTGTTGAAATTCGTGCCGAAACCGAAGCCCGTGTCGTTGAAATCGGCGCGATCAAGGGTCAAGCCATTCAGAAAGGCGATTTGATTGCCCGTCTCGACATTGGCGACCGCCAGGCCCGTGTTGCCAAGGCCCGTGCCCTTGTGGCCCAGCGCGAACTTGAACATTCGGCTGCTGAAAGTCTGGCCCAGAAGAATTATCGCTCCAAAACCGGCGTCGCGCAGGCGCTTGCCCTGCTCGAGGAAGCACGTGCTGATCTGACCATTGCGCGCACGGAACTTGGCAATACTGAAATCCGCGCACCATTTGACGGCATTGTTGAAGAACGCCCGGCCGAAATCGGAGACCTTCTTTCGATTGGTGATCCGCTTGCGACACTTATTCAGGGCGACCCGATGCTGGTCGTTGCCCATGTGCCCGAACATTCCATCCGCGCGATTGATCTTGGGCAGTTGGCCACGGTCACGCTGTTTGATGGCAGTACCCATGACGGTATTGTGCGCTATACCGCCCGCGTATCGGACAATGACACCCGCACTTTCCGTGTTGAAGTCGAAATGGAGAATGCCGATCTGCGCATTCCCGATGGCATGACCGCCCAGCTTGAAATTCCGGTCGGCACCAAACGCGCCCATCAGGTGACGTCTTCTGTACTGACACTCAATGACGAGGGCGAACTGGGTGTTCGCGCCATTGTTGATGACAACAAGGTCGATTTCCTGCCGGTCGAACTGCAGGGCGGCAGCCGCGACCGCATCTGGATCGGCGGGCTTCCCGAAGAGTTTGAGCTGATCGTTGTCGGCCATGACTGGGTCAAGGAAGGCGCAACCGTCAATGTTGTCCACCTTGAAACAGACAAGGATGGCCTGCCGATCATGCAGGATGAAAACTCGCCTGTTTCAGGGGCCGGTGAAAACGGCCAGACCCTTTCAGAAAACACCGCGCACTAGCGCGTATCATGAGGAGATAAAACATGTCCCTGATTGATCACGCGCTGAACAGGTCGCGCACCGTCATTCTGGTTCTTATTCTGCTGCTGGCCGCAGGCTGGGCAGGCTATAACGCCATCCCCAAGGAAGCCGACCCGGATGTGCAAATCCCGGTTCTGTACGTCACCATGCATCATGACGGTGTTTCACCCGAAGATGCCGAACGTCTTCTTTTGCGCCCGATGGAACAGGAACTTCGCTCCATCGAAGGGGTGAAGGAAATGCGTTCGCAGTCCTATCAGGACGGCGCATCCGTAACCCTTGAATTTTATTCTGACGTCGAGATCGACGAAGCACTGGCCGATGTCCGCGAACGGGTTGATATCGCCAAATCCGAGCTGCCTGACGACACCGATGATCCCGAAGTTCACGAGGTCAACCTGTCGCTGTTCCCGGTTCTGGTTGTTACGCTTTCCGGTGATGTGCCTGAACGTGCATTGCTGCGCATGGCACGTGACCTGAAAGACGCGATTGAAGGCCTGCCTGCGGTTCTTGAGGCCAATCTGGCTGGTGACCGTGAAGAACTGGTCGAATTCATCATCGACCCGATGAAGATCGAGGCCTACCGCCTGAACGGCGTCGATATCGTGACACTGGTGCGCAATTCGAACGCGCTTGTTGCGGCTGGCGCCGTTGATACCGGTAACGGACGCTTCAACATCAAGGTGCCCGGTCTTTTTGAAAGTGTTGATGACATTCTTGATATGCCGCTTCTGGTTGACGGTGATTCCGTCATCCGCTTCCGCGACATTGGCGAGGTGCGCCGTACCTTCAAGGATGCCGAAAGCTTTGCCCGCCTGAACGGCGAACCGGCGATTGCGATCGAGGTTTCCAAACGTGTTGGCGAAAACATCATCGAAGTTATCGATGCCATCAAGGCTACTACCGCAGAAGCGCAGGAAAGCTTCCCGCCGAACCTGACAGTCAGCTATTCGCAGGACAAGTCATCAGATATCCGCACGATGCTGACTGACCTTCAGAACAGTGTGATCCTTGCGATCCTGCTGGTGATGGTTGTGGTGATCTGGGCCCTTGGCTGGCGCTCTGGCCTTTTGGTCGGGCTTGCCATTCCGGGCTCCTTCCTGACCGCGATCCTTGTGCTGTGGGCATTGGGCATGACGGTCAATATCGTCGTGCTGTTCAGTCTTATTCTTGCCGTCGGGATGCTGGTCGACGGGGCCATTGTGGTCACGGAATATGCTGATCGTAAAATGATCGAAGGCCTGCATCGCAGCAAGGCCTACCCGCTTGCGGCAAAACGCATGGCGCTTCCGATCATTGCATCAACCGCAACCACCCTTGCAGCTTTCCTGCCGCTGGCCTTCTGGCCCGATATTGTCGGGGAGTTCATGAAATTCCTTCCGATCACGGTGCTGTTCACCCTGACGGCATCGCTTGCCATGGCATTGATCTTCGTGCCAACCGTTGGCGCGTGGTTTGGCAGGCCTGGCAGCCAAAACAACGAAAGCCTTGAAGCCATCGCCGCCGACCATGGCGATGACATCGAAAAGGTCAAAGGTGGCACCGGGGTTTATGTCCGGATGCTCAAGGGCTGCCTGCGGTTCTATTGGCTGATTGTGCCCGCCGCCTTTGTTGTGCTGGTTTCGGTCTGGGCGGCATTTGGACAGCTGGGCAAGGGCGTTGAGTTCTTCCCGGCGGTCGAACCCGAAGTTGCCGTTGTTCAGGTGCGCGCACGTGGCAACATGTCCTACTATCAGCAGGACACCCTGTTGCGCGAGGTGGAAAACCGTATTCTTGCCCTTGATACCCATCACGAAGGCGAAAACTGGTTTGATACTGTCTATGCCCGGTCCGGCTCGGACGCGGGTGGCAATGAAGCAGCCGAAGACGTGATTGGTGTGGTTCAGCTTGAATACGCCGATTGGCAGACCCGCCCCAAGGCGACCGAGATCGAAAAACGCATTCTGGCCGAAACTGCTGATCTGGCCGGTATCCGGATCGAGGTCCGCGCCCAGGAAGCAGGTCCGCCACAAGGCAAGGATATCCAGATCCAGCTGCGTTCCTTCTATCCCGAACTTCTTGATCAAACCGCGACCACGTTGATGACCGGTTTGCAGGAAATGGGCGGGCTTTATAACTTCGAAGACGGGAAGTCCCCCCCGGGCATTGACTGGGAATACAGCGTTGACCGCGCACAGGCCCTGAAATTTGGTGCTGACATCAACCAGATTGGCAATGTCGTCAAACTGGTGACCAATGGCATCAATTTCTCGACCTATCGCCCGGACGACTCAACCGAGGAGATTGATATTGTCGGACGCTATCCGGCCCAGTATCGCTCGCTTGAGGAATTGCAAAACCTCAAGATCGTGACCGACAAGGGTCTGGTGCCGCTGTCGAACTTTATCAAACGCACGCCCAAGCCCAAAACCGGCACGCTGACCCGCGTTGACAGCCGCCGCGCACTGACCGTAAAGGCCGACGTGCAGGAAGGGGTTCTGGTCGATACCAAACTGGGTGAAGTCAAGAAGTGGATGAGCACACTTGAACTTGATCCGCGCGTTTCGATTGAATTCAAAGGACAGGACGAAGAACAGAAAAAGTCTGCTGAATTCCTGCAGAACGCCTTCTCGATCGCGCTCTTCATCATGTTCATCATTCTGGTCACGCAGTTCAACAGCATCTCAAGTTCGCTGATGATCATGGTCGCCATCATCATGTCCACTGCTGGCGTGTTCCTGGGACTGATGATCACCGGGCAGGCCTTCTCGATTGTGATGAACGGGATCGGGATTGTGGCGCTTGCCGGGATTGTGGTGAACAACAACATCGTTCTGATTGATACGTTTGACCGGCTCAAGCACACCGCAAGCAGCATCGAGGCCGCCATCCTGCAAACAGGTGCGCAACGTCTGCGACCGGTGATGCTGACCACGATCACGACCATTCTTGGTCTGGTACCGATGGTCTTGCAGATCAATATCGACTTTGCCGCCCGCGATGTTTCGGTCGGTGCACCTTCCACGCAGTGGTGGGTTCAGCTTTCGACCTCTATCGCGTTTGGTCTGGCCTTTGCCACTGCTTTGACCCTGATCTTCACACCTTGTGCGTTGATGATGCGCCACAAGCTCGGCAACCTTATCCGAAACATGAACATCGGATCACGGTTGAAGTCTGCCGTATCAGCCTGGTTTGGCAGGTCAAAGAAGCAGGCGCCATAAAACAGGTCAGCAAGTCCTTAAACCCAATAGCCGCGCGACATTTTCCCCCGACCCCGCCGCGCGGTTAGACCGGCCCCCTTTTTGGGGGCCGGTTCTTTTTTGGACTGCGACACCACATGTATCGCGCAGCCTTTGAAAAACCACATTAATCACTTTATTATAACCATGTGACATTTGGCTTTGGAATTTGTATGAATGCGGCATGCGATACACACTTTGCTAAGAATTCTAAACGTATTCTAGAAATCATTTTCAAAGCTGTTTTCTCGCGGGAACAAAGGTATTTCATGGCATGGGCCCATTGGCATAAAGCACGATCACTGGCATTTGGACTTACCTTCACACTTGGTCTGTCAAGTGTGCTCACGCCCCATGGGGCTGTGGCCGAAGACACATCGCCAGATCATCAATCCCTTGTCTGGGCTGTCCCGTCCTTTGCACCGGCTTTCATCAATGAGTCCGGCAAACTGAGCGGCTATGCCGCCGATACCCAGAACTGGTTTGCCGCCCAGCTTCCGCAATACGATCACGATGTACTGCTTGTGCCCCTTGCCCGTCTTCTGGCCGAAATGAAAAACGGCGACGGGGATTTGCGCTGCTCAACAACACTGATCCCCACCCCGGAACGACGCAAATATATAACTTTTGCCGATACCGTTTTGCTGCATCTGCCGGTTTCGGTCGTCATTCGGGCGGAGGATGAGGACCGCTTTACCCCTTATCTCAATGACGAGGGGCACATCGAACTCGACAGGATTCTGGCCGACGAAAACCTGTCAGCAGCGATCCGCATCGGACGTGCCTATGGCAGAAATGTAGATGCACACATCAACCAGTTCCGCGAGACCAATCAGGTCATGCAGGTCGCAGAGGATACCAAGTTTGTCCGCATGCTTGACCTTGGCAGGATCGACTGGACGCTTTATTTCCCGTCCGAGGCAGAATATTACCGCCGTCTGTTAACGCCAGAACTTGCAATCAAGGCCCTGCCAATTGCCGGCAATACCACCTTGCTTGAAGGCACCATTGGCTGCGCGAACACCCCGCTCGGCAAACAGACGATTGCGAAAATCAACACCATCATCGAAGAAAACCCGACCATGCCCTGGACAGAGTTCTATGCCCAATGGCTTGGTCCCGGCGACCGTGAATGGTTCTATGCCGCGCGCGACCAGTACATCCATTCCGAACATTTCGAAACACGTCTGGAATACAGTCCGTCAGCCGCACAATAAACAGAAAAGCCGGCAAAGATGCCGGCTTTTGTTTTGATCTTTTGATCAGTTTTGATGGACGCGGTTCAACCCGTCTTCCGGGTCGTCATCGGGCTCGCCGTCATCCTCTTCTTCATCCTGCTCATCGCGACGCTGCTGGTTCTCGACACCCATACGACGATACGAGCGATAGGACAGCGGGAAGGTGATGAAATAGATCGCGGCAATCACCGAAAGCGTCAGCCACGGCGAGGATACCAGAAACGCCACCGACGCCCCGAACGCCAGCATCAGTGGCAGCACCCAGGCACGCGGCACCTTGACCTTCTTGAAGCTGAATGTCGGCAAGCGCGACACCATCAGACCCGCGATAATCACGCCATAGGGCGCAACGATATAGGGGCTGTCAAAGATGCCTTCGCCAAACTGGAAGGTCAGCACAATCGGCCACATCGCCAGAGCAGCGGCCGCCGGGGCCGGAACCCCGGTAAAGAACCGATAGGCCCATGTCGGCAATTCCGGTTCGCCCAGCATCTGGGTATTAAAGCGCGCCAGACGCAGCATCATGCAAACGGCAAACAGCAATGACAATGCCCAGCCAATACCGCCAAATTCATGCAGCGACCAGAAATACAGCATCATCGCCGGTGCGACGCCAAAGCACACAAAGTCCGACAGGCTGTCAAGCTCGCCGCCAAAGCGGCTGGATGCATTCAGCATCCGTGCCAGACGGCCATCAAGACCGTCAATAATCCCGGCAATCAGAATGGCGGCAACTGCGGCCTCCCAGCGATCCTGCATTGCAAAGCGGATCGAGGTCAGACCAGCACACATGCCCATTATCGTTGCCACATTGGGCACCAGCCGTGTGAGCGACATCGCCTTGAAGCGACGGGGACGACGAATGGGATCGATGCCGCCTGCCATTAGCGGATCTCCCCGACTGCCGCGTCCTTGTCCTTGACCGAGACATCGGCAAGGACGGTTTCACCGGCAATCGTGGTTTGTCCGACAATCACATTGGGTGACACGCCTTCTGGCAGATAAACATCCACGCGCGAGCCAAATCGGATCAGGCCGAAACGTTCGCCCGCCTTAAGCTGCGACCCGGTACCGACATCACACAGAATACGACGTGCAACCAGACCAGCGATCTGGACAACACCGAACTCGCGGCCTTCCTTGTCACGCACCAGAAGGATCTGGCGTTCGTTGTTTTCCGATGCCTTGTCGAGTTCCGCATTGACGAACTTGCCGGGCACATAGGCCTCGCCAATGATCTCGCCATTGACCGGGCAGCGGTTCACATGGACGTTGAACACATTCATGAAGATCGACACACGCGTGCGCGGGGTCTTGTCATCAAGTTCGAGTTCTTTGGGCAGCGGTGCCTGCGAAATCATGCAAACACGGCCATCTGCTGGCGAAATCACCAGGTTTTCGTCGATCGGGGTAATACGATCCGGGTCGCGGAAGAAATACGCGCACCAAAGTGTCAGGATCACGCCGATCCAGCCCAGCGGTTCCGCAATCAGGAACAAGCCCACAGTGATCGCTGCAAAGATCGCAACGAATTTCCAGCCTTCCGGATTGATCGGCACAAGAACGGATTTCAAAGTCTTAATTCCCTGGTTGCCATGGTTGGGCATATCAATTGGTACGCTTGGTACCTTGCGGGCGCTTCCCTAGCATCTAGTGATGACAAAGGGCAACGCAACCCGCGTCATATGTTTGGCCCCAAACTTAGGTTCAGTACGTAAAAGGGGCAAAACACACTTACCATGTGCTTTGCCCCTCGAAAAGAAAAGTGATGCTTATTGCTGAATTTCTTCGTTCGGCAGTGCAAAAATCTGCCCCGGGTAAATCAGGTCAGGATCGCGGATCTGATTGCGGTTCTGATGATAGATCACCCAGTATTTCAGGCCTTCGCCATAGGTGCGGCGCGCAATACGCCACAGGCTGTTGCCCGGTTGAACGACATAGCGTGACCCCGGTTCAAGGATTTGGTCGGGCCGTGCCCGCTCGAACGGAATTTCAACGCGTGCGGTGACGTTACCCGAACTGTCAAGCTGATCGGCACGCATCGTGTAGTTGCCCGGTTCAATCGGCTCACCGATGGTCAGCGCCCAGTTGCCGTTTTCATCGGCCGGTGCGGTGCCAACATGCTTGTTATCAAGGTAAATCCGAACCGTGTGATCCAGATCAGCTTTGCCCGACATCGCAACGCGGCCTTCGGTATCGTAATCAACGATATCAATCGACAGGCGCGGCAGGCTTGGATCCTGTGTTTCGGTTGCTTCCGCTTCGGGTGCGGATGCGGTCTCCGGTGCAGGACCCTGCATCACGGTTGCGGCACCATCACCTTCGGACGGGACCTTAAGCGCGATAATCGGCTGCTTTTCCTTGGCCGGTTCGCTGGAAGCTTCATCAGATTGTGCCGGTACACTATCTGCACCGTCCGCTGCTTTGGTTGTTTCGGTTGTTTCGGTTGTTGCTGGTGCTTCGGCGGTTTCGGTTGCCGGATCACTCGCAGGGGCAGGCGCCGGTGTCGACGCAGGTGCTTCTTCCTCGGGGATCAGAACAACGATCTTGTCCTCCGACTTGGCAACCTTGCCCGTCTCGTCTTCGGCCTCAAGGGACAATTCACGATCGCCACTTGCCAGCGGCTTGTTTGGCAGAACAACCCATTCGCCGCGTTCATCGGCTGTGGCTTCGCCAATCACCTCTTCACCTTCGCGAATGCGGACCGTGCTGTTGGGTTCGGCGCGGCCTGCGATGACGGCATTTCCGTCCGGGCCGATGCGCACGACATCAAAGCTTGGATTGGTGATTTCAGGCGCGGGAGCATCCTGCGCGCTGTCCGGTTCCGATGCCGGTTCGCTGGGCGTCGTTTCAGTGGTAACCGAAGGCGCCTGTGTTACTGCCGGTGCGGTTTCTTCGTCCGCACTCTTGGTCAGCATATAATTCAGCGCAATCGCTGCAATGATCAATACAACGCCGACAATGACGAGGATATAGGGTCGCTTCACCGGAAATATCCTTGAACGATGTTTATAGTTAAATAGGTCCTTGCCCTACCGCTCGTGCTCAAGACATTGAAATTGTTTGCCATATTCCCCTCAAACAACCCGTCCGAGCACGTTAATTAGAAACTTGTACTACTTTCAGCGCGCAGTTTCCATAACGTAACGAACAAACGATACAGCGCAACCGTTAGGCAAAGATGAAGAGATTCAGAGTACTTGCCGGACATTGCCCGTACACTCAGAGACCTCTTGCCGCCATTTCAGCACCGACATAGGCGACAAGGGCCGCAATGATCAGTGGCAAGGCAAGAACACCAACCTTTATGACCGTCCCCAAAAGCACCGCCTGTGCGGGATTATCACCCGGAAGATGGGCTGCCAACCGGACCGATGCCTGACGGCCGGACACCACCAGCAGCAGCACGGCAAAGGCAAGGCAGGATGCCGGAACAATGATCATCGCACTTGCAGCCCCTGCCATCAGCGCCCCGACAACACCAAGCCAAACGGCCACACGATATTGTGGTGCCGCCTTTTCAGAAATCAGGGCCACAATCAGCGCAACGCTCAGGGCTGCCTGCAAGACAACAAAATCATTCAGCCCGAACAGATGCACAACGATCCCCTGCCCCAGTGCCAGTGTCATCAAAACCGCGACCGGCCCGGGTTTGGCAAGGCTTTCAATATCGACCGTCGCTTCCGCTGCCGGGGATTTGGTGGCCTTTGACTTGGCCCCTTTGGCTTTCCTGCCCTTGGCCGGTTTCGCGACTTCTTCGTCATCTTCGGAGAAGTCCGGGCGGGTCACCCACAGGAAGCAGCCCCCGATCAGCAAAAATGCCAGCCATGCGACGACCTGGATCGCAGTCGGATGGTATAAAAGCCCGCTCACTGGCGCGGCCAGAACCAGCCATGCACCCAGCAACAGGATCACCCCCGCGACACCCAGCGAAATGCGTTCCGACAGCCGCGAAATATCCATGATCGCACCGCAAACGCCACCAAGTACAAGCATCAGAAGTGCCGCCCCCACACCCCCACGTGCGGTTTCGGGCAAGCCAATGGCCGCGGGTACCGCAACGGCGACCGCCGGGATGATTGCGCCCAGCACAAGACGGCGCGCAATCGCGCGTTCCAGCCCCAGCCACAAGGCCAGCATCAGAACAGCAGCAATGATGCCCGATATCATAATAGCGAGAATGAAAGGACTATCGACAAACACGTTGGGCGGTCCTGCCTTCTTTTTATGGTTACGCCGAGCGCAGTTTCCTGCATTGAAAACTACCCATCCCACAATCAGGTTCAGAACTTGTTAACCCTGCGACAAAAAGCGCGCGATCCGCAGGTTTCCAAGCCTTGCCGATTAATCCCACAGCCAATTGGCAACAATGCGGCCAAAGACGATCAAATCTGGGCACAGGCGTGTCATTTAAATTTCAGATGCTGCTATGCGGAAATTACTGCCACAGATGCGATTTGATCGGTTATGGTCGCTTTCCGTACGGGACGAAGCGCTGCAAATGCGCCGTCCCGCTACCTGCGAAACAAAGAACACAAGGCAGGTCGCCATGACGAAAATAAAATCAATCTGTGTCTTTTGCGGTGCTTCGGACGGCAAGGACCCGCGACACATGGAAAACGCCATCGCATTTGGCAAGATGATGGCAGAACGCGACATCACGCTGGTATATGGCGGGGGCCGCATCGGCCTTATGGGCGCTGTGGCAAATGGCGTCATGCAAAATGGCGGAACAGTTGTTGGCATCATCCCGGCCCATCTTGACGATATCGAAGTTGGCCATACCGGCCTGTCCGAGCTGATCATTTGCAAGTCCATGCATGAACGCAAGGTCGAGATGTTCAAACGATCGGACGCTTTCGTTACCCTGGCGGGCGGGCTTGGCAGCCTTGATGAGGCGTTTGAAGCCATGACACTGCGCCAACTGGGCATTCATGACAAACCGATGGTGTTCCTTAATGCGCTGGGCTACTGGGACAAATGCTTTGACATGATTGATGGCATCATCGAGGAGGGCTTTGCCCGCCCAAGCCACAAGAACCTTTATACCGTTGCCGACACCCTTGAAGAGGTGTTTGAACAGCTTGCCGCCGAACCGGCCCCGCGCTTTGACCCGCGCGAAAAGCTGTTCTGATCCAAGCAAAGCGCCAATTGCACGCTTCACGACGCCGTCCGGGTCAGATCGGGCGGCGTTTTTTGTTCCGTCCCCGTCACATCGCCGATGATCTATTGGCGTTGCTCACATAATCATCTTTTCTGCGCCCATGATTTCCGGGCCGTTAGCAACCGCCGGAACATTCACACGAATGTCACTTACTTGAAACCGTAGTGACAACGAAGCCGCCTATGATCGTTTTCATGTTCAAAACAACAAATTGAACGATCATATGAATATTTCCGCGCGACAACGCGACATCATCGATATCCTGCGCCGTGACAGCTTTATCTCGATTGACAAGCTGGCCGCGCATTTTGACGTTACCCCGCAAACCGTGCGGCGCGACGTCAATATGCTCAGCGATGCCAATCTGGTGCGCCGTCGCCATGGTGGCGTTGAATATGCAGGTGAGCCGGGCATGAACCTGTCCTATGAAAGCCGGCAGGTCACCAATATCGCCGCCAAACATGCCATATCGCTGCATGTCGCAAGCCTGATCCCCGACGGGGCATCCATCCTGATCGGGATTGGCAGCACGCTTGAACTGGTCGCGTTTAATCTGGCCGACCATCGCCATCTGACCGTGATCACCAACAACATGAATGCCGCCATGGCGCTGGGCAACAATACCGGCAACCGGATTGTCATTCCCGGTGGCACTTTGCGCCTGCCCGATCGCGATGTCATCAGCCCCGAGGCAGAGGCGATGTTTAACAAATACAAGGTCGATTTTGGCCTGTTTGGCGTTGGCGGTGTTGAGCCCGACGGAACCCTGACCGATTTCGATCATCGCGAAGTTTCACTGCGTCAGGCGATTGCCGCCAATTGCCGCAACTCCATCCTTGTTGCTGATCAATCCAAATTCGGTCGCCCGGCCCCGGCCAAGGGCGGCCATCTGACCGATCCTGATCTGATCGTGGTTGATGGTGTGCCCGGCGGCGTTTTCGATCCGTTATTTGACCGTCAGGACGTTCGCGCGCGTCTGCAAATTGCCAAAAGCGAAAGTTACGAATGACCAACCAGCCCCCCTTTATTCGCATCAATGCTGTGTCGCGCGTGTTTAACGGCGGCAATGGCGTGCATGACCTGTCACTCGACATTCCGCGCGGAAGCTTTGTCGTCCTGCTGGGGCCATCGGGCTGTGGCAAGTCGACAACCCTGCGTCTGATTGCCGGGCTTGAAACCGCCGATCAGGGAACCATTGCGATTGATGGCAAGGACGTCACAAGCACCCCGCCATCCAAGCGCGGCCTGTCGATGGTGTTTCAGTCCTATGCCCTGTTCCCGCATCTGAGCGTTGCCGAAAACATCGTCTTTGGCCTCAAGGTCCGCAAAACCAAAAAAGATGAAATCAACACCCGCCTGACCGATGCGCTGCGTGTGACCGGCCTTGAAGGGTTCGAAGACCGCAAACCGGCCCAGCTTTCCGGTGGGCAGCGTCAGCGCGTGGCACTTGCGCGCGCCATTGTTGCCGGTCATCCGCTGTGCCTGATGGACGAGCCGTTATCAAACCTTGATGCCAAGCTGCGCCATGCCGTGCGCAAGGATATCCGCGACCTGCAACAACGCCTTGGCATCACGGTTGTTTATGTCACCCACGATCAGACCGAGGCCATGAGCATGGCCGACATCGTCATCCTGATGAAAGACGGTCAGATCGAGCAGGTTGGCAACCCCGCCGACCTTTACCTTAAACCCGCCACCGCCTTTGCCGCCGGTTTTGTTGGCAGCCCGCCCATGGCGCTTATACCGGCAAATGCCCTGCCAACCTCGGTCATCCCCGACGGACTTGATGCCCATCACCTGACATTTGCCATCCGCCCCGAAGACCTGATCCTGTCGACCAAGCTTGGGCAGCAACCTTGGGGCATTCCCGCCACCGTGACCGGCAGCGAGTTTTTGGGTGCAGAAACATTTGTCTTTGTCGCGATACCGGGAACGGATGGGGCCACCGCCCGCCTGCCCGGTCGCGTTGAAATTTCGCCGGGGACGGAAGTCTCGCTTAGTTGGGCTGGCGCTGCGGCCCACTGGTTTGATGGCGAACACGGTCATCGTCTGACACCGACGGTACCGGGCACATCAGCGCACGTTACCAAGATCACCTCTCAACCTGACACTGCAACTTCGACACTTTAACAGGGAACTATTGTCCATGCGTAACATCGTAACCAGTGCTGCAATCGCGGCCGGACTGATGGCAACGGCGGCAAGCCCGGCCTTTGCTGCGACCGAGTTGACCATGTATTATCCCGTCGCTGTTGGCGGCCCGCTGACCAGCGTCATTGACGGCATGATCGAAGGCTTTGAAGCCGAAAATCCGGATGTCAAAGTCAACGCCATCTATGCCGGCAACTATGACGACACCCGCCTGCGCGCGGTTTCGGCGATCAAAAGCGGCGATCCGGCACAGCTTTCCGTGATGTTTTCAATCGACGTCTATGACCTGATCGAACAGGACCTGATTGTTCCGTTTGATGATGTCGTCAAAACCGCCGAAGACAAGGAATGGCTGAATGGCTTCTATCCGGCGCTGATGGCCAATGGCGAAGTCGATGGCAAAACCTGGGGCATCCCGTTCCAGCGTTCGACCATTGTCATGTACTACAACAAGGACATGTTCCGCGAAGCCGGTCTTGATCCGGAAATGCCGCCCCAGACCTGGGAAGAACTGGTAACGACTGGCAAGGCGCTTTCGAAAGACGGCAAATGGGGCCTGATGGTGCCTTCGACCGGGTATCCGTACTGGATGTTCCAGTGCTTTGCCATCCAGAATGGCAAGGAACTGATGAGCGGTGATGGCACCGAGACCTATTTCGATGATACGGCGGTTGTCGAGGCGCTTCAGTTCTGGCGCAATCTTGCCACCGAAGAAAAGATCATGCCGGAAGGCACCATTGAATGGGGAACCCTGCGTCAGGCCTTCGTTCAGGGTCAGACGGCCATGATGTGGCATTCAACCGGCAACCTGTCGGCGGTCAAGCGCGAAGCACAGTTTGATTTCGGCGTTGCCATGCTGCCGAAACACAAACAGCCGGGCTCGCCCACGGGTGGCGGCAACTTCTATCTGTTCAAGGACTCAACCGATGAGCAGAAAGAAGCATCACTGGCGCTGATCAAATACATGACCGCACCGGAACGTGCGGCAGAATGGTCGATTGCGACCGGTTATGTTGGTGTGACCCCGGATGCCTACGAAACCGACGCGCTTAAGGCCTATGTTGCGGACTTCCCGCCAGCACTGGTTGCCCGTGATCAGCTTGAAGTCTCGGTTGCCGAGTTTTCCACCTATGACACCGCGCGTGTCCGCGAAGGTCTGAACAACGCCATTCAGGCGGCCCTGACCGGAGAAAAAACGCCGGAAGAAGCCCTTGGCGATGCGCAAGCCGAAGCCAACCGTCTTCTGCGGGCCTTCCACTAAGAGCGCCCGATCTGCATGCCGAAGCGGGATATTCCCCGCTTCGGCGCCTTTGTTTGATGATTTTGATTAATTGATTTCTTCGCAGGACGTGCCGACCATGAATGAAATGGCCCGACTTCAAAAACGCAGGCTGGCGCTTTATGGCTGGATGCTGGCCGCCCCGGCACTGGCGCTGATGAGCCTGTTTGCCTTTTACCCGGCCATTGCGACCTTCTGGCACAGCCTGTTTAGCCGGGGCACGTCGCGCCGCCCGTCGGTTTTTGCCGGGTTTGAAAATTATGGCGATCTGTTTGCTGATCCGACCTTCTGGACGGTTGCGACCAACAACCTGATTTATGCCGGGGTGACCATCCCGGTTTCGATCATCTTTGCGCTTGTCATGGCGCTTTGGGCCAATGCCCATATCCCGGCACGGTCATTCGTGCGCAGTGCTTATTTCACGCCGACCATTTTGCCGATGATTGCCGCAGCCAATTTGTGGCTGTTTTTCTATACCCCCGATCTTGGGGTGATTGACCAGATCACCGGCTTTTTCGGCGCATCGCCAACCAACTGGCTGGGACAGCCGGAAACGGCCCTGGCATCCGTGATTATCGTGACGATCTGGAAGGAAGCCGGGTTCTTCATGATCTTTTATCTGGCAGCCCTTCAGACCATCCCGCCGGATCTGCGCGAAGCCGCCCGGATCGAGGGGGCTGGTCGCTGGACCTATACACGCCGCGTCTTGTTGCCGCTTTTGATGCCGACCACGATCTTTGTGTTTGTCAATGCGATGATCAATTCGGTCAAGCTGATTGACCATCTGTTCATCCTGACCAAGGGCGGGCCAAACAATGCGTCCAAACTGATCCTGTACTGGATCTGGGAAATGGCATTTGCCTATTTCGACAGCCCGCATGCCGCCGCCATGACCATTCTTGTCTTGCTGGCCCTTGGCCTTGTCGCCGTCGCGCAGTTCCGACTGGTTGAAAAACGGACCCACTACCGATGAAAACAGATCCCGTCACTGCCAACACCACACTCAAACTGCCTGATCTCGACAAGGTACTGGATGCACTTGGCGCATGGGTTCTGGCGATTGTCTGGATTTCACCGCTGCTGTTTGCCGCCTGGGCGGCATTGCAAACATCGGGCACCGCCCTTGGTCTGGATTTTTCCAATCCACTGACCTTCGAGAACTTTGTCTATGTCTGGGGTGCCGTGCCGTGGGGCGGGTATTTTACCAATACCGTGGTGCTTGTGACCCTGATCCTTGCCGGTCAGTTGGTGCTTTGTACCCTTGCCGGATTTGCCTTTGCCCGGTTTGAGTTCAAGGGGCGTGATACGGTCTTTATCCTGGTCCTTCTGCAGCTTTTCATTCTGCCGGAAGTGCTGATTGTCGAAAACTACGCCATCGTGTCCAAGCTGGGTCTGTTTGATACAGCACTTGGCATCGGCCTGCCTTACATGGCGAGTGCATTTGGCATTTTCTTGTTAAGGCAAGCCTTCAAATCCGTGCCGATTGAGCTTGAAGAAGCCGCGCGGATCGAAGGATGCAGTTGGATGGGTGTTCTGTGGAAGGTCTATGTACCTGCGGCCAAACCGGTCTATCTGGCCTATGCGCTGGTATCCATCGCCACACACTGGAACAACTTCCTGTGGCCGTTGATTGTCACCAACTCCCCAGAAACAAGGCCGCTGACGGTGGGCTTATCACTGTTTGGCGCACCGGAAACCGGGGTGGATATCTCGGTGATCAGTGCGGCAACCATCATGACCATCGCCCCGCTTTTGATGGCGTTTCTGATCTTCCAGCGGCAATTCATTCAGGCCTTCTTGCGCGCTGGCATCCGCTAGAGTGTCACCGTTTGGGGGTGTGTTCTCGATCTCTTTTCTTGAGCGCCCGGTTGTATCACATTGGTTCACATATCCAGTCCCTGCAGGATGTGTCTCTGTGGCACCACACGGAGAGCCACGTGATCTCCCCAGACACGATGCGGCAGCAACATCTTGCGCCTTTCGGCCTCCCCCCGAAAGGCTGAAACGTCCGGGCCTCCCACCCGGGCGTTTTCTTTTGAGGATCAAAACGCGAAGGACACGCGTGCCTTCGCCTCCCAGATATCAAGCCCGTTCTGCCCGATACTGAGATACCCGGCTCCGACATCAAAGGCGATCCGGTCCTCATAGAAAAACCGCATCCCGCCCCGGATTGTACCGGTCACAGGTGATGTGTCTTCAAGTCGCAGATCACCTGACAGGATCTTGCCATCATTGGGGCGATCCAGTGCGATGTGCAGCCCAAGCTCGCCATAGGGCATCCCAAGAAGATCATCACCCAGATCAACATAGCGGCTGGCCTCGCCCGATATTTCCGCCGAACCATAGCCAAAATGATCCGACCCGATATCAACCGTCACCGGTGTGCCATTGATGGTCCCGCTCAGGTCATAGTCCTCGACAAAGGTTTCGGCATAGGAAAGTCCAAAGCGCGGGCGCAAGAACCATTCTTCATAACGATACTGCCCGTTGATCGCAGCAGCAGCTGAAAGCTGATGGGAAAAGTAATTCCCTTCAAGCACAACAACCTCAAGGTCATTTTGCAGCAACATATAGCCAAGCGACCCTTGAATCGCCCATTGCGGCGACAATCTATGGGCAAAATATGGTCCGACCGACAGACCATAAGCCGCCGTTTCAAGACCGCCGTCATATCCTTCTGATCCGCTGGTTTCGAAAGAGGCGGAAACACCTGCAACCGTATCCTCGGCAATTTCGCGATCAACCCCGAACAGGAAGGATCCGCTGTAACCTTCGGCATCAAGGTTGTATCGACGATCCTGAGCATATACCCCGCGCGTTTCCGACCAGAAATTCCACAAGGGGTCACTGAAAAAGTCCCTGCCGGGGGTCAAAGGCACATCGGATTGCTCCAGAAGCGACGCCACCGTTATCCCCTCGTAACCACCCTGACGTACCAAGGTGCACGGTGCGGTAAAGATCGCGCCGCTTTCATCGAGATAGAGATATCCATTCCCTTCAAGGATCGCACAGGTACTGTCCGCAAGATACGCATCCGGCCGCTTTGGAAGCTGCGCATTGGCAACTGTTTCAGGCACGTTTGGCGATGGCGGGGTGATCGCCGGAACCTCAGGCGTGATCGGCTCCGGGGGCAACACCCCGATGGGCGGTTTTGTATCGATGGGAAGTTCCGGGGTAATCCCGGTTGGCGGCAAGGTTCCGATGGGGGGCGTTACACCAATCGGGCGCTCCGGTGTAATTGGCTCCGGGGGGAGCACACCAATGGGTGGTTTTGTGTCGATTGGAAGCTCCGGGGTAATCCCGGTTGGCGGCAAGGTTCCGATAGGGGGCGTTACACCAATCGGGAGTTCCGGTGTAATCAGATCGGGTGGCAAAATGCCGATGGGCGGCTTGACGGCAATCGGGATCTCGGGCGTGATGCCAGTCGGCGGCAGAATACCGATTGGCGGGATCACGGCGATGGGGATTTCCGGTGTGATCGTTTGGGGCGGCAAAATCCCGATCGGGGGTTTGATCGCAACGGGCGGATCAACAACCACCGGCACCTCTGGTGTCAGAAAATCAGGGAATAATCGTCCGATGGGCGGCAGGTTCACCCCGCCTTTCTGGTTCTGACTGTCCAGAAGACAGCCACCGCCACTATTGTCATAAAGATGGTGCGTCCCGCCATTTCCAGTCGATACAACATCCGACAATGTAAGATGTAAACCGCGCCGCGCCTGATTCCAGGTATCCTTGGTTGCCCCTTGTGCATCAAGGCGAAACGCCCCGGCGCTGGTACCTGAGAGCCAGACCGAACTGGCGCTATCAGATGTTTTGCCAACGAAAATCAACCCGCCACTGGCTGCGCAGTTGGCAGCACGGGCATCGAACGGCGCCAACGCAATAGCCAGCACCCCGAAACCTGCAATCCCCCAAAGGTCACTAATTGACGGTCCCTTCACAGCTCCCCTCCCCCTCAAAAAAAGAACATGCGATCTGTCGTCGCGCGTGCTTGCGTCTGTTTCCGATTATTGCACACACGCGATGCTGGCTTTTAAAAATATCCCCAACCCGGCATTCAATCTGGCTTGTTACTTCGGAAACAGGAATGTCAGCACCAGCCGTGCACCCCATCCATCAGGACCGGCATCCGGGCTATCCACCCAGTAGCGTACCCCCGCACCGACGCTGATTTTTTGATCGCCAATACTGGTCAGCTTGGAAACGATGCCATTGACCGGCACCGACCATTGATCGGCGGCCCAGTTATAGGTGCTTTCGGTATTCAGCGCGAAAGTCCAGGCATTCGGCGTGGTGTAATTGATAAATGGCTGGAAGAAACTGGCGTTTGTGGCCGAAGCAGCAGACCCTTCGTCCGCGCCCCAGACATGGTTGGTCAACATGCCATAGGTCCATGGACCATCGGCAAACAAACCCACAGCCGTCGGACCTGCCCCCCATTGATCAACGCCAAGACTGTTCTGACTGGCGGTTGGCAGCAGCAATGCCGGACCAACACCCCAGATCAGGCCGCTTTCGGTGGGTTCAACCGGCGAGAAGAAGAAGCTTTGAACCGTATCGCCGATCCCGGTATCCGTGCCACTATTGCCATTGATATCGTTCTGATGCACCAGCGGCAAAATGGTGCGCGAAATCAGGTTCCAGTCATCATTCAGGCGCATCGGCATGACCGGCTGCACATTGATCACGTATTTTTCCCCGTCAGCCGAACCATATCCGCTGTCATAATTGCCCTGAAACGGCAGGCTGATCAGATTGGCCACCGGATTGGCAAGTTGTTTTGCAAGATCGGAGTTATCCGTTTGCGCAAGGGCATTCGCATGCGTCAGCGCTGTACCAAGTCCAATCACACAGACCAAGACTATCTGTTGTAAAAGCTGCGTCGAAAATTGCGTAAAGCCCATGTGCTGTTCCTTTGTTACAGGATCCGGCGCGTCACTCCATATCCCTGACGATGCGGAAACCGATGTGGTTGGACCCGATATGCCCCTCGGCCGGTTGTCGGGCGGCCGGGCGATAGCGCAGGCAGAAATTGGGGGCACATAACCACGAACCGCCCTTAACAACGGTCATCGGGCCGGTTGCACTGCTGGCAAAACGCGCGGCAAGTTTCATCGGCGGGCCGCTTGGGTCCTTCTGGGCCTTGTCAGGATGTCCCGGCACCCACCAGTCGCTGACATGTTCCCAAACATTTCCGGCCATGTCGTAAAGACCATATCCATTTGCCGTAAACTGCCCGACAGGTGCGGTTCCGTGATAGCCGTCATCGGCCAAATCCTCGCCGGGGAACTGCCCCTGCCAGCTATTGGCTTTCCAGCCCTGGGCGGGGTCATATGTGTCGCCCCAGACATACGCCTTGCGCGACAGACCGCCACGCGCGGCAAATTCCCACTCCGCCTCGGTCGGAAGCCTGCCACCTGCCCATTTGGCATAGGCACGGGCATCCTCGATGGACACCTGTGTTACCGGGTGATCATCAAGGCCATCGATGCTGCTTTCGGGTCCGGTCGGATGTTGCCAGTTTGCCCCGGCGATATACCGCCACCAGTTTCGGATATCACCCATATCCACAGCACCTGCGGGTTGGGCAAAAACCATCGATCCGGGTTGAAGCAGGTCCTTGGGCACGCCGGGATAGTCCGCCGGATCAAGCGGCTTCTCCACCGAGGTAACATACCCGGTTTCCTCAACAAATTTGCGGAACTGGGCATTGGTGACTTCTGTGCGACTGATTGCAAACGAAGACACGGTCACCTGATGGATTTTGGTTTCTTCTTGATAGATCCGGTCTTCCCCCATCAGGAAGGTCCCGCCGGAAATCTCGACAAACTCCGGCAGCTCCGCCGCATATGAAAAGCTGACCGGTGGTGCGACTGAAAGGACACTCAGGGAAAGGATGGAGGCACATCGCATAACGATGTGCCTCGCAAAGATCGTCGATCTTGGCATGTTACTGACGTCCCTTGGCAAGGAAGTCCTGAACCATGTTTGACATGTCAAACGATGCCCCGCCCTGCACAGGAGGGTATTCACCAAGCGTCTGAAGATGATGGGTCATCAGCACACTGACGGGCTGCATCAGCCAAGAAACCTTCTGCGCAAGGTGGCCATAGGAATCAATGCTGCTATAGCTTTCGAACGGATCCATCCGCAGATTGAAGATCATCGGGAAGTTCCGCGGCGTCATGTTGTCGTAGTAATCTTCCTTGAGCGCGAAGTGCATTTTCCAAGGACCGACACGCACAGCCGTCAACTGGCTTTCGAAATAATAGAAGATGTGATCACGTGCCGACTGGTCGGTTTCGCCTTGCCAATAAGGCAGGTTGTTCACGCCATCAATATACTGGTTTTTTTCTTCCATCACACGTTCGGCAGGATCATCAATCCCGGCAGCAACGGCAAGGGATGTGAACATGTCCTGATGGCCCTGAATGCCGTTCAGTATTTTGTCTTCGGGCAGTTTTCCCGGCCAGCGGATCATGGATGGCACACGAACGCCACCTTCATAGGTGGTCATTTTCTCGCCACGGAACGGGGTGGTCGCGCCATGCGGCCAGGATGCGTGCTCAGGCCCGTTATCGGTCGAATACCAGACGATGGTGTTTTCGGCCAAACCCTGCGCATCAAGCCAATCAAGCACACCGCCGATATCGTGGTCATGCTGCAACATACCGCTGCCGTGATAGTCGGCCTCGGATGTATATTCCTCTGCGGCGTAGCGCCACTGGTCATTCAGGCGGGTGTAAAGGTGCATGCGGCTGGTGTTAAGCCAGACAAAGAACGGCTCGTCGGCATCCTTGGCAGCCGTCATGAAGTTGATCGCCGCCGGGATGATTTCCGCCCCGTCAAAATCCTTCATCCGTTCCTGGGTTAGCGGACCGGTATCCTGAATGATCTGTTTGCCAACCCGGCCAAAGCGTGGATCGACCGTGTCGTTGTCTTCTTCGGTGGCAAAACTGTGCAATACCCCACGGGTGCCAAAGCGGGCGTCATATTCCTCAAGCGATCCGGCGAACTGTTCAGCAAAGCGTTGATAGTCACGCTGCTCGGCTTCTTCCTGCGTATTGAGGTGATAAAGATTGCCAAAGAACTCGTCAAAGCCATGAACCGTTGGCAAATGTTCATTGCGGTCGCCCAGATGGTTTTTGCCAAACTGCCCGGTGCGATAGCCCTCTTCTTTCAGAAGCTCTGCCAGTGTCGGGCTTTCCTTTTGCAGGCCAAGTGTCGCGCCCGGCTGGCCAACCGTCGTCATGCCTGAACGGATCGGATATTGCCCGGTGATAAAGGCCGCGCGACCGGCCGTGCAGCTGGGTTGGGCATAGTGATCGGTGAAACGAATGCCTTCATTGGCAATCCGGTCGATATTGGGCGTGGTATAGCCCATGGTACCCAGACCATAGGATGACAAGTTTTGCCACCCGATGTCATCACCCCAGATCACGAGAATATTTGGTTTTTCTTCTGAACCGGTGTCTTGCGCCGATGCAATACCACCGACTGCAACCAGTGAAATCACCGCTGCCGCCGTTGTCAGAAACTTCTTCATCGTCTGCTCCTATCCTTCGGACATGCACATGGCATATCACCAAAAGAGTTCCGGGCGATCTCACCCTGGAACGTGTGGGGCCACAGTGATTTTTATCAGGAAAACAATCAGCTATTCACAGCTGGAACCGCAACGAAGTGAAAATTAGTCCCTTGCACTCCGTCTCAAAGGCTACGTTGCGATAAGACCTGTCGGGCTTGTTATAGTCGGATAATGCTATCGTAAAAATGCTGTTGGTTGAATAACTTATTTGTGACGCTTGTTTGTTTATAAGTCGCCCGAACCAAAAAAGCCGACCCTTGGTTACCAAGGGTCGGCAAGGCCACACGCAAGCATCTGCTTGCCGGGGTCGGGGGAACACGTGTGTGGCCTTTTTCTGTCTTTTCCCGCGTTTTGCGTTTCGCTTCTGCCTGTTAGTGCCCATCGCCCACGGTCGCCTGACCGCGTGGGGGCTTTGCAAACGGCAATAACAGAAACGCCATCAAAAAGGCTGCTGCCATCGCCAGATAGACATCATTAAACGAAATGATCGATGCCTCGCGATTGACGATGCCAACAATGAACTTCATCGCCGCAGCATGCGCATCAGGCAGTCCCATCTCGCTATAGCGTGCCGTGAGGGTCGCCAGATAGTCCCTGAACGCCGCGCTGGCCGGGTTGATGTGATCGGATAGAACCGAGAAGTGGTAATCAATGCGTTTATCAAGCAGCGTGTTGATCGCCGCCATGCCAATCGCCCCACCCAGGTTCCGCATCAGGTTATAAAGCCCGCTGGCGTTTTTGATTTTTTCAGGCGGCAGGGTTCCCAACGCCAGATTGGTCACCGGCAACATACAAAACATCAGCGCTGCCCCGCGGACAACTTGCGGCAGGATTAATTCGTTAAACGACACTTCGCTGGTATTGAAACCATGCATGGCAAGGCCCGTCGCAAACAGCGCAAGCCCGATACCCAGCACAACACGCGGCGGATACTTTGCCGTCATTTTTCCGGCAATCGGGGCAGACAGGAACTGGCTGATCCCGGTTACCGCCATGACCATGCCGATTTCAAGACTGTCATAGCCACGCACCCGCCCCAGCATCAACGGCATCACATAGACGCTGCCATAAAGCCCGATACCAAGGGTAAAACTGAACACACAGCCCATGGTGAAGTTGCGATCGGCAAAGGATTTCAGGTCCACAATCGGCTTGTCATAGGTAAACATTCGCCAGAAGAAATAGATCCCGGCAATCGCGCATGTGATCGTGCCGTAAACGATTGCAGTTTCATCAAACCAGTCATCCTTGGGCCCTTCATCAAGAACATATTCCAGACTGCCCAGAAATACCGCCATCGCCAAAAGCCCGCGCAGATCAAAATCCTTGAGCAAGCCGATATCACCCCGATCCACGCGCAGCGTCATGGCAACAATCGCGGCAATCATCAGACCGGGAATCACGTTGATCAGAAACAGCCAGTGCCAGGACAATGACTGCGTCAGGAACCCGCCAAGGGTAGGTCCGATGGTCGGCGCCATGGTGGCAATCAACCCAATCATGACCGACGCGGCATTGCGTTTGTCTGGCGGGAAAATGATATAGGTCGTGGCAAACACGGTCGGGATCATCGCCCCGCCAAGAAACCCCTGAAGGGCGCGGAACCAGATCATGCTTTCGATCGACCAGGCAAAGGCGGACGCCACCGACATCACGGTAAAGCCAAGTGCTGAAATCACGAAAAGCCAACGCGTTGACATCAGGCGCGACAGGAACCCCGAAAGCGGGATCATCACCACTTCGGCAATCAGATAGCTGGTCTGAACCCAGCCGATCTCATCGGGGCTTGCCGACAATCCTGCCTGAATGTTTTCAAGCGAACTGGCGACAATCTGAATATCAAGGATCGCCAGAAACATGCCCACGACCATCGCCACCCAGCCGATAAATTGGGCGGTTTCCATCGGGCGCGTTTCGGATTGCGGCACTGTTGTCGGGCTGACGGTTGCCATCAGTTAAGCTCCGAAAGTTCCGCCGTCGGGACGATCCCTTGCGCAAGACCAACACCGGCAACTTCTTCTTCGCCACTGGCATTGCGGGTATCAACATTGACGACCACCGAAAGCCCCGGTCGCAGTGCCTTGGCCCATTTGCTGTCATCAAGTTCGATCCGAACCGGGATGCGCTGGGTGATTTTGGTGAAGTTGCCGGTGGCATTCTCCGGCGGCAGCAAACTGAATTGCGCTCCGGTTGCCGGGGCAAAGCTCGCGACATGGCCAACAATTTCGGCATCCGGGAAGGCATCCACCTCGACCGAGACCTTCTGCCTCGGGGCCATGTGACTGATCTGGGTTTCCTTGAAATTGGCAACGATATAGGTGCCCGGAAGCGGCACCAGCACCAGAAGCTGCTCACCCGGCTGAACCAATGCGCCCGTCTGGACCGAACGGTTCCCGACAACACCATCAAACGGCGCATAGAGGCGGGTATCGTCAAGCGCCTGCTGGGCCAGATCACGTGCGGCTTCGGCCTGTTTTACAGCCCGCTCTGCCTCGATCTTCTGGGCACGCAACACACCAAGACGGCCTTTTTCGACAGCCAAGGTCGCATTGGCCGCGGCAACCTGTGCCTGTGCGCTCTCGCGGTCTGCCTTCGCGTAATCGAATTTCTGACGGCTGGCCGCACCCTTTTTGACCAGATCTTCATAGCGATTGAAATCATCGCTGGTGCGTCCAAGTTCGACCCGCGCAATATCGACATTCGCAGTTGCCTGTTTGATCGCCGCATCCTGAAGGGTGATCTGTTCTTCCATGGTGACGACGGCAGATCGGCGCGCCTCAAGGGCGGCGTTGGCCTTAGCCAGTTCAAGGCGGAAATCATCATCCTTGATGGTCAGAAGCAAGTCGCCCTTGCGCACCGGCTGGTTTTCCGCAACCCGCAAATCGCCAACATAGCCTGATACCTTGGGCGAGACGGCGACTTCATCGGCCTGAAGATACGCATTGTCGGTACTTTCATGGTACTGACCTTCGGTCACCCAATAGTACCCGTAATATCCACCGCCACCGATAATCGCTGCTGCGATCAGGGGCAGGATAATTTTCTTCACACTCATTGCCTGATTCTTCCTTTTGGTATTGATCAGTACCATTTGGGAATTTATGGTACTATCCAGTACCAAACGTCAAGTGCGGAATCGGAAAACCCCTGTGCCAGACAGCAAAAAGATTGATCCAAGAACCCTGAAACGTCGCGAAGCCATGATCGAGGCGGCGCGCGAATTGTTTTGCGAACATGGGCTTGCCGGCACGACTCTGGAAATGATCACCGCCGAGGCTGGCGGATCTCGCCGAACGATCTATGAGCTGTTTGGAAATAAAGATGGCGTGTTCGAAGCGGTCATTCGCGATTGCACGGGCCGGGTTACATCGGTGATGGCTGATCTGGAATTGTCGCAATTGCCCTTGCGTGCCGCACTGATCGAATTTGCCGAAACGCTTATGACGCTTCTGACCTCGCCCGATACGGTCCGCTATATGCGGCTATTTCTGGCGGAAGTCCCGCGCTTCCCGAAACTGGGAAAGGTGTTTTATGAAAGCGGTCTTATGAAAGGGCGACGTATTATCACGTCTTTCTTTGAGCGCCAGATGGCCGAAGGCAACTTCCCGAAGGGCGATGCAAAACAGGCCGCCGTATTCTTCACAAGCCTCGTTAAGGCCGACTACGATTTTCGCCAGATGACCTATATGGGCTGGGAACCACAGGCAAAGGACCTGCATAGCCACGTAATTGCGGCGGTCGATATGTTTCTGCGTGGCTATGGCATCGAACCAGACAATAGCCACGCAGATAGTTCGCCCCTCACACCCGAAGCTGGTTGAGCCAAGACCTGCAAATAATGCCGGCCTTTTTGTCTAGTGACTCTCCAAACATTTCCGCATCAGCACGAAGCCGGGGGATACTTATACCTTCTTGCGACAACTCGGCTGTATGACCAATCAGCCATTGCTCAAAACCAACTGATGTCGCCTCGGGATGGAACTGGAACGCGATAATGTTCGCACCGAGCGAAAAGGCCTGGTTTTCATAAAACTGACTGCTTGCAAGAAGTTGCGCACCTCGTGGCAAATCAAATGTATCGCCGTGCCAGTGCAAAGTTGTCGGGCTTTCCTGAAAAACCTCCAAACAAGATTTCTGCCCGGCTTCGGTAAGTGTGATCGGAGAAAAACCGATTTCTTTCACTGACCCGGGATACACACGGCTTCCGGCTGCCCGCGCTATCAGTTGTGCACCAAGGCAGATTCCCATCGTCGGCCGGTCGCGTTCCAGTCGGCTGGCAAGGAAACGAATATAATCCGTCAGAAAAGGATAGTTGTGTTCATCATGTGCGCCGATGGGGCCCCCAAGAACAACCAATAGATCGGGGTCCAGTGTTTCCAGTCGTTCCCGGTCATCCATGCCGACATCGTGATAGACAATGTCATATCCCGCTGCCCTTATGGCCGGGGCAAAAGCACCAAGGTTCTCGAACCCGACATGACGCATGGCGATTGCTGTTTTCCCCATCGGCGGCTCCCTTAGTTTATCGTGCCGGGCATTTTCAAACCACCAGCAGCTTCAAAGACATCGGTCACACACAAAAGTGGATCGTGAACGCTGGCATTTACCTGCAAGGCAGCCGTTACCGCATCAAAATTGGCTCCTTCAAGATCAGCCTCTGCATCAAACGGGACGGTCACAACCAGGCTGTCCTCGGTAAAGCGGGGATGCCAGCCCGGGCTGTCGATCAGAATGGGAAGCCCCGGCCAGGTTTTGGGCAGACTGGGTGTTGCACCCTCAGGAATATCGCGCACCTTCAACCCGTCCTGCCCACAGGCGTCATCGGGCACAAGAACCACCCAATGCGAATGCCAGCGGCGGCCGTCATTTTCCGGATTCCCGTCACCATCTTCATCAAAAAGAGGCGTATCATCAAAGTCAGGATGGGACGTTACCGCAAACGAGAGAATACCCGCATCTGCGTCAAAACCGATTACAGAGGTGTCAATCGAGGTTGGCCACACATATGACCACACCGGGGCGCCTGCCAATTGTCCGTGTGCATCTGGTGTTTCGGTGCCTGCCCCGCCCTCGAAATACATGGTGAATTCAAGGGTTGTATCTTTGCGAACGATATCTGCATGATGAATGTCAAATGCAGGGTTATCTGCCGTCAGAGGCGCTTCAATCCGGTGTGCATGTGCTGAGCTGCCAATCAATCCTGCAATCAGGACGGTGCCAGCCAAGGGGAGAATACGTGAAGTCATTTTGCGATCCTTGTGATAATAGTATCGAGTCGCTATTATCTATATTCGCAGACCACGAGAAGGTCAACCATTTAGTATCGAGTCGCTATTACAATGAAACCAGACGCACATAAGGCAGCAGATCTGATTGAACGGATCGCCCGCCTGATGCAGGCCGAAGAACAAAAAGGCCCGCTAAACCCGGCACAATGGGAAGCATTACGCTATCTTGCCAAAGCCAACCGCTTTTCAAGAACCCCAGCCGCACTTGCAGAATATCTTGGCTCAACGCGCGGGACAGTGTCCCAAACGTTGATTGCACTGGAGAAAAAGGACTGCATTAAGCGAACGCCCAGTGCACGCGACAAACGCTCGGTGGACATTGCCCTTACCCCACTGGGACAACAGCATCTGACAAATGACCCTCGGCAAAAACTTGCTTCCTGCATCGAAGCAACCCGGAACGGCTTGTCCCTGCAAGAGGCCCTTTCACAAGTTCTGAATGAGGCAATCCGTCTCAACAATGCGAAAAGCTTTGGAATTTGCGCAAGCTGCCGCTTTTTCCAGCGGACGGACAAGACGGAAAACGGCGCCGGGTCACACCGTTGCGGGCTTTTGAATGTGCCGCTGTCAGACAAGGACTCTGAAAAAATTTGCGTCGAGCACGAAACGTAACCACGCGCCAATTTACGCGAAGCACCCCGGTGGTAGCGCAAAGACAGAATTACTGCGCTTTTGCCACCATATCGCGAACAGCGCCGGACCCGATAATTTCAATAACTGACCGATCTGCAGGCATGCCCGCCTGAAAAGATCAGACACTTTCACGCAAACAGGGTCAGCAACCGCCAGGCAATCGGCCCCAACATGGTGACAAGCCCGATCCACATCATTGCGACACCCCAATTGCGGTCACGGTTGGTAAAACCGAACCCAAGCAGGCAAAAGCCGATCACGCAGATTATCAGGACAATGATGTTTTCATTTGTCATGTTCATGACAGTTCCCCTTTGATGAATTGCCGATGGCCGGAGTCTCCAACGCTCATCGGCAATAGCATCACGATATCGCTTAACTGACCGCGTGGTCATTGATCCGGATCAGAAAAATCAACTCTGCGAGGACAATAGACAGTTTTTTCGAACTTATCGTCAAATTCGCCTAAACGATCAGGATTATTGCACTTTTCAGCCTCAGAAATCGCGGAAATCAATGATCAGAAAGCGCAGAATTCCGGGTTAGGTGCCCCTCATCACATTGTTGTATTCCAGCCCTCTTTGATTTTCTGGTGGCTTACTGTATGTTGCGCACTCCCGACGCGGCCAGGGCGCTCCCTCGCGCGCCGGAAGACAGAGATTTAACCATCTTGAATGGCAGCCGCGCTGCATGTCGGCCGCGGCCAGCAAGGGAGTATTCTATGAGCAAGATTCAAGTTAAGAATCCGATCGTCGAACTTGACGGCGATGAGATGACCCGGATCATCTGGGACTTCATCAAAAACAAACTGATCCTGCCGTATCTCGACGTTGACCTGAAATACTACGATCTTTCGGTTCAGAAACGTGACGAGACCGACGACCAGATCACCATTGATGCGGCAAACGCCATCAAGGAACACCGCGTTGGTGTCAAATGCGCGACCATCACCCCTGACGAGCAGCGCGTTGAAGAATTCGATCTGAAAAAGATGTGGAAGTCGCCGAACGGCACCATCCGTAACATCATCGGCGGTACCGTTTTCCGTCAGCCGATCATCTGCTCGAACGTTCCGCGTCTGGTTCCGGGTTGGACCCAGCCGATCGTTATCGGCCGTCACGCATTTGGTGACCAGTACCGCGCGACCGACTTCAAGGTTCCGGGCGCAGGTAAACTGACCATCAAGTTCCAGCCGGCAGACGGCGGTGAAGTCATCGAGCACGAAGTCTTCGACTTCCCGTCTTCGGGCGTTGCAATGTCGATGTACAACCTTGATGACAGCATCAAGGGCTTTGCACGTGCTTGCATGAACTACGGTCTCAACCTCGGGTGGCCGGTCTACCTGTCGACCAAGAACACCATCATGAAAGCCTATGACGGCCGCTTCAAGGACCTGTTCGAAGAAGTCTTCCAGGAAGAATTCAAAGACAAGTTCGAAGCAGCTGGCATCACCTACGAACACCGCCTGATCGACGACATGGTTGCATGTGCGATGAAATGGAACGGTGGTTTCGTTTGGGCTTGTAAGAACTATGACGGCGACGTTCAGTCCGACACCGTCGCACAGGGCTTTGGCTCGCTTGGTCTGATGACCTCTGTTCTGATGACCCCGGATGGGCAGACCGTCGAAGCAGAAGCAGCCCACGGCACCGTGACCCGTCACTATCGTCAGCACCAGCAGGGCAAAGAAACCTCGACCAACCCGATTGCGTCGATCTTTGCATGGACCCAGGGTCTTAAATACCGTGGTGAATTCGATGGTACCCCGGAAGTCGTCAAGTTTGCTGAAACCCTTGAAAAAGTCTGCGTCGACACTGTCGAAGCCGGCTTCATGACCAAGGATCTGGCACTGCTGATCGGCCCGAACCAGAAATGGCTGACCACCAACCAGTTCCTCGACAAGCTGGACGAAGGTTTGAAAGCTGCAATGGCCTGATCAATTTGATCAGTCGGCAGCTTTGCCAATCAGGAAACCCCTGCCGGAAACCGGCGGGGGTTTTCTTTTATAACGGCTGAAACCCGGACAAAAAGAACCCCGCCGGCGGGGGACCAGACGGGGTTGAAAGTTGCGGCGGCCCAGGCTCAGGCCGCTGCGGTCAAAGCAGGATCAGCTGCTTTGAAGTGGATATGTTAGGCGGCTGTATCGCCGGTTTCACCCGTGCCACCGGTATCACCTGTGTCGCCAGTATCACCGGTATCACCTGTGTCGCCAGTATCACCGGTATCGCCGGTATCACCTGTTTCACCAGTGTCACCGGTATCGCCGGCATCACCTGTGTCGCCAGTGTCACCTGTGTCGCCGGTATCACCCGTGTCACCGGTATCTGGCTCCCCATCATCAGGCGTGTCACCATCGTCACCAGCGCCAGGCGCGGTCAGATCTTTCCACCCTTGGGTAATGATTTCGCGTTCTACGTCCGGATCAACATCAGGTCCGGTCGCCGCGCCAAAGACCCGCTGGATCCCCGGTGGCAAAGCGCCCGCAAGACCCGGTGCATTTGCAATACCCGGCGGCATACCTTTTTCGGCACCAACACCGCGCTCTGCGGCAGATGCACCACGCCCAACACCCCCGGCCTGCATACCCAGACCCTTGGCATTAGAACGCGCGGCAGCACCCTTACCGGGGCCATCGGCGCCATTACCTTTACCGCCGCCATTGCCACCACCGGCATTGCCACTATTCCCGGGGCCGTCTGGGCCACCCGGCCCATTTCCGCCACCGTTTCCGCCGCCATTGCCGCCGCCGGGGCCGTCATTTCCGTTACCGCTGCCGCCACCGGGACCGCCGCCGCCATTACCGCCGCCGTTACCATTACCGCCGCCGTTGCCGCCGCCGTTACCATTGCCACCGCCGTTGCCCTGGCCCTGTGCGAATGCACTTTTACCGGTCAGATCGAACTGCGTGACATCAAGCGAAAGTGGTGTCGCCGCAATCGCAAAGGCGCCAAACCCGAGAATGCTTGCTGTCGCAATTCTTGTACGAAGGCTTTTATTTTTATCCGTGATCAACATCGTCAGCTCCACTTTAATCCAGTGAATTTCGCGTTCATTTGACAGGACAACGCACCGGCTTCCGGTTTTCTTCCCGACCATGAAAATTATTTTTCCAAATGTTTTTTTTTGATCCGTCAGGGAAGAAACTTCGTCGCCCCATCGTTATATGCGTAACAAGGTCGAAAAATTGTGCCTGCAAACATGAATGGGACGTTTGGTTTGGACACCGCTTTAAGACAAGAGCTCGCAGAACTTTTGCCCCGCGCCTTGCGCTTTGCACGCTCGCTGACTCGCGATGCCGTCGCAGCTGAGGATCTGGTGCAAACTGCCTACGCCAAGGCCGTTGAGCGCATTGCACAATTTGAAAAGGGCACCCGACTGGACAGTTGGCTCTACAGAATCATCCAGACGAGCTGGATCGACGAGAAGCGCCGGGACCAGCGACATGGAAATGTCGTGTCTTTTGAGGATGCCCGCGAAAGCGCCTTTCCAGGTCAAGCACACGGTGGCACGGACAGGATGTTCTTGCAGGCAGCACTCGCCTCGCTTGCCGAGGAACAACGGGCAGCCCTGACACTGGTTTTGATTGAAGGATACAGCTATCGCGAAGCCGGAGAAATTCTTGGCGTGCCAGATGGCACAGTCATGAGCCGCGTCGCGAGAGCCCGAAAAACACTTGCCGCATTACATGATGACGATGGCAAGACAACAGATAAAGACAGCATTCAAAGAGGTTCGTCATGAGTACAAAGCTTGAAGATCAGGACTATAATTTGCTGTCTGCCTATATTGATGGCGAACTGAGCCCCACTGAATGTCGCGAACTTGAAGACCGGATTGCAAAATGTCCGGCCATGACGCGTCAATTCAATATCATGGCAGGGCAATCTGTCGTGCTGCGCAATCAGGCCGAACGCCTTCTGACGGATCGTGTTTATCCGGAACTGGCCCAGGACATCGAAGATATCCTTGATCAGAAAAAGACATCGGCAAAACGCTTTGTGGAAAAAAGCGACATTGATGCGCGCCCCCGTGTTGTCGCAAACAACAACACCCCGATTTGGACGGGTATCGGTGCCGCGGCCGCTGTTCTTCTGGCGTTCGTTGGCGGGAACTGGTTCAACGCCGAAATGCTGGATGCAGACGTTGAAGCGGCATCAACTGGGACAAATGTGGCGCTTGCAGCTTCCTACTCGCCATTGAACAATCCGCTTCTTGATGAGGAAATCAGCCTCACTCTTGAACGCACGCTGAGCGGTGATATTCGTCAGGTCTCACTTGGTGTCGAAGACACGACATCCGAGACCATTTCAATCGAGCCGCTGCGTACCTTCCGTCAGGACGAGCGCTTCTGCCGCGAATATCAGGTGACCTTCCCGTCGAGCGCGACAACCACCAACGCAGACAATTTCTATGGTCGGGCATGCCGCACGGGCGAAGGAAAATGGGAAACCATTTATCGTCTGATTCCTGGGGCAAAGCTGTCGGATGCAGAAAGCGAACTGAAGACGAAACAAAAGCTTTGAAATACGAGGCAGCGATGAAAGGCTCTTCATCGCTGCCTTGACTTTTGAGACGACAAACAAGATGTGGACGTAAGACCCCAGGGCAGTCAAAATAAAAGAATGCGCAGGATCAGAAACATGAATACGCCAAAACACATGCGCCACTTGCGGGCGTTTTGTTGCGTTTTGGGCCTCTCTTCGTTGGCCGCTTGTCAGACGCTTGATCAGATTGGCAACTCTCTCAATGAACTAAATGACGGTCTTGGCCAATATGCCGACCGCCCGGAAAACACGGGCCCGGACCTCCGCCCGGCATCATTGCCCGCGTTTGGCAAAGGCGATGCGTTTGTTTTTGATGGGGGTCGCGCGATTTATGTCGAAGAGACCAAGGGCGACCGCATTGTTTGGAACGGCGGTGGTGACTATCTTTTCGAAACCTCAGGCGACTTCACCGGTCCGATCCTTGAATGGTCCTATACCGATAAGGAAGACCGCGAACGCACTGGTTCGGCCTATGTCAAAGAAGGATCGGGAAATATCTGGCCGTTGGAATTTGACAAACAAGTCCGTATGTCAACCAGATCGGCAAATGTGGATCCGGATACAGGCGATGTAAACGAATATGACCAGTGGTTGATCTGCAAGGTGCCCGCAACGGCAAACATCGAAGTTCCGGCAGGCACTTTTGATACCTTCGTCATCGAGTGTTCCCGCTATTACCAGCAATCTTGGATGCAGACGACCAAATGGTGGTACGCGCCTGAAATCGGCTTTTACGTCAAACGTGATCGGTCCTGGAATTCAGGCGATGATCACAGCGAAGAACTGGTGACATATGGCCCTGCCCCGGCAAAAATTGCAGAACCGGCTCAGGACGTATTGGCTGACACAGTTCAGCAATCGCTTGAGAACAACAACTCGGGCGTTGCGCAAACTGCATCTTATGGTGCACTTGAGATGGCGGTGACACCGCTCAAGACAGTTCAAACCGATAAAGGTATCTGGTGCCGAACCTACCGTCAGGAACTCACCGCACGAAACCGTACCAGCAGCCAAATCAAATCAGCCTGTCGCACGGATAATGGCTGGGTACTTGAGGATGATGTACCGGATCTGGCCACGCAATGACATGAACTGGTCGGCTGGATACCAGTCAAAACCGCGACCTCGGAATTCCCTCGCCCATCTTTGGCGGGGGATTTTTGTTTTTACTTGCTGCTTTTTGTCCCGAACGATCACCCAGACCCACTGCCCGCCAGATATCTCAATCAGCGATAGATTATCCCATGGCGAGCGCGTATCATCTGTTTGTCTTCATTTGCCGGAAACAGACGCCCATAGGGCTCCATGATCCGCCGAATGGACAATTTTCCGGGTATGCACGTCAGGGGGACGGCAATGACCTATCTTCAAAATCACACGATACTATCTTCGGGCGACCTTGATGAGGTCCGGGAGTCGATCAAAAACCTTGCGTCACGACACGATCTGGATGTCAAAGGCCACAACGCAGAGTTTAGCGCCCGCGTCGCCGCCGTGGAGTGTGATGACATCAGCCTGATGCATGTCGCATTCGGAAATTCAAGACTGACGGTCGAATCCTCCGAAGAGGATGACGATGGCCTGCTGTTATATATTGTCACGTCTGGTGCGGGTGTTGCGCAGCATTGCGGGCAAGAACTGGAATTTTTCCCCAATGCCGGGTTCATGCGCGATTTGGCCGCACCGGTCAGCGCCACAGAAGATAATTTTAGCGCCTTTGTCCTTCGATTATCGAAAGAAAAACTCAAGAACTATACACGTTCGGTGGTTGGCGAAGATGCTGAATTAAATGGATTGCGGTTCGACCCCGTGATTGATCCCACCACACCGGGCTGGAACGTTTTCTGCAATACAGTCCACTATGTCGCCGAGGCGCTAGACGGGCCTTTGCGCGAATTGCATAACCCGATCGTCACGACCCAGATGAAAGACATTCTTGTCGCACAATGTCTAAGCCTGTTGCCCAACAGTTATCAGGACATCGTGAATGGCCGCGCCGTTACCGAAGTTGTGCCCTATTACATTAAACGTGCACGTGATTACATTCACGCCCATGCCGACAAGAAACTGGGACTTGCCGATATTTCGGCTGCGGCCGGATGCGGCTATCGCGGGCTGCAAAAAGGTTTCATGGACGCCTTTGGCATCACGCCGATGGCTTATCTCCGGATTGTGCGTTTAAAACGCGTCCGGGCCATTTTGAAGGCGGAACCATACGGAAAAACCGTCTCTGAAATCGCAAGGCAATGGGGCTTCACCCATATGGGCCGATTTGCCCAGGATTATCATCGGGAGTTCGGCGAACTTCCATCTGAGACGATCCGCAAACACGGCTAAAATTCGCCTCCGATATCCGAAAAGCGCCTTCAGTATCCGCGAAGCGCAGCAAACGTACCACACTATCCAATTACATGTTTCCTTATCGGCGTCGCTGCTCAATGCTCCGTGCGGGGAATGGGCCGTCATGCCTTTGTTTTCAGACATGGCGGAGAGTGGGGGAACACTCTGACAACAGGACAGTCCTGAAATCGGTCAGGACTGTCCACCCAACGAAAATCAAAGCGTTGGCCTTGCTCCTTGGAGACCCGGCGTGTCGCTGATTGATCTGCTGCAAGGCAAGCGGTTACGGCTTTTATACTTCTTCTCATCCCCAACACAGTCCACACGGCACACCTCATGGGATGTGCGCAGTGAACCTGTCTGCTGAATGGCAGGTGGGCGCAAAATTTACATAACAAGCGTTGTTTGGTTGAGGAAAGATCGATGGGAAGCCGTATTAGGTCTGGCTACATACTCTGGCGGGCGTTGATCGTCGTGATTGCAGGGTTCGTCAGTATTCTGGCAAGCACTTCTGAGGCAAAGGCGCAGCAGACGCAAGCTCCCTTCACAGAAGCGGGCTATGCCATTTGTGGCGCAATGGATTTGCGCACAAACACCCTTTTGGGGGCGTGCGGCTTTGCATCGGCAACCAAAACAGGCAAGGCGGTTGGTGAATGCCCACCGGGATCCTTCTTCGATATCGGCACCTGGTCCTGTTTCGCATGTCCAAGCGGTTACAACCGAACCGGTTTTGCAGTCGATACGTCTCAGGCCTGTTCAAAGCAGGTTTCTGCCCAATACAAATCCGCAAACCGCGTCGGCGCACACAGATCCTGCCCGTCTGGCTCGTTCAAAGATCCTCGTAATGGCGGTGAATGTTGGTCATGCCCAGCCGGATTTGACCGCACCTTGTCGGCCGTGAATGAATGGGATGCTTGCGGCAAAATCTTTGAACCAGCGCGTCGCGCAGAATTCATTGACCGGGTCTGCCCCGAAGGTTCGTTTCCGGACCTGAATGGCAGTTGCTATACCTGTCCTGACGGGTTCCGCCGCACGGCGGCGGCAGTGACCGCAAACAATGCATGTTTCCGCAATGAAAGTCTTGTGGCTGCAGAAAAAATAACCGCGCTAACCTGTAAACCGGGCGAGCACTTCGATTTTGTTGACGGCGGCACATGTTGGTCTTGCCCGGAAGCATCTGTAAGGTCCGTTTACGGCGTCAAAACCAACAAAGCCTGCGAATACACAAATATGCGCTGGCATCCGGAAAAACGTACACCGAATGGTTTATTTGGTTTGCCCGGTGGGCATGAGATCGCGGCTCAGGTGATTAAGGAACGCACGAGAATTGATGCGACCATCGCCAAAGTGATATCCCAAAGCAGCGCCAACAAAGCCGAAGGTGATGATTTAACAACTATGGCGTGGGACGTGATCCGCACGACCCCCGAAACGTCGCCGATCCTGATGGCGGCCGTCTACGATCATGTTTATGAGATGATCAAAACAGGCGCAAAGACCCAGGCCGAACGTGATCTATTGAATTATTTGGCTGTATACGTTCAGCAGTCCCGCCTCTTGGTTGCTAAAGAGATGAATAATGTCTGGGAAAGCTGGCAGCGCGGCAGAGAAGCCTGGAGGAGAAACCGCGGGACGAATATGGCAGCGGCTTATGATACCGGTGTCGCTCCGCCAAAAATGGAAATCATGGTTGCCGATGCTATGGTGTTGGCACCTACAGCCGGTCTGGTCCTGAGTTTTATGGGAGCATCGGCGATTGAGGCTGCATCGCCGGCGGTCGCTCAGCTGACCGCGAGAATGGCCCATGTAATATTCTCATCGCGCAAAGTTTTAGAGTTGGCAGCTTCTAGCGCGGCGAAGGCCAGCGCCGCAGGTGCCGCCTCCGGCGTGGGGGCCTTTGCATTGCCAATGGTCTCCCTTACTGTCTCATCAATTCTTTTCTCAATCGCAACCGACATCGCCCTGGACCAGAACAAGCAGGAAGCGATCGTCAAAGACGCCCTCGCGGTGGCACAGCGTCCTGTCATTTTAGCCCGTCTCTTAAAGACCGATGAAGGACGAACCGAAGTTGCCAGCAACTGGGCCCTGATGACCCAGGAGCCCGTCAAGCCGAACACACGGATCTGGGCACAATTGATGCCGGCTGAAAAGGCAACGGGTACCGACGATTACAGCGTGACGTTGGACAACGGCAATGTTGTTGTCGGGAACTTCGAAACCGATAGTGTTGTCGATGGCGGCCAAAATAATACGAATAATGATACGATCACGTTAAGCCAGATTGAATCGACCGGTACAGCCGGCGCAGCTGGTCGTGCAACAAAATGGGACTTGATCCCGGGAGACGCCACCGATGTTGCGATCGGCACGGATGGAACGACCTATGTCATCGGTGTAAGCAAAGCTGGTGGCGGCTATGAAATCTTCAAGCGCGCCAAGACGGCAAAAAGATGGATCAAAATGGCCGGTGCGGCAGTCCGTATCGCTGTTTCAGATAAAGACGCATGGGTCGTCAACGATGCGGGCCTGATATTCGCCCAATCAGGATCAAAATGGCGGCAAATCTCCGGTCCGGCGGCACAAGATATTGGCGCCAGTGCCAACGGGGTTTGGATTACCGCCGTTGACAACACCATCCATGTCCGGAATGGGAACCGCTGGCAAAAACTTCCGGGAACGGCAAAACGGATCGACATTGATCAGAATGGCCGACCGTGGGTCGTAAACAAAAATGGCGATATCTTTGTCCATGACAACAACAAGAAGTGGCAAAAGCTTCCGGGCGCGGCCGTCGATATCGCGGTCGATATCCCGGGTGCGGCGTTGATCATTGGCACGGACGGTAAAACCTACCTGTTTAATGGCGCCAAGCAAGACTGGGATCCGATTGTAGACGAACCGGACTCTAGTGCGATTGGTGCTGGCGCTGGTCAGGTATGGCGGCTGACCAAAAACAATAAAATCTATCAAATGCAGTAGTCGGTCACGGGTTGGGGCTCATTGGGGCCCCAACCCGTCCGCACGCCGAATTTATGCACCTAGCGTGCACAAGGAACATCAGGAATAGGTATTTGATGCGGTTGTTTATGACGTCTCTTCGCAGCACGGTTGCGGTTTGTGCCTTGGTGATTGTGGCCGGGTGCCAAACACTGTCTTTGAACAACACACCAACCAAAACGGACAATCAGTTTGTTGTTAGTTCCGGGGTCGAGGCGGATGCTGTTTCGGAACTGGTGCACGCAAGTAATCTGGCCCTGGAAGCCCAGGAAATGGATGAAGCATCACGCTTGATCAATCTGGCCTTGAAGCTTGATGTCACCAATCCCGACTTGCAGTTTCTCAATGGCTTGACCTACCACCTGATGGGGGTGCAGGGCGACGCCAGCAAGTTTGATCTGGCAGAGCAAGGCTACAAACAGGCGCTTAAATTCGATCCTGGCAACCTGTCGGCCAGTTACCAGTTGGGCCTTTTGTATATGGACCAACGGCGCTATGGCCTTGCGCAGGCCTATTTCGCCGCGGTCGCCCTTCATCGCGGTGATGACCCGGCGGTACTGTATAGTCTGGCTTCGGCGTCATACTACGCGCGTGATCCCCTAACGGCGGAAGCCGCGTTAAAGCGTTTAATGGATGTGGCACCCGAGGCCAAACAACAGCCCGAAGTGCTCAAAGCTGCGGCATTGTCTTTGGCAGCAATGGACGACCGTACAGGCGCGTCGGCATTTTTGGCAGCCTATCGCAAGGCGGTTCTGGGACCTGAAAACATCGAATATCTCGAACGTCGCGTTCAAGGGTGGCAGTCGTTTTATGACAGTGACGCCAAGGTCATGCTCGCGCAATATGGAAATGATCCTTATGGCTCGGCAAATCCATACGGCTCCCAAGATCCTTATGGTTCCAGCAATCCTTACGGCGCAGCCGCAGCCCCGGACCCCTATGCCGCTCAGCAGCAGGATCCTTATGGTGCATCAAACCCTGCGCAACAGGGCTTTGCAGATACCGGCATGGTGGTCGTGGATGTGGTCCTGATCGGCACACAGGAAGATGTCCGTAATTCGCGCGGCATCAACCTGTTGAACGGGTTGCAGTTGCAGTTTGGGGATCCGCTCAGCGGAACGTCAGGTTTTGGCTATGAATCCACACGAACCAAGGATTATCTCAACACCGGGCTGGAACAAAGTACGCAAACAATTACCCGCGCAATCAGTATTCCTGCGGTGACGTATTCGCTCAATATTGCCAACTCCGCCGATGCCGACAATCAGGTCCTGGCCAAACCGAGCTTGGTGGCCCAGACCGGGCAGACGTCGGAATTCTTCTCGGGCACTGAAATTTTGGCTGCTGCTGTTTCCGGCGGTAATGGCGACAGCGTTTCGGTGCAAAAAGAGGTTGGCGTCAAACTGGCTGTCACGCCGGAAATACTGCCCGATGACATGATCCGCTTGCACGTGGTCGCGGAACGTACCTTCCTGACTGATCCATCCAATTCTGTTGTGTTTGAATTCCGTCTCGATACCACCAAAACCAATGTCAATTCGACCGTCACCATGAAGTTTGGCGAGACGCTTGTTTTGGGTGGCCTCAGTGAACGCGAAACATCCAAGTCAGCCGATGGCGTACCGGGACTGATGGATATACCGATTGTCAATTTGTTGTTCTCACAGCGCATTGAACGCCAGTTCGAACGATCTGTATTGATCCTGATGACGCCACGCCGTCCGCTTTATGCCCGTCGGGCTCAGGAAGACCGTGACACCATGATCGAAGAAATGTCGGATCTTGAACGGGACATCGAACGTCTGGAAAACCGCCACAAGGACTGGTTTACCCCGCGCGCAACCTTTAGCGAAGTCATTGACAAGCTTCAGGGGCGCGAATTTTTCGAAGAGTTCAGGAATGGGGATGTGAAAATTCAGTCTTGGCAGAACGACGAGAACGGCCAGCAACATATCGCGATGGTGCGTGACCGGTTGCTTGGTCTATAGCTTTTTGTATTCGGAGACTGCGATGCGAAGTCGTCCAATGACACCGCTAATCATGCGGTTCTGTCTGGTTTTGTACTGTGTTGCCCTTACGACAGTCTACCCGATCACCGGCGCACACGCGCAAGATAGCGCCCCATCATCAAACTGGACCCGTTTGCCCGGCAGGGCTGTTGATATCTCAATCAACAGTGACGGGCAGGCCTATGCCGTTGCCCCGGATGGCACGCCGTGGCGCTGGGATGCGATAGAACAGCGTTGGCGCAAAATGTCGGGCAATTTTGTTCGCATTTCCGCAGCAGAGGGAAACCGCCCGTGGGCAATCAGCGCCAACGGCGTGGTTTATCGCTATAACGGGCTGTGGTGGGAAAACAAGGACACCGACGTTGCCGATGTTGCCGCCGATACGTTGGGCAATGTCTTTATTGCCAAAGTCAGTGGCAAAATCAAAAAATGGTACCCCTTGCGCAGTGAATGGCGGCCGATCGACGGCAGCGCGTATCGCATTGCACTCGACAGGGCGGGGAATCCTTGGGCGGTGGCGCGCGATGGCGGCATTCGGTCCTATGATGGAGAGACCTGGGCCACCATGCCGGGCCGGGCGCTCGACATTGCGATTGCCGGTAACGATACGGTTGTAATTGTCGATGCCGAAGGTCAGATCAGGACCTGGAATGCAACACAACGCAGTTGGCGTATTGTCGGCGGTATCAGTGGTGCGACAGCCATAGCAGCCACACCCGATGGCGGGCCTTGGGCGGTTGTTGCCGGTGGCGCCATCATGGCAACGACATTGCTGGTTGCACCGGAAAAAATCAAAACCGAAGAAGGCCGGGCACCGGAAATTCGCGCGCCCGATGCCGTCGCCCCTGTTGATAGTGCGCCCGCGGCAATTGCCCCGGATGTCGCAGCCCCGCCCCTGCCACCAGCAGCAGCTGTTGCACCACCCGCGGCACAAGCAGCACCATCAGCCGCACCAGTCGCGGTGGCAACTGGCGCAACCGCGTCACCTGTTACACCAACTGCAGGTGCAACTGCGCAAGGCACCAGCGGAACCGTGGCCCCGTCAACCGGGGGCGATCCCGCTCTTGATCCGACGACGGTAACAACGACCGAAGACATTACCTTTACCAACACCCGCGAGAACGCCACAGCTTTGGCAATCGGTCGCGATGGAAGTGTGTTTGCTTTGAACGCGGCCGGAAGTGTTTTCCGCTGGTCCAACAGCCGCAAACGGCTTGAAGATTTTCCGGGAACACTGGTGCGTTTGGCCGTTGATGCAAATGGCGACCCTTGGGGCATTTCCACCTTGGGCCGGGTATTCCGTCATACCGGAAAACTGTGGAAGCAAATTCCCGGTGCAACCGGTTCAGACATTGCGATTGGCGGGGATGGATCGGTTGTCATTGCCGATGCCAGCGGAAGCCTATCCAAACTAAATGACGCCATGACGCGGTTTGATCGTATTCCCGGTCAGGGCATTTTGGTTGCAGTCGACCCGAATGGAACCCCATGGACAATTCGGTCTGACAACCTGGTGCAGCGGTGCGAACAATCACCGTGCGAGGTTTTATCGCAAAGGGCCAAAAGCATCTCGATCGGTCCGGATGGCAGCGTTTATATCGTTTCCGCCAATCAATTCCTGATGCGTTTGGGCGCGGATGGCAAAACCTTTGAAGTCGTTCAAACACCGGGCCATACCCCGGAAAGCGTTGCGGTCGGCCCCAATGGCTATCCCTGGGTTGTTACAAATGACACGGTGGTAATTGCATCAAAGTTCTTTGAGCGTGACGAACAGAATGATCGTCTTGTTGCAGCCTCAACCGTCGGGGATACCACCGGCAGTGGCGATACCGCGGCTGTTGTGGATGTTGCATCCCCAAGTGCCTTTACGTTTTCAAAAAACATAGCTTTTGAAACATTCACCGTGGACCTCAATACCATTGATGAAATTGCCGTCGGACAAGATGATGGTTTCTACCTGTATGGCACGCCCTCAGATCAGGGAGCAAACCAGTTCCAGAAGTTCAACACAAAGACCAAGAAGCTCGAACAAGTCTCCCTGTCCTTTAACCAGGATGTCGGGAAGTTTGATGTTGCGACTGATGGCAGCATCTGGACAAACGGAAACAGTTCGAACTCGATCTATAAGCTGTCATCAACGGGCACGATCCAGCGGACCTATTCGGTGGCATCGGGCAACATTCGAAATATATCGATTGGTCCCGACGGCACGGTTTATGTCGTCATCACCGACAAGCTTTATCACCTTAAACCCGGAACCAATGCCTTTACCAAATTCAGCAATGATGACGTGCGCAAGGTGGCTATTGGCCGCGCAAGTGATTTGTGGATCGCGGACGCCAACAACATTGTTCAGCAATTTACCGGAACACGGTTTGAAAACCGCCCGTTGGGTCAAAATGTAACCGTCGAAGATATTGGTGCGGGGACGGATGGCAGTGTCTATGTCACCCTGTACGAAAACAGTGCATACGTTTTGAAAAAATGGAATGCAACAAACGGCTCGTTTGACAAGGTTAACAACGTAACTGCCGACAGCGTAGATGTGTTGTCAGATGGCCGTCCCTGGATCACGAATACCAGTTCCGGTACCGACGTTAAACGCGCCAAGGATTAGGTTTCATTCGCTTCGCATTCATCACGAAGTGAAATGAAAAACGCCCTGACCATTCATTTGGCTCAGGGCGTTTTGCGAGATCGTCCAGGTCGTCCAGATCAGATTGTGTCAGGTCTTTGGCGTCAGGAAGCAGCCTTGCGGACAAAATTGCCACGCTGGTAATCGTCAAACGCCTGCATCAGTTCCTGTTTGCTGCTCATGACAAACGGGCCATAGCGCACGACCTGTTCGTGGATCGGACGTGCGGCAATCACCAGCATCCGGCCACCGTCAGGACCGCCTTTCAGCGTTACCCCATCACCGTCCTTCAGGATTGCCAAATGATGGGTCGGCACATCTTTGCCGCCAACGACCGCATCTCCGACAAAGACGTAAACGACTGCCGTGTGGCCCTCTGGCAGCGGAACCGTTAGTTTCGCACCGGCATCAAGTTTGGCATCAACAAAGACCGGGTCCGTGGAAATTCCGTTGATCGGGCCTGTTGCGCCATGCATCGAACCCGCCAGCAAACGCAGCTGCGCGCCCTCGACCGGCGAAACTTCCGGCAGTTCATCGGGCTCCATATTCTGGTAGCGCGGATCAATCATCTTGTCCTTGGCCGGCAGATTGATCCAAAGCTGGAAGCCCTGCAAAAGACCGTTTTCCTGTTCCGGCGTTTCGGAATGCACAATGCCGCTACCAGCGGTCATCCACTGTCCACCGCCTGAACGCAGAACACCCTCATTACCCATGCTGTCCTTGTGACGCATGGCACCTTCAACCATATAGGTCACGGTTTCAAAGCCGCGATGGGGATGTTCCGGGAAGCCTGCGATATATTCGTCGGGATTGTCGGTCGAAAGCGAGTCCAGCATCAGAAACGGGTCAAGCATATCAAGCTGCGGCGTCCCGATGGACCGGCGCAACGATACACCCGCACCATCAGACGTATCCATCGCGCGCAAGACCCGCTCGACACCACGTGCGTTGCTAACGGTCTCAGACATTTCAAACCTCCTGCGCCTATCGGCAATACTGCCGGACAAAATTTCATGACGGGCATGGTCGCACAAAACTGTCGCTAAACAAGATCCAATCAGGCACCTGATTGTTTCCAAAAACCCAACAAAGACCACGAACTACACGTCAGGGTTGCTTTGATTGGATGATACCGCGAGTATAAAGATATCTCTTGGCAAGTCGAAAACGCTCGGAAAACGATAAAAACAGGCCGACATCTTCAAACGACAAACCCATGCCTGCTGTCAAATGCCTTCGCGCTGTGTTCGTAGTGGGACTTCTGATCACCGGCCTTGCGTTCATCAGCAATGCCTCCCCCGCCTACGCCCAGGATGTTTCACAACGCAAGGCCGACAAAATTCGCGAGCTGATCAAGCTGTCCAACGCTGACAAAATGATCGAGGCAATGATGCCCATGGTCACCGAACAGCTGCAGATGAGTATTAAAGCAAACCTGCCCAACGCCCCACAGAAGCACATTGATGTTATGGTCGAGGCGATGAGAGAAGAAATGCGCAGCAGCACCGATATCTTCTTTGAGCTGATGATCCCGCAATATTCCTCGCTTCTCTCGGAGGAAACGATCGACGACACGATCACCTTTTACAAGACACCAAGTGGCCAGAAACTTGCCGAGGCGAACCCTCATTTCGCAATGATCGGCTCAAAGGTAGGACAACAATGGGGGCTAATGATCGCCCCCAAGGCAGCGAAGAGAGCCATGAAAAAAGCGCGCGAACTTGGTTACGAGTTTTAGGGCCATCCGGCCAAAAAGAAAGGCAGCACCCGTTTAAGGTGCTGCCTTTTTTGTGAAAGCTGATGCTAAATCAGCCTGCAAGTTTCGCCGCAAGTTCTGCTACGTGCTTGCCCTGGAACTTGGCGATATCAAGTTCGTTCTGGGACGGCTGGCGAGAACCATCGGCACCGGCAAGCGTACCGGCACCATAGGGCGAACCACCGGTGATTTCGTCCATATTGGTCAGACCTGCACAGCTGTAAGGTACACCGGCAATCACCATCCCCTGATGGAGCAAGGTGGTATGGGTCGAGGTGATGGTGGTTTCATGACCGCCATGCTGGGTGCCGGTCGAGGTGAAGACTGAACCAACCTTGCCGATCAGTTTGCCTTCGGCCCAAAGACCACCGGTCTGATCAAGGAAGGTGCGCATCTGACCGGGCATGTTGCCAAAGCGGGTCGGTACACCAAAGATGATCGCGTCATATTCCGGAAGATCTGAAACCTCGGCAACCGGAGCAGCCTGATCAAGCTTGGCGCCAGCACCCTTTGCGACATCTTCGGGCATGGTTTCAGGAACGCGTTTGACATCAACATGCGTTCCGGCAACACCGCGTGCGCCTTCGGCCACGGCATTGGCCATGGTTTCGATATGACCATACATCGAATAATAAAGTACCAGTACTTTCGCCACGTCATCCTCCTTGGTTGAATTTCGTCGGCTTGCATAGTGACTTAAGAATGCACCCCTGATAACGCCCAGCTTGGAAACAGTCTGTTCGTTATCGGATGCGAACCCCGTCAGGTATCGGAGTTACGCATCTGGATTACGCATCGGGATTTAGGGCCAGATACTGAACCACCTGATCGGGGAAATCGGTGAAGATGCCGTCAATTCCGGCATCGTCAAAAATCGCCTTGAGCGCGATCTGCATATCGCCCGCCCATTTCGGCAACTGATCGGCACGCAGGGTATAGGGATGAACCTTCAATTGCGCGCGCTGGGCGGCAATCAGGGTTGGCGTCATGATTGCCGTGCCATTTTCGCTCAGGCCTTCGATGACCTGTGGCAACCACGGGCCAATCCCATCAACCACACGCGCCATTTCAACAACGCCTTCGTCGGATTTCAGGTAGTCATAGTCCGTGCCTTCCGGCGGGCCCCAGCGGTTCTCGCCCAGAAGCTGCACCAGCTTGCCCTGATAGTTCAGCTCTTGGCGGATGCGCTTGGTTTCAGACCAGTCAAAGCACTGCACAAAGGCGTTTGAGCCGGGGTTGTTATACCCCCACTTCTCCATCACCGCGATCACGGTTTTGGTGATGTCCTGCCCTTCTGCGTGATGGAAGGCAGGGTCCTTGATTTCCGGATAGATGCCGACATTGCGCCCGGTGGAGTGGTTCAAGCCACGGATCAGTTTGATTTCTTCTTCAAGGGTCGGGATCTTGAAGATGGCAAACTCAGCCGGAAAGCGATCGGCATAAACCTGCTTGCCGGTATCGGCCTTGAACCGTTCCGTGACGCTAAGTGTCTTGAGTTCGGCCAGTGTAAAATCAATCGCGTAATAACGCCCGTCTTCACGTTTGCGATCCGGGAATTTTTGCGCAACGTCGGTGGTGGTATCAATGTGGATGTCATGCAGGACGACGGGCACACCGTCCCTGGACAGAACAACATCCTGTTCGATGTAATCTGCCCCCATGCCATAGGCCAATGCCTTGGCTGGCAGGGTATGTTCAGGCAAATACCCCGATGCCCCGCGATGGGCGATCACCACCATTTCCTGATCAAGTGCCTGTGCATGGGCCGAAGTGATTGCACCTGTAACAGGCATCAATGTGGCTGCGGCAAAACCGCCAACAGCCAGCAACGTCGACTTGATCATTTTGCGTATCAGCATCAAGGGTATCCTTATCCAGTGTCCTTTGAAGCAAAGGACTATAGGCGCGGATTGGCAGCACAAAAACGCGTCAGCGCGTCTTGGGTGCAATCTTCATGAAACTGTTACAGCAAAGAACGCGGACCTAGCGGTTTAGTTCCCCGGTCATGCGATCAAGACCCTCAAGGGTCAGGGGAAACATCCGGCCTTCCATCAGCTTGTGCATGATCTGGATCGATTGATGGTGCCGCCACCAGTTTTCCGGTTGCGGATTGATCCAGGCGGCGTGTTCGAAATGATCGAGCAATCGCTGCATCCACACAACACCGGCCTCGGCATTCCAGTGTTCCACCGCCCCGCCGGGATAGGTGATTTCATACGGGCTCATGGTCGCATCGCCAACAATCACAAGCTTGTAATCCGCGCCATAGGTATTGATCACATCCCAGGTCGATACCTGTTCGTTCCAGCGCCGCGCGTTATCTTTCCAAAGCCCTTCATAGGGGCAGTTGTGGAAGTAGTAATATTCAAGATGCTTGAATTCGGTTTTGACCGCTGAAAACAGCTCTTCACAGACCTTGATGTGATCATCCATCGATCCGCCAACATCAAACAGCATCAAGACCTTGACCGCGTTGTGGCGTTCGGGGCGCATCTGAACATCAAGCCATCCTTGGCGCGCGGTTGATGTAATCGTGCCGGGCAGATCAAGCTCGTCTGCCGCCCCGGTCCGCGCCCATTTGCGCAAACGTCGCAAGGCGACCTTGATATTGCGCGTGCCGATTTCGACACTGTCATCAAGGTTCTTGAATTCGCGCTTGTCCCAAACCTTGACCGCGCGACGATGGCGGGATTTATCCTGCCCGATCCGCACCCCTTCGGGGTTATAGCCATAAGCGCCAAACGGCGATGTCCCGGCCGTACCAATCCATTTGTTACCGCCCTGATGACGGCCCTTTTGTTCTTCCAGACGCTGTTTCAGCGTCTCCATCAGCTTTTCCCAACCGCCAAGCGCCTCGATCTCGGCCTTTTCTTCATCAGTCAGGAATTTCTCGGCAAGCTTTTTCAGCCACTCTTCGGGGATTTCAGTCTTCTCGACCTCGTCCATGCCATCGGTCAGGTCGATCACGCCCTTGAAATGTTCGGAAAACACGCGATCAAACTTATCAAGATGGCGTTCATCCTTCACCAGTGCAGACCGGGCCAGATAATAGAAATCCTCAACGGAATAACCGGCCAGACCTTTTTCCACCGCCTCAAGCAATGTCAGGTATTCGCGCAGACTGACCGGCACGCGCGCATCTTTCAGCTTATAGAAAAAGCCGGTGAACATAGGGATTAACGCCCTTCACGCCGTGCCATGAAGGCAAGCCGTTCAAACAGATGCACGTCCTGCTCGTTTTTAAGCAGCGCCCCATGCATTGGCGGTACCGCGGTTTTGGCATCCTTGGCGCGCAGGGCCTCGGGCGGCAGGTCTTCGGCCATCAAAAGCTTCAACCAGTCAAGCAGCTCTGAGGTCGATGGCTTTTTCTTCAGGCCCGACACGTCACGCATATCGTAAAACAGGTTCAATGCCTCAGCCACCAGACGTTTCTGGATACCGGGGTAATGCACCTCGATGATCTCGGCCATGGTGTCTGCATCCGGGAAGCGGATGTAATGGAAGAAACAACGCCGCAGGAACGCGTCGGGCAGTTCCTTTTCGTTGTTCGATGTGATGATCACAATCGGGCGGTTGGTGGCTGTGACCATCTGCTGGGTCTCGTAAACAAAGAACTCCATGCGATCGAGTTCCTGAAGCAGGTCATTGGGGAACTCGATATCGGCCTTGTCGATCTCGTCAATCAGAAGGACGGGCGCTTCGCCGTCTGCCTCGAACGCCTCCCACAGCTTGCCCTTGACGATGTAATTGCCGATGTCATGGACACGCTCATCACCCAGCTGACTGTCACGCAGGCGCGACACCGCGTCATATTCATAAAGGCCCTGCTGGGCGCGCGTTGTGGATTTGATCGACCAGGTGATCAGTTTCTTGCCCAGCGACTTGGCGATTTCTTCGGCCAGAACGGTCTTCCCGGTGCCCGGTTCGCCTTTGACCAGAAGCGGTCGCTGCAACGTGATAGCAGCATTGACCGCCACCATCAGATCTTCGGTTGCGACGTAATTTTCCGTACCCTGAAACTTCATTTTTGCCCTGCAACATAAGTTGACGTTTGCGTTAACCTAGGGCGTCCAACCGATTTGAGCAAGGGCCCAAACACCACACAGTCTATGCGCTGTTGCGCTTGAGTGCCTGAGCCGGACTTTCGCCGTACCAGTCGCGATAGGACCGCGAAAAGTTGCTGACATGGTTAAAGCCAACCGCTACTGCGACCTGCTTGACGGTGAACTCGCGTGAGGCCAGCAACTCCCGGGCGTGCTCCATCCGCCTGGAGCGGATAAAGTCCGCACAGCTTTTGCCTGTCTCGTGCTTGAACAGGCTGTTAAGTCGGCTTTCCGTCATACCGCCCGCATCTGCCAACTGGGCAACCGATACTGCGGATGCCAGATCGCGGGTGATTTTGGCAATCGCGTCTTCGATCACCGTCTTTTCAAGAACGCTTGGTTCCGGCGTCTTTTCGCCATCGTGATGCAGCAGGCAATAGGCATCAATCATCTCGGCCAGAAACAGGGTTGATAAACCTTCAAGCTTGAACTTGCGCCCAACGCCGGTCGCTTGGGGGGAGAACATCGCGCTGACGATGCTTCTGATCTTGTTATTAAGTCCCAAAGGCCTGACTTCAATCACGCTTTGATCATCAGACAGATAGGGATCTAGTGCTGCTGGCAGATCATCGCCAAACCTGGCACGCAGCGCATCAAGCCCGATGGTAACCCCTGCATGGCGGATCACTTGTCCACCGGGCAGAAAATAGCGCGTCCCGGGCTGGTCGATGCGCATCATCAAACCGGTCTCGGCGGACATGGCGTGTTTGGCGCCATCGGGGCTATCAAAATCAAGCTCGCCGAGAATATTTGCAGATCCGGCAATCCAGCCCGGTGGCAAAGCGTTTTGAACATCAAATCTGGAATCCTCGCGGACATTCAATTCCGCACGGTGCAAACAGATACCGTTCCCGAAATCGATCCGTTCCAGACGCCCGGTCACACCGGGCAATTCAAACAGTTCACCATCAGCCAGCCTGAGCTCATTGATGCTGTCCACTTGATTACCACCGGACAGCATGCCAAACGCATTTCCCGCGCCGTTCGCGGTATCGTCCATAATATCTTTTTCCTGACAACTTGCTCGTACCAACCGCCGTCAGAACCTTGAACTGACGACCGCCAATCTGTCTGTGGCCTTTATGGTGCTTAAGCACGTCGGGCCTTTATTTATGCCAATTAACAATGGCTTATGTTGATGTCAGTCTAAAACGTTGGCACTGATTGGGCAATGAATTCGGCCGATGAAAGCGCATGTGTCGGCACATCGCCGACCTAACGGTCGTGAATGCCCTTGCCCTCAAGGATGCGTGCCCGGTGCTTTTCAATTCGTGCAATCCGGGTCGCAGATTGCTTTGCCCCGCCGATATAAAGACCATAGCCGCGCTGACGCCCCGGTGTCAGCGCGTCAAACGCGGCTTTCAGTTCCGCATCCTGATCAAGTCGGTCGCGCAACTCTTCGGGCAGTTCAATTACTGAAGGCTTTTTGATTTTTAGTCCGGCCTGATTGACCTGAATGGCTGCCTTGACGAATGCCATGATCTGATCGGCTTTGGCTGTAACCTCGTCGACAGAGCGAAACCGGATTTGCCGACCTGAATTGGAAGTGGGTCCGGGTGGGACAAGGATGCCATCCGGGTCGTCAATCAACGCCCCCTTGAAAAACATCAACGCCAGAAAATCCTTCATTTCCTGAATGATCGCGATGTTATGACCATCATGCATATAGCACGGCTTGCCCCATTTGATTGCTTCATCAAGACCGCAATCGCGCAAGATGGCGCGCAAGCACGATGCTTCGTTTGGCCAGATCCGGCTGTTGGCAAAATAGCTGTCGGGTGACTTCGCCATGCGCTTTGCTCCGTTAAAGCCCACACGATTATATGGCGAGCATAAAATAGCAAAACACACGCAAAGAGGGCAATCAGGAATTGATGCCCTTGGCGGACATAGATCAGCCTGCCGACATCATCCAGACCAGTGGCTGGCTTTGGCGTTCGACTTCGTGTTTCAAGCCGTCAACATCCATGTCTTCGTCTTTGACAAACTCGATAAACATCATGTTCACGTTATTAAAGACAAGCTCACCCGTTGCCGTGCAGTCGATATCCTTGCGCACGACGCCACGCGATTGCAGGGCTTCAAAAAGGTCACAGACCTGTTTTGACAGCCGATGATCAAGTGCTGTGTAACGCTGAGAAAACGGTGTTTCAGGCTGCGCAATCGACAGTGACATCGCCGTGCGCCACATCTCCTTGGACAGATATGTCAGGGAATGATCGTAATATTTCCCGATTAGTTCGAACAAGGCCGAGGCGACATCCTCATGCTCGCGCGCGATGATGGCATCCCCCGCAGCCAGCACTTCCTCGACCTCCATCGAGACCGTGGCCATCAGCATATCGCCCTTGTTTTTGAAGTAGTTATAGAACGTCCCGACAGACACACCGGCCATTTCCGCAATGTCTTCGATGCGCGCACTGTCATATCCGACCTTGCGAAACAGCGTCGTCGCCGCCTCCAGAATACGGCGGTTTTTATCGGCTTTCTTTTGGGCGCGCAGTCCTGACATCGTCACTCCGGAAAAACTGAACGGGTTCAAAATTTACATTGACTCAAAAAATGAACGCGTTCAATATTTTTTCAACGGTGCCGAAACAGAGCACCGAAGAACCCAATTCAAGGGAGGCCTCAAATATGAAATCAGGGAGAGCCTATGTCTCGTCACGTCTCTACGGGGAAGACCCGCAACAAGTTTCTGAGTAGCACTACGACCTTTATTCTGGGCGCCGTTGCCATGGCGCAAACGGCACAGGCGACCGAAGAGCTTAACGCCCTTGTCTGGTGCGACCACACCGATCCGGCCTTGATCGAGCCGTTCGAAGAAAAGTACGACGTCAAAGTCAATCTCAAGGAATATGAAGGTACAGGTGCCGGCCTTTCAATTATCGAGCAATCCCGTCCCGGTGACTGGGATGTATTCGTGATTGATGGTGTTGATGTCCATCGCGCGGTCGAAATGGGCGTTCTGGCCGAAATCCCCGCCGATGCCCTGCCGACATCCGATATCTTCCCCGAAGTCGTGATGGCCGAGAACAATGTGGTGGATGGCAAAACCTATGCCGTCACCGAGAAGTTTGGCTACAACACCATTTCGTTTGACAAGACCAAGGTCGATCACAAGGACATGGAAGACATGTCGGTGATCTGGTCGGACAAATATGCCGGCCGCATCGCGGTTTATGACTATTACCTGCCGGTGATCGGCCTTGTTGGCCTGGGTCTTGGTATTGATACGGCTGATCTTGGCGCGGACGACATGCCCGCGATCAAGGAAAAGCTGTTTGCGATGAAAAAGGTCTCCAAACAGGTTGGTGAAGTTGTTTCTTCCCAAACGGCTCTCGCCACAGGTGAGGTCGACATCCTTGTAGGTGGTGGTGAATGGATCACGGCGGTTCTGTCCGAAGACAAACCGAACCTTGATTGGGTCATCCCGAAACAAGGCGGCCTGCGCTGGGCGCAGTCGATCGGGGTGATGAAGGATTCTGAAAAGCCTGATCTGGCGCTTAAGTTCGTTCAATACATTATGAGCCCCGAAGGCCAGACGCGTCTTGCGACCTCTTCGTGCTACTGGGGGATGCCCGCCAACGCCAAGGCTGGCGAAAACCTGACCGATGCCCAGAAAGCGGCCCTTCGCTGGGATGATCAGGAAGGCTACCTCAAAAACTCGCAGCTTTATCCGATCCCGGATGCCGATCTAGATGCCGAGATGCAGGATGCCTGGGTCGAGATGCTCCAGCAGTAAGCAATCCCTTGTCTACTGCCACCTGCCGATGTCCCGCTTTTTGCGGGGCATCGGTGCCAAACTTGCGGTAAGCTGACCCCAACGGCGCCCACCATCCCAAGCGAGTTACAAGCAACCATCCCACCCATCCAGGCGGGCCGGTTTGCTAAAAGGATACCGTTATGGCCACTGCCAGCCTTGAAACACGCGAAAATCGCCGCGCATGGGGCTTTGTAACCCCGGCCCTGCTATGGACCGTCGCGTTTTTCGTTATTCCCTTTATCGTCATGGCCGCGATCAGCTTGGCGACCCGCAAGGGGCGCGAGATCGTCATGGCGTGGAATTTCGACAATTACATCGAATTCTTTGAAAAGGCCCATCTGCTGAAGGGTCTTTTTGTCTCGCTTGAAATCACCTTCACGGTCACGATCATTTCCGTGATCCTTGCCTATCCGCTGGCCTGGATCATTGCCGAACGCGTCCCGCAGAAATGGCAGCGTATGGCGCTGATCATGGCGATCCTGCCCTTCTGGACAAGCTATGTGGTGCGGTCCTATTCCTGGCTTCTGGTGCTGGCGCAAAACGGGGTGATCAATAACACGCTGGTCTATTTGGGGGTGATTTCCGAACCGCTCGAACTGGCCAGCACACGAAGTGCGACCGTCATCGGGTTTGTGCATTTCTTTGTCATGCTGTTGACCCTGACCATCTATGCCAATCTGGTGCAGATGCCGCCGAACTATCGACGCGCCGCCGCCGATCTTGGTGCAAACGGGTTTCAGGTGTTCTGGCATGTTGTGTTACCGCTCACATTGCCGGGCATTATGGTCGGTGCCTTCCTGACCTTTGTGCTGTGTATCGGTGATTACATCACCCCGCAGATCTTGGGCGGCAATAATGAACTCGCCCTGCCGCAAGTCATCATGCTCCAACTGGGCCGTCGGGCTGATTTCCCGATGGCTGCCACCCTTTCGATCATTCTGATGGTGGTGGTGACACTGGCCTATATTGCCTGTGCCCGCTGGCTCAAGATGGAGAGAACATAAAATGATCTCTTCACGCTTTTCCAAACTGCTGTCCTGGTCTTATCTGGCGGCACTTTATGGCTTTATCTTTTTACCTGTGGCGGTCCTTGTCCTGTTTTCATTTCAGGATGGCCGCCTGCCGGTTCCGCCCTTTAACGGCGCGACCCTTAAATGGTATGGCGAGGTCTTTTCTGACAGTCGCTTGATGTCGGCCCTGACCAACTCCTTGATTGTTGCCATCGGCTCGGCCACGGTTGCCTGCGTACTTGGTTTCTGTGCGGCCTATGGGCTGGCGCGATTTGTCTTGCCAGCATCGCGTCTTCAGCGTGGCCTTCTGATTGCGCCGATGACGGTCAGTTACCTGATCATTGCGCTTGGTTTGCTGACCACCTTTAACTGGCTCGGCGTTTCGCTTTCGCTTTGGACGGTCGGGATCGGGCATGTGGTGATCAATCTGCCGCTGTGCTTTGCGATTATTTATGCCTCCATGGGGGACCATCAGAAAAATATCGAACGGGCCGCCCGCGATCTGGGTGCCGCCGAATGGCAGGTGATGACGCAGGTCTCCGCCCCGATGTTGATGCCCTCCATCCTTGCGGCCTTTTTCCTGTCGGTGACGTTTAGCTGGGATGAATTCATCATCGCATTCTTGCTGTCGCGCTTTGACGTCACCCTGCCGGTTGAAATCTGGAGCATGTTGCGTTCGGGCCTGAACCCGAAAACCAACGCGGTCGGAAGTGTTGTCTTCCTGGTCTCGGTTGCGCTGCTGCTTATTCTTGAATTGATTGTCTTTAGAAGGACGGCAAAGAAATGACCGCCCCTGTATCCATCCGCAACGCCACCAAGATTTTTGGCGACTTTACTGCCCTTGACGATGTCAGCCTTGAAATCGCGGCCGGCGAGTTCATCGTTCTTCTTGGCCCGTCGGGCTGTGGCAAAACCACCCTGCTGTCGCTTCTGGGCGGTTTCCTGTCGCCCACCAGTGGCACGATTGAAATCAATGGCAAGGATATGGGCGATGTTGCCCCCGCCAAACGCCCGACCACCACGATGTTTCAGGACTATGCCCTGTTCCCGCATATGAGCCTGCGCGACAATGTCGCCTTTGGCCTTAAAATGCGCAAGGTCGGCAAAGCCGAACGCCATGCCAAGGCTGAAGAACTCCTTGATATGGTCGGGCTCAAGGCATCTGCGAACAAGAAACCCCATGAGCTTTCCGGTGGTCAGCGCCAGCGTGTTGCCCTTGCCCGTGCGCTGGCGGTTGAACCCGATGTCTTGTTGCTTGATGAACCGCTGGGGGCGCTTGATCTCAAGCTCCGTCGTCAAATGCAGGATGAACTGAAAGCCATTCAGAAACGGGTTGGCACCACCTTTGTCCACGTCACCCACGATCAGGAAGAAGCCATGGCGATTGCCGATCGGATCGTGGTGATGAATGCTGGCAGGATCGAAGATGTCGGAAGCCCTGAAAGCATTTACATGCAGCCCAAAACACTGTTCTCGGCAAGCTTCATGGGCGAAGTCAATTTCATCCCCGGCACGCTCGAAAGTGCGCGCGAAAATGCGCTCACCATCAAGACGCCGCTCGGCACTGTTGAACTTCCGGCGTTTGACCATGCCGGCTTTACGCCCGATGCGCCGGTGACCCTTGCCATCCGCCCGGAACATTTCCGTGCCAGCACCGGGACCGGTCCGCGCGTTACCCTTGGCAAGGCCAAGGTCGAAGACGGTTCGTTCTTTGGCACCCATCATCGTGCGCATCTCAGCCCGCTTGATTACCCCAACATGACGATCACCGCCCACATGCCGCAATCGGCAATCATCGAACCGGGTGCCTGGGTTGAACTGACCCTTGATCCAACCTCGGTCGTGCTGTTGCCCGGCCATCCGAACCAGACTGCGCAGGAAGGTGTCACATCATGACGTCAGAAAACATGGAACGCGCCAAGCCCGAAGACTGGTACAGCCTGAAGACCGTTGGCGATGACGTGACCTATATCGGCGAACCGTTTATCGAGGAGTTTTACCGCTGCAACATCTGGCATGTGCGTGGCCGCGATGGCGACATGCTGATTGATAGTGGCATGGGGGTGGTGTCCTTGACCCAATGGGTGCCGCTTGTGACCGAACGCGCCGTGCAAGCGGTTGCCAGCCACACCCACTTTGATCATATCGGCTGCCACCACGAATTTGAAAACCGGGTGTGTCATCGCTGCGAGGCCGACCTTCTGGCCGCACCAACCCGCAAAAACACGCTGGCCGACCCCTATGTGACCGACGAGATTTTCACAAAACTCCCGCCGCTGCCATATTCTTCAACCACTTATGCCGTCAAGGCCGCACCGGCCACCCGGATTGTCGAAGACGGCGATGTGATTGACCTGGGCGACCGCCATTTCGAGGTCATCCACACACCGGGCCATTCACCGGGCGGTATTGCGCTTTGGGAAAAGGCGACCGGCATCCTGTTTTCCGGCGACATTGTTTATGATGGACCTTTGATCGAAGACACTTATCATGCAAATGCAACCGACTATGTTCGATCCATGGAACGGCTTTATGACTTGCCGGTCCGGGTCGTGCATGGCGGGCATTTTGCCAGCTATGGCGGCGAACGCCATCGCGAAATCATAAAAAGCTGGCTGAGGAAACGAACCTGAAACCGCGCCACCCATGCCGGGGTTAACGCCCTGGCCCAACACAGAGAAACTCAGGAAGGCTTCCAATGAATAACGCAGGCAAATTTTACATCAACGGCAAATGGGTTGATCCGATTTCGTCAGAAAAGATGGACGTCATCAATCCGGCCACCGAAGAAGTCATCACCCAAATCACCCTGGCCAGCGAAGAAGATGTCGACCTTGCCGTCGCTGCGGCCAAGCGCGCCTTTGAAAGTTACAGCCAGACAACCGTCGAACAGCGCCTTGGCTGGCTTGAAAATCTGCTTGCGATCTACAAGCGCCGCTATAGCGAAGTCGCCGACACCATCACATCCGAACTCGGTGCGCCAACCACGATGTCGCACGAACAGCAGGCCGCAGCAGGCACAGCCCATCTGGAAGACTTCATCGTTGCGCTGAAAAAGCTTAAAACCGAGGAAACGCTTTATAACGGCGAACATCTGTTGCGCGAACCCATCGGGGTTTGCGGCCTGATCACGCCATGGAACTGGCCGATCAACCAGATCGTTCTCAAGGTTATTCCGGCCCTTGCCACCGGCTGCACCTGTGTGCTGAAACCATCTGAATTCACCCCGCTTAATGCCATGCTTTATGCCGAAATGATCCACGAGGCAGGCTTCCCGGCCGGTGCATTTAACATGGTTCAGGGTGCGGGTCCGGTTGCCGGTGCAACCCTTTCGCGTCATCCCGACATCACCATGATGTCCTTTACCGGATCGACCCGTGCGGGCAAGGCTATTACCAAGGATGCGTCGGAAAACATCAAGCGCGTCACCCTGGAGCTCGGCGGTAAATCGCCCAACATCGTGTTTGATGATGTCGATATCGAAGACCGCATCGCCTGGAGTGTGAACGCCGTTTTCAACAACTCCGGCCAGACCTGCGACGCCCCCACCCGCATGCTGGTGCAACGTTCGATCTATGACGACGCCGTCAAGGTTGCCAAACGTGTCGGCGAAGAAGCATCGGTTGGCGATCCGACCAAAGAGGGCGACCACATCGGCCCGCTGGTCAGCCACATCCAGTTTGACCGCGTGCAGACCCTTATTCAGGCTGGCATCGATGAAGGTGCGACCCTTCTTGTTGGCGGTGCGGGCAAACCCGATGACACCAACGAAGGCTACTATACAAAGCCGACCATCTTTGCCGATGTGAACAACAATATGCGCATCGCGCGTGAGGAAATCTTTGGTCCGGTGGTCTCGATGATCCCGTTTGACACCGAAGAAGAAGCAATCGAGATCGCCAACGACACCCCCTATGGACTGGCCGCCTATGTCCAGACCCCGGATGCCAAAAAAGCAGACCGCGTCGCGCGCAAACTGCGCGCCGGCATGGTGTTGCTCAACGGCTCCTCCCCGCTCGCAGGCAGCCCGTTTGGCGGCTACAAACAATCGGGCAACGGTCGCGAAGGCGGCCTGTTCGGCCTGGAAGACTTCATGGAAATCAAGATGATCCACAAACTCTGATTCCATACCAAGACCACATTGCAAAGGCCCCGGCATGTGTCGGGGCCTTTCAGATTCCAGATACCGGTCCGTGCGAACCCTCTTTCCCAACAGATACTTTTGGCATCCATCCCTATCCGTTTGCGCAACAACCCATAACTTTGAATAGTTTACCCTTTCATCACAGACACTTAAAAATTGAAGTGACGTTGAGGAAAGGGACACAAATGATCAAAAAACTCGTCGCACTTGCAACTGCCGCCTTGCTGACGGGCTGTGTGACTGCCGCAGACAAATTTCAAACCGACATGCCTATCGGAACAGTCGTAACAGACAAGGTTTCAACGCCACAGGGAGACGTACTTCTCCCGCCTGGCAAGTGGACTGTTGTTGGCAAAGATCTATTTCGAAACAACAATTACCATCCATTTGGGCAAGTGGCCTTGGCGCAGATTTCTGTGACCAAAGAATTGGATGGTTTGGTCTTTTTCACGACACCACTTGAAAGCCATTTCGGTTATGGCTTCTATGCTACTGGTGCCTGTGATCGTAGGGAAGGCGACCTGTATCACGAAAAGTCATCCAATCAGGAACTAGGCGTTCAGGGATGCTTTTCGGTACGGGATCTAGGAGTTTCGCTCGACGACTCCGACGAAGCTCATCTGACCCAAGCAGATAGCTATCTCGATACCCATAACGTGTATCGGCATGATTCGATGCTATTCAGCGCGTATCGCGTGGTACGCGGGCATAAGCTGCTTGTTGTACAATACGGGTTCAACTATCGACAGCCTACTGGCAACGTAATTCCCGGCTATACCCCAGCGGAAAAGTTCAACTATGACAAGTCTTTCGGACGGGAACTCTGGAAAACGAATTTGGAAACTGTCATCGCTTGGTCAAAAGAGAAAGAAGACACCATTCGATCGACATTCCTGGACTAAGGCGAATACTAAATCCGTAAAGCAAAGGCCCCGGCACGCTCCGGGGCCTTTTCTGTTTCACCGTCACGCGCAGCCCATGAAAGGCGTCATGAAGTCGTTACCACATAGGGCTGGTAATGATCGGTTTGGTGACTATAATCCCATCGTTAATCGATAAATTTAGGGATCCGGACAACGGATCATGACTGGATTGGGAGACCACCTATGAATGCGATGTCCTTTTCTGATATGGGGCTTGCGGCCTTGAAACAGCAGCAGTTTGATGCCGCGATCAATATGCTGCGACAGGCACTTGGCGAAGACATGGATAATCTTGCGGCCCGTTTCGGGCTGGCGCGTGCCCTTCATGAAAAAGGTTCGATCATCGAAGCAATCGGTGAATATCGCACGGTGCTGCAATCTGATGGGGGTCATGAAGACTGCCTGCATCACATTGCACGCGCCCTGTTGCAAAATGGCGATGCGCGCAGTGCCTTGAACCATGTTGATATTGTCCTGCGTGGCAAACCAACCGATCCGGAATTTCTGACCCTGCGTGCTCAGGCGCTGATCGCACTTGAACGCTATGAAGCTGCACTTTCCGCGCTGCAATCCGCCGGGCATCACAGCCCAGGCTCTGAAACCATTCACCGCCTCATCGCAAGCTGCTATCGCAGGAACGAGGATTTTGAAAACGAACGCCGTGCAGTCGAACAGTTGCTGCGCATCAACCCGTCGTCGCTTAGCGCATCCAACGATCTCGGTGCGATCAACCTGCGTGAAGGTCACCTGATCGCAGCGTTCGAGGCGTTCGAACAAATCCTTTCACAAGAACCGGAACACCCGCAGGCAACGCTTAATCGCGCCATCGCCCTGACCGTGATGGGCGGTATGGATCATGATGCGATCTGGAACCGGGTGATGGTGGTCTGCGACGCGATCGAGAATCTTGATGAAATCCGTACTGCTGCGGATCAACTGGCAAAGCTGCCTGACAATGCTCGCAAGGGCACGCCAGAGGCAGCGACCCTGATCAGCATGGCCGCCATCAAAGAGATTGATATCTGATCTGGCTCAGGTCCTTCTTCGAGCACTTCCCGAATTCATTCCTGCCCGCAAAACAGACCGGGCGGGAACTGCATGCCTTGCCCGGCGTTTGATCGTATGATGTCGCTTGCGTTTTCCCTGATACGGATGGCGCGATACTGGTTGATCTGCCTTTGGTTCAAAAAGGGGGCCTTGCGTCATGGTTCAACGCCTGATCCGCGTCTGGGAATTTCTGGCTTACAGTCTTTGGCTTTCGCCCCTGCTTTTCGCATTGGGCGGGGCGGCAATTGCGGTTGGGGTGATGGCCCTGCCGCAAGAGATCCTGCGCAATAGCCTGCCGGATCTTTTGCCGGGCTTCAGCGAAATCGAAACGGTCCGAAGCCTTCTTGAAACCTTGCTGGCCACCATTGTCACCATGACGACATTTGCCCTGTCGATCACGATGGTGGTACTAACCCTTGCCGCCGGATCGCTGGGCCCGCGCATGATCCGCAACTTCATGGGCGATAACAAAACCCAGAACGCGCTTGGCATCTTTGTCGGCAGCATCCTGTTTCTGATCACATCGCTTGTGACGATGGGAAGCAATCCGGAAAGCGGACCGGTCCCCCATCTTGGCGCGACGGTCGGGATTGCGCTTTTTGTTATCAGCGTCTTTGTCCTGATCCTGTTTGTTCATCATCTTGGCCGGTCCATCGTTGCCGATGAAGTCATTCAGCATGTCGGCAAGAACCTTGAAGAAACCATTCAATCGGCCTTCACCACTTTGGCCGCGCCAATCAAAGCCGCTGAAAAGGCGCAAACCACCCTGCCCGACCCGCAGGACATCGCCAAGGATCAGGGCATTTGCATCGGCTCATCAGGGTATGTTCAGGGCATCGACTATGAAAAGGTCTGCGAAATCGCCAAGGAGACCGATACCCGCATTTCGCTGGTCATCCGTGCCGGACATCATGTGCTGGCAGGCGACATCGTCGGGCAGATCGTGCCTCTGAAACCGGACGGTTCCGGCAAGCGTATCGCCCAATGCCATGCCGATCTCCTTGAGGTGATAATGATCGGCACCCACCGGACTGCGATGCTTGATATCGAATTTGCGCTGCGCCAGCTGGTCGAGGTTGCCTTGCGCGCCCTCTCGCCTGGTATCAATGATCCGTTCACCGCCATTGCTGCGGTCTATCGCCTTGGCCGTGCGCTGCCCCATGCCATGGAATTCCGCTATCCGGTCGGCATCTGGATTGATGATCACGATGAGCTCCGCTTAGAAGCAAAGCTTTCGGATTTCGACGGAATGCTGGGTGCCGCCTTTGATCAGATCCGTCAGGCTGCAGGCACCAAACCCGATATCTTGCTGCCGATGGCAGAGGTGCTGGAAAGTCTGATGCGACTGGCCAAGACCGACCAACAGCGCGACACATTGCGCACACATGCCCGCATGATCGCAAGTGCTGCGGAACGCAACGTCCCCGAAGAAAACGACCGCAAAGCTGTGCTCAGGGCCGCAACCCGTGTTCTTCGCCATCAGCAACCGGCTTTAAATGCCGATGACGCCAAAGGTGCATAAACCGCAAGAATGGTCAGGCAATCCTTTTCAATTCCGGGCAGACTGATGCAATCAAGCCGTCAACTAACCCCGTTGAAAAGCGATCCCGATGACGACCTGCCCGAATGATCACTTACAAACCCGCTTTGCCCGTGTCATCGCCCACATTGATGCCCATGCAGACCAGCAGTTGGACTTGGCAGAACTGGCCGGGATTGCGGCTTTTTCGCCCTTTCATTTCCATCGCCAGTTCGCCGCTCTGTTTGACATCACCGCACCCCGCTATATCCGGTTGGTTCGGATGCATCGTGCCGCCCACAGTCTTTTGTTTCGCAAAGATATCTCCATCACCGACATCGCCTTTGACGCCGGGTATGAGAATGCGGAGTCCTTCTCGCACGCGTTTCGCAAGCTCCATGATCAAAGCCCGTCAGACTTTCGCAGCCATCCCGACTGGGATAACTGGCAAGCCCCCTATGCCAAACTCCAACAGGTTCGGAGGGACACCATGAGCTCCACGGCATTGAATACCGTCACTATCATCGATTTCCCGGAAATCCGTACCGCCTGCTTGGATCATATTGGCCCGCCGTCCCGGATTGGCGAGACCATCCAGCGCTTTATTGCCTGGCGCAAGATCCATCATCTGCACCCGTCAAAACACGCAACCTTCAATATCCTCTGGTGCAACCCCGAAGACACTCCAGCCGATGAATTTCGCATGGGCCTTGCGGTTGCCACCGATCACGTTTTGTCAGAGGAAGACAACAAAAAGGGTTTCTATTCCCAAACCCTGCCCGCCGGACGCTATGCAAAACTGCGCCATATCGGAAGTGACCAGACATTACGCGACAGTGCACTTGCGCTTTATCGTGACTGGCTGCCACAAAGCGGCGAAACACCGCGTGACTTCCCGCTGATCTTCCAACGGATCGCATTTTATCCCGACGTCGCCGAGCATGAGGCAATTACAGATATTCTTTTGCCACTGGCGTGACTGATAATCATCAGACAAAACAAAAGGGCCCCGTTTGGGGCCCTATTTATTCATCATACTTTTGATCGCTTAACTGTCCAGAGCCATCTCTTCCGCCTCTTCTTCAAGAGCATCCACACTCACATCCGTCGAGCCGTCGCGCTTGGGCTTAATCTTCGGAGCGGACTTTCTCCAAGCAACAAGGTTCTGCCCAACCTCCTGATAAAACTCTGGAACAATCTGTTCCAATAGAGCGATGAAATTAGTCTGCTGTGTGAATTTTGCACCAATTCTGCGCGATAGCAGTATATGGAAGCCAAGGACTTGCATGCCCTCTTTACCCGTTTCAGAAATAGCAGCGTCTTCACGAAGCTCCTCGAGCGGGTAGAGTGTGGCCTCACTGCTTCCAGGCCACATCAGGCGAATATGGATGTCTGGGGTGTTAACGGTCTTTAATTGCCGCAGTAGCCAATTGACTCTTGCCTTGGTGGACTTTCTGTCTTCCGGCGCCCTCAAGAACATCTCAACAGAGATAGTCCGTGTCATCAGGTTCGCATAAACCTCCACCGGCGAAGCTGCATCGGGAACGTTCAATATAGCACAAAGACGCTTTGTTTCCCGTAGGCAGGCGAACTCTTCCTTGAGTCTTAAATTGGGATCATCAAGATGCTTACGAGGCAGCTTCTCCCGCACCAAAGCCTCAGTTTTACGGGTCAAGATCAAGGACAGATCTCGCGTTTCTTGATGCCACGCCTCCAAAACTACCAGCGCAGCTTCAGACTTGGCCGGAATTGCTTCTGACGCAGACACCAGCTTATTCAGCTCTGTCCATTCTGGCGGCATTCGATCAAAACCTTTGATCCCCGTACTTTCGTGCGTCAAAAAACGCTTTAGTTCATTTAGCAGGTAAAGCTGATCGGGATCAGCAATCTCGTTGTTGCTGATCAGCAGATCTGCAGTTGTAAGGATAAACATCCAAGACCAATGGTAGACTGGAATTTTCGACCGACTTTTCCGGACCGATTGCAGGGGATGGTTTTCCGGACGAGATGTAAACTGGTTTGAAATTGTTATTACACAATCCACGCCATGGAGTTTCGCCAAGTTGCGATAACGGTCCACTTGGTCTTCATCAAGTAGGTTCGACCCGACTTTTGTCTCAATAAGGGCTCGCCACTCACGCTTGCCTGTCCGCACAATCAACAAACCGTCGGGCCTGTCCTTTGAGGCAGCTTTATCTCCAGCAAAAACAATCTCGGTAAAGGCTTCAACGGAAGACGTCTTACCAACACGCAGATTGATCGACTTCAAAAGGCTTTGTCCAAATTCATGAACACTGGTCAAGCAACTTAGGACAACGGCAGTTGTTCTACCCTCTTTTGAAGTGGTGGCGAGCACAGGAAACAGACGAGCAGCCTCGCCTTGTGACAAATAATCAGGCTTCATTTTTTCTCCCCCAACAGACACAACCAAAGGTTATCCCTGAGAGAGACAAGCTTGCAACCCAAAGATACATTTTTACGTACTGATGTATCTCAGAACAACATAGAAAAAGGGCCCCGTTTGGGGCCCTTTTTATTCATCATACTTTTGTGGCTGAGATCGCTTAGCCCGCGATATGCGCCTCGATCGCGGCCAGTGCGGCATCCGCCTGCGACGGATCAGAACCGCCGCCCTGGGCCATATCCGGACGACCACCGCCGCCCTTGCCGCCAAGCTTTTCAACACCGATGCGCACAAGATCAACGGCGCTGTATTTGTCTTTAAGGTCTTCGGTCAGACCAACAACGATGGAGGCCTTGCCACCGTCACCGGACACAAGTGCAACAATGCCCGACCCCATCTGTTCACGGAGTTCGTCGACCATGCCCTTGAGTTCCTTGGCCGGGATACCGTCAAGCGAACGCAGTGCCAGTTTGACGCCATTGACTTCCTTGAACGCATCACCACCCGACGTCGCGCCCGAGCCAGCAGTCGCCAGCTTCTTGCGCAGATCGGAGACTTCGCGCTCCAGACGACGACGTTCTTCCTGCAGTGCCTTAACACGTGCCGGGACATCTTCCGGAACAGCTTTCAGATCCGCAGCAACAGTAGCCAGAACGTTTTCACGTGCCGACATATAGTTCGCTGCATCGGCACCGGTCAGTGCTTCGATACGGCGCACACCGCTTGAAACAGCACCTTCGGAAACGATCTTGAACATGCCGATATCACCGGTGCGCTTCACATGGGTACCGCCACAAAGTTCAAGCGAATAGGCATGTTCATTGGCAACAGGTTCGCCCATCGAAACAACACGGACTTCATCGCCGTATTTTTCGCCAAACAGCGCCATTGCGCCGAGTTCAATCGCCTCGTCCGGAGTCATCAGACGGGTGGTGACTTCGCTGTTTTCGCGGATCAGGCTGTTCACATCGGCTTCGATCACGGCGGCTTCCTCGGCCGTGACGGCCTTGGGATGCGAGATATCAAAGCGCAGACGATCAGCCGCGACCAGGGATCCCTTCTGGGTCACGTGATCACCAAGATGCTTGCGCAGAACCGCATGCAAAAGGTGCGTGGCCGAGTGGTTGGCACGAAGGCTTGAACGGCGGGCATGATCGACGCGGAATTCCGCAGCATCACCGACCTTGACGTCGCCCTCGGTCACCTTGCCAAGATGCACATGCAGGGCACCAAGCTTTTTCTGGGTGTCGGTGATTTCAATGATCGCACCGTTTTCGGTCTTGATCACACCGGAATCGCCCTGCTGACCACCGGACTCCCCAAAGAAGGTGGTCTGGTTGGCAAGAACGGCGACTTCATCACCCGCAGATGCGGCTTTGACTTCGGCACCGTCCTTGATCAGTGCGGTAACAACACCCTCGGCGGTTTCGGTTTCATAGCCAAGGAACTCGGTCGCGCCATCACGGTCATTGATGTCAAACCAGACTTCCTCGGTCGCCGCTTCACCTGAACCGGACCAGGCTGCGCGTGCCTTGGCTTTCTGTTCTTCCATGGCGGAGGTGAAACCGTCTTCATCGATGCCGATTTTACGTTCTTTGAGCGCATCAGCAGTCAGATCAAGCGGGAAGCCATAGGTGTCATAAAGCTTGAAGGCGACTTCACCCGAAAGGGTCGCGCCAGCATCCATGCCATCGGTGGCGTCATCAAGCATCTTGAGACCGCGATCAAGCATGGTTTTAAAGCCCTGCTCTTCGAGCTTGAGCGTTTCTTCGATCAGTGCCTGTGCACGGACCAGCTCCGGGAAGGCACCGCCCATTTTGCGGACCAGCGACGGGACCAGTTCATACATCACCGGGTCCTGGGTTCCGATCATGTGCAGATGACGCATCGCGCGGCGCATGATGCGGCGCAGAACGTTACCGCGACCGGCATTGGACGGCAGAACGCCATCGGCAATCAGGAAGCTGGTGGAACGCAGATGGTCGGCAACCACGCGGTGCGACACATTATGCGGGCCATCCGGGTCTGTATTGGTGGCGTCTGCCGATGCTTCGATCAGCGCGCGCATCAAATCGATGTCATAGTTGTCGTGTTTGCCCTGCAGAACAGCGGCAATGCGTTCCAGACCCATGCCGGTATCGATGGACGGCTTTGGCAGATCGACACGATCACCATTTGCCATCTGCTCGTACTGCATGAAGACGAGGTTCCAGATTTCAATGAAACGGTCACCGTCTTCTTCCGGGCTCCCCGGAGGACCACCCCAGATGTGATCGCCATGGTCAAAGAAGATTTCCGAGCACGGACCACACGGACCGGTATCGCCCATCGACCAGAAGTTATCCGAGGTCGGGATACGGATGATGCGATCATCGGTCAGACCGGCGATCTTTTTCCAAAGAGCATGTGCCTCGTCATCGGTGTGATAGACCGTGACCAGAAGCTTGTCGGCCGGAAGACCGTATTCCTTGGTGATCAGGTTCCAAGCAAATTCGATCGCGTTTTCCTTGAAATAGTCGCCAAACGAGAAGTTGCCGAGCATTTCAAAGAAGGTGTGATGGCGTGCGGTATGACCGACATTTTCAAGGTCGTTATGCTTGCCCCCGGCGCGCACGCATTTCTGCGAGGTCGCGGCACGCGAATAATCGCGGTGTTCCTGACCGGTGAAAACGTTCTTGAATTGAACCATCCCGGCGTTGGTGAACATCAGGGTAGGGTCATTGCGCGGCACCAGCGGGCTGGAGGAAACGACTTCGTGGCCGTTCTTGCGGAAGAACTCCAGAAACGTGGTGCGGATATCGTTAACGGTCTGCATATCTCTCCAACCCGGAAAACGCGGAACAACTGCGCCCGCCATGCTGGCGAACGGACTGCCCTATTTAGCGGCTCGGCCCTGCCCTGTCCAGTCAGGCGAAAGGAGTCCGGGGCATTTGCCCCAAGTTTTCCAGAAATTGGCGATCAGATGGCTTTTAAACTGCTTTTGCCGACCCGGAATTCACCACCCTCAAGGCAGAAATGTGAATCGGTTGCGGTTCATTGCCGCAACAAACCCGGCCGGTTCAAACCCAAGCCCCAAAAGCAGTTTGCGTGATGCGACGTTCTCGGGATGGGCAAAGGCCGTTAACTCCTTGATTGGCGTCATCCCCCGCGCATGTTCAAGTGCGGCCATCGCCAGTTCCCGACCAAATCCCTGACCCCACGCCGCCGGGGCCAGGTAATAGCCAAGTTCCGGTCCCCAGCCAGGGTCAAACGGATCGGTATAAAGCCCGCCCCAGCCGATGATACGGCCCGTCTTGCGCAGCCGCACAACCCATGGCGCAAACCCGTCGCGGCGGCGGAACCACTCATGGACCAGCACGCGCTTGCGACAGGCGGCAAAGCTTTCATCGCACTGGGTGAAGCGCATGGCTGTGCTGTCACCAAGGAAGGCATAAAGATCGGGGATGTCAGCCAGCCGCACGCCAGAGAGCTCAAGACGTTCTGTATAATGCGGGGCTGCAGGAAGGTGTGCCGTTTTCGGACTAGTCGTTTGCACTGTCCTGGATCGTCTTGCCAAGGTTTTCCATATCGCGCCCAAACCCTTCGGCGGTTTCACAGGCACCAAGGGCAAGACCAAAGCCAAGAACCATCAGGATGGCGAGAAGACGCTTTGTGATCGTTTCCATCTTTGCTGAATGCTCCATTCAAGTCCGAATATCGGGCATTGTGCCCGGCTTGTTATTTATTGCAATAGTTTGGCGCGCCACGCATGCGCGTGCAACTGTTATCGCGACGGTCAGGTTCGGCCCAAACGCAGAAAGGACGCCATTTTGGCGTCCCTTTTCTAAAGCGTTGCTCGTATCTCAGATCTGTAAATGCCTCAATCATACTGGCGGGCGACGGCCGCGGAATGCGTTGACCACAAGGGAAATCACAAACAGCACGATAAAGACGAAGAACAATATCTTGGCAAAGCCAACGAAGGCCCCGGCAAGTCCGCCAAAGCCGAGAACGGCTGCGATCAGTGCCAAAACCAAGCAGAATAGTGCCCAACCTAACATGTTCTTATCTCCTTTTTCGGTGTTCGCTGACACACCATTGGCGCAACCTGTTCAGGTGCAGCCAAACGGTCTGTCAGCAACACATGCAAGGACCGATCGATCAATCAGCTTCTTCCTGAATGGCTTCGCCAGCATCTTCGACGTCTTCGCCGAAACCTTCGGCGGTTTCACAGGCAGCAAGGCCAAGGCCCATGCCCGAAATCATCAGGATCGCGAAAAGCTTTTTCATCGTGTTCGACATGATCTTTCTCCTGTTTGCTCTTTTGATGTTCACAGGATTTCAAACGACAACAACCGGGAATTGTTCCGGTGACAGTTTTTCAATGCATTCTTTTTATCAACACAACCCTTTGGAAAGGCGCATTTTTCCGGGGCCTTTTCCCAATCGTGATCATTTTGGGGCAGGTGCAAACGGGGAGACCAATATTGATCCCCCCGCGCCCATCTTGGTGTTGACCGGTCACTTCACGATGCACCGGGATCAAGCGAAAGAAAGCGACTGATTTCATCGATAATCTGGCGATGGATCAGGGCGCGGTCCGTCCCTTCGGGGTCTGAACAGATCGGATCATCTTCCATCTTTGCCAAAAATTCGGCCGCCCCCGGATTGCATTCACCAAGGAAGGTCAGATGATCGGCCGGGGCAAAAACCGCATAGGACGGGTTATCCAACTTGCCCAAAAGGTTGCTGCCGGTCTCTGTAATATCTGCTGCCTTCCAGCCATTTTCGCGCCCGAGACGGATAAACAGAAAATCCGGATCAACATCCTCAAGACTGGCGTCATTAACCGCAAATGTCATGCCCGGCTCGATCGCAATGAATTTGGATATGCGGGGGTCTTTTGATCCAGCTTCAAAATCCGCGGGCAGTTGATCAAGACGCACGCCGCCCTTTTGCAGGAAGGCGCAATCCTGAACCGTCGCGCCAAACCGTTGGCAGTATTCGCGATAGGCATCCCGATCAAAACGCATCCCGGCAAGGTTGAGCACCGTCGCCCCGCCAAGCGAAAAGCCCACCGCCGCGATGCGATCAGGATCGATATATGGTTCGAACTCCGGGTGTGAGAGAAGCTGATCAAGGGCGGCATGAAGGTCCATCGCACGCTGGCCAAGCTCTGGCTGGCGGCGCGGCGATGAGTCACCCGATGTGCTGCCGGGGTGATTGACCGCAAGCACCATGGCCCCGCGAAGCGCCAGTTCCGACGATAACCAGCCAATCGCGTCCATGTTCCCGCCCGAACCGTGCGACAGGAGAATCAGGGGATGTTTGCCAGGCGCAACAGCCGCGCCGATATAGGCATCCGTGCTTTTCCAGATCGCGCTTTGATTGACCGGGGCGCGATAGATGAATGTATCGGCAGGATACCAGATGGATGCCGCGACCGGACGCGAACGATGGGCAGCATCAACATCAAATCGATCATATCCTGCCAGATCACCACCAGCGTGGGCCGGCATGGACCCGAGGGTTGCGAGAATGCCAACGGCAACGACAAGTGCAGAAGTTACGTGTTTCATGATTCCAATCCGTGTTCTAAGTTTCACGGACATCAAATTGCACCTGCCTTGCGGTTTGTGGCGTCCTCGAACCGGTTTCAGGACGTGCAAAACCGGTTTTGGGACATGATCGTCTGGATAGCGCCACCACCATGATTGCCTTACCCGTTCCCTTGATTGTTGCCGTGCTGCTGGTTTTCCTGTTTGTCCGCTCTGTGCTGTTTGAAAAAACCACGCCGTTGCTGGGGGCACTTCTGCTGGCCTGTGCGGTTCAAAGTGTCGTCGTTTCCATCGTTCATTATTACGGCGTGACGGAATTGCGCCTTGTTCAGCCGATCACCGCATCCGTGATCCCGGCTTTGGCATGGGTCGCGTTTCTTGAAGGTGGCGTGCACCAGCGTTTTCAGCGCAGCGATATCTGGCATCTTGCCGCCCCGGTCGTGATGGCCGGAGTGGTGACGATCGCGCCAATGCTGATTGATGCGCTTCTGGGGGGATTGTTTGTCGGGTACGGGCTTGCAATTCTTCTGGTCTTGCACCGTCAGCGCAATGAACTGGCCCACACGCGTCTGGCATCCGGTCCGGTCCCGGCCTTGATCTGGCGGGTGATTGCCATTGCCCTGATCATCTCGGCAGCAAGTGACGCCCTGATTTCCGCGACCCTGCAACTGGGTGCAAGGGACGCACCGGGCATTATCCTGAGCATCTTCTCGTCGCTGGCCTTGCTCGCCATCGGCTTTTTGGCCCTGTCACCCGCGATTGCGCTTGCGCAGGATGATGATCAGCAAGGACAGATCGAGCCGGACACCGCCAATCATGATCCCGACATTCCGGTTGCAGAAATCATGGAACAGCTGGAAGAACTGGTCGGCCGCGAGAAGCTTTATCTTGATCCGGATCTGACGCTGGCGCGCATCGCACGGCGTTTGGGATATCCGCTTAAACAGGTTTCAACGGCGATCAATGCGGTTACAGGCGAAAATGTGTCGCGCTATATCAATAAATACCGGATTGACCATGCCTGTCGCGCACTTGATGCTGGCGAGAATGTCACCAACACCATGCTGGCAAGCGGCTTTAACACCAAGTCGAACTTCAATCGTGAATTCCTGCGGATTACCGGCAAAACACCAAGCCAGTGGCAGCAAAAATCATCCCCATAGCCCCACATGCAGGCAACGCGACCTGTTGGCGTAAATGAACAAAGAAAAAGGCGGGACCAATGTTGATCCCGCCTTTTTGCAATCCGTTCGAAAGATCAATCAGATCAATCGTCGTTGACCGGATCATCCTCGCTCATGTTGGTCATGGCTTCGGCAATCAGACCGGCGCTCTCGCGAATGCTGGTTTCGATCTCCTTGGTCATTTCCGGATTTTCGCGCAGGAAGTTCTTGGCGTTCTCGCGGCCCTGACCGATACGGGTCGAGTTATAAGAGAACCAGGAACCGGATTTCTCGACGATGCCTGCCTTGACACCAAGATCAAGGATTTCACCCATCTTGGAAACGCCTTCGCCATACATAATGTCGAATTCGACCTGCTTGAATGGCGGGGCCATCTTGTTTTTGACGACCTTGACGCGCGTCTGGTTGCCCACGACCTCGTCACGGTCCTTGATCTGACCAATACGGCGAATATCAAGACGGACAGAGGCATAGAATTTCAGCGCGTTACCACCGGTGGTGGTTTCCGGGCTGCCAAACATTACACCGATCTTCATACGGATCTGGTTGATGAAGATGACCATGCAGTTCGACCGCGAAACGGAACTGGTCAGTTTACGCAGCGCCTGGCTCATCAGGCGGGCCTGCAGACCCACGTGGGTATCGCCCATTTCACCTTCGAGTTCAGCACGCGGCACAAGAGCCGCAACCGAATCGACGACCAGAACATCAATCGCACCCGAACGTACCAGCGTGTCGGCAATTTCAAGCGCCTGCTCACCCGCGTCGGGCTGGGAAATCAACAGCTCATCGGTGTTTACACCCAGCTTGCGCGCATAGCTTGGATCAAGTGCGTGTTCGGCATCGACAAAGGCACAGGTCCCGCCAAGCTTCTGGGCTTCGGCGATGGTATGGAGTGCGAGCGTGGTTTTACCGGAACTTTCCGGGCCATAAATTTCGACGATACGGCCACGCGGCAAACCGCCAATGCCCAACCCGATATCAAGACCGAGCGAACCGGTTGAAATTGCGGAGATATCAACGGCGCTTTCCCGCTGACCCAGCTTCATAATCGAACCTTTGCCAAATGCCCGTTCGATCTGCCCAAGGGCGGCTTCGAGTGCCTTCTGCTTATCCATAGTATCCTTATCCACCAAATGCAGCGCGGTCTGAATCATTGCTCGAACTCTCTTATTCCACAGGGCCGGGTTGGATGCAACGCAGGCGGTTCCCCGGACCTAGATGCGGAACGCCACCGCTAGACTGTCTTGCCTGTTGCCGCGGCCTGCCACCGCGTTCTCATCAACAAAACAATTGAGAACATAATGCGAACATTCTCACAAAACTTCAGATGTTGCAAGTTTGTTCTCATTTATCTGTTTATCAAGCAGGAAAGTCGACGCCGTTTGCCTTCCCAAGAGCTCTCGCGTCCGGGGCAAATCCTGCACAAACAGGGATTGGGCAGCCGTTTAACCAGATCATGGCAATGGCACCGGCACCTCCCACAAGGCAGGCTGGACAATTGACGTCGCAAGAATTGGACGCCATGCACATTTATTTGGATTCTCAGCACATTGTATTCCGGCAGGCAGGCAGTATGCTTCTCGCATCGCGTCCCAAACGCGTATCCCTCAGGGGATGGGAGGCGCAGCTGTCAAATGCCTTGCGGTTTTAGAGCCATCGCACGGCGTCCTCAGACAGCGCCCTCCCGGCCACTGAGCGCTGCCACGCCCCAAAAATCAGGTCGAAATTTTCAGATGTTCGTGCTTGTGCGGATGACCTTCGTGATCGCCGCCATGGTGATGGGTCTCGACATGAAGCTCTCCCGGTACGGAATAAAGCTGCCCATGTCGCACACCGGGTTGCGCCAATACCTTGTCTGCAAACGCACGAATTTCGGAAAGGCGTCCGCGCAAGGTCACGCTTTCAAGACAGGTATCATGATCAATGTGGAAGTGAACCGTGGAGACGGTCAGATTGTAGTGTTCGTGCTGGGTGCTCATTAAACGCGATGCCAGCATGCGTTCTTCGTGATCATAAACATAGTTCAGAACCGCAATCCCGACCCCGTCGGCGTTTTCTTCCAACTTGGTGTTTTGAAGCTTTTCACGAATCAGATCCCGAAACCCTTCGGACCGATTGGTGTACCCCCGATGATCCAAAAAAGCGTCAAACGCCTCCATCAGATCGTCTTCAATCGATACGGTCACGCGGGTCATATTGACTACCTTTCAAAATCAACGGCTTGACGAGTATGATCTTTTTTGAAAAATTCATACCCGACATTGTTCTCCCATAAAACCAATTTCCCAAAGGATCGCAAATGTTTCAATCAAAGTTCGCAGCCAGCATGGCGATTGGCGCGGCAACATTCCTGATCGGCATGTCGGCAAGCGCCCATGAATTCATCGCAAGCCACACCCCTGCGAACGCAAAACCGGGCGAGAATGCGACACTTGTTCTTGATTCGACCCATCAGTTTGGTCTTCCCGAAGAAGCAGAAGGCGTGAATGATGTTCGCGCCACATTGATTGCGACAGACACCACCAAAGAACTTGCGATTTCAGTCAACGAAGATGCCCCCAACCTGATCGGCAGTTTTGAGATTCCCAAAGCAGCCAGTTGGATTGCCGCGCATCGTCTGGGTGTTGTCTGGTCACAAACCCCTGATGGCTGGCAGGCTGGTGGTACTGACGAACACCCTGACGCCATTGCATCGACCCGCTATGAAAAGTTTGCCAAACTTCTGGTTGGCGGCGAAAGCACTTCTGATTTTGTCACCAAACCGATTGGTGACATGCTTGAAATCGTCCCGCTCAGCGACCCGCGTGACACCAAGGTTGGCGAGGATGCAGAATTCCAGGTTCTGCTAAACGGCCATCCGTTGACGACATCGGTGCTGGCAACGTACGGCGGATTTACCGAAACACCGTCCTCCTGGGCCTATGCGACCGAAACACTCAACACTGAAGATGGCAGTGGCAGTGGCATTGCCAAGATCCGGGTTTCTGCCCCGGGTTTGTGGATTGTGCGTGTCGCAGCCGATATGCCCGATGCCGAGGAAGGCGTTGGCAACCATAACCTCCGCGCGACTCTTTCCTTTGCCGTTGAAGAATGACGATGGCACGGATCGCCTTTTATCGCCTTTTGGTTCTGATGGCCCTGCTGATTGCGGGGCCATTGGCCGCTTCGACATCGGCCCATGCCCATGGTGCTGGTTGGCAGGTCGAAGACAGCGCCCAAACAAAGACCTATGGTTTCCGATATACTGACGGGTCCCCGATGGCCTTTGCCGAGGTTGTTGTCACAACCAAGGACGGCAAGGTCTGGCAAAAGGCGCGTACGGACCCGGTCGGTCAGTTCTCCCTTGGGCTTGGCGGCATATCGCCACAAGATGCGCCAAGTGAACTCCACATCAAGGTGGCCGATGGCATGGGGCATGTTGTGCAATTGACCTATCAGCCAACCGATACCACTGCCGTTCCGGCGGGCGGCCAGACAACTGCTGGCGCGTCGACAATGACCGCAACGACCATCCAGGGCACGCCCGCTCTGTTTGATTTGCCGCTTTGGGCAAGCATCCTGTTTGGCTGCAGCATCCTCGCCAACCTGTTTGGCGGGCTTTTGCTTTGGCAGCGTCGCCAGATCGCCCGGAAACCGTCGGACTGATCAGGGCATAAACAGCAAGGCCACCCCGCCAAACGCAAGGCACGTTCCCGCCACTGCCTGAAACCCGACAGGCTTGCGCAGGATCAGGCCTTCATAGACGATCAGAATAACCGGCGGCAGCGCCATCAAGGTTGAGGCAATCCCGACATTGGCGTTTTGAACCGCCAGCATCGAAAGCCATACGCCGATGGCAGGCCCGACAAGGGCGCCTAGCAACAGCCATTTGCCAACATCCGGCGCGATACAGGCCGTAACAGTCCGGCGCACCCGGCCAAGGATGACCGCCAGTCCCCACATGGCAATCACCGCGACCAGTGTTCTGATCCAGGTCGCGGAAAGCGCGGAATAACCATCAATCAAAGCATATTTCGCGGTGATCAGATTTGCGACCTGCCCAACCGCGCCACCAAGACCGAACAGAATGCCAATGACGTAATTGCGCCCCTCAAGCCCGATCGGCCGGCCCTTTTTGCCAAGAATGACAATCAACACACCGCCCACACCGCATGCAATTCCGGTGATTTCAATCGGTCGAAGTGTTTCATCAAACAGGATCCAGGCCAGAATTGCGCCCATGATCGGAACCGTCGACATCAACAACATCGAAAGCCGCGCCCCAATCAGAACAAAGGCCTGAAACAGCATGGCATCACCAATCACCAGCCCCAGCACCGAAGAAAGCGACAACCAGCCAAGCTGTTCCCACGTGACGGCGTTTGGCCATGGCTGCCCTTCAAGGATCCAGTGCAAAAAAGTCAGACAAAAGATCGAACATGCCAGACGTCCGCGGTTGACGGTTTGTGCACCAGCCTTGCCGCCAACATTGGAAAAGATCATGCTTGATGTCGCCCAACAGAGCGCAGCAGTTAGGGCGGCAGCTTCGCCAAACAGGGGGATCATGGGGCGTTTCCAAAAAATGGTTTGTCTGTCCGGCTTTAATGCCGGTTATGAGTGCAGGCCGTGGTGACGCATACCTGCCTCTGTCATACAGCGAAGTTTTACATCATTTGCAATGGATTTTATTATCCGGCAAAGACGCAAGCCCCCATTGGCCAACATGTCTTAGGCCGCATAACGGAAAATAGACTGGTCAGATGATGGTCTTGATGAAGGTCTTGAGGGCGCAACACAGCGGCCAGACGGTGTTTGATGTTCATCGATCGTAGATATCAAGAGCCTGAAAATCAGATTGGTTCAGCACACGCGTGATTTCTGGCAGATATTTTTCGTTCTTTTTTGCGAGCCAAAGATAGGCGCGGCCGTGTCTGACCAGGGTTCTGGTCGCAAAAACCAATTGCGCCTCATACTGTTTCAGATTGTCGCTTTCGATCAGAAACGCATCCAGACGACCTCTTAGGAACATATCAACGACGATGTCATATGAAGGTAAAAAGATCCGGTTGATATGCGCGCCTGAGGCCTCCAGCGACCATTTCGTGCCACGCCGAAGCCCCAACGTCACGGCACCAAGATCATCAATGGATGTGATGGTGGGGTCAGAGGTTACCAACATCCCATCACCGGATATCAGCGGGACCGGAACCATTACTGCCTTGCCGCCGACATAAGGCGCAAACTCCGGCAACCTTGGAAAATCGCCGTCAATCTGACCACTCAGAAGCATCGCCTCTGAACGACTTGCAGGCATATATTGCACTGAAAGGCAGGGCTCATGACCTGCAAAGATGTGTTCGAGCTTTTCACCGACTTCTCTGCCGATGGCATCTTCAAGGCCAGCCAGTTGCAAACACGGTTGTGCTCTTACTGAAATTGGCTGCCCGATGAGAATCACAAGGGCAATCAATACACTAGCGGTACCGAACAACCGCATAAAGCGGACTCCAAGCCTGATCTGAAACATTAGATAAGATGATACAATTTCAACTTATCAGATCAGGTCTGGAGATTCACGACTTTGTTTCGGTTCCCGTTTCCGGTTCCAGCGAAGCCCGGAAAAGGTATGTTCCGCGATTGAATTGCGGCAACAGGGCCTCGTATTCCTTACGAAGCCAGCTGTATGTCGTATGGGCTTCGAGCTCGATCGTGCGATAGCCCTCAGGCACACCTGAACTTTGATTAAGGGAGTAATCGTCAATCAACAGTCCGTCCAGCCGCCCAAGGCGCAACATTCGCAACATCATGTCCGCCCCACCTGGAACCATCACGATATCGGCAAGGCCAACCAGTTCCTGTTTGCCACGATCATCACCAAGCCATACCCCGATCTCCTTGTCTTTAAGATCGCTTAATGCATGGATCGTTGTATCTGCGGTGATCAGCACGTTTTTGGGACGCCCGACTACGACGCCTCCGGCGACAAGCGGCACGCCGGCGGATTGTTGAATGGTATCCCCGCTGGCAAATACGCCATCAATTTCACCGCGCTTCAGCGAAACCGCCGTCCGCTTGTTGGGCAGCCAAACCGGCTGAACACACAAGCCCGCCTCGGCCATTGCCGCGCGATACCGTTCGGCGGAACGGTCATGGTCCGCCATTTCCGGCAGGGCAATCTTGAGACAGACTTCCTCATCGGCACGTGCCGACGGCAAAAGTTCAAATGAAAGGAAAAGCGCCGTCAGAAGAATGACAGCAAACATCCACGAGCGAACGATCGCATTTGGCTTGCGAAGCGCCATGTTAATACCCCCAAGGCAACATCAATCCCAATCGTTGTGGGACAGGTTGCTTTACCTTCCTGATTGCCCGCCGTCATTTAAATGCGGTCGGGTCATTATCATTGATTATTAGGTTCGGCTTTTGCCGTTATGGGAAAAACTATAAGCGCAATCCAAAAGCCCCTGCAAGCGCCTGTTTATCTTTAGGATAAGGCAAACGTATAGGTTTTGATGATCATCTAAGTCGCGCACGTTTCCAGACGACAAGCGCCCGACCATACCGATATTTGCAAATCCCGATTTGGCGGGCAAATGCGCACATCAAAGGCCAACGTCATTACTGATGACTGAAGCGCATCAGACGCCCTATTGGTCAAGCGCGGCAAGAAAGGCGCTGGTAGCCCGGTCGAACTGCGGCTTGAGTTGGGCATACTCTGCTTTTAGCCAGCTATGAACTTCGAAATGATCAACTGTGATGGCTTTGTACCCGTCCGGTATGCCCCCGGAGGTCCCGAGCGAATAAGCATCAAGCAGCATGGCATCTATTCGCCCTTCGGCCAGCATTTCCTGCAACATTGATGCGCCACGTGGAACTTTGACAACATTCGGATAGTTTCCCAACAGCTTGTCACACCATGTCGCGCCAATCGGCACGCCCAGCACCTCGTCACCAAGGTCTTTGATACCTTTGACGGGACCATCTCGCACAATCAGATAGCCGTTTAGCGCCCCCAACAGTACGCCCCCGCGCACCATCGCGACATTTGCCTCACGGGGCAAATCATCCCGTGCAGCGAAAACACCATCAATCCTGCCAAGGCGCAGGGCATAAACAGCCCGGACCTGAGGATACATACGGGGATAAACGCAAAGCCCCTCGTCCTTCATAACCTGATGATAAAGATCGAGTTTCCATTGATCGGCAAGGATTTCCGGCATCGCGATCCGAAGGCATCTTTGCTCGGCACTGGCAGAAGGCAAAAGCCCAAAGGACAGCAGCAGGGCAACAAAGCCAATTGTTGCGAGCACGCAAATTTTGACAAAACGATACTTTGAATTGCGCACCATACAGCCCCCACGGCAATTTCATTATTCTTGTTATGCCGCCCCCCGAAGTTTCTTGATTCAATCTTATCGGGATTAAATTTTTTCGGGTCAGTTGCCCTTTTGAGAAGACGATACGTGGGAATATTTGGTTTGACCAGCACGAAACACGCCGTTTGGCCAAAACCGCCGAAATGCGCTGGCCCCACAAGGGTCAGGTGCAGGATTCCATGGATTGAGAAAAGACCCGCGAACGTGAATGGCCAACCACGAGCATTGGGTTGGCAAACAAAACCCGATGCCAAGGGAACAAGCAAGCCTGCCAGTAGTTACATCATCAAGCCTTATCTGATTGTGGAAAGTCGTATATGCCCTTTGACCTTGGCCAGCAGTCGCTTGGCATGATTGTGCTGACCTTTGCAGTTTGCACGCTGATCATCGGTTTTGCCGGAACCCGCCTTGCGGGGGTGGCGGTTAAGTTGGCCGAACGCACAGGCATGGGGCAAATCATCGCCGGGGCGCTGTTTGTTGGCATGTCGACCAGTCTTCCGGGCAGTGTCCTTTCGGTCACCACCGCCTGGCAGGGGCATACCGATCTTGCCATTGGCAATGCGCTTGGCGGGATTGCGGCCCAAACGACGTTTTTGGCGATTGCCGACCTGTTTTACCGCAAGGGCAATCTTGAACATGCCGCTGCCAGCGCAACCGGCCTTGCGCAAACGACACTACTTGTCAGCATGCTTTCCGTGCCGGTTCTGGCCTATGCCGGACCGGACTGGACGTTCTTGCATATTCATCCGGCATCCATCCTGTTGTTCATTATTTACGGGTTTGGCCTGAGTCTGTTGTCGGAGATCCGCGACGAGCCGATGTGGCATCCCAAGAAAACCGATCTGACCGAAGAAGACGCCAAACAGGATGGACATGACAGTCACCCGGAAACCAGCGCAAGACTGTGGGCCGAATTCCTTGCCTTTGCGCTGCTAACGGCAGTTGCCGGTCACATTATCGGTCAAGCTGGCCTTGCCATTGTTGCCAAAACAGGGATCAGTGAGACCGCAGTTGGAACTTTCCTGACAGCGATTTCAACGTCCTTCCCTGAATTTGTCTCGGCCATTGCGGCGGTACGCATTGGTGCTGTTAATCTGGCAGTCGGGGACATTATCGGCGGCAACGCCTTTGATGTGCTGTTTCTGGCGGCATCTGACATCGCCTATCGCGAAGGGTCAATCTATGCCGCCTTTAGCAATCAGCACCTGTTCACCATTGCATTGGTTATCCTGATGAGCGGCGTGTTGCTGTTGGGCATGCTTAACCGCGAGAGACGCGGCATGGGCAATATCGGCTGGGAAAGTGTGGCGATGCTGGCCCTTTATGGGGCGTCGATCTTTTATCTGGCAGGCTAAACGTTACAACCTTGACCGGCCGGTTCTCATCGCCTTGTGACCACGCAGAAATATTTGCATTCCAAATGCGCATTTTTATCTGTAGAATGAATTCATGCAGTTAAACCGTTTCACTGACTATGCCCTTCGCGTCATGATGCACTTGGCCGCCGCCAACGGACGCCTCATGTCGACACGCGAAATAGCCGACTTGCATGAGGCCAAATACAACCATCTCGCCAAGGTCACGCAGTGGCTGGCCAATGAAGGTTATATTGAGACAATCCGGGGACGCAGCGGCGGGATCGCCCTGGCAAAACAGCCTGATCAAATTTGCATCGGCACACTCGTCCGCAAACTTGAAAGCCAGACTGCCCTTGTCGAATGCATGCGTGAAGATCGCGGCAATTGTCGGCTGTCGGTTGCCTGTGGTCTGGCGGTTGTCCTGAAAGATGCAGAAGAATCGTTTTTCAGAACCCTGGATCAGGTCACGCTGGCGGATGTTTTGAAACGTCAGAGCGGCATGTTTGATCTTTTGATCAGCATGAACGCCAAATAAGTCACTTCATATCAAATCACTAGACTGCAACCGCTCAGTTTGAAATGCGATGTCATAAAATTGGTATTTACAATGCATATTTATAGCTATATATGCATTTAGAATACTTATTAAGAGGTCGCCATGAAACATGTTGATGAGTTCCCCCCGCAAAGGATCACAGAACTGTTGTCGGTATTCTACGGACGCGTGCGCAAGGACCCCGAACTTGGGCCGGTCTTTGACGACATTGTTGAAGATTGGGACGAACACCTCGCCCGCCTCGAAGACTTCTGGTCGTCACTGATGCTGGCATCCGGGCGTTACAAAGGAAATCCGCTTGTGATGCATACGCTGCATTCCGACCGGATTACCCCGAACATGTTTGATCGCTGGCTTGAAATATGGACAGCCACCACCGACGAATTGCTGTCCCCGGAAGTGGCCATGATCATGCAGACCAAGGCCCGGCGCATCTCGTCTCGCCTAAAGGCGGTCATGTATGAACCGTGTCACGGACACCAGCATGCCGATATTCATCCCTGACACAAAACCGGATCAGCGTCTTCAAGACGCCTGACTGAGCTTGCCTCCGTCACGTTTTCGCATCGTGACCGGCACTTCGTCCGAAGTGCCGAACCGTTACCCTTGTCTTTAACCGAAGCCTGAAAAGAGATTTTGCAATGTCAAACCCCCTTTCTCCACGCACCATCGAACTGGTAAAATCAACCGTCCCGGCCCTCTCCGCGCGGGGAAGCGACATCACAACGGTGATGTATGGAAAACTGTTTCAGGATGACCATATCCGGGCGCTTTTTAATCACTCCAACCAGGGTGATAACGGATCACAGGTTCATGCCCTGTCAGGCGCGCTCATTGCCTATGCACAGAATATCGACAAACTTGATGCGCTGGTTCCGGTCGTTGAACGCATTGCCCACAAACATATCGGCTATCATATTCTGCCCGAACATTATGACTATGTAGCCCGCGCACTTCTTGCTGCCATTGAAGAAGTCCTTGCACCCGATATCACGCAAGAGGTTCTTGAGGCTTGGGGAGAAGCATATTGGTTTCTTGCCGATATCCTGATCAATCGTGAAGCCGACATCCGCACAACGCTTGAAAACAGCAAAGGCGGCTGGAACGGATGGCGCAAATTCAAGATAACGGCAAAGCAGCCAGAAAGTGACGTTATCACATCCTTTACGCTGTCACCGGTCGATGGGTTACCTGTTCTGGCCCATCGTCCCGGACAATATCTGACGCTGCGCCTTAAGCTCGAAGATGGACGTACGATCAAGCGGAACTACTCAATATCCTGTGCACCAAATAATGATCACTATCGGATTTCCGTCAAGCTGGAGCCAAACGGCCAAGGCGGGTCGCGCTTCTTGCATGAAACTGCACAGATTGGTGATGTTATTGAATTGACACCCCCAACTGGCGATTTCTTCCTGCCCGATGAACCCGAACGCCCTGTAGTATTGTTGTCAGCGGGTGTCGGCCTGACGCCGATGGTCAGTATGGCAGAAACTATCGGTGCACATTACCCTGATATTGAAACGTACTATGTCCACGGCGCGCTCAACAGCCGGACACATGCGATGGACAAACATGTCCGCCAAGTCGCAAAGCAGCACGGAAAGATGTTTGTCGCGACGTTCTATAGTGACCCGACGAACGATGATCTCTGCGGGAAAACGCATGATCAGGACGGATATATTTCACCAGACTGGCTATCGGCCAACACGCCGTTTCACAATGCCGACTTTTTCCTGTGTGGTCCAAAACCGTTCTTGCGCACAATGGTATATGCACTTGCAAAACGTGGTGTCAAAACCGATCGCATTCACTACGAATTTTTCGGCCCGACTGATGAAAACATCGCCGCATGAACCAAAAAAACAAGGCGTCTGAAAACCAGACGCCTTGTTCATTTCTGTTCGGTCAGTTTACGCCAAAGCGCCTAAAGCACTTCCTTGACCTTGGTTGCCAGATCTTTAAGCGAGAACGGCTTGGGCAGGAAGTGAACGCCGTTTTCTTCGTCCAGTTCGTCGCGGTAGGTATCTTCGGCGTAGCCCGATATAAAGATGACTTTGAGTTCCGGCTTTTGTTCGCGCAGCATGCGAATAAGTGTCGGGCCATCAATGCCCGGCATCACAACATCCGAAATCACCAGATCGATTGTCTTGTCCGTATTGTTCAGGACTTCAAGCGCGTTGTCGCCGTTATTGGCTTCAAGCACCTCATATCCCTTGCTGCGCAGCGCCCGGGCGCCAAATGTGCGCACCGCGTCTTCGTCCTCGACCAACAGGATCGCACCGGTTCCGGTCAGGTCGCGTGACGGGGTTTCTTCGATCACGGCCTGCGTTTCGGCAAGCTCTTGCTCGGATGCCTCATAGCGCGGCAGATAAATGGTGAAGGTCGTGCCCTTGCCTTCTTCGCTGTTGACCGCGATGAAACCACCGGTCTGCTTGACGATCCCATAAACCGTCGAAAGCCCAAGCCCGGTGCCCTCGCCACGCTGCTTGGTCGAGAAGAAGGGTTCAAAGATGCGCGTCAGGTTTTCCTTGGGAATGCCAATACCGGTATCGGTCACCTTGATGCCAATATAATCCCCCGGCGGGATGATCTCGGTACCGGTCGCGGTCGGCTCGTCAATGATTTCGGGGCTGGTTTGCACCGTAAGCGTTCCGCCCTCGCCTGCCATGGCATCACGCGCATTGACGACAAGGTTGATGATCACCTGATCAAGCTGTCCCGGATCGACCTTGACCAATCCGATGTCACGCCCATGACTGACCTTAAGGTCGATCTTCTCGCCAATCAGGCGGCGCAGAAGATTGGACATTTCGGCCAGCGCATCGGTGATATTGATGATCTTCGGCTGCAATGTCTGACGCCGCGAGAACGCCAAAAGCTGCCTGACAAGGTTGGCCGCACGGTTGGCGTTCTGTTTGATCTGCATGATGTCGGCAAAGCTCGGATCGCCCGGCCCATGGCGGGACAACAAAAGATCGCAGAAACCGATCATCGCCGTCAGAAGGTTATTGAAGTCATGTGCCACCCCACCGGCAAGCTGGCCAACAGCCTGCATTTTCTGGGACTGGGCAAATTGTTCCTCAAGGTTCTTCTGTTCAGTCGTATCAAGGAAGTTCAAAAGCAGCGCACCGGCTTCGCCAGAACGGCCTGCGACGCGTTGCAGATAAATCTGTGCGGCAACACCGCGCGCACCGGCAAGGCGGGCCTCAATCTGGCCGCCCTTGCCCATCCCCATCACAGCCTTGGACAGATAGCGCGCCACTTCGTCGCGATCTTCGGGAACGATCAGCTCCAGGATCGAACGCCCGACGACCTTGTCATGTGTCTGACCGGCAGTGACAATAAAGGCACGGTTGGCATCGGTTACCGTGCCCGACATATCCGCCAGAACAATGGAAAGCGGGCTTTCATCAAAGAACCAGCGCACGCGACGTTCGGTTTCGGCAAGCGCATGTTCCCATTCGTGGGCCGGCATCGGATCCGGGAAGACCACGGCCTGACTGCGCACAGGCCCTGTGCCCGGCGCATTGATTGAATGGGTCACAAAGCAGCGAATGGGCTCGCCACCGGCCACCTTGAATTTGACTTCACCATTCACACCGTCCCCAACGATCAGGTCGGCGAGTTCAACCGTGCCGTCATTGAAGTCTTCAGGCTCTCCGCCCAGCCAGCTTGCAAGGCGGCGGTTAAGGTAAATAATGCGCCCGTCTTCATCGAGCCCGCACACCCCGACCGGCAGGCGTTCGATCATCTGATCAGCATGTTCAAAACCACCTTGGGCCGCAGCAACCGGCAGGTTGGCGGCCATTTCAGGTGCCTGTGGCGCAGAAAGGGCAAAGCTTTGCTGTGGCTCGTCTGACGGCAGAAGCACGGACGCGTCGCGATCAGCCAAGACCGTTTGATCAACCCCGTCAACAGTCCAGAGCATTTGACCCGCACGTGCATTGGCCGCCGTAACAGCAATCCTCAGACAAGCACCGTTGGCGGATGTCTTTGTATTCTCGGTGCGGTCGTCTTCGTTGTCCTCGCCGGGTTCTTCGGAACCTTCGTCTTCAGAAGCACCTGTATCATCGGCAAATTTGTCAGAGCGCGACAGATCAACAAACATCTGGCCGCCCTCGCCGCGCATCGCCCGTGTGCGAAGTTCGGCAAGTTCGTCACCGCCGATCCCCAGGAACGACAGACGGGCCTCAAGCGCGGACAACATGTCCGAACCGGCATCAATACCAAGCTTGGACGAAAAGGCCGGGTTGGCATAGATCGTCTTGCCATAGGCATCAATCAGCGCCACGCCAATGTCGGATTTGGCAAAACCGGAAATCAGCGGCGCGAGACCGTCATGCCCTCCATTGCGAAGCTTTGCCGACAGGGAAAGCGACGCCACCGCCACCACAGCCACACCGGTGACCATCGCACCGATAATCCACATCAGACGCGCGTCAAGCCCTGCCTTTGCCAAGACGTCCATCAGGACGAAGACAAACGCAACGAATGCGACACTTACAGCAAGGATAAGCCCCCGAAACAGCACGCGACCGCCTTTAACGACAATAACTTAACAAAATAGTCTATACTTTTAGCTGCTTATGGCCCGACTGGCTACCGACAAGTTTACCGCCCATCGGATGGCCCTGCAATCAACAGCATCACATCATTTCGCTGTGAGATGCGCAAAAGGCAGGAACCGGAATTGGTCCTGCCTTTCACAAAACAAATCTCAGTAGGGTCGCACCGCCCTGACGGGCGCGACGGTCCCTAGCGGCTCAGACGTTTGATCTGAGCGTCATCAAGCTTGGTGCCCTCGAACTCGACGCTGATGCCATCATCACTGACATTGCGCACGATGGCGCGCACCGGGCTATTGATGCCGGGTAGTTCAACCTCAATCTTGGTGCCCGACGCGATGTTGTCACTGCTGACAAGCATCGCTCCGCGTTCCGAGATGTTTTCAAGACGTGCTTTTGACGCCTTGCCACCAAACCGGATGGAAACTTCCTGCGAAGACGGGTGACGTTTTGAAGTCCGGCGATCCACATCAGCGGTCGAGGTTCTGACAACCTCCACCAGCACGCTTCGCAGATCGTGCACAGCACGCGCAACATGCTCCGACAGGCTTCCGACTTCAGCCGCGAGCTGCCCGGTGCCCGACGCTTCAGAAGAAACCTCGTTAATCCGGGCAGAAACCTCACGCGATGCCTGGGCCGTTTCGTTGACGTTGCGCGCGATTTCAGAGGTTGCGGCACTTTGTTCTTCGACAGCTGCTGCAATCGCGGTCGAAACTTCGTCCATCTCGTGGATTTTCTCGGCAATGGTTGCCACCGCACTCACCGCAGAATCCGTTACCGCCTGGATTTCTGCGATCTGACGGGTGATTTCATCGGTTGACCGGCTGGTCTGGGTGGCGAGGTTTTTGACTTCCTGGGCCACAACCGCAAAACCCTTGCCGGCGTCACCCGCACGGGCGGCCTCGATGGTTGCGTTCAAGGCCAGAAGGTTAGTCTGTTCGGCAATGCCTGAAATCAGCTCAACCACTTCGCCGATACCACGCACACTGTCAGCCAGCTGCGAAACGGTGGTTTCCGTCGAACGGCTGGCTTCAACGGCATCCTCACTGACGCGGTTGGCGCGCGAGATCTGATTATTGATCTCACCGAGCGACGAATTCAGCTCTTCGCCAGCACCGGCAACCGCTTCGACCGTTGCCAAAGCCTGCTCGGAGGCCGAAGCCACGGTTTGCGAGTTGCCCTGAACAAGATCGGCAGAGCTCGACATGCGCTGCGCAGCCTCGGCCAGCTCGCCGGTCTGACCGGAAATGGTATCAACAACACGACGGGTTTCGCTTTCAACCCGCTCGGCCATTTCGCGCAGCGACTTGCGGCGCTGCTCTTCGGATGCAAGGCGATCAGCTTCCTGCTGCTCGCGCATCTTGAGATTGTTCAAGCCTGTTTCACGGAAGACATGCATAACCCGAACCAGGTCGCCGACTTCGTCGTTGCGCTTGGTCTCGGTCAGTTTGACGTCATATTTGCCATCGGCCAGTTGCGCCAGTGTCGTGACGCTTTCAGCAACCGGTGCAGAAATACGACGATGCATGACCCAGGCAATCAATGCACACACAATGATTGATGCAATGGTCACCACCGTTGTCAGAACAAAGACAGACTCCACATTGCGCTCAAGCCCGGTAAGCTTCGCAACCAGCTCATCTTCGATCGATTTGCTATAGGTTTCCGTGTGTTCGACCGCAATTTCAAGTGCCGAGGCAAGGTTTGCCGCTGCATCATCGAAGTTTGCCATCATCTTGTTGCCGACTTCCGGACCGCCATCGATATAGCCCTGCGCCATCTCCTTGCCAGCGGCATAATACGCCGGGAACGCCGCCTCGACCTTGTCAAGCGAGGCAAGCAGTTCACTTTGACCGAGCTTTTCAGCCAGTCCTTTCGCCACCGTAAGGTTTTCAGCAAGTCCTTGTGCTGCGGCTTCTGCCTCGTCGAACCCGTCATTGAGACCATCAAGCGCGCGCGTGGCAGAGATATCAGTCAACCACTGCTGAACCTGAATAACATTGTAGCGCGCGCCCTCAATTGCCTTGATCAGGTTCGGGACATCCGTACTGACAACCACGCCAATCTCGGCGGCGTCATAAGTCGCCCGACGGCTCTCGGAATTCACAATACCTATACCAACGGCTACTGCGATCAACATGATGACAATGATCGCGTTCGAAAGGGCAATCTGACCGGCAATCCTCAACTTCATCAAGGTCTTCCTATTAACAACGGCAAAATATTTGCGACTTATCCAAGCCTATTTGGTCATACGTATAGTATTCGAACCAGACAATTGGAACCATTAATTCACAATTACCACCAAAGCCGTAATTGTGAATTGATCCAGATCGTTGCGATCAAAAATTATTTGAATGTTATGCTGAGAGATTTACCGACGGGCCGATGGCAAACGATAAGAATACTTAGCCCAGCTTCTTGCCGCGCTGACGGAACACGAACGAGATGATCTCGGCGACGGCCTTGTAATGTTCTGGCGGGATTTCCTGATCGATTTCGACTGTGGCAAACAATGCCCGGGCGACCGGCGGGTTTTCCATGATCGTGATGTTGTGTTCTTCGGCGACTTCACGGATCTTGAGCGCAACATTGTCCTGCCCCTTGGCGATACACATCGGTGCCCCCATGGTGTCGATGTCATATTGCAGGGCGACGGCAAAGTGCGTCGGGTTGGTGATGACAACGTCGGCCTTTGGCACGTTTGACATCATGCGCTGCTGGGCGCGTTCCATCCTGATCTGACGGACCTTTGCCTTGATCTCGGGGCTACCTTCGGTCTGTTTGAATTCGTCCTTGATCTCCTGCTTGGACATCTTCATCTGCTGATTGAACTCGTACTTCTGATAGGCAAAGTCGAGCCCGGCAATCACAGCAGTCAAGGAAACCGTCGCGATCAACAGGATGATGATCATGTCATAAAGGCGTTCAAGCGTCAGACCGAGTGACAGCTGCGGATACAGTTCGACATCCACCAGTTCGGGCATGATCACCAGTGCAAGGACCACACCGACCAATATGATCTTGCTGACGTTCTTGGCGAACTCGACCAGGCTTTTCATCGAAAAGAGGTTCTTGAGGCCCTTTAGCGGATTAAGCTTCTCGGGCTTGGGCTCGATACGGTCAACCGCGACGACAATCCCGTTCTGAACGATATGCCCGGCCACGGCGAAGAATACCAAAAGCACAAACGGGATGCCCATCACCCACAGCATGCCAAGTATGACGTCTTCAAACAGACCGGGGACACCCGCCTGGGTCACATCAATCATATGCGGGTGTTCAATAAAACCGAAAGCCAGATCGCGCACGCCAGCCGCCATGGTCGGGCCGAGCATGGTCATGACAAGACCACCGCCGAACAGGATCATGAAGTTCCCGACTTCCTTGGAAACCGCTACCTGACCTTTTTTTCGCGCGTCCTCAAGCTTTTTACTTGTGGGGTCTTCTGTTTTTTGGCTGTCGTCTTCTTCTGCCATTGGCACACCCATGCTTGGCAAAACGGGGCAAAACGCCGCCCGTCACGGCTTATACCAAGGAGCAGAAATACTCATCAATAGAGATCGTGCAAACGAGCTATTGGCTAGGAAGAACAGTGCAGGCGATGCGGGGCATCGTCAAGCTGATCTGACGCCAGCCGGTAGTTTGTTTGCGCGACCGGGACGGGACCTTATCACGCCCTCCGGATCGCGTCGTAGCCCACTTCCGATGCTCCGCATCGCCGCGCGAGCCTCTCCTAACCAGAGAACCCGATAAGGTGTCTCTACAGGTGACTATTTCTACTCCTTGGTATTATGGATTGAGAAACGCCTCAAGCCCGGTCTCGAAATATGCAAGAAAGACCATCATCATGGATGGCAGGGCCAAGGTCAACAAAAGCAGCGCAATCGCGATCTGAACCGGCATGGCAACAAAGAACACGGGCAATTGCGGCATCAGCTTGTTCAGCAAGCCCAGCGCAATTTGCAAACAAATCGCCACGACCAGAAACGGTGCAGACATTTGCATTGCGATGACGAAACTGTCATTGAGCGCATTGGCAAAAAATTCGCTCATATCCCCGACGGGCAAAACACCACCGGGCGGGAACAAGGTATAACTTTCAAACACGGCCTGAATCATCAAATGATCCATCCCGGTCGCGAACAAAAGCACAAGCGCGACTTGCATCAACAAGTTACCCGTCACCGCACTTTGCGCGCCTGACAACGGGTCGGCGGTAAAGGCGTTCGCCATCGAAGACAGATAGGCAATAATTGACCCGGCCGTCTGTATGCCCGCCAACATGACCTGGGCAAACAGGGCGAAAAACAGGCCAACCGTAACTTCATATCCGATTCCGACAAGAAGCGACGGCGCATCAGCCGGTTGAGGTGGGAATAACGGCCCGGCCAGCGGCGAGATCACAACCGCCACCCAAAAGGCAAACAAAAGCCGGGCGCGTGCAGGCACGGCACGGGATCCGATTCCGGGCATAAAGGCAAAAGCCGCCCCCACCCTGGCGAAAGTCATCAGGACGACGTAAACATTCAGCGTAAGAAGTTCTTGAAGATCCATGTCGTCTTCGACTGCCTTACATATTCACGCTGGCGTGCGGCGGAGTTAACGCTAGTTTGGCAACCCGATAAAGTGGTCAACCATTCGGCCCATGAATTCGATCATCTCGGTCATCATCCACGGCAGCAAAACCAGAAGCGCGACAAAGATCACCAGAATCTTGGGGACAAAGGTCAGTGTCATTTCCTGAATCTGGGTCAGGGCCTGAAACAGGGCGATGATCAAACCGACACCAAGGGCAATCAGCATCAGCGGCGTGGTGACTTTCAGCAGTGTCCACACCGCGTCATAGGCCACGTCCATGATTTCAGCTTGATCCATTGGGTCTTCCTGTCTCGCCGTCTTGTCTTGCGCGCCGCGTCGGGCCTTTATCCTTCATACAGGATTTATCACGGGTATTGCCATGATTTCCTGTCTTATCAAATGCTTCGTTGTGGATCGTTCCAAAAGAACAAAAAACCGCACGAATGATCGCGCGGTTTTGTCAGTCACGTCTGCGAATGCCGATCAGACCGGCATATTCAGGATGCTCTGATACGCTTCGACGGCTTTGTCGCGAACTGAAACCACGGTACGCAAGGTAACCTCGGCTGCGGAAACGGCGGTGACAACTTCGTGCAGTTCCGCATCACCGGTGACGGCTTTCTGGGTCATTTGCTCGCTCATCGCCATGGTGTCGCGGGCGTCATATGCCGCGCCCTTGACCATGTCGGCAAAACTTTCCCCCGGGTTTACGGACTGGCCCGTACCGGTCACGGTTTCCGTAACGGTATTGGTCTTGCCTGCGGCCGCATTGCGGTAGGCAGAAATGGCATCGTTGAAGCTTCCGACCATCGGTATCAATCCTTAAACGTGTTCGTACCCGGCTATATCGGCTGCTTATTGCAGAATATCAAGGGTCTTGAGCAACATGCTACGCGATGACTGGATCACATTGAGGTTTGCCTCATAGGACCGCTGTGCTTCGCGCATATCCATCATTTCGACCAGCGTTTCGACATTCGGGGTCTGAACATAACCCTGATCGTTCGCCGCCGGATGGCTTGGTTCGTACTTCATACCAAAATCAGAGCGGTCCGGCATCACCTTATTGACCTTGACCATTTCCACACCGACTTCGCGGTCCATAACGTTCTTGAACGTCAGGAGCTTGCGGCGATACGGATCCTGATTGGGCGCGGTCGGCAAGCTGTCTGCGTTGGCAACGTTTTCTGCCGCGATCCGAAGACGGGTCCCCTGTGCGCGCATACCAGCAGCAGAGATTTTAAAAGCCTTGTAGAGTTCCATGGTTTCTTACTCTCTGATTACCGGTTAGCGGCCAAGTGCCGAAATAAACATTGTTTTCTGTTTGGCGTACAAACGGGTCATGGTCTGATAATCGACCTGGTTTTCGTTCATCTTGACCATCTGTTCTTCAAGGATGACGGCGTTTTTGCCCGGTGCGACTTCATAGTTCTTGCGCACTTCCTCGTCCTTGAAGTTCTGCGGCTTGTTAAGACCCTGACTATGGCCCGGCGTGGTCGCCTGCATCGCAAGGATGAACTGGCGGTCGCGGCCGATATTTTTCGGGTCGAATTCCTTAAGATCGTTGGCGCGGTAGTTTGGCGTATCGGAGTTGGCAATATTCTGCGCGATGACTTCCTGACGCTGTGTCAGCCAGTCCATCTTCTCCTTGAGATTGGCGAACATGCCAAGTTTGCCGATATCCATTTCCTGCTCCTTGTCTGCGCGTCGTTCAGTATTGAGTGCGCGGGTAAAGCCGAAGTTAACGTCATGCCCTGATCGGGCCGGGATTTTCCGAAAGGCTGTTTTTGCCGCCCCGTTAAATCCTGCCAACACAAATGCACGTTGCGTGCCAAAACCAAAAACAGCGTTGAATTCACCCAAGAATAGTTCTAATCACTGCGAGTACTAGACCCCGCCTATGAAACCGGGCATATTGGGCTCATCTGACGAATTAAGTTTGTCACCTATCTATCGAAACCGGGACACTGCATGCTCTATCTCACACGAAAAGTTGGCGACTCCGTTGTCATTGATGACAATATTGAAGTCACCGTCGTTGAGGTGCGTGGCAAAACCGTGAAGCTTGGCTTCACCTTCCCCGAAGATGTTCAGGTCCTGCGCCGCGAACTCTATGACCGCATTCAGGAAGAAAACCGTTCTGCAGCCGTCAGCGAGGACCTTATTCGTCACCTTGGCAATGTTGACCCGTCTGACAAAGCCGCTTCCAAGAAAAAGGCCGATGCTGAGTCGACCGAAAGCTCCAGCGACGACTAGCACCCTTGCGCCGGTCACACAGAGTTCGGACCGGTAACAAATCCCGACAATTTGTCCTACCATCAACAGCATGCCGGCCTAGTGGCCAGTGTGGTTTTGCCTGTATTGCCGATGTGATGATCACAAGATTTGGGTCGACATTCAGATCGACAACGTTTTGTTGACCATCTTGGGTCTATGGTCGACCCTGTTAGGGGTGCCTGCCACTGGCAAAAATGGCAAACCGTCCTGAATTGAAGGACCGTATGAGCGGGAAAAAGCCGACCTATGACATTACCGACACACCGGCGAGCAGGACGGAAGACCTTGCCGCACCGGGTGCGCCTGACCAAAAGGCGGTCGCGCTAAGGTATAAGCATGGGCGGGACAATGCCCCGACACTGAGTGCCAAAGGCGAAGGCAGCGTTGCGGAACAGATATTGCAGGTCGCCTTTGCCAACGGGATCAAGGTCCGCAAGGACAGTGATCTTGCCGAAATCTTGATGGCTGTGGACGTTGAAAGTGAAATACCGCTTGAAGCCTTTGCAGCCGTCGCCGAGATATTAAACTATATATACCGGATCAATCGCATTTATGGCGGTCCGTCGCGCAGCCAGTCCGATCCAGAAGATCAAATCCTGGCAACACCAACAGATGACGTAAACGGGGAAGGCCCATCATGAGCCCAGAGCAATACAAGCCCGATCAGTTCAAAAACGACCTGAAGCGCGTCCTGTCATTGATCCGCACCGGGCAACGATATCTCGAAGACGGCAAGGTTGTTGAACTGTCAGCCCTTGAAAGCCGCATTGCCGACCTGTGCGAACAGGCCCGCACCCTTGCCCCGGAACAACGCCAGGAAGTCGCGCCGCTGCTTGCATCACTGACCGAGGAACTGGGGCAATTCGAAACCCGGATGCAGCAGGAATACAGTGACATTCAGCGCCAGCTTCGTGGCATCAGCAACACCGCGCAGGCAACAAATGCCTATGCACAGGCTGCACGCACCAAATAGCAAAGCCCCCTAAGGCGCTGTTTTGAAAACGGCTATCGTAAAGGCGGGGTTTGGATGTCATCTTGCTTGGCCTTGCACGGCACGGTAAACAAGGACATGAAGACGGTGATCGCAAGTGCGATGGTAATGCTGCCAACAGATGATCACGGGTTGTTGACGGGGAAAGCTGCCTGATGGAACTAAGCGCCTATTTCCGGTTTGTTGCCGCCCTGCTTTTTGTGCTGGGGATTATTGGCGTGTTTGCCCTTTTGGCGCGGCGATTTGTTCCGGGCGCGCGCAACATCAACCGCCGTGGCGTGAAAAGACGCCTGTCGGTCGTCGAAGTTGTTCCTGTCGACACCAAGCGCCGTCTGGTTTTGCTCAGACGCGATGATACCGAACATCTTGTCATGCTTGGACCACATGGCGACACCGTGGTCGAACGCAATATTGGCACCCATTTCAGCGAAATACTTGGCAATCAGAACCCGTCAGACGAAACCCTGTCGCCTGAAACCACCGAAATTGCCATTGATGCCACAAAAGATGCCGCCCCGACTGACAGGAATACGCCTGCATGAACCGTGATATCCCATCAGCCCGCACCGAGGATGAAAAACCGGCAAAAGCCGGGTGGCGTGCGCCGCGCTGGCTAACCCTGTGTGCGATCTGGTCACTGATCCCGATGATTGCCATTTTGGCGGGCGGCGACACGGTTCAGGCGCAGTCTTTCAATTTTGATCTGGGTGACGGTCCGGGTGTGACATCATCTGGCCGCCTGATTCAGCTGATCGGCCTGATCACGGTTCTGAGTATTGCGCCGGCCATCCTTATGATGGTGACGTCCTTTACCCGTATCATCGTGGTGCTCAGCCTGCTGCGAACTGCACTTGGTATTCAGCAGTCACCACCGAACCAGGTCCTGATCAGTCTGGCAATGTTCCTGACCCTGTTTATCATGATGCCAACCCTTGAACGGGTTTGGGACGAGGGCCTGGAGCCGATGATCAACGGCAACATTGACGAATTCGAAGGGTTCGAACGCTCCGTCCAGCCGGTACATGACTTCATGATGACCCAGGTGCGCGAACGCGACCTTCAGCTTTTCGTCAATCTGGCTGGTATTGAGGAAGTCACCGCGCCCGAGGATATCCCGCTGCGTTCCCTGATCCCGGCCTTCATGATCAGTGAACTGCGCCGCGCGTTCGAGATCGGCTTTTTGCTGTTCATCCCGTTCCTGATCATCGACATGGTGGTTGCCAGTATCCTGATGTCGATGGGCATGATGATGCTTCCGCCGGTTATTATTTCCCTGCCATTCAAACTGATCTTCTTTGTGATGGTCGATGGCTGGTATCTGATCGCCGGGTCTCTGGTCGAGAGTTTCGGTGGGTAGGCCGGCGGGCCGAAAACGTTCCATTCCAGACGAATAGAAAACAGGTCATCTTAGCGTTCGAGATGATCGCGCAGGCGATAATACCAGATCGCCATCGTGGCATAGGCACGGTGCAGATCATGTGCAAATAACGGTTTGATGTCGCTAAAACGCAGCGGCAACGGCCTATCCGGTCTCAGAAGGTTATCGGCAATCGCCTTGCCAAGTGACGTCGACAGGGCCACGCCGCGCCCGTTATAGCCAACCGCCATGGTCATATTTTCCAGCGGTCGGTGCAGATGCGGGAAATGGTCATAGGTCATGGCAAGCGTGCCCGACCAGCAAAATTCAATCGGCACAGATTTGACCTGCGGGTAATAGGCATGCAGCTCCGAGATGATTTCCTTGAAAGCATCACGGCAAACCGGATCAGCAAACGTCCCGCGTCCGCCCATCATCAACCGCCCACCCGGTCCAATCCGAAAATAATTACCAATGCGCCGGCTGTCCGAAACAGGGGTTTTGTTTGGTAGAACGGTGGCAAGTTGTTCCGCGCCAAGCGGGGCGGTCGCAACCTGGAAACTGTTTGCCGGAATCAGGCTTTTGCGCAAGTTCGGGAACAGGTCACCGGAATACCCGTTTGTTGCGACCACCACATGGTCACTTCTGATCGTTGCCGTGCCCTCGGCAATCCTGGCATGCCATTTTCCGGAAATGCAGTTCATGCTGCGAACTGGCGCGGGGGCAAACACCTGACATCCAGCCGCCTGCGCAGCACGGGTCAGACCACGGATGTATTTAAGCGGATGAAGTTGACCTGCACGGTTATCAAGCCAGCCACCAACAAGGCGTTTACTGCCTGAAATCGCCTGAACTTCAGCTGTATCAAGCATGCGTACATCCGCGCCGCGCGATTGCCATTCCCGCATACGGGTTTCAAGCAAGCCAAGGTGATCACGCTTGATCGTGCCCTGTATCCAGCCACTTGGCGTTGCGTCGCAATCGATATTGTGTTCCGCGATCAGATCAAATGTGGTTTTGGCGGTATTCCCCGCAAACTCGGTCGAGAACGCACCATAGAGCCGGTCAATCGTTTCGGGGTCATGTTTCAACCCGGGAATAACCTGCCCGCCATTTCGGCCCGAGGCCCCAAACCCCGGTCGCACAGCATCGACCACAATGACCGATGCGCCACCCTTGGCCAGTTGAAGCGCGCAGGACATGCCCGTAAAGCCAGCGCCGACAATCATGACATCGCAATCATATTCGCCTTCGGGCTTTTCGGTCTTGGGGGCGTCATTGGCGGTCGCCTCCCATAGCGATGTCAGTTCATCTTTCATGCGGACCTCGGTGGCAGGGCATTTCGCCTCAAGACCAGAATACGTGAAGTAACAGTTTGATTTAAAAACCCTAACTCAAGTTCCAACTATATCAATACATTCCGTTGACCTGATCACTCCGTCACCGCAACTGCACAGCCAACAATATCTGACAGGACAAATAAAAAAGCCGCCTGCATTGCATGGCGGCTTCTGGTCTTCCCTAGACCTGGGCATTGATGCCCCACAGATATCCGGTCTAGCCTTTTTGGCGACCGGATTTAAAAACATCCTGTTCAAGCGGCTTGAGGCCAAAACTTCCCCGACGCGGACCCGGATTTTCGGTCACATATTTCTCGGCCACCTGGCGTTCCCTTTCGCTCATGCGGGCGTAAATCGCCCCCATTTCACGCTGCGCCTGACTGTCTTCTGTCGGTGCGGACATTTTCAGCCAGTAATAGGCAAGAACATTGTCCTGTTCGACACCACTGCCAATCGCATAGAGGCGTCCAAGTGCTGCCTGACCGTTTGCTGACCCTTTGCGGGCCGCGCGTTCATACCAGGTCGCCGCACGTACCATATCAACAGGCACGCCAAGACCATGTTCGTACATAACCCCGATCAGATGATATCCGCCCGGATGACTGAGCTCCGCCAGATCCATGGCCAGATCAAGCGCATTGGCATAATCCGGTTCGCGATGTGGCACACCGAAAATTTGGATCTGGGTCATCTGATATTTCGCAGATGCATCCCCCTGATCCACCGCATGGCTCAACATCTTCCAGCCGCGATTAAACAATTTCAGATCAGAAGAATGGCAGAAATACATCGCAAGATTGGCCTGCGCATAGGCGTCCCCCTCGCTCGCGGCGAGTTCAAACCAGCTGATGCTTTCGGCAATATTGCGCTCTGCGCCCAACCCGACACCCAGCGCGTAGCCAAGGGCCGATGCCGCTTCGACACTGCCGGCGCGTGCTGCGCGCATGTTGAATTCAAATGACTTGGATGGATCGCGACGCACCCCGCGCCCTTCAAGATAAAGGTAGGCCAGAACACTGGCAGCGGACGGGTCGTTCAGTTCACTTGCCCGTTCGAAATAGGACACAGCCTTTTCGTCATCCTGCGGCACGCCCCATCCGTTGAGATAACAGACACCAAGGTTATAGAGGGCTGCGACCGATCCGAATTCGATTGCTTCTTCAAACCAGTGTGCAGCGGTCTCGGCATTTTCCTGAACGCCAAGCCCCTTGGCATAGAGATACCCAAGATTGTTGGCCGATACCGGGCCGCCAGCGGTGGCTTCTTCGTTAAACCAATAGGCCGCCTCGCGGTACCATTGCTGACCTTCACCAAGGTCTTCGGCAACGCCGAGTCCCTTGCTGCGCATATATCCATAGCAAACAGCAGCAAACGCACGGCTTTGGCGGTGAATCTGGTCAAGGATACGGCGGGTCGCGGATTCGTCACGCGGCATCCCGTCGCCCTGATAGTGTTTCTGGGCAAGCGAAAGCTGGGCAAAAATGTCCTTTTCGACATTTGCCTCATCGTAATAGACCATTTTAAGTGCACGATCCATCACAGCTCTACACTCATTACCGTTCAAAAAATCCAACAGAATCATAGCGCTCACACCCGCAAAGGGCGAATTCGGCACCACGATATATTTATTGAACGTTAATTTATAGCACTAAGCTGAGACTTTTCCAACTGGTCTCGATAGGTTGCAAGGAAACCCTGGAAGTCTTCTACTTCGTCAACCCGATCCGCAAGGGTGCGATAATCAATCAACCCCTGGGTCGGCGAAGATGTAATCAGGCTGAATGCCTCTGCATACGGGCTTTGGGCCATGATCTCGCCATAGCGGCGCTTGAGCATGTTAAGCGTCCTTTCCTGACCGGCCATTGCCAGATTGACCGCCCAGTTGAGCATGTAACGCCCGCGCTCGTCAGAGATCCCGTCCCCGTCAAACGGCTCTTCACCCACCAGACGCTGGAATGTCTCGGCTGCGGACATGTAATCGCGGGTGCTGCGATAATGATCAATGCGCAGCAGTTCCGCATTACGTGAATAGTCCCCCTCAAGCGATGCAACGGCCTCGGCACCGCGGTCCGTATCAAGCAGTGCACGCGCGCGAAGATGGCGACGCTGCGTTGCAAGTTCTTCGGAAAGATCGGGTACTTCCGTTTCCTCGATAACGCGAATGGTGTCTTCGGGCTTGCTATCCAGAAGATAAACCAGCGCCAATCGCGCCCCGACCCGGGCTTTTTCAACACCGGACAGGCGGAAGTCTACCTGATGTTCCAGAAGGTCCTCGGCACGCTCGAAAAGTTCGACATCGACCATCCGGTCGGCAAGGCGACGGATCAGTTCATCGCCCTTTTCACCAGCGGGCGTCAATTCGCGGAATTCGTCATACAGCGCAACGGCCTTGATCGCCGAGATGTTGTTAATCTCGTCACCCAGATACAGATTTTCGAAGGTTTCATGCATCATGTCGGTTGCTTCTTTGGCCACCGGCATATTGGGGAAGAAGATCGCCACCTGTCGCAGCGTGTTCAGCCCTTCACGAAAATCCTTGTTCTCGATCTGCAGTTCGCCGATGCGCTTGAGCAAAGCCATCTCGAATGCATCACCGCGCCAGGCAAAGCGAAGCTTCTGAAGCTGTTCAATCGCATCTTCGACCGTCAAACGTTCCAGGCGCATCAAAAGTTCTGTTCGATCAAAAATTGCATGGGCGCGCGCCTTGCGGTTCTCGCCCTCGGCAACCTGATCCCAGGTCGCGACCGCTTGCTCAAGTTCGCCCGCCTCTTCCTCAAAGACCCCCTTGAGGTACTGGATATCCATGATCTTGCTTTCGGACAGTCCCGGCGTCACCAGCATCTTCTCGATCATGTCCATCCCCGCTTCCGGGTTACCGACAATAAGCGCCTGCTCGGTTGCAATCGGCACGATGCGCGACAACAGTTCCGGCGGGTAGTAGTCAAGAATATGAACGCTTTCCAAAAGATCACGCGCACCCTCGTTCGGGCGACCGCGCGCGGCAAGTGTCACCGCGCGCCACAACTGCATTTCGGGGATTTCGCGCAAACGTTCGTCTTCAAGCAGGCGTTCAGCTTCCTCGTAATCGCGGTTCAGAAACTTTACCGCCGCCTTTAGCGCCCGGAATTGCAGGCGCTGTGCGATCAACGGATCATCGTGTTCCATTGTCGAAATGACAGCATCGGCTTCTGGGCCCAGTCCATTGGCCAGATAGTACTGCGCCAGGTCCAGACGGGCCTTGTTGCGATGTTCGTCACCGCTATCAGCAATACTCTGGCGAAGATCGCGGATTGTCCTGTTGTAATTATCAAGCCCGCCACGACGCCATTCTTCGAGCTCAAAAATCAGTCCTTCGCGGCCATCGCCGGTTCCTGCCCGCACGCCAGTTGCCGACGCCAACAAACGCGCCCCTTCTGGCGAGATGTTCAAACCATCTTCGGCCGTGACGATCACACCCCGACCGTCATCACGCCCGGCGACCTGAACGCTGTCATTCATCGGGGCAACAACAACACCCTGAACAGATGGCAGAACCTCAAATTCGGGATAGCGCAAAGAAACCTCGATGCCATACCCGCTTTGGGTTGTTGTGGTGACACGCAATGTGTCACCGACCTCTGGATCATCAATCGGGATGATCGGCCCAACATCTTCCAGCGGCACGATCAGGCGTGCGCGGGTTTGCTCATCAAGTTCAATTGACGGGCCCAGCTTCTCAACCGGCTGCATTATCCCCTGCTGCATGGTGACACGCCAGTCACCGGCATCACTTTGGGTCGTGTAAAGGCCGATACCCGGTGGGATTGTCATGCGCACGATCGTGGCATAGGGGCTTTCGACCTGTTCAACCACCCCGATGATCTGGGCAGCTTCTTGCCGCACGGTATCAAGGTTGAGATTGGCACGGACATCAAAGGCCAGCCACAAGAACCCTGCGCGCGACCAGACAGCGGCACCGCCCGGCTGCCCGAACGGGAAACCAAGCGAAAGTTCCGTCGCAGTCTGTTCGACTGTAACAACAAGATCGCCAATGCTTTCGCGCTCGACTGGTGCCTGCCCGTTTGTGCGAACGGTGTTTTCCGCGTTCTGGGCCGCCTGCGCCAGTGCTTCTGGCGAATTGGGGTCAAGCTCCGCCCCCTCGGCATTAACCGCGGCATCGCCAGAGTCTTCGGCGCTGCCATTTGCGGGGGTGTCGTCGGTTTGCGCCGCGGTTTCAGTCGCGGGTGCCGCAGGTGCAGGTGGTGTCGGGGCGGTTGTTGCCGGATCCGTGGTTCCTGCGGTGCGGTTTTGCGTGCTGGTCGTTGCCGGTGCACGCTGCACCCCCATGATATCGACCACCACCTTGTTACCGGACCGGAAATGGCGCAATTGCCGTGCCGGTGTGGTTTCGATAACCACATCAAGCGGGTTGGTGCCATCCTGACGCACCCGTACACCTTGAGGCAGGCGACGGGAAACATCTGTTGCATCAATCCGGGCAGGAGCACCAAAGGCAATGGTTTGTGATCCTTGCGCACCTTCAAGCGCATAGTCAGTCCGGTTCGGCCAATCAAAAACCAGTCGATAGAATGTCGGGTGACGCCCGACGCGGACATCAAGTTCGGGGAGTGTCGCACCGTCATCAGCGACCGTCTCAACCGGCGTCGTTGGGGCCGGGGTTATTTCAGGGGTCTGATTCTGGTCCTGCTGTGCGGGGCGCACAGGCGGCGTCGGGACCGACGCCGGTGGAGGTGTCGGTTCAGCTTCGGGCTTTTCGAGAATATCAAGCACCACGTTGCTGCCAACGTTGAAGGCGCGCACCTCGTAGTCATCGCTTAACACAAAGGCGATAGTCCGCCCGTCAGGATCAAAGAAAGCATCGGAAACATAGCGCGAAACGGGCGCAAGAACGCCACGCAAAGAGGCAACCAACCGTTCATCGAAACGCACAACCAACTGATCGCCGATAATTTCGGCGGTGTAATTGACCGGTTCGTTCCATTGCAGAACAATTCGTCCATAACCGTTATGAAGCCCAGAGCGAATAATAACAGGGTCCGCCACCTGGGCTATTGCAGGGCGCATACCGCTTAAGGGCAAAACCATTGCCGTGGTGGTCGCAACAACAACCGCCAGCAGGATGCGCACGGCAAGTTTCGCCATACTTACGTGCCTCCGATCCCGCTTCCCCCATGAGGCTCGATTACAATGTCGACCCGGCGCGCCATCTCAAATCGCGCCTCCTCATCCAACAATTCGGGAAGCTGGTCGTATCTTGATGCCGCAAATCCGTAAATATTTATGTAATCTGTGTAACCAGATTGCTTTAACTCGTTGGCAACCGAACCGGCACGGGCAAGGGAAAGCTCCCAGTTGGATGCATATTGCCCACGACCACTTAGCGGACGCGGGTCGGTATGCCCCTGAACACCGATACGATTACCGATATTTCGCAACACCCCGCCCAGCACGAACAAAGCCTGCCTTGCCTTTGGCGTCATTTCCGAGCTGCCAGCAAAAAACAAAAGATCGCCCGGCAGCGAAATCACCAGCTTGTCTGCTTCGCGCGACATCCGGGCATCACCCAGAACAGCGTTGTCATCAATGGCGTCATCGATCACAGCGCTCAGATAATCAAGGTTCATCGCCGGTTTACGATAGACACGCGGGATGTTCATATTTGCCATCGGCTCGTCGGTATCTTCGACCGGCGAGGGTTTGATAGACTGCGACAAGGCGTCGACCACCTCGTCCCAACGGTCGATCTTGACCTTGGACATGGCAAACAACATCACAAAGAATGTCAGCAGCAGCGAAATCAAGTCCGCGAGACTGAGCATCCAGGGCGGCGGCCCCTTGTGTTCTTCCTTGCGCGGTGCGTCGTCGCTCATCCGCCACCTCCCGATGCTTGCGGCCCAAGCGGGATTGGCTGGGAAATGGCTGGCTGGCCCGTGCCCGTTGCCGGCGGAATCATGAACTGCTGAGGTGCAACTGCGCCGGTTTGCCCGGAACTTCCCCCACCGTTGCCATCCGTGCCCGGTGTTGTGGCGCCAGGCGTTACATCAGGCGTATTATCATTCCCGTTGCGCTCGATCGGTTCTGGCGGTTCCTTGGGTCCGAAATTCCAGAAGAACCGGAACGTCACGATGAACGGGTCAGCACCCGGGTCAATGCCCACAAAGAAATGGTCTTCCGGGGCGCCAACATCAATCAGCTCACGGGCAAACGATCCTGCCTGCGCGATCTGAAGGTTGTTTTCGATCTGGATCGTACCCTTGTCTTCGATCTGGCTACCCATCACCATTTCCATCTCATAGGACGCATAGCCTTCTTCATCTGCAAGCACTTCGGCAAGCTGACGCATGAAGTCGGCCTGACGTTCGCGGATCAGGATGGAATTGGTATCAAACAGCTGATCGACATGCATGATGACTTCCATCAGCTTGCCCGGCTGAATGACTTCAACCCGGACCACCTTGATGGCAGTTTCAAAAAGATGCCCCAGCTTGTCCTGGGTTTCCTGCGCAGAGACCGTTGGCCCTTCAATCGAGGTCACGGTCTGCAGACTGGTCGTCGGCGGGAGAATGGCCGCGAATGCCGAGGAAAGGCTTTCCTGCACTTCGCGGGTTTTGACCTCTTCAAAGGTCGAGATGGTGTTAAGCAGAATAAAAAAGGCAAGCAGAAGAAGATAGAGGGCCAGAAACAACGCCACGGCCCCGTTCGCTGGGGGGGATGGTGGTGTTGGTCCGTCTTCCTCTATCTCCGCCATGATAACGCCACTTAGTTAAACATCGCGTCGATGTCGGCCTGCGTTACGCCTTTTCCTTCAAGCTGCGGACCGTTCAGCAAGGCATCCTCGCCTTCGGCTTCTTTTTTCTGACGCGGATTAGCCGCTGCATATTTGGCAATCTCGTCGCCAAATGCCGTGACCAGCCCTTCAACACGTTCTTCGATGGATTTCAGGGCCTTGATCACTTTGGTCGTGCGCTGCCCGGTAATATCCTGGAAGTTACAGGCCTCGTAAACGCGCATGGTTGCACCGGTCACGATTTCTGCCTGTTCCGGCGGCAAGGTTGTCGCGAACTCCTCAAGCGCGTCCATAGCATCAAGGATTTCGTGGGTTGCCCCCGCCGTCGCATCAACAATTGCGTCGAGCTCGTCGGTTGCGTTGGGGATATATTCAGCCTTGATGTCATCCGGACGGAGCGAGGCAATCTCCGACTTCATCTTGCGGATGATGCCCGACAGTTCGTCAAGCTCGCCAAACAGCCGTTGCTGGTCCTCGGACGGCTTGTCGCCCATGAAGCGCGAAAGCTGATCCATCAGCTCTGACAATTGTTCGACCTTAAGGTCATCACCATCAAGGCGCGCCCGAAGATCATTCAACAATTGCCGTAGTTCGTCCTTGGACGCCTTAGACATAGCGGTATCGCGGGACAAAAGCCCCGCGCTCCTGATCAGAAATCACCAATGACAGTCTTCATCTTGCCCTTCAACGTCTCTGCGTTGAACGGCTTCACGATGTAGTTGGAAACGCCTGCCTTTTTCGCCATGACAACGTTTTCGGTCTTGGCTTCAGCGGTGATCATAATGAAGGGCATATCCTTCAGTTTGGCATCTGCGCGCACTTCTTTCAGAAGCTGGAGACCGGTCATCGGTTCCATGTTCCAGTCAGAAATCACGAGACTGAAAGGAGCCTCACGCAGCTTGCGAAGCGCCATGCTACCATCGGTCGCTTCTTCAATATTCGTAAAGTTGAGCTGCCGCAGAAGGTTACGGATGATACGCAACATGGTTTTGTAATCATCCACAATCAGGATCGGCATATTCGGATCGACGGCCATTCACAACTCCATCAGCTATCTGATCTCCCACCCTTGCCTACCATACTTCCGCATAGTGACAAGGCCCCTAATAATCGTGATGTACATATTTAATATTGGTTAATCAAGATGTTTAACCCGCTATTAAATTGTTCATCACCTTGGCTCTTTTCAAAAAATTGTCCTGTCGATCACTCTTTCCCATTCGGACCGCGCGGTCAATCCTTTGAAGCTGTGTCGCTATTGCAGCGGCAACATATTGATATCTTGCTTGTAGGCCAACTCCGAGGTCAGCGCACGCGCACGATCCGGTGTCATTTCCGAAAGAACCGCAGCTGTATTGGCTTCGCGCATACCAAGGGCGACCTGCAAAAGGATATCCATATCAAGGTCGTTCCAGATGCGCGCGGCATCTTTCGGCTTCATTTTTTCGTAAACGCTGATCAGCTTCTTGATGCGATCATCTTCCTGGGCTTCCTTGGTCTCGACCAAATCTTCGATGGCCGATTTCAGGGATTTCATTTCTTCGATCTTGGCATCAATACGCGCTTCGGCCGCCGCAATCAGGCTTTCGCGTTCGTCAAGACGCTGTTCCTTGCGATCAAGTTCGCCGCGACGCACCGAAAGGTTCTGCAACAGGTCGATTTCTTCTTGCGTGAACAATGTTGGATCGCCACCGAGCATTGGCGGGACGGCAGCATCACCGGTAACACCGTCAATCGGTTCACCTTCCATGGTGAGTCCTTCCGGGCTGTCGAGCCCCGGGTCACCATTTTCTGGTGTGGCGGCCTGTTCTGCGGCTGGATCACCTGCGGTTTCCGGTGCCTGCGCTTGTGCGATCTGCACCATGCTCACACCCGTTTTCGTTGCTGATACCGGTGCATCGGTATCATAGGAAAACAGGTTGACCACCCGCATCGACAGCACCATCACGCCGACCAAGACGACCAACGGCAGAATACGCACACCTGACATTCACACACCCAAGCATGTCGGCACAAAGTGCCCATGCTCCTTCTCACTTGATTTCTTTCTGTTCCAATGGCGTTTCCAGCGGAACAGGATCCTAGCCATTAGATAAAAAGAAAACTCATAATCTCAAGCCCACAAACGACGGAAAACGCGCCGTTCGCGGCCTCTTATCGTACTGACCGGAGTGCGGCCAGCAATTCACGTTCTGCCTCAGAGCGGCCGGCGTCTTCGTCCTTGTCATAGGGGTCAGAAACATCGGCCCGACTGCCCTGCAAGCCACCACGCGCAGGTTCTTCACGGTCGTAACCATCATCAACCGGCCCGTTTGATCCGCGCTCGATCTCGCCCACCATTCTTGCGGCGAGTTCTTCAGCGCGGGTTTCAACACCGACATGGTCGCGATCATCAATCACGTCGTTGCGATCCTGGGCCCCCATCATACGACCAAGACCAGCCGTCGCTCCGCCGGGGGACTTTACCGTATCGCTGTTTGCCGATGCCGATTGCACACCTTCACTGCCGCCTGCGTTGCGACGAACCGAGTTCACGTCACGCGCGGCCTTTTCCAAACGGTTGGCGATACTTTCACCACGATCGACCATAAAGCTGAGGTCTTCCGTGAGCGCCCCTGCCTTTTCAATGTCCTCGCGCAGCCTTTCACCAGACTGCTCGGCCATTTCCTTTAGCGCTGTGATCGAGGTTTCCGCGCGTTCGTTGGCCGCGTTGAAAGCGGTCAAAAAGTTCTGCATATCCTCGCGACTACGTCGAAAGGCTGCCAGCTTCCGGTTCAGGATGATCGCATAAATGATCGTTGCCACCAGCAACACGATCATCACAAGATCCAGATAGAACGCGAAGTCCATCAGCTATCTTCCTCGGTTAAGCGCGCACGATCACGAACCTGAATTGCGATCCTGTCACCCTTGCGCCCCATTAATCCCTTGAACAGGGGTACATCCCCGCATCGAACCTCAACTGGCGAGGTCGGACCAGTATTAAGAACCAGTCGGTTCCCAACTTCAAGGTTGATCACATCGCCAAGGGCCATGACCTGCTCATCAAGGACTGCCAATAGATTAACATGGGTCTGCCACAGTTCGTTTGCGAGGTGGTTTTCCCAAATGGAGTCACGACCGAACTTTTCACCCATGAACATCTGCAGCAGAAGTTCACGAACCGGCTCCAGCGTTGCATAGGGGATCAGAAGCTCAAGACGACCACCACGGTCTTCCATGTCGATGCGCAGCTTCGCGACGATGGCAGCGTTGGCATGACGGGCAATGGTGGCAAAACGCGGGTTGGTTTCAAGGCGTTCAAAACGGAAGGTTACCGGGCTTAGCGGGTCAAACGCCGCTGACAGGTCTCCCAGAACCACATGGATCATGCGTTCGACAAGGTTCCGTTCAATCGTGGTGTAAGGGCGGCCTTCGATACGCATTGCCGCCGTACCACGACGCCCGCCCAGAAGAACGTCCACAATGGAATAGATCAGCGCTGAATCAACTGTCAGCAGCCCGTAGTTATCCCATTCCTCTGCCTTGAAAACACCAAGCATTGCGGGCAGAGGGATCGAGTTCAGGTAATCGCCGAAACGCAAAGACAGAATGTTATCAAGCGATACTTCGACGTTATCGGATGTGAAGTTACGCAGGGAAGTCGACATCATACGCACAAGGCGGTCAAACACGACTTCAAGCATCGGAAGTCGTTCATAGGCCACCATTGAAGAGTTGATGATGGCCTGAATGCCCGACTGATCGCCCGCCCCCGAACCGTCATCGAAGCCCAGAAGACTGTCAATTTCGTCCTGGTTCAGAACGCGCGCAGATGTACCGCCACCCATGGCGTCGGCCATTTCATCATCGCCGCCGCCTTCGTCGCCGTCATCGTCACCGAGCATGGATTCCCATTCGGCGGCCATATCCTCGCCGCCGTCGTCTCCATCCTCGTCATCGCCGCCTGCCATGGCTTCCCATTCAGCGGCGAGAGCATCATCATCGTCTTCATCTGCCATCAGCGATTGCTTCCTGAATTTGGCATTCGGGCTGCTACAAGATTATTGTACCAGCATTTCCTTGAACAAAACGTCGTTTATTTTCGCAGGCTTGGCTGCGGCACTCACCCGGATCAGAAGTTCTTCGCGCAGCCTGAACATCCCCTCTGACCCGGAAAGGTCTTCTGGACGCAGTTCGCGAAGATAAACCTGAAAGTTGTCAACAATGCGCGGCATCATCTGTTCGACTTGCGGCAGCATTCCCTGATCGGCAACTTCCAGACTGACCCGAATTTTAAGGTAGCTCTGTTTGCCACCCCCGGTATTCAGATTGACCAGAATTTCAGGCAAATCCACGAAACCGACATTTTCCGGCACCCCCGGGGCTTCTTCAATGGAGTCTTCAGTGATGACCTCTTCGGTCTGCTCGCCACCGCCACCGGTCAGCATGTCGATCACTGGCTGAAGCAAACCTGTGAAATACGCCGCCGCAGCACCACCCAACAAAAGCAGCACAAGCAAAACAACCACAATCAGCATTTTCTTGCTGCGGCCGCCGCCACCTTCGTCCATTTCAATTTCGTCGACGTCGTCACCCATCGCTTCGCAAATTCCTGCGTTTGAAGTTCTGTCTTCCTGATCCAGCAAACACTGTGCCGGATTAAAAGCCATAACGCTATCACGTTAAAAATCTGTTGCGTTTCCGTCCACTGACGATTTGAGACAGGCGGAAATTTTTGCATCTCTGCGCCATATGTATCAGGCGCGCGGTAAAAACAATGCACGCCCCCGTCCGCACCGGAAGAAATTGCCGATTGTCACGTCACGCATCCCGATCCCGGCAATCCTTTTCCTGAAACCCAAAAATTTTCCGGCAGTTTCTGCCAACAGGCCGATAAAAACGCCCGGCAACAAATGCCGAACTTTCATTTAATTACATAAAATCAATAACTTAATGAAACTGGCACACAGATCGCATTCCTGATGGTCAAGCTACAGTCCTGAAAGGGAAATTTCGACCATGGAAAACGTTTCATACATTGCACTGTCCCGTCAAAAGACGCTGCGCAGCATGATGTCCAACCTGTCGCAGAACATGGCAAACATGAATACGACCGGTTACAAAGAGCAGCGCATGATGTTCACCGACTGGATCGCGAAGAACAAGGATGCGCCGTTCCGTGGCGAACGCGAGATTTCGCTGGTTCAGGATATCTCCCAGTATCGCAACACCACAGTAGGCACGATCGAACATACCGACCGCCCGCTGGATGTCGCGCTTAGTCAGCCAGACATGTTCTTTGCCGTCGAAACCCCGACCGGTGTTCAATATACCCGCTCGGGCAACTTTTCGCTGGATCCGGGCGGGCAGCTGATTACCAATGACGGTTTCCCGGTGCTCAGCGATGCAGGCCAGCCCATGTTCTTCAACGAAGCGGACGGCCAGATCGAAATCAAGGGTGACGGAACCATCGCCACCGACATCGGTCAGATCGGCAAACTTCAGGTCGTGACCGTCGACAACGTTCAGGAAATGACCGTTACCGGTAACACGCTGTATCAGGCGCCGGAAGGCGAGGACAATCAGGATCTGGTCGAACTGGTCGAGAACCCTGGCATCGTGCAGGGCGCACTTGAAAAATCCAACGTCAATCCGATCGGTGCAATGACCCAGATGATTGATGTTCTTCGCACTTATCAATCCGTTACCCGTTCTCTGGAAAGCGAGAACGAGCGTATGCGCAACATGATCAACAAGCTCGGAGATGTTCGCGCCTAATCGGCAGCGGCCCCGATAACACGGAAATCTAGCGCAAAATCAGCGCAATCGAAGGAGAAGACAGATGCGGTCACTTGATATCGGCGCTTTGGGGATGCAGGCACAGTCCACCAACGTGGACGTCACCTCGCACAACATCGCCAACATGACCACGACGGGCTACAAACGCCAGCGCGCAGAGTTTCAGGATCTGCTCTATCAGGATTTGCGCCGTGCGGGTTCGCCGTCCTCTGATACCGGCACCATTGTCCCGACCGGTGTTCAGGTCGGTCTTGGTGTGAAGACCGCCGCAATCGGCCGTTACATGGGACAGGGGTCGCTGACCATGACCGAAAACGAACTTGATATCGCCATTCAGGGCCGCGGGTATCTTCAGATTGACCTGCCAAGTGGTGAAACCGCCTATAGCCGTGATGGTACCCTTAAACTGGATGCTGACGGTGCCCTTGTGACCAAGGATGGCTTTGCGGTTCAGCCGGGTATCACCATTCCGGACAATGCCCGCTCTGTCACCATCAACTCCAACGGTGAAGTTTTTGCCGAGATTGATGGCCAGGTCGCACTTCAGAACCTTGGCCAGATCCAGCTTGCAACCTTTATCAACCCCCCGGGCCTGAATGCCCTTGGCGATAACCTGTTCCTCGAAACCGAGGCATCGGGTGCCGCAAGTGTGGGCTCCCCCGGGGATGTTGGTTTTGGCACGGTTCAGCAGGGCTATCTTGAATCTTCAAACGTCAACGTCGTTCAGGAAATTACCAACCTGATCAAGGCGCAGCGTGCCTACGAGATGAACTCCAAATCAATCTCGACCACCGACGAAATGATGAGCGCGGTCAGCAACCTGCGCTAATACCACCGCCTGAAACATGCTTTGGGTTTGCGCAAGTCGCCGTCGCATTACGCGCGCACTTGCGCAAACTGTCTTTACACGATGTATACCGTTCCGTGGTATTGTGGGTGGATGAAGATAAAGAACACAATCCTCGCTTTCGCGATCTTGTCGGCACTTGCGTCTCTGCCCCTTTTGTCAGAGGCCGCCTTCGCGCAATCGTCGCAAGGCAATGACCTGCGCAACATTCAGCCAAACAGTTCTTCCATCTTTCTCAAACCCGATGCACTCGTCGAAGGGCAATATGTAACCCTTGGCGATCTGTTTTCGGGTGTCGATCCCCAGCAGCAAGACATCGCTGTCGCACATGCCCCACAACCGGGCAGACAAACCATTCTGGACTATCGCTGGCTGTACGGCATTGCGCAGCGCCACGATATTGAATGGCGGCCGCGCACGACAGCCGATCAGGTTCTGATCACCCGGGCCAGTCAGGTCATCACAATTGATGAAATCCGTGATGCGGTCGAAGTTGCCCTGGTGGATCACGGTATCGAGCGCCCCTTCACGGTCGATCTTTCGAGCGAGAATTTTCAAATTCACCTGCCGGTTGACGCGCGCAGCAATATTGATGTCAGCGCGCTTGAAATCAACTCGCGCACCCAGCGGTTTGTTGCCAGTGTAACAACCGCTGCACAAACTTCCCAACAACGTACCTATCGGATCAGCGGCAAATATTACCCGCTGACGAATGTTCCCGTACTGGTCGAACCGGTATCACGTGGATCAGTTATTCGCGCCGATCAGGTCGAATACCGCGAATTTCGCTCAGAACGGGTTCCTGCCGGGGCCATTCGCGACATCAATGACGTTATTGGCAAAGAAGTCACACGACCAAGCAACCCCAATGAACCCTTGATGTTCCGCGATTTGAGCAACCCTATCCTGGTGCGACGCGGGTCGCTTGTCATTATCCGGCTGGTCACAGCCAATATGTCCCTGACCGCACGGGGCAAAGCGATGGAAAACGGATCGCTTGGCGACGTCATTCGTGTGGTGAACCAGTCAAGCAACAAGACCATTCAGGTCGAAGTCGTTGCAGAAAACGAAGTTCGCGCCCTGCCGGCAATGTCGCAGTAATTTACCCCGTCACATCCGGCAAATCCTCATCCAACCCGGCAAGCTTTTCCTCTTGGGTCGGCTGATAACTGGCACGGTACTTGCGTTAGAGAATGCAGGAACCCAGGAGGAATTCATGCCCGCTAAAAATGCACAGATATCTTGGCGACGCATCGCCATTGTCGGCACCCTGATCGGTGCGACTGCACTGTTGTCAGGCTGCAACGCGATGAAACGACTTTCCGAGGTTGGTGAGCCGCCAAAATTGTCATCCATAGACAACCCGACCCAGTCCGAGGCCTATCGCCCGGTGAGCTTGCCGATGCCCGCCCCGCAGGTCGCAGAACGCAATCCAAACTCGCTGTGGCGTTCCGGCGCCCGATCCTTCTTCAAGGATCAGCGCGCCAATCAGGTTGGCGACATTCTGACCGTGGTTGTCGAAATGCAGGACAGTGCGGCACTTGCCAACACCACGGTGCGATCGCGCACCAACTCGGAAGACCTTGCGGTTCCGAACCTGTTCGGGCTTGAGGCCGAAATGACCAAGGTGCTGCCTGAAACGATTGATCCGACCAACATGCTGGATTTTGACAGCAACACGTCAAACCGGGGGGCAGGAACTCTTGATCGTAACGAGGCGATTGATTTACGGGTTGCGGCCATTGTCATTCAGGTTCTGCCGAACGGCAACTATGTCATTCACGGTCGTCAGGAAATTCGTGTGAACAGCGAAATTCGCGAAGTCCAGATTGCCGGCGTCATTCGCGCTGCAGACATCAGTTCTGCCAACGAAGTCAACTATGACAAGATTGCGGAAGCCCGCATTTCATATGGTGGCCGCGGAACCATTTCCGATGTTCAGCAACCGCGTTATGGCAGCGAAGTTCTCGACATCATTCTGCCGTTCTAAAATTTGAAAAGTCTTGTGGCTCAATCCCGTTTTCCGGGTTCCGGTTGACCATATGACGAAGCGTTCAAAGGTCACCTTCGGGTGGCCTTTTTCGCATCAAAGCGCCCCAAACAGGAAAAGCCCGGCCAAATAGGCCGGGCTTTTGATTTTGGTTATCCCTAACCAGGTATCTCCCACCATGTCATGTCGTTGCATGACCAGGATCGGCTAAGCCGGATCCTTCATTTTTTTCCACCCGGCGCGATCAATCGTCGCGACGTGTGCGCTCCATCCGTTCGTGACGCTCCTGAGCTTCAATGCTCAGCGTAGCAATCGGACGAGCTTCAAGTCTTTTCAAGCTGATCGGCTCGTCGGTTTCTTCGCAGTAACCATATGATCCGTCTTCAATTCGACGCAAAGCAGCATCAATTTTTGAAATTAGCTTGCGCGCCCTGTCACGAGTACGAAGTTCAAGTGCCCGGTCTGTTTCAGCCGACGCACGGTCGGTGAGATCCGGTTCCTGAAGCCCGCCATCTTGCAGGTTCGCTAATGTTTCCGAAGATTCGTGCAGAAGCTCTGCCCGCCAGGTCAGAAGTTTCTGCCGGAAATATTCCCGCTGACGCGGGTTCATGAACTCTTCGTCCTCTGCAGGACGATAGTCAGGTGGTAAAGTGATAGTCATGTATGCCCTCTATACAGGACTCATCGATCGCGCGGCAATATAGATGGCACACGCCAACGGTGCAAGCCGATTGAACAAATAAATGTCAACCACCCCTCAATGGCGCAGAATTCTGCGATTTTTTAGTGGAAAATACCGCAAATCAAACAGCTAGATCAGACCTGAAACTTCCAGTTTCGCCAGCTCAACCCGTGCACGCAGATCAATCTCGTCAAGAACTGCGGAAAGTTCAGGATCGTCAATCGTTTCACGCTGCTGATCAAGCAACCCGACCAGTTGCTGCAGCCGAGCGGGGGACAGTTGCCCACTCAGAAGGCCATCACGCACGGCTTCCAGTTGTTCCAGCATGCTTTTGGCGCGCAACATGGCAGCCTTTTTGGGCGAATCCAGTGCATCACCACTTTGCTGAAGCGCAAGCAGCGCATCCAGCGCACTGACGGTCCCGGTGCTTCGAACGCCGCCCGCTCCGACGGCATCACCAGAAGAATCAAGCGAACGCATGGTATCAGCAAAACCGCTTCCGCCGGACGCACCGGATGCCTTCTTGCGCGAGGTAGCCCCCGCACCGGCAGCTTTGGAACCGTTTACCTTCATGATCCATTCCCGCTCAGTTGTTATAGGTGCGCTCAATAAACATATGCACTGCACATATTGGACGCGGACATCATACCCGAAAGGTCAGGTGGAACACCATCCGTATGACCAACAAGCGGGAGTCTCCCTCAATCAGGCCAGACGCGCAACGGGAAAAAAATGCCGGGTTGACGGGACAAGAGCGGCGTAACCACGGCAACTTCCCGGAAATTGCGCGGATTTCTGCGCCATTCCAGCTTCCTGAACGTCACAGCGGCACAAAGCCTCAGTTGGCACGGTTTTCGCAAATAAGTTTGCAAACGCGGTTTACGATCAATCGCCTCATTTACCGGATGCCATGCATCCAACGTAAAAGCGGAAGTAAGAGTATGATCACAGGTCTTGGCAAAATAGCGCAAAAAGCGGCCGTTACGCTCACGCTGGGAATGCTTGCCCTGACGCAGCTTGGCCCTGCACATGCACAGTCGCGCATCAAGGATATCGCCGATTTTGAAGGCGTGCGTGACAACATGCTGGTTGGCTACGGCCTTGTGGTTGGCCTGAACGGCACCGGCGATGACCTGGGCGATGCAGAATTTACCCGTCAAAGCATGGTCGCAATGCTTGAGCGCCTTGGCATTAACGTCCGCGATCAGATCGAAGATCTGGAATCCGATAACATCGCAGCCGTCATGGCAACCGCAACCCTGCCGCCATTTTCGCGTCAGGGGTCACGGATTGATGTGAATATCAGTGCAATCGGCACCGCAGAAAGCCTGCAGGGTGGCACGTTGCTGGTGACCCCGATGGTCGGCGCAGACGGCGAAGTCTACGCTGTTGCCCAGGGCAACCTTGCTGTTGGTGGTTTCTCGGCCGGTGGCAATGCAGAAACAATCGTCAAAGGCGTTCCGACCTCGGCACGTATTGCCAATGGCGGTATCGTCGAACGCGAAATCGACTTCAACCTGAATTCCATGCAGGACATGTCGGTTGTGTTGCGTAACCCTGATTTCACCACCGCACGCCGGATTTCAGAAGCAATTAATGCCTATCTGGGTGAAGTCGCGGCCCGCCCGAGCGATCCGGGGACGGTGCGCCTGAGCATCCCGGAACGCTACAACCAGAACATCGTCGCTCTTCTGACCGATGTCGAACAGCTTCGCGTCGAGCCGGATCAGATCGCACGTGTGGTGATTGACGAAAATACCGGCACGATTGTCATGGGGGAAAATGTCCGCATCAATCGTGTTGCAATTGCCCAGGGCAACCTGACGATCCGTGTTACGGAAACCCCGCAGGTATCGCAGCCCTCGCCTTTTGCGCAGGCAGGCACAACCGAGGTTGTCGACCGCACCAACATCGAAGTTGATGAAGGCGAAGACAATCAGCTGGGTATCATGGATGGAGGCGTCAGCCTGCAGGAGTTGGTCAACGGTCTCAACAGTCTTGGCGTTGGTCCGCGCGACATGATCACGATCCTTCAGGCAATCAAGACGTCTGGCGCGCTGCAGGCTGAAATCGAGGTGATGTAATGATGACCGACGGCACCGCAGCACTGATGGCGCAGGCACAGGCAAGCGCACAGTACGGCAAACAGAACAATATCGCGGCCCGGATGAATTCACTCACCGATGGCCATATCAAAACCGAAGAACAGGCACGCAAGGCCGGCGAAGAATTTGAATCAATGTTTCTGGGTCAAATGCTGAGCCACATGTTCTCCGGGATTGAAACCAACGAAATGTTTGGCGGCGGGCATGGCGAAACGATGATGCGTTCCATGCTGGTTGACGAATACGCCAAAGAAATGACCCGCGCTGGTGGCATCGGAATTGCAGATGCCGTTACCCGCGAAATCCTCAAAGTCCAGGAGGGATGAAAATGACCACCGAAGAGCTGGTTACCGAACTTAAAAGCGTCACTTATGACCTTATGTCCCTGCTGGAACGTGAGTCGAGCGAACTTCGCAGTCTTACATCAGCCGAATATGAGCAATTCCTGTCGGAAAAATCTGCCCTGTCGATGCAGTACGAGCAACTTGTCGTAAAACTGCGCAGCCGTGGCGAAGAGCTTCGCGCTCTGTCCGAAGAGGAACGTGAAGAACTGCGCGAACTGCAGGCCGAGTTCCAGGAAACCGCAAGACGCAACATGTCCACCCTTATGGCGGCCAAGGAAACCAACGAACGTGTGGTTCAGGCCATCGTGCGCGCTGTTAATGAAAAGTCCAAGGAAGAATGCACCACCTATAACCGCGCGGCGAAAACCAGCAAGGCATCGCTTGGCGGTTATGGTCGCACGATCAACAAATCCGGTGGCGCCTATAGCGTCAACGAAACGCTTTAAGGGTAAAGGCAAGTATCATGTCACTTACTCAGGCACTCAATACTGCGATCTCCGGCCTTAACACGGCACAGGCCCGTATTGCGATCACGTCATCGAACATTTCGAACGTGAACACAGAGGGCTATTCCAAAAAGATCGCCGGTCAGGAAACCCTGACGCTGGACGGTATCGGTGCCGGTTCTCAGGTTGCCGACATCTATCGCAACGTCAATGAGGGCCTGGTACGTGAAATGCGCGGCGAACTGGGTAAAGCTGGCCGCGAAGAAGCCCGTTACGAGTTCTTCCAGCGTATTCAGACGCTGTTTGGCACGACCCAATCTGATGCTGCGATCAGTCAGCGCATCAATGATCTGGCCGATGCATTCGAACAGCTTGGTGTGACGCCGGATCAGAATTCGCCACGCATCGAAGCCATCGAAAGTGCTATCCAGGTCATGGAATCTTTCGAGAAGCTCTCAAGCCAGCTTCAGGATCTGCGTGATGACATTGACGACCAGATCACAGACGAAGTGAATACTGCCAACACGCTGCTCACACAGATCTCGGAACTTAACAGTGGCATCATCCGTCTGAATAACCTTGAGCAACCAACCACGGAGCTCGAGGATCAGCGCGACCAGAAACTGAACGAACTTTCGAAGATCATCGACATCACCACGTTTAGTCGCAGTGACGGTTCGATTGTCGTTTACTCGGCGGCAGGTGCCAACACGCTTTTGGACCGCACACCGAATTCGCTGAGCTTCACCCAGACTGCCGGTTTTGAACCGGGCACAGGTGGTTCGGGCGTCTCGCTTGACGGTGAAGACATCACCGATACATTGCGTACGGGCACGCTCAAGGGCTTGTTTGAGATGCGTGATTCCGAAATTCCGGCACTGAATGACCAGATCAACGAGCTGGCTGGCGAACTGCGCGATGCCATCAATGAGGAACACAACAAGGGTACCTCATTCCCGCCACCAGCCAACCTTTCAGGTACACGTACAGTCGCTGGCAGTGACCCGCTGACTGCAACCGGTGCATTTCGCGTAGCCGCCCTTGACCAGAATGGCGACCTTGTTGCAACAGACAGCTGGGCCGATATCGAACTGCCAACCACCCCGGCGACCGTTCAGGGTATTGTTGACGCAATTAACGCATCGGATGCGAGTTCTTATCTGACCGCATCGCTGGTTGATGACCGGCTCGTAATCGAAGGTCAGGACGGCAACCGTGTGGCCATCAACGAACTCGACAGCCAGATCACGCTAAGCGACGGCCGCCAGCAGGGCGCATCGCACTATTTTGGTCTGAATGATTTCATCGCGACCACCAAACGGTCCGACACGATGACCTCTGCGCCGCAAAGCAGCTCAACCGATGCACTGGGCGTTACGGCAAGCTCCTTTACCATCAGCGCGGGCACCGGGGTGCTGGCCGGGGCCGGCATTACTGTCAACTATACCGCGACTGATTCACTTGAAGACGTCCGCGATAGCATTCGTACAGCACTTCAGGGTGCAGGCATGACCGCTGCTGCGTCTGAAGAAGCAGCGTTCATTGTTGAAGACGGCAATCGTTATCGTCTGGTCGTTGAATATAACGCAAACCTGACGATCAATGATTCGGGGACGATGTCATCAAAGATCGGCTTTACCGAGGACCGCCCGTCCCTGTCGGGTAACATGAACGTTGCCGCCTCTATCCAGAATGACCCGTCCAGGATCGTGCGTGGGCAGCTCAACGCAGATACCTACAATACTTCAACAGCAGTCATTGATCCTGACGCAGCCATTAACGGCCTGGGGCCGACTACGCCCCCACCGCTGAATTACACCCTGACCGTGAGTGGCAATTTCACGGATGTTAACATCAATTATGACACCAACACGTCGCTGCAGGATATCGCGGACGCGATCAACAACAGTGCAACCATGACCGACAACAACATCACTGCCGAAGTCAAGTTCGACAGTCAGCTTGGCGGCTACAAACTGCACGTGATCGATGCCGATGGCGACCCCTTCTATTTCAGTGATGACGGGCTTCCCAATGCGGATGCACTGACGACCATTCTTGGCCTCGGGATCAATTTCGGGGTGCATGAGGGCGACAACAGTGCCGCCAATTCGATCAGCAATGCCTTTGAACGTTCAGACATTGATTTCGAAGCAACTGATGGCCTGTCAGGTGAACGCACGTCCTTGACCGATTATGCAGCCGGCATCGTTGCAACCGCTGCAACAAAGACCCGCGTTGCCGAGAGTTCTTTTGACTTCCAGAACAATCTGGTCGTTGACCTTAGCACGCGCATTCAGAACGAAGCTGGTGTCAACCTGGATGAAGAAATGTCTGATCTGGTTGTTTTTCAGCGCGCCTACACCGCAACCGCACGGGTAATTTCCACGGTTGATGAAATGTTTGATGCATTGCTCAATGCAGTTTAAACTGCAAGCTTGTAAAGTGAGGCTGTCATGGTAACGCGTGTCGCTACATATACGAACCACACATTGCTTTCGGATCTTGCACTCCGGAACGCAGCGCGTGTAACCGACCTTCAAAATCAGGCGTCGAGTGGCTATAAGTCGCGCAATTACGCCGGGATAGCAGATAGTACGCAACGCCTGCTCAATCTTGAAGGCGAATATACCCGCACTGAACAGTACCTGCGCAATACAACGCAGGGGAAATTGCGCCTGCAAAGCATGGAAACAGCTGTCGATAGCATGCTGACCATCGCGACCCAGATGAAGACATTGATGATTCAGGCCAGCTCGGCGCAACAGGCCGACGATGTCAACATTCGCGAGGAAGCCAATCAGGCCCTTCAACAGATTGCCAATCTTCTCAATACCAACCTTGACGGACGTTATCTTTTTGCAGGTGGACGCTCTGAGGAACCTGCCGTCGATATTGAAAAGATCGGGGCGCCTGACAACTATATGAGCAAGCTTGATACCTCAGTTACCGCAGCCGCCACCCTTGCGTCGCTGGGCGTCACGGCCAATGGAACGATCCAGATCGTCAGCACCGACATTGATGGCAATAGCTCGACTTCAACAGTTGGCTATACCACTGGCGACACTATCAGTGACATCATGGACAGCATCAACAATGTCACGACCAACCGTGCAATGGCATCACTACGAGGTCTCGGTGGTGAGGGAACACCCCTGCTGAACATTGAAAATGTCGGCAATGGCTCGATCACCATTACCGAAACCGGTACAGGTGATTTTCTGTCTAAGCTCGGCATGGAAAAAATCGGCAATCCGCGTCCGGATGCCGATTATTACCTGGGCGACCACCAGATCATGGAACTGCGCGTTGATGAACAATACGACGTGTCCTATGGCATTCTGGCGGAAAATCCGGCTTTCCAGCAGTTGATACAGGGTCTTGGTATTGCCGCAAGCACTGAGAATCAGGACGCGCTCTCTACCGCCCTTGGCTTTATCAATGATGCCATCAATGATCTTCCCAACGTTCAGGGGCAAATCGGTCTCGATATTGCCAATGTCGAACGTTTTGAAGAACGCCATCAGGACTTTAAGGTTTTTGCGGCCCAGGCGATCAGCGACATTGAAACCGTCGATGTGCCACTTACGCTTGCGGAATTGACCCAGTACGAAACAGCCTTGCAGGCCAGTTTTATTTCTATCTCGCGCGCCGCAGATTTATCTTTGGCTAACTATTTGCGTTGATTGTGATATAGATAGTATTGCGTCATTAACCGTTTTGTCAGATTGATACTATAGGTAGCATCAAAGACAGAACCTTTCGACCGTCGGAGAATTGCGGGAATGGAAACCGAGAACGTCGCCGAGAATGAAACACCAGAATCCGTTGTCGTGGAAACACGCTTCGGCGACATCGAGTTTAGCTGGGACAAGGGCATTTATATGCCAGTAGGTCTTCTCGGCTTTCCTGAACACCATGTCTTCGGACTGGCAAATATTCCCAACACATCACTGGATCAGTTCAAGCTGTATCAAAGCCTGACAGATGCCAGCCTGTCTTTCATCGTCGCACCCTATAATATGGAAAGCGGCGTCTATGCAGACAAAGACCTGATGACCGCGCAGAAAAGCCTCGCCATAGACAGTGCGGACATGGCCATTCTGATGGTTGTTACCATTCGAAGCGCGCCTGGCGGCGAAGGCATCACGATGTCGACAAATCTGCGTGCGCCTATCCTTGTTGATACAGGCCGCCAAGTCGCCTGGCAGCATATATTGCCGAACGAAAAATACTCTGTGCAGCATGACCTGTAATTTTTGCCTAGCATACTGGCACGCGCATTGCTTTACTGTTCCACAAGGCAATGTCGCCGAAGGAATGAATGGCCTGAGCCATTCTTTCTTATCCGTGTAGGAGGAATAAAATGGCTCTTAATATTATTTCCAACTATGCAGCGAACGTCGCCCATCGAAACCTGACTGCTTCGGACACGATGGCGACGCGCTCGCTTGCAAAACTCTCGTCTGGTACCCGCGTTGTTTCGGCACGTGACGATGCTGCATCCATGGCCATCGGTGCACGTCTGAACGCAACAACGGAATCTCTTAAAACCGCCACGGTAAACGTTAACCAGGCCAACTCGATGCTCCAGATCGCTGATGGCGGCATGGCAACCATCGACAACATCCTGGTGCGTATGAAAACGCTGGCTGTTCAGGCCTCGTCGGGTAACTTGTCCGACACTGAACGTGGATTCCTGAACGATGAATTCGTTCAGCTGCGCGACGAGATTGACCGCATTGCATCCTCCACCAACTTCAACGGCATTCAGTTGCTGGGTGATGGTGGCGATGTTGCACTCGAATTCGGTGATCTTGCCTCGGGTGCTGGCGGCGCTGCACTGGTTCCGGCGACCGGCTTTGACGCCTTTGCCATCACTGATAACAACTATTGGGCAACGGACACCGATACCGACCTTACCGATAACAATTTCTCGGTCGACATCAACGAGTTGGCCAGCGGCCAGATCATTATGACCGTCACCAGCACCATTGATGGTGCTACTGACCGGTCCCAGTCGATTGACGTTTCCGACTATGCATCTGGCGGCACCACGGCAATCAGTGCAGGTGAAAACGCAACCCTGAACTTTGATGAACTTGGCCTGTCCTTCACGGTCAACACCAACTTCTCAGCGACCGTAACCGAAGTTGGTGCAGGTACCGGCGGCAGCCAGGACTTCGGTAGTGATACCGCCTTTACTGCAGCAAACGTTGACACCACGAACAACACGGTCACCATGGCCGCTGATAATGGACAACAGCTGCAGCAGAGCGTTGACTTCCAGGTTGGCGCAGGCAACACAGCCAATGACAGATTGGCAATTGAATTTACCGCAGTAGATTCAGAAACGCTTGGTTCTGGCTCAAACGGGACACAAGACTCAATTGCGGACCTGACAGCCAACGCCATTGATACAGCGGCGAACGCCCAGAACGCGGTCGAAGTTGTCAGCCGCGCCATTGATGATCTGCAGCGCGCACGCGCAAACATCGGTACCTATCAGAACCGACTGGACTTCGCTGGGCAAAACCTCGCATCCACTCAGGAGAATACCGAGTCTGCCCGCTCCACCCTGCTTGACCTTGATGTTGCGGCTGAAATGACCAACTTCACCTCCAAGCAGATCCTGGTTCAATCGGGTGTCGCAATGCTTGCACAGGCAAACCAGATGCCGCAGAACCTGCTGCGT